>Ga0164243_10007126_pt1 | contig 16769 bp, 18 predicted proteins | sample OricompcompostOP_FD_108781 | JGI IMG/M metagenome (GOLD analysis project Ga0164243, IMG submission 108781) | Organic Plus compost microbial communities from Emeryville, California, USA - Original compost - Organic plus compost (OP) | ecosystem: Engineered > Solid waste > Mixed feedstock >... | reverse complement strand
CGAGACCAGGTTCATCACCTTGAGCAGCGGGTTGATGGCCGGGCCGGCGGTGTCCTTGAACGGATCGCCGACCGTGTCGCCGATGATCGTCGCCTCGTGGGCCTCCGATCCCTTGCCACCGTGGTTGCCGTCCTCGACCAGCTTCTTGGCGTTGTCCCACGCGCCACCGGCGTTGGCCAGGAACACGGCCATCAGGGTGCCGGCCGCGATGGCGCCCGCCAGGTACGCGCCCAGAGGGGCGACGCCCAGGCCGAAGCCGACCGCGATGGGAGCGAAGATCGCCAGGATGCCCGGCGTCGCCAGCTCACGCAGCGAGTCGCGGGTGCAGATGTCGACGACTTTGCCGTACTCGGGACGACCCGTGCCCTCCATGATCCCGGGGATCTCCTTGAACTGGCGGCGCACCTCGAACACGACCGCACCCGCGGCGCGACCGACGGCGTTGATCGCCAGGCCCGAGAACAGGAACACGACCGCGGCACCGATCAGCAGACCGACCAGGATGCTCGGATCGCCGACGTTGATGATGCCGTTGAACAGCACGTGCTGATCGGCGGTGTCGATGCCCAGGTCGTCCAGCGCGCCGTAGATGGCGTCGGAGGAGAATCCCTGCTCCGCCAGAGCCGCGACGTCGACCTTGTCGAAGACACCGGAGATGGCGTCCTTGATGGCCGAGGTGAACGAACCGAACAACGCCGTGGCGGCGAGGACGGCCGTCGCGATCGCGATGCCCTTCGTAATGGCCTTGGTCGTGTTGCCGACCGCATCCAGCTCGGTGAGGATCTGCGCACCCTCTTCGTCGACGTCACCGGACATCTCGGCGATGCCCTGGGCGTTGTCGCTGACCGGACCGAACGTATCCATCGCGACGATGACGCCGACCGTGGTCAGCAGGCCGCACCCGGCCAGCGCGACCGCGAACAGCGACACGATGATGGAGCCCGAACCGAGCAGGAACGCACCGAAGACGGCCGCACCGATGACGAGTGCGGTGTAGACCGCCGACTCGAAGCCGACCGACAAGCCGGACAGGATGACCGTGGCCGGGCCGGTCAGCGATGTCTTGCCGACGTCCTTGACCGGGCGCGTCTCGGTACCGGTGAAGTAACCGGTCAGCGCCAGGATCAGGCCGGCCAGCACGATGCCGATCAGGATCGCGGCGATCGCGATCAGACGGGGATCGCCGTCCAGTTCGGAGATGCCGGAGTCGGCGAAGATCAGCTGGCTCAGTGAGGTCACATCGGCCGCGGACTGCGGCGGCGTGACGGTCACCAGATCCAGATCGCTGAACGAGTCGGGCAGGTAGAACCAGCAGACCGCCGCCGAGGCGATGGCCGAGATGACTGCCGAGATGTAGAACGAGCGGTTGATCGTGGTCAGACCGTTCTCGCCCTCGATCGGACGCGTGATGTAGACGCCGATGATGGCGGTGATGGCACCGATAGCCGGGATCAGCAGCGGCAGGACCAGGCCGTGCTCGCCGAACGCGACCGATCCGAGGATCAGCGCGGCCACCAGGGTCACGGCGTAGGACTCGAACAGGTCGGCGGCCATGCCTGCGCAGTCACCGACGTTGTCGCCCACGTTGTCGGCGATCGTCGCGGCGTTGCGCGGATCGTCCTCGGGAATGTTGTTCTCGACCTTGCCCACCAGGTCGGCGCCGACGTCGGCAGCCTTGGTGAAGATGCCGCCGCCGACACGCATGAACATCGCGAGCAGCGCGGCGCCGAAGCCGAAGCCCTCGAGCACCGAGGGGGCATCGCCCTTGTAGATCAGAACGACCGCAGCAGCGCCCAGCAGGCCGAGGCCGACGGTCGACATGCCGACCGTGCCGCCGGTGCGGAACGCGATGCGCATGGCCACATTGCGGCCCTCGTTCTGCGCCGCGGCGGCGACGCGCACATTGGCGCGCACCGCGAGCCACATGCCGAAGTAGCCGATGGCCGCCGAGAACACCGCACCGGCCAGGAACGCCGCCGAGCGGCCGATCTTGATGTCGGTGTCACCGGGGAGCAGGAACAGCAGGCCGAACGCGATGATCGCGAAGATGCCGAGGGTCTTGAACTGCCGGGTGAGGTAGGCCGAAGCGCCTTCCTGCACGGCGCGGCCGATCTCCTGCATCCGCTCGGTGCCTTCGCTCGCACGAAGCACCTCGGACCGGAACAGCAGCGCGAACAGCAGTGCCAGAACGCCCACCGCGACAACCGCCCACACCAGGTACTGGTTGGAACTGTCGAGGGTGAGGTCCGAGGCTGCCGCAACCAATGTCGCGTTCGCCATTGAATTCCTCCATGTATCTCAGGGCACACGTAGACGGCCCGAGGCCGGGCCGTGTGACGTAGGCTACACATTCATCCTGAGACGTGGACGGCTGGCTCGGACTATGGACGTTCAGGCGTGCGAAGCGCGCGCCGCGTCGACCGACACGTGCAGGCCGAACACCTTGTCCAGGCCCGTGATCTCGAAGATCTTGGCGATGCGTTCCTGGGTGCAGACGATGTCCAGCGACCCGCCTTCGCCGCGGACCCGCTTGAGCGCGCCCACCAGGACGCCCAGGCCGGTCGAGTCGAGGAACTCGACCCGCTGCACGTCGATGATCAGACGCGTGTGGCCGTCATCGATCGCGGTGGCGATGGCCTCCCGCAGCTTCGGGGCGGTGTAGACATCCACCTCGCCGCCGACCTCGATGAGCTCGTACGGCTCGATCGTGCTCGTGCTGACCGTCATCGGATCCATCAGTCCCCACCTCCCGCCTGCATTCAATCACGGGCACGCCCGTTCCGTGGCCGTCTGTGTGAAGTGCGAGACTTTCGCAGTGGACCCGGCCGATCTGATTGCGCGGCATCCCGATCGGGTGACGCACGTCGAGCACATCGCGGCCCGCGATGCGGTGGTCGAGTCGTGGCCGGAGTGGATCAGCACCGACGTCCGCGACCTGTTCGTCCCCGAAGGCGCGACGACCCTATGGGGTCATCAGGCCGAGGCCCTGCGCGCGCTGCACGACGGCCACGATGTCGTCGTCGCGACCGGTACGGCATCGGGCAAGTCGTTGGTGTTCCAGGCGTCGGCGTTGGAGTCGATCGCTCGCGGGCATGTCGGCGAAGGCGTGCACGCGGGGCGCCGGCCGTCCGTGCTCTATCTCGCTCCCACCAAGGCGCTGGCGGCAGATCAGCTACGGCGCCTTCCCGCGACTGCCCTGGTCAGGGCCGCCGCGGTCGACGGCGACAACGCACGCGAGGAGCGTGACTGGGCCCGCGAGCACGCCAACTATGTGCTGACCAATCCCGACACGCTGCACCACTCGATCCTTCCGTCGCATCAGCGCTGGGCCAGGCTGCTCGGCGGTCTGACCCACATCGTGGTCGACGAGTGCCACCACTATCGCGGCGTGTTCGGCGCGCACGTGGCTCACGTACTGCGCCGGCTCCTGCGCATCTGCGAACACTACGGGGTGGCGCCTCGGGTCGTCCTGACGTCGGCCACCGTCGCCGATCCGGCCGATGTGGCGCTGCGGCTCACCGGCCGCCCCGCCGTCGCGGTCACCGACGATGCGTCACCACATGGCCCGCGCACCATCGCGCTGTGGGAGCCGCCGTTGATCGACGGCAGTGACGAGCGCGCGGACGGCATCCGCAGATCGGCCACCCGCGAGGCCGCCGAGTTGCTGACCGATCTGGTGGCAGGCGGTGTGCGCACCTTGACGTTCGTGCGGTCCCGGCGCGGCGCCGAGTCGGTCGCAGCGGTGGCCCAGCGCATGCTGCACGAGGTCGATCCCGAACTCGTCAGTCAGGTCGCGACGTACCGCGGTGGCTATCTGCCCGAGGAACGACGCGCTCTGGAGGCCAGGCTCCGGTCGGGCGATCTGCTGGGTCTGGCCACTACGAACGCACTCGAGCTGGGCATCGACATCTCGGGCCTCGACGCCGTGCTATCCGTCGGGTTCCCCGGCACCCGCGCCGCTCTGACGCAGCAGCTCGGCAGGGCAGGGCGCGAAGGGGCACCGTCCCTGGGCGTGCTGATCGCTCGGGACGAACCCATCGACGCCTATCTGGTGCACCACCCGGACGCCCTGTTCCGGGCCCCGGTCGAGGCCACCGTGTTCGATCCGGACAATCCCTATGTGCTGGGACCACACCTGGCCGCGGCAGCGCACGAGCTGCCGCTGACCGATGCCGATCTGGATCGCTTCGGACCGCAGGCGGCCGCGGGTGTCGCCGCACTGGAGCAGGCGGGGTGGTTGAGGAAGCGCGCCGCGGGCTGGTTCTGGACCCGGCGGGATCGTGCCGCCGCGCTGGCCGATCTGAGGTCGTCCGGTGGCGCTCCGGTGCAGATCGTCGAAGGCCCCACGGGCCGCCTCATCGGGACGGTCAACGCCGGCACCGCCGATTCGACGGTCCACGAAGGCGCCGTCTACATCCATCAGGGCGATGAGTACGTGGTCGATGAATACGACGTCGACCACGGGGTCGCGGTGGTCCACCGCGACGACCCCCACTTCTCGACACAGGCGCGTACCGTCACCGAAGTCGCGATCACCGGGACGGAGCGGACGACCGACTGGGGTTCGGCCACGTTGTCGTTCGGCTCCGTCGATGTGTCCAGCCAGGTCGTGGCCTATCTGAAGCGGAGCACCGACGACCACCGCGTGCTGGGTGAGGAGCCGCTCGACCTGCCGGTGCGCACGTTGTCCACCAAGGCGGTCTGGTGGACGCTCGATCCGTCGGTCGCCGAGCAGGTCCTGGACAGCACTGATGTACCGGGCGCGGCACACGCCGCCGAGCATGCCTCGATCGGACTCCTCCCGCTGCTCGCGACCTGCGATCGGTGGGACCTCGGCGGCCTGTCGACCGCGCTGCACCCCGACACCGGGAGGCTCACGGTGTTCGTGCACGACGGCCATCCCGGCGGCGCGGGATTCGCCGAACGCGGCTACGACGTCGCGGCGACGTGGCTGCGCACGACGCGCGACGCGGTCGCCGCCTGCCCCTGCCACGACGGCTGCCCCGCGTGCATCGTCTCGCCCAAGTGCGGCAACGGCAATGAACCGCTGCACAAGGCCGGTGCCGTCCGCCTCCTCGACGCCCTACTGGCCGACGCCCCCGACGACTGACGACGCCGCGGCGTCAGACGGCGAGCGGTATCTGGGACAGCCAGTGGTCGATCCTGGCCCTGTCAAGAGGGCCGACGTCGATCTGATCCAGAAGATCACGGACCTCGGTGCTGACCGGATAGCCGGTGATCGCGGCAGCCTGAAGAGCGTCGTCGACGGCCACCGCGTACTCGCGAGCCACCGTCAACTCCCCGTCGATCAGGTCCGCCCAGAACTCGTCCAAGCAAGGGCGAACGGCGTCGACGATCCGCCCTGCGATCTCAGGTGTGAGTTCCATGCTTCCAACCGTAACCTTCCAATACGGACCGATCCAGGAGTCGGGCGATACGGTCACCGCGCACGTGACGAGTCACGCCGTGGCCGTTGATCGGATAGGCCGTCCGGAAGACCATCCGACGCCGTTCGTCGACATACCAGGACGCTTCGATGATCAGTCCATCGATCTCCGCGCGCACCACCCGACGATCACCACCCACGCGTACCCGGCCGCCGGCGATCACAGCCTCGACGGCACCGATGATCGCGTCATCCCGCCAGAGGAGAGGAAATTCGGTCTTTCCCGTATTGCTGCCCCAGCGATGCCCACCCTTGGACGACCCGGCCGACTCACCGTCGAGAATGTGCCGGATGTCGTCGGCCGTCAGGTGCGGACGCGACTCCCTGTCGTCACCGAACTCGGACCTGGTCACGGGTCCAGGTAGAAGTCGGGGGCGGCGCGGGCCTTGATCTCGGCGGCCCACCGGTGGCCCCACCAGCGCGAGCTCTCGGCACGAGCGGTGACCGTGGCGACGTCGTAGTCCATGCGGCAGGACGTCAGTTCGGCGTGATTCGCGCGTGCCGAACGACGGGCCGCCTGGCATCCGTCGTGCCCGTTGACGCTGGCGCGTGAGCCGGCCAATGCGGCCAGATCGGCCGCGGCCGCCGCCCGATGTCGCATCGCGATGAGGGCGGCGGCCTCGGTCATGATCAGTGCCAGCACCAGCAGCGCCGTGGCGACCCAGACGGCGTGCAGGCTGACCGACCCCCTCTCGGTGCCCATGTGCTTGGCGTTCATGGACTCTCGACCACCGCGGTGGATGTCGCGTCGACCCGCTGACGACCGACCGCCGACAGGATCGGCAGATCGGGTCCGGAGGTGGCTTCGACTCGCACCGTCACGACGCCGTCGTCGGTGTCGATGTGGACCTTCGCGCCCGAGGGTGCGAGCCGTTGAGCGGCCCGCGTCGCCGTGGAGGCCGTCTCCCCGCGAGCCACCAGCCGCGCGCCTTCCCGTGCAGCGTCGGTGACCCGCACCTGGGACAGCCCCAGCGACACGATCCACACCAACAGGAACGCGACCGCCACGGCGAACGGGGCGATGGTCGCCAACTCGGCAGTTACCATGCCCCGCTCGCCCCTCCGACGTGTCAGATCCATGGCCGGTTGAACTGCAGCACGATCTCAGCGATCGCCCACTGGACATGGTCGAAGATCGCGGTCAGCCATCCCGGATCGGCACCGATCTTGCACAAGGCCACCGCGAAGCAGACCACTCCGGTGGTGCCGACCGCGTACTCGGCGGTCGTCATTCCTCGCTCATCGACGGAACGTTCAGGTGGAACTGACATGCCAGCTCCGATCTCAGAACGGCAGGATGTCGGGAATATGGGACAGGACGTCCCTGACCAGATCGCCGAACCATTCGCTCTGACCGATCTTCACGAGCACGCCGCCGACGGTGCAGGCGCCGATCGTGCCGACGGCGTACTCGGCGGTGGACATGCCGCGCTCGTCGCGACGTGTGATGCGGAACTTCTTCATGATGAGGTCTCCCCTCGTTCGATGTTGTGACGAGAGAAGATGTCGTCCAGCGACACCGATCTGTCGGCGAATTGCTGACCTGGGGATCATCGATTTCTGGCCTGGTCGTCTGTGGATAACAGGCGTCAGAATTGAAGGGTGCCGGCGATGGCGAGCACGGTCGGCACGATTCCCACGAGGAAGAACGCCGGAAGAAAGCACAGACCCAGCGGCGCCGCGGTGCGGACGGCGACTCGGCGTGCGGCCTCACGCCGATCGGCGCGGGCGTCACGCCGCACGTCGTCGGCAGCCGTCGCGACGACCATCGCGACCGGGGCTCCGCTCTCCTCGGCGCGAATGAGTGCGCGAGCCAGGATGCCGAGCGAGTCCGGGGCATCGACCAGCGCGGACCGCATATCGCCGGACACCACCAGCCGGTCGGCGACGGTCGCCAGTTCCGCGGCGATCGGCTCGTCGACCGCGTGAGCCACGGCCGTCAGGGCCGACGCAGGAGGTCGGCCACCCGTCAGCGCGGCGGCGATCAGGTCCAGAGCGGCAGGCAGTTGCCGACGCATCTGTTCGGCGCGGCGCCGGTCGCCCGCGGACTCCATTCGTCGCACCGCATGACGGACGAACGGCACGCCCGCCAACCCCGCGACCACTCCCCACGGCCAGCCGACCAGGAGCAAGCCGGCAACGGGCGTCAGTGCGGCGGCGACCACGTCCGGCCCCGGACGTCGTGCGGCACCCGCAGGACCATCCGCCCAGAGCCGTTGCGAACGCGCGGCCGCCGTCGGCACCACCAGGAGCCAGCACGCGCCACCGGCGAGCAGCGCCGCCCAGATCATCGCGGTACCGATCCGGCGATGCGCTCGATCCAGGTCAGCCCCACGACCGCCATGGCGATCCCCACCGAGGCGCACCCGGCGCCGATCCAGGTGGTCAGCACGACACCCACCGGATCGCCACCGATGCCTGCCCCCAGAGCAAGTCCCACGGCGGGCAGCAGCGCCATGACCCGCGCCGTGGCGCGTGCCGGGGACAGTTCTGCCTCGACCTCGCGGTCCAGATCCAGATCGTCGCGCACCCGATCGACGATGCGAGCGACTGCATCCGCGATCGGCGCGCCCGACCGTTCCGCGACCTGCCACGCTGCCCCCAGAAGACCCAAAGCTTCAGAACCCGGTTCACGTGCCGCCTCCCGCAGGACCGGCAGCACATCCACACCTCGAGCCGCGGCTCGGGCGGCAGGCGCCAGTGCCGGTGATTCCGTAGCGACCGACGCGAGGGCCAGTTCGGGAACGGCACCGGCGCGCAGTTCCGAGACCAGGAACGACAACGCATCGACCAGAGCACGCCGTTGATCCATGGCGCGAGTTCGCGCACGGCCTGCGCGCACCACCTCGGCCACAGCGGTCGCGACGCCCACACCGGCCAGACCGACCAGGGCGGTTGGGCCACTGAACACCACCGCGACCAGCATCGCTGCCGGCGCCATCAACACGGCGGGACGGACCGAACGCAGCCGCCACACCCGGACCGGCGCGCCGAACCGGGTCGCGATCAGTCGCTGAGGAGACGGCCGCCAGATCTCGACCGCGAATCCGGTGAGCAGCGCGGCGACGACGGTCATTTGTTCACTCGCTGACGTTCGCTCATCGAATCAGGTCCTCGAGCCGTTCCGCGCCCGGTCCGTCCACGACCCCTTTCGGCCCATACACACGCGCCGACACCGCCTCGACCAGATCGCCGGCGCGCTGCAGCACCGACAGTTGCCCGACACGGCGACCCGTCCGATCCCGTTCGATGTGGACGACGACCGACAGCCCGGCGGCCAGCTGACTGTGCACCGCGTCGCGCGGCAGACCCGCCGCGACGCCCAGCGCCTCGAACCGAGCCGGGACGTCACCGGGCGAGTTGGCGTGCACCGTGCTGCACCCACCCGCATGTCCGGTGTTGAGCGCCGCCAACAGATCGACCACCTCGGCGCCGCGCACCTCCCCCACCACGAGCCGGTCCGGGCGCATGCGCAGCGCCTGGCGGACCAAATCACGGACGGTGACCTCACCGGCTCCCTCGACATTGGCCGGCCGCGCCTCCAGACCGACGACGTGCGGATGATCGGGGCGCAACTCGGTCGAGTCCTCGACCACGACGATCCGCTCGGCGGGGTCGACCAGGCCGAGCAGCGCCGCCACCAACGTGGTCTTGCCGCTGCCCGTCCCACCGGTCACGACGAACGAGACGCGCGACGCGATGACCGCCCGCAGGTCGTCAGCGGCCGAATCAGACAGCATGCCGTTGCCGTGCAACTGATCGAGCGTGAACGTGCGCCGGGCGGGTACTCGCAACGAGATCGCGGTCCCGGGTCGCGCGAGCGGAGTGAGGACCGCGTGGAGGCGGGTCCCGTCGGCGAGCCGGGCGTCGACCCATGGTGCGGCATCGTCCAGGCGACGATCGGCCGACGCAGCCAACCGCTGGGCCAGGCGCCGGACGGACGCGTCGTCGACCAGCTGGACATCGACCCGTTCCAGACCGTTGCCGCGATCGACGAAGACCTGATCGGGGCCGTTGACCAAGACATCGGTGACACCGGCTTCGCGCAGTAGCGCATCCAGCGGCCCGGCACCGATCATGTCGGCCCGCAGCCGATCGACCAGCGCCAGCAAGGTGTCGCTTCCCGCGACCTGCTGCTCGGCGCGCATCGCGTCAGCGACATCAGGCACAGTCGGCTCTCGACCCGCCAGCACCAGCCGCCGGCGGATCCGATCGATCAGAGCGTCGTTCACCGGTGTCGCCTCCATCGCGATCACCTCATCCCCACCAGATCCAGGACGTCGCGGGCCGGGCGCTTCAGCGCTCGGGACCGCACGGGTCCACGGCCATGATCGATCGCCGCACGGACGCGCCGGTCGTGTCCGATCACTCCCACGACCGGGATGCCGATGGTCTTCTCCACAGCTGGTCGGCCCAACCCTCCACGGCGGGCCACCACGGCCACGACCGACGCCGCATGGTCCCGCAAGCGGAGTACCTGTCGCCGGGCCGCGGCCAGCCCAGCGATGTCATCTGCCACCACGAGCACGGTCAGTACCGATCCGCCGAGGACCTCGGTGGACCACGAGCCGTCGACAACCTCGCGCGGGTGGTCGACGACCACCAGATCGAATCCGCGAACAGCGGCCGACCAGACACTGCCGGAGGCTGCCGGCAGTGCCGGGCCGGCAACATCGACGTCCCACGCGATCGTGGCGACCCCGTCACGGACCGGGAGCGTACCGGCCAGTGCATCAGGAGCCACGAGGCCGGACGCCGCGTCCAGCCCCGACCACCGCAGGCCCTGCACGTTCTCGGTGCCGAGGACGATGTCGACGCCCGGCCCCCATGGATCGGCGTCCATCACGACCGGGCGCAGATCGCGTACAGCAGCCTCCCGAGCCAGGGCGCACGCGAACGTGGTGGCCCCCACGCCGCCACGCCCACCGATCACGACGATCGAGCACCCTTCGTCGGCTCCTTCAGCAACCTGGGCGAGAGCGGCCACACCGGCGGCATCGCCATCGTCGACCTGCAGCACGTCGGCCGCGCCGATCCGTACCGCGGCGCGCCACCACCGCTCCCGGTGGCGCACGATCAGGTGCACATGGTCACGGCGCGGCCATCCGGCCGTCGCGACGTCGGACACCAGATCCTCGCCGACCACCACCGCACCGGCCGACCCCCAGAGCCGCCGGGCGGGTCCGAGGTCGGCTTCGGCCAGCGGTGCCACACCGACCGCCGAGCACCACCGTTCGGCCGTTGCTCGCAGGTCGGGGTTCGCCGTCAGGACCAGGATCTGTTCTGCCATGAATCGATCCTGCGAACCCGATGTACTACCGAGCCAGGGGTGTACGGCGATCTGTGGACAATCCGATCCGGTCCACCGAACTGTGGAAAACGGTGCTTCAGCGGAGGGGAAGCTCGACCGTGATGATCAGGCCACCGTCGGGGCAGCCGCTGACACCGAGGCGCCCGTCATGCGCCTCGGCGATGCTGCACACGATCGCCAGGCCAAGGCCGACCCCACCGTGGTCACTTCGTACGCGGTTCGATCCGCGCTGGAACGGCTCGGTCAGAACGGCGATCCGCGCAGCGGGTGACCGGCGACGCCGTCGACGTCGGATCGTACGAAGCAGCGGACTGGCTGTCCCAGCGCGGCGCCGCATACGGACTGTGCCAGACGTACGCGAACGAGGCGTGGCACTTCGAGCTGCGCCCGAGCGCTCGCACCCAGGGCTGCCCGCGCCAGCTCGCCGACGCTGGATGAGGGGCCTATCCTGGAGGCATGACCCCACCGGCCCGTTCGGCGGCGTTCTTCGACCTGGACAAGACGATCATCGCCCGGTCGTCCACCCTGGCGTTCAGCCGCCCGTTCTACGAGGGCGGCCTGCTGACCCGGCGGGCCGTGCTGCGGTCGGCGTACGCGAACTTCATGTTCGGCGCGCAGGGTGCCGACCATGACCAGCTGGAACGGATGCGCGCCTACCTGACCGATCTGGTCACCGGCTGGGACGTGGAGACGGTTCGGCAGGCGGTACGCGAGACGCTGCACGCGATCATCAACCCGCTGGTCTACGACGAAGCGGTCGCGCTCATCGAGGAGCACCGCGCGAAGGGGCGCGACGTCGTCATCATCTCGGCCTCCGGCAGCGAGGTCGTCGAGCCGATCGGCGAACTGCTCGGCGTCGACCACGTCATCGCGACGACCTTGGTCGAGAAGGACGGCCGGTACACCGGCGACGTCGACTTCTACGCCTACGGCCCGAACAAGGCCGCCGCGATGGAACGGCTCGCGGCCGACCGCGGATACGATCTGGCCGAGTCGTACGCCTATTCCGATTCGAAGACCGACGCACCCATGCTGCGGGCCGTCGGCCACCCCTACGCCGTCAATCCGGACAAGGCGCTGCGCAAGCTCGCCGAGGAGAACGACTGGCCGATCCTGGTCTTCGGCAATCCGGTCTCATTGCGCCATCGCCTCGGCCTGGACAGCCGGGTCGGGCGCGCGACAGCGGCTCTCCTGGTGGGCGGTGCCGTCGCGGCCGTCACCACCTCCCTGGTCAAGCGCAAGCGTCGCGCCGCAGCCTGACGAAGACTCGTGAACCAGGGCACAGAACATTACGGCCCGGTAGGGCTGTACGCCGGCGTGTGACGTGAGTCACGATGGCGGCAGAACTTCACAGACGGTCCAGCACTCGGTACCCACGCGGCGATCACCCGTCCCCAAGGGAAGTCGCTCCGGGACATCCGTTCGCCCCACTCAGAGGGACGCCGAACGGCCCCGGCTCGACAGTTACGACAGGAAGCACGCTTGGTAGCCGAATCTGCTGAACCCGGCGGCGTCACCGATCCGGTGACGCCGCCTCTCTGTCAGGTGAGGTCGCGGGCGAACCAGGCGAGGCCGAGGCCGTCGGTGTATCTGACCCTCCGGACCATCGGCAGACCCGCGGTCTCGAAGTGCTGCTCGATCTCCTCGATGCTGTGACCCGGGAGCGCGTGGTACTCCATCACCACACGCCGCACCCGCCGCCAGTGCTCGGCGCCGGTGTTGAGGACGATGTCGTACTCCCCACCCTCGCAATCCATCTTCAGCAGATCGATGCCGTCCAGTTCCTCGATGGCCGTGGCGATCGACGTGGTGGGGACCTCGATCGCATTCGCGCCGTCCGCGCCCAAGTGCAGGACACCGTTGTGACCGCTGCCGACCCCGTTGTCGGCCATCACGAGCACTCCGGCCTGTGAGGCCGCCGCCTCGTGCCGCACCCGGACCCGCTCGGTGAGGCCGTTCAACTCGACATTGCGCGCCAGGTATCCGCCCGTCGACGGAGTGGGCTCGAACGCCTGGCCCCAGGCTCCGGGCAGGCGCCGCGTCACGTCGACCACGAAGCAGCCGATATGGGCTCCGATGTCGACGAAGGTCGGACGGTCCCCCAGACCTTGGGCGAACCAGTCGAGGTCGTACTCGTCCTCGGCGAACACCTCGTACAAGGGCACCCGAGCCCCCGGTACGTTCGGCGCCACCACCGTGACGCCGTCGACGCGGTACTGCAGTTCGTCGGTGCCCCGACCGATGTCCCGCAGGACCTGCCAGCCGTTGTCGAAGCACCGCACGGTCTGCCGGCTTCGCAGTGCAGCGAATCGGATACGTCGAAGGAACTTCACGAGTCCACCCTGTCTTCGGTCGAGACGAGTTCAACGGCGGGACGCTCGTCCTTCGCGTCGCGCACTGAGACCAGGAACGGTAGCGCCATCACGCACCAGACGTACCGCTCCCACAAGATCGGCGTCAACGGGCCGATCAACACGTAGGCGAGGGGGGCGAGCGCCACCAACTGCCAACGACGCCCCAGGACGAAGGAACGACGGACCACGCTGGCCAGCAGGATCAGGAACGAGGCCAGCATGACCACACCGCCGACCTGGGCCAGCTGGAGATAGATGTTGTGGGTGTCCAGAGTGGTCTCGCTCAGGCCGACACCGAGGAACGGGTGGTCGTTGATCTGCTGCCACGCGGCCGCGGCGTTCATTTCGCGCTGCAGGTCCGAATAGGTTGCGGACCCGCCGCCCAGGAGCCGGCCCAGCGTGTTGGTGCCGAGGTCGTCGGTGGTCAGCGCATTGATGATCACGTAGAGCCCGATGACTCCGCCGATCGCTGCGGTCAGCATGGTCTCGATCGATCGCGCCAGGAGGGGGTACAGTCCGCCGATGGCCACCGCGACGACCAGCGCGGCGCGACTTCCGCTCTCCCATACGCCAAGAGCACACAGCGCACCCGCGAACAGCAGCGGAATGCGCCAGAGCGGCAGATTCGCGAACAGCACCGGGATCAGGGCGAGGGCGAGCATCGCACACAGGCCGACCACGTTGACGTGCGACGAGAAGCCGAGGACGCGGCCCTCATTCGACCGCACGCCACCGGTCACTGCCCAGATCACGTTGATCGTGTTTCCCGCGACATAGGCACCCGCGAACAGCAACAACGTGTTCGCGCCGGGGGCCCACCACATGAAGACGACCGGGAGCAGCAACGCTCCGACCAGGAGCCGGACGGTGAGAAAGGCCGCGACGAAGGCGCTGTCGGCGACCGTGATGGCGAGCAGGGCGGCGCACGTGGTCGCGGCGACCCCCAGGACGAACAGCGGATCCGGCCGCAGACGACGCGACATCAGGACCGGGACGAGCAGCATCACCCCCAGGAACAGGAATGCGTCGGACATCGCAACGATGTCCAAGGCCGGGACTGGGCGGATGCGGTCCATCGGCGCGAGCCCGAGAGCGATCGCAAGGAACAGCACGGCACTGCGCTCCGCGCCGAGGGCGAGAGCCACGATGACCACGACGACCATCGCCAGGAGGACGGCAGCCAGCAGCGGTGACGCCGCGGCTACGGGGACGAACAGGACCAAGGCCACCGCGGTCACGGCGGCAGGGACGTACTGGGCGAGCCGACGGCGGTCAGCCCACCCGTTCATCGACGCCTTCTCGCCGCCGGGCACCACCCGGGGACTTGGCCTTGGTCAACTCTCCCAGTTCGGGCAGGTCGCCGTAGCCATACCCGTAGCCGTAGCCGTACACACCGGCGGCGCGACGCGGTGTGCCGTTCAACACGTTGCCGTAGAGCCGCCCGCCCAGGCTCACGATGCGCTCGGCGGCCAACTGCAGCACGTCCTTCTTGGTGCTGCCGAAGCGTGCCATCAAGATGACGCCGTCGGTGTACCCGATCAGCGCCGACGTGTCTGCCACCGGCAACATCGGAGGCGCGTCGAGGATGATCACGTCGTACGCTGTGCGGGCCGCCGCCAGGAGATCACGCATCGCATCGGTCTCGAGAATCTCTGCCGGGTTGGGCGGCTTGGGCCCGGAGGCGAGGACGTGCAGCCCGCTGCTGTCGGCCTGGATCGCCTCTTCCAGAGGGATCCGGCCGATGAGGACCGACAGGACACCGACCCCGGTCTCCAGACCCAGGTTCCGCGCGACGTTCGGATTGCGGAAGTCGCAATCGATCAGCAGGACCGATTGACCAGCGAGAGTCATCGACCTGGCCAGATTGACGGCCGTCAGCGTCTTCCCCTCGCCGGGCACGGCACTGGTGATCAGCAGCATCTGCCGCTGCGCGTCGATATTGGTGAAACGCAGATTGGTCCGCAGGACCCGGAACGCCTCGACGAGCGCGCTGCCTTGCTCGACCTCGCTGCGGGCGCTGCGAGCGACCGACGGATCCAGTGGCAGTGCCGCCAGAACAGGTGCACCGGTCAGCTTCTCGGCGTCGTCACGCGACTTGATGGTCGCATCGAGTCGCTCGCGCAGCATCGCGCCGGCGATACCCAGCAGCAGGCTGAGGACCACCGCGACGGCGAGATTGAGCATGAGGTTGGGTCCGGTGGGGCTTGAGTTGAACGACGGCGCACCCGTCGACCGGGCGATCACAGCGGCTTGGACACCTTCGCCGGACGGACGCTCCAGGTCGCCGATCATCGAGATGAGTTCCTTGACCTCGGCGTCCGCGAGGCTCTGTGCCGTCTCCGGGCTCCCGCCCGTGGCTGTCACCTGGACGATCTGCGTCCCGAGGACGACATTGGCCGAGATGCGCTTCGCGAGGTCGTCACGGGTCTCAGGCAGACCGGTGCGATCGAGGACCTTCTGCAGCAACGCGGGATCGGTGGCCAGATCGGCGTAGGAGGCCGCACGCTGGGACACCAGCACCGTCGAGAACGCGTCACTGCTGGTGGTGGTCGTCGGCGTCGAGATGAAGATCCGGCCGGTGGATGAGTACTCAGGCGGAAGGTTCAGGGTGATCACGGCCGCTGCGAGCGTGCCCGCAACGAACGTGAGCACGATGAACAGCCACCGCATGCGCATCGCAGCGACGAACTGGTGCAGGTCCACGGGACTCCTCGAATCGGCCGATCTCGGATGATGAGTATCGCACCACTGTAGGCGAGCCGGACACCGGTGCGTCGCAGAGCGTTTCGGCGTGTACCACCGTCGCAGAGCCGTCCGGCCCGTCATAACATTTCGCGCAGATGGTCGTTGTCCCATCGACCACCCCGATAGGAGAACACGACGTGACGATTCTGGTGACCGGTGCCGGCGGATTCATCGGCGGCCACCTGGTGGCCGACCTTCTCGGCCAGGGCCATGACGTGCGCGGCGTCGACGTCAAGCCGCTGCAGGAGTGGTACCAGGTCCACGAGAAGGCCGAAAACCTCCAGGCCGACTGCTCCGATCCGCTCGACGCTCGCAAGATCGCCGAGTCGACGACCGACATCTACAACCTCGCGGCCGACATGGGCGGCATGGGGTTCATCGAGAACAACAAGGCCGAATGCATGCTGTCGGTCCTCACCAGCACGAACATGCTGGTCGCCGCCCGCGATGCCGGGACCAAACGCTTCTTCTACAGCAGCTCGGCGTGCGTCTACGCCGGGGACAAGCAGACCGATCCCAATGTCACGGCGCTCAAGGAGTCCGACGCCTACCCCGCCGATCCCGAGGACGGCTACGGCTGGGAGAAGCTGTTCAGCGAGCGCATGGCGCGCCACTTCCGCGAGGACTACGAGTTGGAGACCCGTGTCGCGCGCTATCACAACGTGTACGGACCCGACGGCACGTTCGAGGGCGGCCGCGAGAAGGCGCCGGCCGCACTGAGCCGCAAGATCGCGCACGCCAAGCTCAGTGGTGATCACATGATCGAGGTGTGGGGCGACGGCGAGCAGAGCCGCAGTTTCATGTACATCGACGACTGCGTCCGCGGATCGCAGGAGATCCTCGCCGGCGACAACGTCGAACCGGTCAACCTCGGTTCGGCCGAGCTGGTCACGATCAACCAGATGATCGGCAT
>Ga0164243_10007125_pt1 | contig 16772 bp, 15 predicted proteins | sample OricompcompostOP_FD_108781 | JGI IMG/M metagenome (GOLD analysis project Ga0164243, IMG submission 108781) | Organic Plus compost microbial communities from Emeryville, California, USA - Original compost - Organic plus compost (OP) | ecosystem: Engineered > Solid waste > Mixed feedstock >... | reverse complement strand
GCAGGATTCGAACCTGCGACCATCGGCTTAGAAGGCCGGTGCTCTATCCAACTGAGCTACGGGGCCGGTCGTGGACGCAAAAACTCAGTGCGTCCACGGGATCTTGCGGTCATAACGGAAATTCTCCGCGTAGGAAACCTGACGCCGGCGCGGCGGCTTGGCTTCCTCTATGCGGTAGGGAATGCCGTTCCGCTGGGCGTAGGCGACGGCCTCCTCCTGCGTCTCGAAGCTCAGGCGTACCTGACGCCTCGCGTCGGAAGAACTGGTGTAGCCCATCAGTGGGTCGATCTTGAGCGGCTTCTCCGGCTCATACTCCAGAACCCAGTAGCCGGTCTTGGCGGTGCCTGACTGCATGGCCGTTCTCGAAGGGCTGTAGATGCGCGCGAACACTTGGCAAACCCCTGCTTTTCTCCATCGTCCGGAACGAGAACGTTCCAGACGCCACAACGCGTGGCACAAAGCCTAATCTTGGTCGGAGCGGCAGGATTCGAACCTGCGACCCTCTGGTCCCAAACCAGATGCGCTACCAGACTGCGCTACGCTCCGAAGCGTTGAAACCCCTATATATTTGGGGATTGTGGCGCAAGCACAAAAGTACGGCGTTCCCGTTCGTGCAAGGGGTGAAGAAGCGGTACCAGACCCTCAACTAAAAGCCGCCTTCAAACCCTTGCCGACGTCCGCCTTGAGATCTTCCACGTCTTCAAGGCCGATCTGGAGCCTGATCAGCGGCCCCGCATACGAACCCTTGGCGACGGTGCGATCCGCGAGGGAGACTTGAACGGCCAGACTCTCAAATCCGCCCCAGGAGTAGCCGAGCCCGAAGATTTCGAGTGCGTCGAGGAATGCGTGGGCCTCGCGATCGCCGCCGCCATCGAGGACGAAGGCGAAGAGGCCGCTCGCACCTGAGAAGTCGCGCTTCCAGATTGCGTGGCCGGGATGTGATTCCAGGCCTGGATGAAGCACCTGCGCCACACCCTTCTGCTCCTCCAGCCAGCGGGCGATATCGAGCGCGCTTTCCTGGTGGCGCTTGAGCCTTACGCCCATCGTCCGCAGCCCGCGAAGCACCTGGTACACGTCGTCCGGTCCGGCGCAGACGCCGAGGGTGATGAAGGTCTCGTGCAGCTTCTCCCAGCACGCCGCATTTGCCGAAACAGTGCCGAGCAGCACGTCGGAGTGACCGGCCGGATATTTGGTGGCCGCGTGGATGGAGATGTCGACTCCATGGTCGAGCGGGCGGAAAAGGAGGGGGGTGGCCCAGGTGTTGTCCATCATCACGATGGCGCCTTGCTCGTGCGCCGCTGCGGTAATGGCCGGTATATCCTGCATTTCGAAAGTGTTCGAACCGGGAGATTCGGTGAAGACCACTTTCGTATTGGGCTTCATGAGTTCGCCGATGCCGGCACCCACGAGAGGATCGTAATAGCCGATCTCGACGCCAAGGCGCTTCAGCAGCGTGTCGGCGAAACGTCGCGTGGGATTGTAGACGGAATCGACGATCAGCGCGTGGTCGCCCGCAGAGAGGAACGCAAGGAGCGGCACGCAGACCGCCGCGAGGCCGGAGGGCACGATGATGGTTCCGGCCGAACCTTCCAGTTCGTCGATCGCCTACGCCAGCGCATCCGTCGTGGGCGTTCCGCGCGTGCCGTATGTGTATTCCTGGTTGCGCGAGGCCATGGTCGCCGCATCGGGGAACAGCACTGTGGAAGCGTGCACCACCGGTGGGTTGACGAACCCGTGGAACGCGCGGGGATCGTTGCCCATATGGGCGAGCCTGGTGTTGACGCCGTTCTTGCGCCCGTCCTTGGCCATGTGGGCTCTGCTCCGTCTTTCGTAGATAGCCTCCAAAGGGCTTAGAGTTTCCTTCCCGTTTTCACAAGTCTTGCCGGCTACCTTCACGTCTACGTCAGGAATATCGGCTCGCGCTTTCACGTGTACGTCAGGGCACTTGACCCGCGTTCATTTATGGAATTCGATGGGGTTGTGCTTGGGAGAAGAAGCATGCGTTCCGGTAAGTGCGGCGCGCTGGTTTCTGCACGATCACTTGGGGATAAGCCCTCTACCTGAGAAAAGGGTCTAAAATCATGAAGAATTTTATTAAGGCACTGCTTGGCACCGCTGTCATCGTTACCGTGGCCATGCCCGCCTCGGCCGCTACGCTCGATGACGTGAAGAGCAGGGGGCACCTGCGCTGCGGCGTCAATACCGGCCTGCCAGGCTTCGCCTCTCAGAACGACCAGGGCGAATGGCAGGGCTTGGATGTCGACTACTGCAAGGCGGTTGCCGCGGCCGTGTTCGATGGCGACGCCAGCAAGGTTCAGTATACTCCGCTCTCCGCTGTACAGCGCTTTCCTGCGCTGCAGAACAACGAGATCGACCTGCTTGCCCGCAACACGACCTGGACGATGAACCGGGACACCGCGCTCGGCCTCAACTTCGTCGGCGTGAACTATTATGACGGCCAGGGCTTCATGGTGCGCAAGGACTTGAACGTCACCTCCGCGCTGCAGCTTTCGGGCGCCACGGTCTGCGTGCAGAGCGGCACCACGACCGAACTCAACCTCACCGACTACTTCCGGGCCAACAACATGGAGTTCAACCCGGTCGTTATCGAATCGCAGAACGACGTGAACACCGCCTACGAACAGGGCCGCTGCGACGTGCTCACGACCGACGCCTCGGGCCTCTATGCGAGCCGGCTCGAGCTTGCCAACCCCGACGAGCACATCGTCCTGCCGGAGATCATCTCGAAAGAGCCGCTCGGCCCGACGGTGCGCCAGGGCGACGAGCAGTGGTTCGATATCGTGAAGTGGGTGCATTTCGGCCTGCTCAACGCGGAGGAGCTCGGCGTCACCCAGGAAAACGTGGAGGACATGGCCGCGAACTCCGAAAATCCGGACGTCCGGCGTCTGCTTGGCGCGGATGGGACGTTCGGGCAGGATGTCGGCCTGACCAACCAGTGGATGGTCCACGTCATCAAGGCGGTTGGCAATTACGGCGAGATTTTCGACCGGAACGTCGGTCCCGAGACGCCGCTGAAGATCCAACGGGGTCAGAACGCGCTCTGGACCAAGGGCGGCCTGCAATACGCGCCGCCGGTCCGCTGATCGGACTTAACTCTTGGGCCGCGCTTCGCGTGCGGCTCCTCTCGCTTGAGGACACGGGCGGTGAGCCGACCGGGGCGGTCGGCTTTCCATGCCGTGCATGCTGATCAGATGACCGCTGACACCCACAGCCTTTCGATGCCGCACGAGCGGGTCTCGCTCATGCGCGATCCGCGGACGCGCGGCCTGATCATCCAGATCGTGATGATCATCGCCATCCTGGCCTTCGCGGCATGGCTCATCAACAACACCATCCAGAACCTGACGGATGCCCGCATCGCGTCCGGCTTCGGCTTCCTGCAGTCGCGGGCGGGCTTCGATATCGGGCAGGTGCCGATCGACTATACCGCGAATTCGAGCTACGGCCGCGCCCTGCTCGTGGGTATCTCCAATACGGTGATCGTCGCATTATCGGGAATCGTGCTCGCGACGATCATCGGTTTCATCATCGGTATCGGCCGGCTCTCCCGCAATTATCTCGTGCGGGGGCTGAGCACCGTCTATATCGAGACGTTCCGCAACATCCCGCCGCTGCTCGTCATCCTCTTCTGGTATTTCGGTGTGCTTTCGGTGCTGCCGCTGCCGCGCAATGCGGTCGAGCTGCCTTTTGGAGCCTTCATCTCCAACCGCGGGCTACAGACGCCGGCCGCCGTCTTCGAGCCGGCCGCGCTTCTGTCGCTCGCCACCTTCCTCGTCGGCGTCGCCGCCACTCTCGTGCTCGCACGCATCAACAGGCGTCGGCAGATGCAGACCGGCGAGCGGCGCTCTATCCTGTGGCCGAGCCTCGGCTTGATCATCGGCCTGCCGCTCGTCGTCTTCGCCGTGACCGGCTTTCCTGTCAGCTTCCAGACACCTGAAGCGACGCGCTTCAACCTCGTCGGCGGCTGGCAGATCAAACCGGAGTTCCTGTCGCTCTTCCTGGCGCTCTCCTTCTATACGGCCGCCTTCATCGCCGAGATCGTGCGCGCGGGCATCATGGCCGTGTCGAAGGGGCAAACTGAGGCGGCGTCCGCCCTGGGGCTCACGCGCGGGCAGACACTGAGACTGGTGATCGTGCCGCAGGCCTTCCGCGTCATCATTCCGCCGCTCACCAGCCAATACCTTAACCTGACGAAGAACTCCTCGCTGGGGCTGGCTGTCGGCTACCCCGAGCTGGTGGCCATCGGTTCGACGGTCCTCAACCAGACGGGGCAGTCCGTCGAGGTGGTGGCTGTCTGGATGGTCGTGTATCTGGGCCTGAGCATCCTGACGGCCGCTTTCATGAACTGGTTCAACGCCCGCATGGCGCTGGTGGAGCGATAGGAGGCAACCATGGAAGAACACGTGGCCTATGTCGCACGCGAGCAGCAGGCGCCGCTGCCGCCTCCGCCAAGCGAAGCCGGGGCGCTCGCCATTCTGCGCAAGAACCTGTTCGCGACGCCGTTCGATGCGGTGATAACGCTGGTGCTCGGCCTCTTTGCCGTCTGGGCGATCTGGAACCTCGTCAGATGGGGGCTGGCAACGGCCGTTTTCACAGGCCCCGATCGCCAGGCGTGCCTGGCGGGCGAGGGCGGGGCGGTCGGCGCCTGCTGGGCCTTCGTGCGCGCAAAGCTCGGGCAGTTCATCTACGGGCTCTATCCGTCGGCCGAGCGCTGGCGCGTCGATCTGACGTTCTTGCTGCTGGTCGCCTTGGCCGTGCCGATGGCGATCCCGAGCGCGCCCCACAAGAAGCTCAACGCTCTCCTGCTCCTGGTCGCCTTCCCCTTTGTCGGGCTGGTGCTCCTCACCGGCGGCAACATCAACGTCACCGGGGGCTGGATCGCCTTCCTCTTGATCCTGGCGGCCTTCGTTTCCTCCACCTTCGCGGCGGGCAACGTCGCCGCGCCGCCGCGACTTCTAGGGGCCACCACCACGCTGGCCGGGTTGGCGATCGTCTGCCTCTTCCTTGCCAATGTGGTGCCCAGCGGCCGGCTCAACCTCCTCGGGTTCCAGTTCTCCACCCTGTCGCTTGTCGCTTTTCTCCTGGCCTTGGCGTCGATTGTCGCGAGTGTCCTTACTTCGTTCCGGGCCGGGGAAAGCCGCTCCGTAAGCCCGATGCGGATCCTCGCGCCGCCGCTCGTGGTCGTGGTGCTGATCGCCGTGCTTTCCGCCGACTTCGGGTTGCAGCCGGTGCGGACCAATCTCTGGGGCGGGCTCATGCTCACGCTCGTGGTGGCGCTGACGGGCATTGCCGCTTCCTTGCCGCTCGGCATCCTGCTGGCCCTCGGGCGGCGCTCGCATCTGCCAGCGGTACGGCTGTTCTCGGTCGTCTTCATCGAGTTCTGGCGCGGGGTACCGTTGATCACCGTGCTCTTCATGTCCGCCTTCATGATCCCGCTCTTCCTGCCGGACGGCGTGACGTTCAACCAACTGCTCCGGGCGCTGATCGGCGTGGCGATCTTTTCGGCGGCCTATATGGCCGAGGTGGTGCGCGGCGGGCTGCAGGCCATCCCGAAAGGCCAGTATGAAGGGGCGCAGGCGCTGGGGCTCAGCTATTGGCAGATGATGCGGCTCATCATCATGCCGCAGGCGCTGAAGCTCGTGATCCCAGGCATCGTGAACACCTTCATCGGCCTGTTCAAGGATACGAGCCTCGTCTACATCATCGGCCTTGCCGATCTGTTGGGCACCGTGCGCCGCGGCTTCTCGGATCCGAACTGGATCACGCCGTCGACGGCCGCGACGGGTCTCGTCTTTGCGGCATTCGTCTATTGGCTCTTCTGCTTCGGCATGTCGCGCTATTCGATGTTCATGGAGCGCCGGCTTGACACCGGCCACAAACGATAACGGGGTATGAAAATGGCTACCCAAAACGTTGCCGCCGCTGAGGAAATCAAGGTCGACCGCTCCAAACTGCGCGTGTCGGACACGGATGTCGCCATCGAGATCGTCGCCATGCACAAGTGGTATGGCGACTTCCACGTGCTGCGCGACATCAACCTGAAGGTCATGCGCGGCGAGCGCATCGTCGTCTGCGGCCCGTCGGGTTCCGGCAAGTCCACGATGATCCGCTGCATCAACCGGCTGGAGGAGCACCAGAAGGGGAAGATCGTCGTCGACGGGATCGAACTCACCAACGATCTGAAGAAGATCGACGAAGTGCGGCGCGAAGTCGGCATGGTGTTCCAGCACTTTAACCTCTTCCCGCATCTGACGATCCTTGAGAACTGCACGCTTGCGCCGATCTGGGTCCGCAAGATGCCGCGTAAGGAAGCCGAAGAGATCGCGATGCACTATCTCAACCGCGTTCGCATCCCCGAGCAGGCGAACAAATATCCGGGCCAGCTTTCCGGCGGCCAGCAGCAGCGCGTGGCGATCGCCCGCGCGCTCTGCATGAACCCGCGCATCATGCTTTTCGACGAGCCGACCTCAGCCCTCGATCCGGAGATGATCAAGGAGGTGCTCGATACGATGGTGGACCTCGCGCAGGAAGGAATGACCATGATCTGCGTGACGCACGAGATGGGCTTTGCGCGCCAGGTGGCCAACCGCGTCATCTTCATGGACCAGGGGCAGATCGTCGAACAGAACACGCCGGACCAGTTCTTCGATCACCCGCAGCACGAGCGCACGAAGCTGTTCCTGTCGCAGATCCTGCACTGAGGCTCAACTTTCCGGGCCTCCGGCTGCCGTGGCGTCGTAGCCATAGAGCCAGTCGAGATCGGCTGCGAGGCTTTCTTCGCTTTTCCATCGCAGGACGAGGTTGCGCGCGAGCGCGACCGGGCCGCCGGCATGCCATACGAACCTGTTGAAATCCCCGCGGCGGGCCACTCGGGCCAGCCGTGGACGCCGCAGCTCTTCGAACGCGGCAAGCGCGGATGCGGTGTCGGCTCTTCCAGTCACGAGTTCCGCGAGCAGGGCGGCATCCTCGATGGCCATGGCCGCACCCTGGGCGGCATAGGGCGTCAGCGCATGCGCCGCATCGCCGATCATCGCGAGGCCGCCCGGATGGACCCAGCGCGCCGAGCGCTCCGCTTGGTGGAGCGGCCATGCGGTCCAGCGTCCAGCCCTGGCAATGAGAGCCGAGAGCGCCGGTGCCGCGCTGGAGGCTGCGGCGTAAAGCGGCGCCATGTCCGCGTTGTCGGCCCAGCGCCGCCCCATCTCGACGCCCTTGGTGATCGCGACCAGGTTGATCTCCGCTCCGCCCCGCAGTGGGTAAGCGACGAGGTGGAAGCGGGGTGAGAGGAAGGCGGTTACCGTGTCCCGGGAAACGATTTCGTTTTCCGCCTGATGGCCGGAAAGACGCAGCACCGCACGATAGGCGACAAAGCCGCTGAACCGGCTTTCTCCACCGCCGGCGAGCGGCCGCAGCCGTGACCAGACGCCATCCGCGCCGACGAGCAATCGGCAGAATTCCTGTCGCTCCGAACCACGAAGCTGAAACTTGACGGCGACGCGCCCGGGACTGAACCGCGCGTCCCGCACCTCCGCTCCCGTGACGAGCGTGATTGCCGGGAATTCGTGCACACGCTCCAGAAGCGCATGCTGAAGGTCCGCGCGATGGGCGACGAGATACGGCGCGCCCCAGCGCCGTTCGGTCGATGCGCCAAGCGGCATGCGGGCCAGTGAAGCAAGAGTGGCGGCATCCTTCAGGACGATCGCCAGGGGCTGCACGGCGCCTCTTTTCAAGTGCTCCAGTACTCCCAGCGAACGCAGAATGCGGGTCGCGTTGGGGGAGAGCTGCAGGCCGGCGCCCACCTCTTCAAGGTGGACCGCGCGTTCGAAAACCGTGACCAGAAAGCCTCTCGTGGCGAAGGACAGCGCCGCTGTCAGCCCTGCCACGCCGGCGCCGGCAATAACGACCCGGTCAGCCATCCGGATCGCGGGGAATCAGGCGGCTTCCTGTTGGAAAAGGCAATCCGCGGGAACGCTCTCCTCAGCCTTCAGCTTCGGATTGTAGCGGTAAAGGGTCGAGCAATAGGGGCAGATGCGCTCCGCATCGTCGCCCATGTCGAGGAAGACGTGGGGATGGTCGAAGGGCGGCTTGGCGCCCACACACATGAATTCCTTCACGCCGATTTCGATCGACCGGTATCCGCTCGTGTTGTGGAAGTGCGGTGTCGCATGGCCGGCCATTGAATTCTCCGCGGTGGTTCGTACGGGATGTGAGGCTGCGTTTGTAGCATAAATAGGTTCTTTGCAAGCCCGCAATTACTTCCCGCATAGCCTCATCATCGGCAAATTTTGGCCGCGCAAAGGACGGGCTGAACTTCAGGCCCAATGCTGCCGGAAGCATTGGACCGTTCACCCACACTATTGCTGAGTGCAGCGGTAAATCGAGCAGGGGCTTTCGAATTTCATTGAGGGTGAGCTGGATTTCCAGTCAACTCCATGCGTGATCATGGAGGTGCAATGAACATCATTTTGAATCCGAGGGGCCCGGGCGGGTCGGGAAAAACGGAACTCGTACGCAGGATCATGCAGAAGTACGGCTGGTCACGGCACCGGGCGGATGGATGCGAACGTGTCGAGCCCCTTTACAGGCATGGCCGGCAAACGCCTTTCGGCTACCGCTTGCAACATCCTTCGGGGCTCTCCGCTTGTGGTTATTGGCCATTACAGCGGTACACGCGGCGGGTGCGACACCATCCGAGCCGTCGACGGAGGCTTGGCTGAAGCCGTGCGCTCGGCTGCCGCGTTCACGTCATCTGGCTGCAACGTTATTCTAGAGGGGCTGGAGCTGAGTAGCGACACAGATCATACGCTTCCACTATCGCAGAAACATCCGCTTCATGTCTTGCAGCTGAGCACCCCGGCTTCTCACTGCGTGCGAAATCTCGTCAGGCGGAGGCGGCCGCGCCGCGACATGGCCGCCGGCATCGAAACGGCTGTGGCTACTGACCTCGAGCGCATTGACGAAGCTTGCCGGGTGCTGAGTCGGCATGCCAACGTGAAAAAAGTGTCGCTCGATAAGGCCCAAGCAGAAGCGGAGACACTTCTGGGGCTTTCGAAAGCTGCGTCCCCGAACGAGCTACAGATTTAACACGTACCCGCTTGCAATTAAGAACATCCGGCAACAGCCAGCACGGCCATGGAGCGTCGTAAAGCCGGCGATCAGCGATAGTGGAACAAGTGACATAGGCGATGTGAGCCATACTTCGCCTATGTTGCATTGCAGCATTCATCTGCTATAGCTTCATCAGTGTTCTGGATCCCGGTGCAACTCCGGGTGGCTCTTCCGGCCGCCAATCCGCCGGACAACCTGCAAAGCAACCGTCCATTCGCCAGCCAGGCGAAGTGCTTTGCTGCGCTTTTTGGAATGTAATGTTTTCGCTTGAATCCTTTCGCCGTGACTGGCTCTCAAACATCCGGGGCGATGTGCTTGCCGGCATAGTCGTCGCACTGGCTCTGATCCCCGAGGCAATAGGCTTTTCCATCATTGCGGGTGTCGATCCGAAGGTTGGGCTTTATGCATCCTTCTCCATCGCCGTGATCATTTCGATCACCGGAGGCCGTCCAGGCATGATCTCAGCGGCAACCGCCGCCACGGCCGTTCTCATGGTCTCGCTTGTTCGGGACCACGGCCTGCAATACCTTCTCGCCGCTACCATTCTCGCTGGCGTGCTGCAGGTGCTCGCCGGCATTGCGCGGCTGGGATACGTCATGCGCTTCGTGTCGCGCTCGGTCCTGACGGGCTTCGTCAATGCGCTGGCCATCCTCATCTTCATGGCGCAACTGCCCGAGCTGATCGGCGTGCCCTGGGAAACCTACGCCATGATCGCGGCTGGCCTCGCCATCATCTATCTATTTCCTCGAATCACCACGGCTGTTCCCTCTCCGCTGGTGTGCATCGTGCTGCTGACGGCTGCTTCGCTGGCCTTGGGCCTTGACGTGCGCACCGTCGGCGATCTTGGCGAACTTCCGTCCAGCCTGCCTACCTTCCTGATCCCTGACGTGCCCTTCACCTTCGAAACGCTCTGGATCATCCTGCCCTATTCCGTGGGGGTAGCCGCGGTCGGTTTGCTGGAAAGCCTGCTAACAGCCTCTATCGTCGACCAGATGACGGACACCAAGAGCGACAAGAATCGCGAGTGCGTCGGACAGGGTATTGCCAACTTCTTCACCGGCTTTCTTGGAGGGATGGCGGGCTGCGCCATGATCGGCCAGTCGGTCATCAACGTGAAGTCAGGTGGCCGCGGACGCCTTTCGGCTTTTGTCGCCGGCGCTTTTCTTCTGGTGCTTCTCCTGCTTCTGAACGACTGGGTGCGCATCATCCCGATGCCCGCATTGGTGGCTATCATGATCATGGTCTCGATCGGCACCTTTTCCTGGTCGTCGCTCAACGACCTGCGCAAGCACCCGCGCCGCTCCAGCATCGTCATGCTTGCGACGGTGATCACGGTCGTCGGGACCCACAATCTCGCACTCGGGGTCGGCGTCGGTGTACTGCTTTCAGGCATCTTCTTCGCCTGGAAGGTGGCGCAAATCTTCGGCGTCAGCTCCGAGCTGTCGGGAGACGGTCAGACGCGCACCTACACCGTAACGGGCCAACTCTTCTTTGCCTCTGCTGAGGACTTCCTCAACGCCTTCGATTTCCGTGAAGATGTGCGTCACGTTCGCATCGATGTGTCCCATGCCCACATCTGGGATCTGACTGGCGTCGGTGCGGTCGACCGGGCAGTTCTGAAGTTCCGGAAGAGAGGTATTGAGGTCGAACTCCTAGGCATGAACGAGGCCAGCGCGACGATCATGGACAAGCTTGCGGTCCACAACCGTCCAACCGCATTGGGGCGTGCGTTTCATTAGAGCATTGCAGGCAAGTGGAATAAATGTGAGCGCACTCCGCTCCAGGATTCGCCCAAGTGCTCCAGCGGCTGAACTGCTTCTTCTTGCATCGCGTCAGCGCTGTGGCATGAGCTGTCAGGTCGCTGCTGTGTTCAGCGGTCGCGTTCCAGATCAGCCACCAGCCGTCTCCTTTGCCGCCTGCTTCTGATTTGCTCCGTCTCGAGTTCTTGTCCCTGAATGCGCAGCCGGCCCTCGTGATCGAGCACGAGAAATCGCCTGCGCGCGCCGATGGGGAGGTCTTCGGAGCTGTAAATGCCTACAATCTCGATCACAATGGAGCGAACTGTGGTTTCGGCGGGAGTGGGATTGGGGGCGTCAGTTGAAGCCCGCAGAACGTGGCGCAACAGGTTGCTGAAGGATCCGAGATCCCTGGTCTCGCCGCTTCCCAATGGCCCCTGGCGGGTTTGCAGCCGCGGATCGTCGGGAGGTTCATCCTCAAGATCGAGTATATCGGTGACGGGGCGGACTAGCGTTCCGGCCGCCGTCTCGAGCGTCACGAGCACGCTTTGCACGTAGATCGGTCCGGCGCTCATGTTGCTGAGAAAGCAGCGCGCCTCCAACCCGTCTCCCGCGCCGCGGGTGATGAGCAGGGTGGCGCGGAGTTGCCTGCGATAGCTGCTGACGAACACCTGCAGGTAAATCATCCAGACCATAAGCGTCCCCACCCCGGTCAGGGCCGTGATCAATTCGGGGTGCTCCGCAATCCAACGCAACTGGCTTGTCCGAAAGGAGCTGTGGCCGCGCGCTCTTCGGGCTCATGCGGCCGCATGCACGGTTATTGGGTTGGCCCTTCAGGCGCATGCTCGGGGGCGGCAATCACCAGCGAGGCTTCCGGCGACTGTACAAGCTGAAGGTATCGATCGAACTGCACCAGCACATCGGCGATGATTTGGTCCTGTGTCATGCCCATGAGATCGTACCCACGGCTGCCGTCGCTAAAGAAGGTGCGCGCTTCAAAGCGCAGGTCACCCCGCGCCGCCTCGAGTGCGGAAAACGCCGGAAGGCGATAGGCAATTGGCTGGACTCCGTAGACAAAGTCGCGCACCCCGCTGGCAGGCACCGTAAGCGAGACGGAATCGTTGCCGTTCTCGTGCGATACCGTGGCCATGCGCCCGCGCTTTTCCATCTCCTGGGCCACGTTTTGGAGTGCGGGGGTGACGATATTTGCGATGTAACCGGCGACATCTCCTTCCGTCGGGGCGTTCAGGATTAGCCCAAGCCGGCGCTGCCAGGTCAGCCCGGCGGCGGGATAGGCCGGCGCAATAGCCCCGTGGCCAACCTGCCGCTGCGCAACGTCGGATTTCATCCCCTTGAACAGGGCCCAGATCAACACAAGCATGATCAGGGAGAAGGGAAGCGCTGTCGCGATCGTGGCTGATTGCAGAGCGGCGAGGCCGCCCGCCAGCAGGAGCACGGCTGCGATCAGGCCTTCCAGAACGCACCAGAATACCCGCTGGGCAGTGGTCGTTTCCGTCTCGCCGCCCGCTGCGATCGTGTCGACGACAAGCGAGCCGGAATCCGAAGAGGTAATGAAGAACACCGCCACCAGGAGGACCGCAATCGATGAGGTGACGACGGGAAGAGGCAGGTATTGGAAGAACTGGAACAGCGCTACGGAAAGATCGTCCTCCACCGCCATGTGTAGCGCGCCGTCGGCCACCGTCGTGTCGATGAAGAGGGCCGTATTGCCGAAGACGGTCATCCAGAAAAAGGTGAATCCCGCGGGAATGAAGAGCACTGCGATGACGAATTCCCGCACCGTCCGGCCACGTGATATGCGGGCGATGAACATGCCGACGAAGGGCGACCAGGATATCCACCACGCCCAGTAGAAGAGCGTCCATGCGTCGATCCAGGGGCGCGGCTCATAGGCATAGATGTTGAAGGTGCGCAGCACGATCGTGTCCAGATAGAAGCCGATGTTCTGCACAAAATCGCGAAGGAGCTGGGCGGTCGGCCCTACCGCCAAGACAAAAAGCATCAGCAGGACGGCAAGGACCAGGTTCAGTTCGCTCAGCCGCCGGATGCCCTTGTCGACGCCGGTGACCACCGAAATGGTGGCGACGGCGGTGATGATCGCGATCAGGGTAATCTGTACGGTGGCGCTGTTCGGCAGATTGAGCAGATAGCTGAGGCCGGCGTTGATCTGCAGGACGCCGAAACCGAGCGAGGTCGCGATGCCGAAGAGCGTTCCGCAGATGGCGAAGATGTCGACAGCGTGTCCGATCGGCCCTTCGATTCGGTTCTTGAGCAGCGGATAGAGACCGGAGCGAACCGTGAGCGGAAGGTTGTAACGGTAGCCGAAATAAGCCAGCGAGAGGCCGACCACAGCGTAGATTGCCCACGCGTGGAAACCCCAGTGAAAAAACGTCACGCTCATTGCCTGGCGCTGCGCGGCGATGGTGAGCGGATCGGCTTCCGGCGGGGCGGCGAAATGCGTCATCGGCTCGCCCACCGCAAAATACATAAGGCCAATCCCCATGCCGGCCGCAAAGAGCATGGCGACCCATGAGAGATATCGGAAATCCGGCGTGGAATCGTCCGGTCCGAGCTTGAGGTTGCCGAAGCGGCTGGCGGCGAAAAGGATCACTGAACCGATGAAGATCCCGACTGCGAGCAGGTAAAACCACCCGAAAGAATCAAGGATCCAGCTTTGGACAGAAGCAAAAATCGCCTCTGCCCGACCAGGAAAAACAACGCCGACCCCGAGGAATATCGCCGTGATGGCCACAGAGCCGAAAAACACTGGTGGATTGATCACGAATCCGCGCATGTCCAAAACCTACTGGGCGCATCCAGGAAAGTACACCCGTAATAACGTGGCACATGGGGTTAGGTTCATTGCCACTTGTATTGCGGCGTCGGCGCCGGATTTGGGGCTGGGGCTGCGCGGGTGACGAGGCGTTGAACAGATCAGAAGCGAATTCGCTCGCGAACGGACCCATAGGGCACGGTTCAAAGCCAGATTATTCTGTTGATGCCGTTAACCACTGGGCGCTTCATTGGCCCGGTGGTGGTTTTAATCTTGCGACGGATTAACGTATCAGTCGGCCAGTCCGGGCTGATTGCCTAGAGCTGTCAAGATCCGGTATGCGGCCGTGACGCGTTCCGGTATGGGGTAGTTCTTGTTGGCCAGGATCACGACGCCGATCTTCTCAGCCGGCACAAAAGCAGCATAAGCACCGAAGCCGTTGGTCGAGCCGGTCTTGTTGACGAGGACATCCTTCTGGGACGGTGTAGGCGGGGTGAGGCTCCACTTTATTCGCCTTGAACATGATCTCGATGGAATTTCCAGCGAGCAGCCGGTCGAGATCCGTCGGATAGGCATACATTTCCCATCCTAGCCCCTGCACCATGCCTCCGACTGTGTAATATCCGGTATGAGTGGCAGCGATCGCGCGTTGAAGCGCCTCGTCCAAGCCGGAGCCGTTCATGTTCTTTTCCACGAACTGGATCAGGTCGGCTGCGGATGTCTTCACGCCATAAGCTTCTGAATCCCATATGCCGGGGCTCACCCGGATCGGCTTGCCCTCCTTCGAATAGCCGAAGGCATAATCGCTCATCCGGTTCTGGGGGACGTTGATGTAGGTGTTGGTGAGCCCAAGCATCGGGAAGAGCTTCTCCTCCATGAGGTCATCGAAGGGCTTCCCCAGGCTTTTGGCCGCTGAATGGCCAAACAGACCCAGGCTCGGATTCGAATAGCGTCGATAGGTTCCGGGAGCATATTCCGGCCGCCAGTTCCGATAATAATCGATCAGGTTGTTCTCCGTCACGTCATCCGGAACCCGCAGAGGCAGGCCGCCTGGCATGTATGTGCCGAGGTCGAGAAGGCTAATGCTGTCGAAGCTGCTGCCGGCAAGCTCCGGCAGGTGTTTGCTCGCAGGGTCGGAGAGGGAGAGGACGCCGATCTCCTGGGCATAGGTCGCCAGCGTGGCGGTGAAAGTCTTGCTGATTGAGCCGATCTCGAAAAGTGTGCTCTCGTTGACTTTTTTCCCGCTCTCCTTCGAGGCGACGCCATAATTGAAGAAGTGTCGCTTTCCCTCGTGAGTGACCGCCACGGCCACGCCCGGCACACCGTTCTCTTCCATAACAGGCCGGATCGCCTCGTCCACGATCCGTTGGAGCGTGCCCGCGTCTTCGAACGCATGGGCGCAGGCGCAGAACACCAGCAATGAAGCGGCTGCGAATATGCCAGGCTTTAACAGGAGAGTATTTCTCATGGCTGATATAATGTCCTCGCTTATGTGGTTGAACTGAAATCGCCTGTCCGTTGAGGCCGAAGATCGTGCATCCATACAGCGAATGTCGGTGCGTGTTCTTCATCGTCGATCGTCCATTCCCGTCCCGTGCGTTCGCAAGCACGTGGTGAAGGGTTTCCAGAATCCTGGATTGCCATGCTCCGCGAACAACGGCATTCCCTTAGCAGCAATTGCCTTTACGCGTGCTCGGAAAGCCCGGATGCTGGATTTCGTTTAGACCTGAGGGATGAAAATGATCTCATCGAGTTCGAAGCGGCCGAGGCAGACAGTTTCCTCGCTGGCATGCACCAGCCGTGTCATGGCCGGCTGATCGAACCCAGGTCGGCTTAGCGGCCAAAGGCTTGGCCCACTTCGAAGGCCCACACGCCGATGGGCCAGGTGCGGCTCGCGGATCGAGCCGCAGGAAGGGCTTTCTTTTGAAGCACCGTCAGATATGTGCGCCGTCGAAGCCGGCAAGTCGGACGGGCGCCGGTGACGAACCGCACGCCGACATTGTGGCCCTTCGGCAGGGCGGGCCAAGTTGCGGCTTGGCAGACTTGGTCAGAAATCGAAAAGCTCGCCCAGCAATGATTTCTTCTTCCTGTAGGGCTGCTGCGATCCATAACGACGGTCGTCGCTGTATTTGTCGTCATCATCCTTGTAGCGCGGTCTCTCGACTTCACGCTGTGAGGGCCGATCATCGGAGGAGCGTTCGATGATCTTGTCAAGCTCACCGCGATCCAGCCAGACACCTCGGCATTTGGGGCAATAGTCGATCTCGATGCCTTGTCGATCAGCCATTGTGAGGTCAGTGTTGTCGATCGGACATTTCATATGATGTCTCCTGCTTGAACCACTCGGATCCTGCGGCCGTGAAGGCCGCAGGCATGCCAGTCTTCATGCGAGCAAGCTCAAAGGTTCAGGTATGGGAGTACCTCGTGAGCGCCACGATAGATCATCTCCAGCGCAACGTAGAGGATGACGGCAAGACCGACATAGGCGATCCAGCGATGGCGCTGGAGCAGACGCGCAATGAAAGTCGCCGCTACGCCCATGAGCGCGATCGACAGGACCAGACCGAACACCAGGACGCCCGGATGCTCGCGTGCAGCGCCGGCAACGGCCAACACGTTGTCGAGGGACATCGACACGTCCGCGATGACAATCTGCCACGCTGCCTGCGCGAAAGTCTTGCGCGGAGCGTTTCCTGCGATAGTGCCGTCGCGATTGAGATCGCTTCCCTCCAGCGCTTCGGCAACGTCGGTTTCTTCGGCGTGGCTGGTACGCAGTTCCCGCCACATCTTCCAGCAAACCCAGAGCAAAAGAATTCCACCGGCGAGCAAGAGCCCGACGATCTGCAGGAGTTGCGTCGTTGCCGCAGCAAAACCGATGCGGAGCACTGTCGCTGCGACGATCCCGATAATGATGGCTTTGTTGCGCTGGTCCTTGGGGAGCCCGGCTGCGGCAAGACCAATGACGATGGCATTGTCGCCCGCCAGCACGAGATCGATCATGATGACCTGAAGAAGCGCCGAGAGAGCTTCCGTTGTAAAAAATTCGCTCATGTGACTCCCATCTCAAATGATCCGGAAGCCAGATGATGCGGAACGTCGGCGACATAAATCTCGAT
>Ga0164243_10007124_pt1 | contig 16772 bp, 10 predicted proteins | sample OricompcompostOP_FD_108781 | JGI IMG/M metagenome (GOLD analysis project Ga0164243, IMG submission 108781) | Organic Plus compost microbial communities from Emeryville, California, USA - Original compost - Organic plus compost (OP) | ecosystem: Engineered > Solid waste > Mixed feedstock >... | reverse complement strand
ATATCGGACGCACCCGTGGATGCGGTCGATAATAATTGCATGTCCAATCAATAAGTTCGATGCGGATATCGACCAGGATATCGACCACGGCTGCCGGATAGGAGGTGTCTTGTCCGATATCTAAGATGCGTTTGAAGCCACGGACCACGTGAGCAACGTTATGTAATCACCGCGGCTATTAAGGCCTTGTTTCTGCATAAGAATCTGCGCAGTGATAATATAAATTGTGGGAATAATGGGGGCTGTCCGTGCCGCCTGGTCAGATCAGACCGCGGACACTTTCGACGGCATCGGCCACGAGGACAAGCTGACACTTGCGGAGGCTTTCGGTGTACTCCTCCGGTGTTCTTGGCGGATTGGCGAGCCGGCCGCGGATGCGCTTGACGCACTGAATGAAGCGCTCGTGGTTGAGGTCGCGCTGATGCATCAGGAACTCATCGGGATGCTGTGCCTCCATGCCGTACGGGGCGAGAGCTTCCGGCGGAAAATGCTTGAGGTTTGCCGTGACGATAACGTCGGCGCGGCCCACGATGGCAGCCGCGAGAACGTGCCGGTCTCTTGGATCAGGCAGGACAATCGACTCGATGAGTGGCTCGTATCCGCGGACAAGTGCGTCCGGAACCGCCTCATTCATGAGCGCTCGCGTGCGGGAAAGAGCCTCGGGTGTTGCCTTCGGATTGTGCTTGAGGACATTGGCGATCCATTCCTCGTGGATGTGGTCGCTCCATCTTGCCCGATAGACGTGGGTGTTCGCAGTCTCGATGAGGAGATCGCGAACGGGTGCCGGATAGAGCACGCAGGCGTCGAGGAGCGCAGTGAAACCCGGCACTTAATACCCCATGTCGAGTTCCTGACTGATCTTGGCGAGCTCTTCCTTGGCCTTTTCAGCCGAGGCGGCGGTTTTCTCACGATAGGAGAGAAGATCCTCCAGCCGCACGCGGCGATGCGTGCCGACCTTGCGATGGGAGATCTGTCCCTCGTCGAGCAGCTTCACGAGGAACGGTCGTGAGACATTCAGAAAACGTGCAGCCTGGTGCGTGGTGAGCTCGTGATCGTAAGGGATGAGCGAGACGGCACGGTTGTTCGCGAACGTGATGAGGAGCTGACGGAAGAGGTCGAAAACGGTCTCATCGATCTCGAACTCGGCCCCCGTCTCGCGGTCCTGAATCACAAACCGCGCGGAATCGGCCTCCAGCTCCCGGACGAGCTTGGATGCAAATTCCACCGACGCGGCCGAGGGCACGACGGGGGTGTTCGGGTTGAGGCGGCGGGCCATGTTCCTGCTCCGTTCTTTACGCTTGACACCAATCCAGCATATCGAATATGTGCAATAAGTGCAACAAATGCAATAAGCGAATCGCTTAGTCAAGACTTCTTAGAGCCGCATGGCTGCGGCTGCCTACGGCGAAGGCGCGCGCGCCGATGGACTTGCCATAGACGAGGTGCACAGTGTCTCGACGCCAGACGAAGCTGAGGCGAGACGGCACGCATGGTGTATCGCGTGGCGCGACCGGAGCCCGCCTACCAACTCCCGGAGAGTTCTCTACACGTCCGAGCGACGCGGTGATTGACGCGTTCGTGCAGCATGTGCGCGAGGCTGGGGAGCCGGAGAGCTTTCCATCGATCACGACGACGAAGCCGCGGAGTGACTCGCGGCCGGTCTTCTTGCGGCGGTTCTCGATCGACCGGAAGAAGCGCCGCGACGGCGAGATGGCGCCGTGTCCCATCTGCTCGCCGGAGAGCCCGAAGTACCTGCATGATGGCTACCTGACATGGTACCCCGACGAGTGCGCGATTAGAGCCATCGGGCCGGAGTGTGGGGACACTGTCTTCGGCGGGACGCAGTACGCGGAGGCCAAGGCGGCTTTCGATCTGGTTGAGCGGGAGCGGGTCGCGGTCGAGTTCCTGCACAAGAATCTGCCGAAGGCTTTGTCGATGCTCGTGGCTCTAACCGCGCTCGAAGACGCCGCTACTGAGGCCGAGCGCTTGCATGAGCAGCTTCGGAAGAGCGCGCCACGCATCCACGCGAAATTGCGACAGATGAAATCGGCCGGCGGTGCGATCAGCGTGTCGATCGTGCGCGAGAAGACCAAAACGAAGGAGGACGCCAGGTCTGTGGGACCGAGAGGCTTTGGTAAGGCAGACAGCGATTATGATGCGATAGAGGAAGTGTTCGGTCATTTTCCGGATACGACGGCGCTCTACGCGAAGTTCGAGCCGATGAAGGAGCTGCGAGAGTTGTTGAACAAGTTAACGGATTTGCCGCAGCTTCGGTCGAGTGATGAGGCGTTCCTGTGGGCATGCGATGCCTCTGAAAGTCTGGAACGGCTAGAAGCTGCGGTTGCGATCCTACACGATTGCGCCGCAGGCTATGTGCGGCTCGCCGAGCGTTTGGACCGATTTGCCGAATTCTTTTCAATCACTCTGTTCGATGCGCTTGATCGATGGGGTAACCACGAAGACAGCGCATTCCACTTGGAGGCCGAAGCCGCCAATGGCGTGTTCCGTCTCGAGCATGCCGCGCGTTGGAATGACCGGGACCGCGTTGTTCTCCGGCCGGACATGGCCAAGCTGATGCGGCGTGGCAATCTTCCAGCCTTTGAGTAGAGCCAGAAACTCATCTTGCCGGGAGGATCGGGCTACGGGAGCAGATGACGAGGCGGTTTGAGCCCCGGGTAATGGCTACGTAGAGGTTCTTGGCGTTCAAGTCGTCACCTTCGACGACAACACAGACCTCGGCTTCTAAGCCCTTCAAAAGCAGCGTGCTGCCGACTCCCCTCTTCGGCACGGAGCGGCCCACCATTCGGTTTTGCTCTCGTGCACGAACGGCCGCCTCACGAAAGGTCGGGCCGCCCGGCTTCGCACAGTCGTTCAGCGCACGGATGCAGGCTCTGAGTACGAGAGGGCGGTGGACGCGCACACCAACCTCCGCGTTGAACTCGGCAAGGAGCCGCGCGACCCCGCCATAGGTGGGGGCGGCCGCGAAATCCATAGCAGCTTGCTCAAGAGCACTGATGTCTTTCCGGGATCGGCCCGCCCGGATAGTGTCAAGGCGGCGCAGAAAGTCGTCTGGCGCTGTTGCAGTCATAAGGCTGGCTGCGAACTCGGCGATCACTTTAATCGCCTCGGGTTTTTGAATGTCCAGGTTCGAGGCAAACGACACGAGGTCGCGGAGATCGACCGATTCGACAACGATGGCGCCGGGAATCTGACTTGCTAAACGCTGATGTTTCGCAGGCTTAGTGCTGTCGGCAATGATCAGGACGTGCCCATTAGGTGTGGGCGGTCTTGTGCGTCCAGCCCTCAACTGTTTCGCGCGATCGTTGTTTGATCCATCCAGCTGGACCCACTCGACGGCGTCAGGTACATTTCGCAAATCAACCTTCTTTCCAGACAGAAGATTGCGGCGAGCGTCGAGAACCCATTCGCCGAGATCTTGGGCACCTGCATTGATCCATCGCCAGGGGGTTTTCAACTCAGCAACAAGCGGGAAGTGCCCGCCAACGTGCTTATCCCAGTCAGCAAGACCATCGTCGGCAAAATCGAAGATGGCTTGCAATTGATCACCGAGCACACACGTTGGAAGTACGTGGGAAAGGTAGTAGACGATGCCGTGCTGCCACGATGAGCAATCCTGGTACTCATCGACGAAAAGCCGCGCATAGGTCGCCCGAATGACGTCATAGATGCGGGGCGTTTTCAGTACGTTGCAGGCGGCCTTCTTGATAGCCGTATAGGGGATTTTCTCAGCCGAGAGCTGGGTTTCTGTGATGTTTGTCGTGGCTGGAAACGTCCGGACAAGCTTAATGGCGAGCCCATCGATTGTAGACAGCCTGTAGGATGTTGACGGGATACGCTCCCGGTCGAGGCGGCTGCGCAGCGCAGCGACGCCTGCATTCGTATGAGTCAATACAAGTATCGGCTTCGAGCCAGTATGTCTGCTGAGCGCGCGAACGATGAGTTGCGTCTTGCCACAGCCAGCCGGCGCAATCACAAGGCCGCGGTCAACGGTCAGCAGGTCGATATCATCTGGCACCATCAGCAATCCACTTGAATACTGCGGCGATCGTTTCTTGAAACGGGGCTGCGCATTTATCCAGATCGGGTCCGACGATGTCGCGAGCAGCAACTTCCATATCGGTGATGGACTTGTACCAACCAGATTTTTTCCCTTTGGAGGCCTTTCCGAGCGTAGCGCGGGCTTCGGGAGTCAACGTCGCTCGGCATGACGCGAGAGTATGCTTTGCTGCTGACTCGGACCGAATTTGGTCATCGATCGTCTTTTCACCACGGCGTGTGACGGCATCTTCGAGAAGGGCCAAAGCCGCGTCGTCGGACAGGGACTGGAAAAGCTCTTCCTCGATAGAGCGTGGGGCCTGCCACGCATACGTCGTTCCGCCGTTCGTCTCGAAGTCGGCCTTCAAGTCGGGCGTGGGGACCGTGTCGCTATCGTGCAGGACGGCGGTGCGGTAGCCAAGCTTCTGGAAAGCCCGGGCACGCTTGAACACGCTGTCGCCGCCCCCGTCGACAATCGCAGCAGCGCAAGCCGTAAGCGAGGCGTTACCGCTGGCGCATCGGTATTGATCGAGGCCACGAATGAGCCCGATCTCGGTCGCTCCCTCGCAGACGAGAATAGAGCAGGCCAAGAGTGCGTCCGGGAAGAGCCGGATCGTACCCTGTACGTCTCCACTGTCGATGGCGCGGCGAACATGACAACCAGCATTTGTCGTGCGGACGACATAGAGCTGGCTAGCGCTCAACTCCCGCACAGCGACGGGCGAGTGCGTCGTCAGGAATACCTGCAACGGAGGCTTCGCTTCTTTTGCGCCAAGAGCGTCGATGAGGCGGATAACGCGGTGCGGTTCAAGCCCGTGCTCGATCTCATCAACCAGAACAATGGGGATTGTTGCGGCGGCTGCGCGCTGCAGACCGGCAACGAGCAGGCGCTTTGACCCGAGACCGAGACCCTTCAGCGGCACGCCGTGTTCATCATGAAGCGAGATTGTCCCGCCGGAAAAGGACACAGACTGGGAGTCGAGCATGGCCTTGACCGCCGTGCCCACAGGGACACCCAACTGCGTGGCTGTCCTGTGCACGGTGGCCAGGGCCGTGGGCAGGCCTGTCTCTGCCTGTTGTCCAAACGCGTCCCGGGCGTTGCGGGCAAGTTCCGCCAGGGCCGCAGAGGCGGCGATGGTCTCGTCAGAGATCTTGTTGAGGACGGATGTCCTTCCCCAGCTCAGATTGTGGTCGGCATAGGCACCGAGCCGGGTTGGGCTTACGAGCGCTCTATCAGACCAGCTCAAGCCGCGCGATTGGCCTTGCTGCTCAGCACGATCGGAGACGAGAGTCCAGGACGGCTCAAGATCGGCTGCAACGGTCAGTCGAACCGTTAGGACAGTTTCGCGGCCGACGTCTGGCTCGTCATGCAGGGTGCCGGTCTTCGCGTCGAACCCACGCAGATAAAGGCCATAGGATTCGAGGTTCTTGAGGCTGTCGCTGAGTGCGCCGACAGTGATCGAGATCACGATTGGCTTAGTAACGTCGAGGCCATGGAAGTCGGCGTCATTCAGCGAGAGGTTACGGCGAGCACCAAGGCACAGGTCGATTGCATCAAGGATGGTGGTCTTGCCGCTGTCGCCGGGGCCGATGAGGCAATTGATCCCTTCGCCGGGACACCAGTCGAGCGAAACGATGCCACGGAAATTTCGGATCTCAATTTTTCTGACGACGGCCATGACGTCCTACCGCTGTCACGTCGGCCCCTTCCCGCTCCGCCTTTATCCGCTCCAGCAGTTCCGACGCCGGCTCGTCGTTCGGGTCTTGGGGGACGAGTTCGCCGCGGAAGGCCTTGGCGAGGATGGCTTGATCGAGCTTGGGCAGGAGATGAGCGGCGCGGGCGTGTTCGGTGGCGATCTTGTCGAGCCAAGCAAAGCCATGGTCGACGCGACGCACGATGTCCTCTTGTTCGCGCTCTCCGCACATGGGAATAGGCAGGGAAGATACTTTGGAGATGCTTAGGGTGTGAAGTCCCGATGACGATGAGGCTACGCGCTCTATCGCAGTTCTGCCCACTGGCGAGAGCAGCCAGTAGAGAGCATATTTCGGGACCGTAGCAGGCCGAGGTCGAGCGCGAATGATATGATTTTGGTGAGAGCAATCGGCGATCTGACCACTCCACAGCGCCACGCGCCCAATCTGATCAAGACTGCCGTTGCCTTCGACAATCAACAGGTCGCCATCAGCGAGACGCGTTTTTTCAAGCTCGCCGGTCGTGCACCCAATCTCCGCTACGTCGTCGAGACGCAACTCGTTGGCGTAGACGTTCGCAACGCGAAGGTATTTTGCTTTACTCGTAATCTCGGTGCGCTTGCGGTTTTTGGTTAGCCCACCAGTTACGACTGCTACTTGATCAATAGAGGTCCAGGCCCAAGCGTCGGGGAGGTCTGGTAGTTCTGAGGCAATACGCCCGTCGATACCTGACGGACTGTAGGAGTTGTCCAGGGTGCCGCCATGAATCGCGCGCCAATCCGCGGTCAGCTCGCCCGAAAAGGCCTTGGCGAGGATGGCCTGCTTGTAGCGCTCGATGAGCTTGGGGATATGGTCGAGTTCCTGGCGGGCGCGGGACGAGCGGGCGCGGAGGCTGTCGAGCTTCGCGACGATGCGGCGCTGCTCTTGCGCGGGCGGAACCGGCACTGGCAATCGCTTGAGATTGCCACCTGATACGCGCTGACGAGTTGTTCCGCTGGCCTGTGATTGGATCGCATCTCGGACTTCAGGTGAATTCACGAAGTGCATAAGCCAACGCGCATCGATTGTATCGGGCGCGGCCCGCCAGATGCATACATCGACGGCCGTTACAGAGGGCATGCCGATATCAGGAAAAATGCAAGAGCGGCCGAGTGGATCGGGCATCCGAGCAATGAGCAGATCGCCAGGCTGGAGATGTGTGCAGCGCAGTGCAGTTGCTTTGGCACTTGTCAGATAGCGTTTAGATTTGTCGATGAAGTGGCCATCGCCGATGTCTGCAAGCTGAATGAGGCGCACGTCGCCATCGGGGTCTTGGTCCTTGCTTTCGATCCAGTCTCCGTCGTCCATTAGCCCATTCGGTCCCGCAAGCTCTTGGAGCGTTGCGAGAGCCCACCCGTTCGGAAGCTCGCTCATTCCGCAGCCTCCTTGGTGGGGGCTGTCGCTGCTTCGTCCTCCCCCTCCAGTTCCTCGCTCAGTTCCTCGATCTCGCCGAGTGCGGCCTTCAGGTGGCCGATAATGGCGGCGGCGATGTCTTCGGGCTCGGTCAGGCCTTCTTCGGCCTCGGCCTCCGTGTCGCGCAGCCACGCGATGTCGAGGTTGTCGTTGCGGTCCTCGATCTGCTTGCGCGTAAAGCAGCGGAACCGGCCTTCCTCGCCTTCATCCTTGCGCTTCGACTTGCCGTAGGGGTCATCACCGAACGCCAACTCGAACGCGGCGAAGTCCTCGACCTTCAAGGGACGCGTCTTGCCGAAGGCCGGCATGTTGGCGCGCAGATCATAGACCCACACGGCTTTGGTGTTGCCGGTGTCGGTCTTGCCGCGCGTGAAAAACAGCACGTTGGTCTTGACGCCCTGCGCATAGAAGATGCCGGTCGGCAGGCGCAAGATGGTGTGCAAGTCGCAGAGGTTCATGAGCCAGGTGCGCAGGCGTCGCCCCGTATTGTCCTCGAACAGCACGTTGTCGGGCACCACGACGGCGGCGCGGCCGCCGGGCGTCAGCGCGCGCACGATGTGCTCGACGAAGGCGAGCTGCTTGTTGGACGTGTCGGCGGTGATCGAGAAATCCGCGCGCGTCGGCCGCCCGCCCCCCTTCTTGGTGCCGAAGGGAGGATTGGTGAGGATGAGATCTGCCTTGCCGAGCCCCTCGCCGGTGGGCGAGAGCGAGTCGCCACATTCGATGGGGCACTCGATGCCGTGCAGCATCAGGTTCATGAGTAGGAGGCGGTGCGTGTCGGGCACGAGCTCTGCGCCGGTGTAGGCCTGCCGGCGCTGAAACGCCGCCTTCTCCTTCGGCAGTTTGAAGAGATCGTCGGTGGCATCCTTGATGTAGCGGTCGGCAGCGACGATGAAGCCGCCGGTTCCCGCGGCCGGGTCCTGGATGATCTCGCCGGGCTTCGGCTTCATGAGCCGCACCATGCAGTCGATCAGGGGGCGCGGCGTGAAGTACTGCCCGGCGCCCGATTTCTTCTCGGCGGCATTCTTTTCGAGGAGCCCTTCATAGAGGTTGCCAAGCCCTTCCTCGCGCGCGGAGAACCAGTCGAGCTGGTCGATGTCGGTCGTGAGCGATTTGAGGTTAGTGGGCTTGCGCAGCTTGGTCTGCGCATCCGAGAAGATGGCCAGCACCGTCGGGTCCTTCACGTGCCCCGGATTGCCAAGGTCGAGCATGAGCTGACGGTAATAGGTGAGCTGGTCCATGCCGGTGCGCCGCGCAAGCTCCGCCCACCGGTAGCCCTTGGGCAGCTTCTCCTCATGGCCCGTCTCGGCCAGCATCTTGAGGAAGAGGAGATAGGTGAGCTCCGTCACGTACTCGTTGTACGTGATGCCGTCGTCGCGCAGCACGTGGCAGAGGTTCCAGAGCTTGGCGACGATGTCGCCGGTCGTAACAGTTGTGCGGGTCAGCTCGCCGCTCGCCATAGTTCCTCACTGATCCGGGAGAGGATCGTTTCCAGCTCCCCGTTAAATTGTCGGTTGAGTCGGTTGAAGCCGCCATGCTGACGGAAGGGCTCGTCGTCGAGGGCCTGGCGGTCGACGACGAGCTCCTTCTTGAGCTGCTCGCCGATGCGCTGCAGCCATTGGCGCTGCGGATCGGTCCAGGGCCGTGACTTGAGGATCGTGGCAAGCGCGCGATCGACGCGCTGATCGTAGGGCATGAGCGGCTCTTTGAGGGCCGCCTGTCGCACGAAACCGATGATGGAGGCCGCAATATCCTCGTTCTTCGCCTGCTTCCAGGCCTGGCGCAAATTGGTCTCGCTGAACTGCTGGCGGTCGAGCTCGAGACGAAGTTCCCGCAATTGCTGGCGCGTGAGGTCGCGCGGGCGCTGCACCACGACCGTCAACGCCGCGATCTTGTTGAGATTTGCACGCACGAAGGTGGTGAAATTGTCGAGGAAGTCCTCGGGTCTGTCGGCATCGCCATAGCCGCGCGTAACGGCTTTCACCTGATCGGGATGGTTGGAAATCGGCAGGTAACTGCCACCTGTTCCTTCCGGGTTCCAGTCGAGGATGAGACCGAGATTGGGCTTGGTGCGGACCCAGTCGGCGAGATCGGTCGTTCCGGAGGTCTCGATGCGCTTCAATGTCGCTTCGGGCGTCTCACCGGCTTCCGCCTCGTAGCGCCGTCGCGCCTCTTCGGGGATCTTCTTCAGGCGCCGGCGGAGCTTGACGATGAGCTGGTCGCGGATGGCGGCGCGGTGTGTGTCGTCGCTCGCCTCAGCCAGCTCCTTCATGAGTTGCTCAATCGTGATCTTTGGATTGACGACCACGGGCTTCATGGCCGTGACGTCCTGAAGATTGCGGTAGAGGTCGACCGCGTCGAAGATGCGGAACGTCTCCTTGCCGATGTCGGGGCACAGACGCGTCGCGCGCCCGAGCATTTGCTCATAGAGGATGCGGCTGTTGACGCGGCGGATGAAGACGAGATTGGTGATCGAGGGCACGTCGATGCCGGTCGTCAGGAGATCGACGGTGACAGCGATTTTCGGGTTGGAGTCGTTGCGGAAGGATCGGATGTGGGTCTGGACCTGGTCCACATCGCCCGTGAGCCGCTTGATGGCCGCATCCTCGACCGGGATGCCGGCAGCCGTGTAGGCCTTTTTGAGCTCATCGACGATGATGTCGGCGTGGCCCCTGGAGACAGCGAAGATGAGCGTCTTGCCGGGAAGACCCGGGTCGATGTGCTTGACGAGCTCCTCGCAGACCGTGCGGTTAAAGGGGACGGTGATGACCTTGCGGTTGAACTCCTCGACCTCGTAATGCAGCTCGTCAGGCGCGTGCGTGAGGTCGATGGTGCCCGTCCTGGTGTCGAAGATTTCGAGCTGTTCGTCTTTCCTGAAGGTGATGCCGCCTTCGCTCAGCTCCGTCGCGATGCGATAGGGCGGCTCGTGGTCGATGAGCCAGCCGTCGATGACCGCCTCGCGATAGGAATAGGTGAAGACCGGGTCGCCGAAGATCTGGACGGTATGCAGGGCAGGGGTCGCGGTCAGCCCCACCTTCACCGCATCGAAATGCTCCAGCACGCGCCGATACTTCGAGATGTAGTCGTCCTCGCTGCGAAAGCCGAGCTCCTGGTCGGACATTTCGCGGTCGAGCGTGTAGCCGCGGTGGCACTCGTCGACCAGCATCAGGTCATATTGGTCGATGGGCGGTACGTCGGCGGGATCGGATGCATAGAGCACGCGCTTGACGAGCCCCTGGATGGTGCAGATGTGGACGCGCGTATCGAGATCGGGCGTGATGTCCTCGAGGCCCTTGAGGCCGAAGATATCGGCAAAGGCGCGCGGGCCGACGACCTTGGTCGTGGAGAACTCGTCCTTGGTCTGGGTTCCGAGCGCGCTGCGGTCGACGACGAAGCAGACGCGGCGGAAGCGGCCGGCGGCGAGCACGCGGTAGAGGAAGGCAATCGCAAGCTTGGTCTTGCCGGTGCCGGTCGCCATGGCGGCGAGCATCTCGCGGCGGCCCTCGGCGAGCCTGGCTTCGAGCGTCTCGATGGCTCTCCTCTGATAGGGCCTGAGATCGAACCCGAAATTGAACGGCTCGGCTTTGAGCGCGGCATCGGCTTTCACCCGGTCGATCGCGAGCTCGGCCTTGAGGCCTTCGGGTGTGAACCAGTCGGTGAGCGGCCGTGCGTGGTTGCCCGGATGGCGCGCGTCACGGAACCAGATGCCGCTTTCGGTCTCGATCTGCTTGAGATAGGGCCTGCCGTTGGTGGCGAACAGGAACGGCACCTTGAAGTCGCCCCATGGCCCGCCGGCGAATTGTTCCTCCTGCCCAAGCTTCACACCCTTTGAGTAACGCTCGGACTGACCCAGGGCGGCCGAGACGTTCTTGCGCTTGCGCTTGGCTTCGACAACAGCAACCAAAGTTGTGCCGATGAACAGTGCATAGTCAGCAGGGCCGCTTGCCGTGGGCCATTCGGCGATGGCCATGTTCTGACCTTTGGCCGGGCGGGCGCCGCCTGCGTATGTCAAAGTGCGCGTATCGGCCAACCATCCGCGGGCGGCGAGCTGGCGGTCGATGATGGCGCGGGTTGCCGCCTCGTCGAGGTCGATCTCTCGGGCGGCGGCTTCGGCCTGCTCCTGCAGCGCGGCGATGACGGTGGGTGGCGTCGCGACCGCGGTCTGCTGCAACTGTGCGAGTTCTGCGGCAAGCGCGAGTTTGCCGGTCTCGGCCTCCTGCGCGAGCTTTTCCCAGACGGCGCGCTCCTCGGCCTCGCGCCGCGCGGTCTCTTCTGCGGTTTCCTTGGCGCGGAGAAGGGCATCCGCTTCTGAGCGTGCGCGCTCGGCGGCCGATTGGCTGGCGCGCAATTCGCCGTTCAGCCGCTCGATCTCTGTGCGCAGCTCGGCCGAGGCGTCGGCGGGAGGGCGTGGGGGTACAAAGGGACCCGGCTTCCATTTTGCATCGCGCCCAAAGGTTATGTGAAACCAGATGGCGAGCTCGCGTGCGATCTTGAGCGAGGTGAGCGCGGTTGCATGGTCATCCTGGTGCGCGTGGGCTGCCTTGTTGCCGGCGATACGCAGCTGATGGAAGAGATCGCCTGCCTCGCGCGGCATGATGCGCTCGGTCCTGAGCCGCACCAGGAGGTCGGCGAACGGCTCGTCGGCGGATGTGAAGAGGCCCATGCGGGCGGCGAGCTGCTGGGCGAGAAGTTCGGCGAACTGCCGCAACTTGATGAGGCAGGTGTTGGGGTCGTCGTGGAAGTAGCGCTCCGCGAGCGCGCCGAGCCGTGGAAGCTGCGCGTCGTAGGCGTTCAGAAAGTCAAAGTTGGACCCCCGGCCCGACATCCCCAACCCCTTGAGTTCGCACCGGTTGGGCCCGCGGTCGTCTGGAATGTCAATCGACTTGGACAGGATCCCCGAGCTGCAGCGATGCGCGGGAACAAGCATAGGCGAAGCATGCGGGATTTGGAACCCTGGGCGGGCCCGTGCTGGGGATAGGTGTTTGACCTGTTATCCTTACTAACCATCCCCTTGGTGAGGTTCAAGCGCGCGTGAGAGCCGCGTTGCGGTGGCGTCGCGCACAAACCCCGTAAGTACAGGAGTACAGACATCCGGTGGGGGGAAGCCGGTCGTTTGTGTGCGGGAAGCGTCCGATCGCGTCGGCAGAAGCCCGCGCGAGGCTGCTGACGCGACCGGCATTGCGCTACGTGAGGCGTGCTGTGGCGTCCGGTTTGGCCCGGCGTGCGGGGGTTGCGCCTTGTCCGGGGGCAAGGCGCAACGCGAATGTCAGTATTCGCTTGGCAGCAGGATCGTGTTGTCAGTCACGTAGAGCTTGAGCTCGGGCAGCGGGAAGTCCGTATAGCCGATGTGCTGTGTCGAGATGACGGTGCCGTTGCCATCGGTGCAGGCGATGTCGGCGGAGAGATCGTCGTTGACCGTAAGCGTCCAAAGCTGGAACTCCTCGCGGGCGATGCGCGGCTCGAGCTGCGCGCAAGCGATATGGTCGAGGAGCCACCAGGCTTCGCCGGCCTCGGCGACGTGGCGGGCACCGTCCGTGTAGACGATGTGGCGTACGAGGCCATGGCGATAGATGTGCTCGGTGCCGGTGAACTGGGCGAGGTCGGATTTGGTCAAGGTCTTGGGGCTCATGCGTAGCGTCCTTCTTGAGCGGAGCCGCGCCGACCGCGGCCCCTGACGCCGCACCAGGACCATCGCGGACAAGCGGGGCCTGCAAAGGCTGCGGCTCTGCCGCACCGCCTTGGCGGCGCGCAGATGCAGGGCCGATGGGCCCGAAGCGAGCGGCCTTGCGGGGCGCGCGCGCGATGGTTGATTGCGGCTCGATCAGGGGTTTGCGGCGGGCGCTCCGAGAGGGCGCAGCCATGCGCCGTGACACAGACCCGGTGACCGAGCTTTGCCCCACGACGCATCGAGAGCGAGGACGCGGTAGGGCCGCGAAAAGGGCGCCTCTCTCCTTGCCTGTCGCGGCGGGTATCAGACGGTGACGGTCAGCCGTTGTGTGAGCTCGATGTTGAGCCGGCTACAACGGCGGGTATCAGACGGTGACGGTCAGCCGTTGTGTGAGCTCGATGTTGAGCCGGCTACATTCCTGCCAGAGCGTCGCGCATTTGTCGTGGCGAAGCTCGACGGCGAGGGCGAAGCGTTGGCGGGATATATCATCGCCCGCCCATCGGCGCTCTGTGAAGACCGCGAGATAGAACACATCCCCGTAGCGGTCGCTGTTCGCGGACTGTGTGAAGGTCGCGCATTGAAGCGTGCTCGAATTGCGCATGTTGGGGCCAGGCTCGAGGTCGCACTTGGCGGTTGCGGGAATTTCGGGGATGGGGCTGCCGTCGTCGCGGCGGCGGAAGAAGTCGAGCACTTCAGCGTCGGTCATGCCGCGAATGAGATGGAAGCTCATGCGCGCACCGAGATATTCGAGGCGCGTGTGGCGCACGGGCGGATCGAAGGCGAGCGCCACGCGGATGGTGCGGCGGCCGGTGGTTGTGCGAAACTCCTGCGGGATCGGAATGGCGTAGAGCGCCACCTGATCGAGCTCCACCTCCTGCCGGTCGGCGTAGAAGACGGCGCGTTCGTCGGCGGATGCCAGGGCGCGCGCGAGGTCGGGCACGCCATAGCCCAGGCATTGCCGCAGCTTTTTGGTCGGGGGCTTGCCATCGGGAAGCTGAGGTTCAAGCCGCCGCGCCGCCTCTTGCGGGATATCGGCCGAGACGGCGAGGAGCGCGCGGATCAGGTTCGCGGAGGCGTCGGGATAGCGCCCTGTGAGGAGGGCCGCCTTGTAGGCCACGCGGGGCGCGGCATACGAGGTTCCGGTGGCGCCTGTGAACAAGGACTGCCTGTAATCGTCATTGAGGGTGAGCATGCCGGCGCTTGCCGTCCGGCCGCCACCGATCAGCCTGCTGGTATGACCATCGAAGATGAGCGTGCCGCCGAAATCGCAGAAATCCGGTTTGATGGCATCGTTGATACCGGGCCCCGACCGGGTCGCGGGGCACGGCTCATTGCGCATGGCGACATGCTGCAACTGCGGGCCGTCGCGCGCGTCGTCGGGAAGCCCGTTGGCATGGGCGATGGCGCCGACGGTGATGACATTGGCGGCAATAGCGGGGTCGATGATCCGGTTCTCGGGGCTTGTGAGGTAATCGGGATAGCGCATCAAAATGGCGTCGTCTTGTGCGCCCCAGGGTGCTTGTGCGCCGGTCGCGGCATTGCCGGCGGAGACGACGATGACGAGATCGCGTTCGCGGGCGAGCGAGTCCAGTTCGCTCGCCCAGCTTGATGCTCGTCCGCCGTCGTAGGGTTTCCGGTCCTTGTCTCCGAGCGACATGTTGATGACGCGGCAGCCCCGATCGGCGAGTGCCGTTATGGCAAGCCGCATCTGCTCGGGCACCTTGAGCAGGTCGTCGAAGCGGCCATAGCTGTTGACAACGCGGGCGCTGATCAGCCTGACGGGTGCATCGAAATCCCCGGCGGCGATGCGTTCGCGAATGTCTCCGAAGACCGAGATGCCGGCCACTTTGGTGCCATGGCCGTGCTCGTCGGCACTGCCCAGGGACGCGGGAATGCCGAAGCTGTCGAGCAGAACATCGGTGAGGAGCGGATGTTCGTTCACGCCCGAGTCGATGATCCCAATCAGTGGTGCGTTCTCCGGCGGAGGGCGGGGGGTCGGCAGCTCGCGGATGGTGATCGAAGGTGGATCCCGTTCGCCGAGGTCGGGAAGCGGCGGAAGGTCGACGAGAGCGACCTCAGGCCGGTCGAGGATTTCTCTCAGAGCCGTGCCACGCAGCTCCCCACGTACAAGGATGAGCCCGTTCGAGGTAACGAACGGCTCGCCAACCAAGCTTCCACCGAGTTGCTCGATGAACTTCGAGAACGCCCAGGCACGAAGCGACCGATCCTGGTGCTGGGGACCCGGGTCCCAGAGCTCCACGTCGACGACATAGGATTCACGGCCGTCGATATGCTCGGGCGAGGTGATGCCGTAGGAGGTGAGATGCGGCCCGATGCGGTCGGCGGGCGCCACCTCATCGGTGCGCTCGATGCATCCGAAAAGATTGGCGTAAGGCGCGGCTTTCTGATCACCCTGTGGCCCGCCTTCGAATGCGGCCAGTCTCGTCTTGAAGGTTTCGAGCTCACGGTTATCGGCGAACAGCACGAAGACGTTGTCAGGGTTCTGGGCGATGACCGTGAAGCCGGCCCGGCGCCACTCGTCCTCGTCGACGGGTCGGGTCAGCGTGACCTTGAGGATGAGTTCCGGCTTGATCCCGGGGATGGGCGTGCGGGCTGCCTGGGCTGCCACCACGGCATCGATTTCGCGCCGGATGCGGCCGCCATGCCCTGATGGGTCCCTTTCGAACGGTAAGCCGAAGCCGGGCTTCTTGCGGCGAGGCTCCTGTTGTCGAAGGCGATGGAGGGGCAGGTGGTCGCGGGCTGGCATCGGCTCGGATTAGCGCTTCAGCCGCCCGCGTTCCCGGTGGGTGGTGCGACGGTGCTCGGCCCTGAGGGCGGCGCCGACGTCGGTTTCTGTCACCGCTTTGCGCCGCTTGAGCACGCTCGTCTTGATGGCGTCCTGTGCCACGCGTTCGATATCGGCGAAGGACAGGCCGGCAAGCTTGGGAATGACGGTCGCGAGCTCGAAGTTCACCGGATAGTTTTTGAAGAGAAGTGCGAGAAGCCGCCCAATCTCGTCAGCAGTGGGCTCCGAGAAATGCACCACGTCGTCGAATCGTCGCCAGACGGCATTGTCGACAACCGAATCGAGGTTCGTGGCGGCGATGAGCATGCTACGGGACTTGAAGCGGTCGATCATGCCGAGCAGGCTGTTCACGACGCGGCGGAGCTCATTGTGCTCGCCACTGTCGGTGCGTGACCGGGCAAGAGCATCGAACTCATCGAGGAAGAGAACGCAAGGCTGGCGCGAAGCGTAATCGAAGAGCTTGCGGAGATTGGCGGCGGTCTGGCCGAGCAGGGACGAGATCAGAACGTCGACCCGAGCGGTCAGGAGCGGGAGTCCCAGCTCCTTGGCGACGACTTCGGCGCTGAGGGTCTTGCCGCAGCCAGGGGGACCGCAGAGGAGAAGTCTGTTCCGGACCGGAAGGCGATGACGGCGCAGCTCGTCGGCGCGGCGCTGCTCCTCGATGATCCGGTCGAAGATGCCGTGCGCTTCGGATGTCAGGACGATATCGGCGAGACCGCGCACCGGCTCGGCGATGTCGACGAGTTCGAGAGCTGGCTCAGCGTAGCGTTCGGTGCCGACCAACGAGCCGGCGGGCGTCCCTGTTCTGGTGGGCTCTCCATGGACATGAGCATCGAGGGCACGCTTGAGAGCCGCCGCCAAAGGAATGTGACCCTTGCGGTGTTCGTCCTCGATAATCCTGCTCGCGGCCGCCCTGAATTCATCGGGGCGTCCGTAGCTGGTGATGAGGCGTTTGATCTGTTCGGCTTTGGCCATGGGAATCCAGTCAGCGATAAAAAAAGTATAGCAATGATTTGCCGCTCCGACCCAGTGGTTTGTGGGCGTCACTCCCAGGTCTCTTGGTCTTGCCTGGCTATCAGAGCAGGCCCGCTTCCGGGT
>Ga0164243_10007123_pt1 | contig 16772 bp, 16 predicted proteins | sample OricompcompostOP_FD_108781 | JGI IMG/M metagenome (GOLD analysis project Ga0164243, IMG submission 108781) | Organic Plus compost microbial communities from Emeryville, California, USA - Original compost - Organic plus compost (OP) | ecosystem: Engineered > Solid waste > Mixed feedstock >... | reverse complement strand
TGTCGCTCTGGAACAGGCCGTGTTCCGGCAGCACCAGATGCACCCGCGTATATTTGATGTTGGCCAGCGCGCTCACCGTACGCGCGATTTCGCCCTCCAGCGCGCGCTGGTAATTGATTTTCTGCGCGAAGTCCGTCACGCCGAAATCCGATTTGTCGAACAGCTCGAAACCCACGCTGTCGCGCAGGGCGTTGCCCGAGGCCAGCACCGTCAGGCGCGCGCGGCGCGCGTCCTGCGACGTCACGCTGATCGCGGATTTTTCGCGGTCGATGCGATAGCTGATGCCGGCGCGGTCGAGTTCGGCGCCGATCGCGTTCAGCTGCGCCGCATCGAGCCGCTCGAACAACACCTCGCGGTTATCCGCCAACAACCACCACAACGCCGCGCCCAGCGCGATCAGAATCACGGCGACGCCGGCCGTCACCGCCGCCGGCGACCTTACGGACCACTGCATGATGTACCCACCCCTTCAACGTTGGCGCTGCACACGCCGTATTATTTTTCTTGCCACCGCGTTCAGAGCTGCATGCGCATGATTTCCTGGTAGCCTTCCAGCACCTTGTTGCGCACCTGCAGCGTCAGCTGAAACGCCAGCCTGGCTTTTTCCAGATCGAGCATGACCTGGTGCAGGTTGCCGGTTTCCCCCACCGCCAGTTGCCGCAATTGTGTTTCGGCGCCGCTGATCTGCTGGTTGACCTCGCCGATCTGCTGCGTCATCCACTGCGCGAAATCCGGCGCGGCCGCCGCCTTGGCGGTGATGGTCGGTATGGCTTCGGCGCCGAGCGGCGCGATGGCTTCGATGCTCATTTCGAACTCCCGATATCCAGTGCTTTCTGCGCCATCGCGCGGGCGGCGCCGATGGCTTTGATATTGGCTTCGTAGGCGCGCACCGCGCTCATCATCGTCACCATTTCCGCCAGCGGGTCGATGTTGGCGTGGGCGACGAAGCCGCGGCTGTCCGCGTCCGGGTGCTGCGGCTCATACACCAGGCGCGGCGGATGCGCGCTGTGCGCCAGCCCCAGCGTGGTCACGCCGGCCGGCAGCGCCTGGCGCTGGCCGTCCAGATGGCGCGCGAAACCGTCGCCGGCGATGGCGCGGGTGAGCACGCGCACCGGTTGATACGGCTGCGTGCCCGGCGCGAAGGTGGCATTGGCGTTGGCCAGATTGAGCGCCACCGCCTCCAGGCGGGTTTTTTCCGCCACCAGCCCGGTGGCGCTGATTTCGAAACTGCTGAAATAATCCATCGCCCTCAGCTCCTCGCTTCGCCGGTCACGGCCATGCGCACCAGTGAGCCGGATTGCTCCAGGCCCTGCACCAGCGCCTGATATTTCAGAACCGTTTCGTTGAGCCGCGCCACTTCCAGATCGAGCTGCACACCCGGCGCGTCCGCCACGCGGATGAAATCGCCGGCGGTGATGCCGGCGCCGATGGCGGCAAGGCGCGCCTTGGCCAACTCCGGCGCGGCGTGCGCATCCTCCACCGCGCGCAGCGCGTCTTCGAACACCACCCGCCGCGCGCTGAAGCCGTCGGTATTGGCATTGGCGATGTTGTCGGCGCTGACGCGCTGCTGCAACGCCAGCGCATCGAGCGCGGTGCGCACCATCGCGCCGGTGACTCCGGTCAAACCATCGAGCATGTTTTTTTCTCCGTTTCTCCGTTTGCCGCCGTCACTGAATGACCAGTTCGGCGTGCAGCGCGCCGGCGGTTTTCAGCCCTTGCAGAATCGTGATGATGTCGCGGCTCGAAGCCTTGACCCGGTTGAGCGCCGCCACCAGTTCGGCCACGGTGGTGCCCCTGGGCAGATTGACCGACACCGGGCCCGGTTCGCTCACCTTCACCGTGGTCTGCGGCACGATTTCCGTGCGCACATTCGGCGAGCTGTTGCCGCCGAGGAAGGTGTACGGTTGCGACACCTGATAATCGGTGGTGATCGCCACGATCAGGTCGCCGTGGCTGATGGTGGTCTGCGAAATATGCACATCGCCGCCGGACACCACGGTGCCGGTGCGCTCGTTGACCACCACCCGCGCGCGGCTGTCCGGGGTGATGGTCAACGCCTCGGTGCGCGCCAGGAAATCGAACCAGCCGGCGCGCGCTTCCGACGGGATGCGCACCTCGTAGCGCGCCGGATCGATCGCCGTCGCCAACGTCCGGCCATAGGCGCTGTTGATGGCGTTGACGATGCGGTTGACCGTGGTGATATCCGGTTCGTACATCACGTACTGCACGGTGCCGCCGCCCCGCAGCGGCGCATCGCCCACCGATTTTTCCACGGTGGCGCCGTTGGGAATGGTGCCGGCGGTGGGATGATTTTTCTGGATCACGTTGCCGTTCAAATCGTATTTGAAACCGCCCACCGACAACGCGCCCTGGGCCAGCGCGTAGATTTCGCCGTCCGGCCCTTTCAGCGGCGTCATCAACAACGTGCCGCCGACCAGGGAGCGCGCATCGCCCATCGAACTGACATTGATATCCAACAGATCGCCGGGGCGCGCGTACCGCGGCAGCGAGGTCGCCACCATCACCACCGCCACGTTGCGGCTGCGCAGGCTATCGGACGGCACGTTGACGCCGAGATTTTCCAGCACGTTGCTGACCGATTGATTGGTCAGGCGGCTGTTGGGATTGTCGCCGGTGCCGGCCAGGCCCGTGACCAACCCGTAGCCCACCAGCAGATTGGGCCGCTCCGCCTCCAGGCGGCTCAGATCCTTCAGGCGGATGCCCTCCGCGGCCAGCGCCGAGGCGCACAGGCCCAAGCCGGCCAGCAGCAGAATCAAGATGCGTAACGATCGATGCGCCATCGACATGCACAGCCCCGTCAGAACAGCCAATTGAAAAAACGTGTGATGAAGCCCGGTTTTTCGCGGGAACTCAGCAGGCCCTGACCGATGAAACGGATATCGGCGTCGGCGATGCGGGTGGACAGCACCGCGTTGCTGGTGTCGATATCGGCCGGGCGCACGCTGCCGGAAACGGTGATGGTCTGGTTTTCGTTGTTCAGCGAAATATGCTGGCGGCCTTCGATGCGCAGATCGCCATTGGCATCGATGCCGACCACCGTGGCGCTGACCCGCGCCAGCAGTTCGCCGGAACGTTTTTCAACGCCGCCGCCGTCGGCGTCGCTGGCGGTGTTGAATTTGCCGCCGACGCTGTTGTGATTGTCGCTGGCGCCGAGGCTGATGCTGCTTTTCTTGTTGACCGTGGTGGCGGCCTGGTTGGTTGCCGTCGCGCTTTCATAGACCAGCACCACCAGGCTGTCGCCCACCTTGGCGGCCCGGTGATCCGTGACCAGGGCGCGGAACGATTGCGGGTGATAAAGGCTGCTGGCTTCATCGGCGAGCGCGGCGAGCGGCAGCGCGCAGGCGGCCATCAACAGCGCGCGCCGCAGCTCAAGCGATGTGTTAGCGGTTATTGCTGACCACGGCACGATTTTCACCTGTCACTTCCACCATCAAAGATTCGTTGTTGCCGGCCACCAGCGCGCCGATGCGCTGCCCGAGAAAACCATCGCGCTGGGCCACCGCCCGCGTCTGCACCACCACGCGGCCGACACTGGCGTACACGTCGATGGTTTGTCCCTGCGCCACCGGCGGGCGGGTTTCGATGTCGCCGCTGCCCAGCACCGCGCCTGCTTCCAGCGCGTGGCGCAGGCGCATGCCGGCCAGTTGCGCGCCGTCGTGCAACGGTTCGCCGTTGACACGGCTGACATCGGCTTCGCGTGTTTCCACCTGCTGTACATCCAGCGTCAGGTGCGCCGCGCCGGCCTGTTTCAGCACCAGCGCCGGGCGCCACCAGCGCACATTGAACGACACCGGTATGCTGGTGTAGGCATGCCCGTCGACGGCGATATCGAGCCAGACCCGGGTTTCGCCGGCGCGCGGCTCGCGCTCCAGGCGCGCCTGCGCCGCGCACTCGCCCAGCGGAATCCGCAGCGCGCGATAATCGCCGGCCAACGCCAGTTCGTGGCGGCCTGCGCTGCGCGCCAGCTGCTGCGCCAGATAACGTCGCGCCCACTCGGTATAATCCTGCGGCGCCAGGCTGCGGCCCCGGCGCTGCACCAGCACGCGCTCGGCGCCCGACCAGTGCAGCGGCGCCAGTTGCGGAAACGCGCGCCACAGTTGTTCCGTTATTTCCGCGCGGCTGTACACCACCGTGTCGCCAACGCGGCCCTTCGGCGGCAGAGCCAGCGCCGCCCACACATCGCGATGCTGACCGCCGTCGATGACATCGCCCAGCGCCAGTACACTGCCGGGCTGCACCACCGCGGCGCGCAGTTCCAACCGCGTCTGCCCCGCCGCCGCCAGACACAGCGCCCACAACAGCGGCACCAGCAACCAACGCTTCATCGTCGGCGCCCGCGCTCATTTGCGCAGGTTGCTGATGATGCCGAGGATTTCATCCGAGGCCTGCAAAATGCGCGAATTCGCCTCGTAGGCGCGCTGCGCCGTCATCATCGTGGTCAGCTCCTCGATCATCTGCACATTGGAACCTTCGAGGTATCCCTGGTTGATGGTGCCGGCGCCGTTTTCACCGGGGCGGCTGTAAACCACCGCGCCCGCGGCCTCGTTGGCCAGATACAGGTTGTCGCCGACCGGGGTGAGGCCCGCCGGATTGGCGAAGTGGCTCAGCATGAGATAACCGGCGTCGACCAGCTGGCTGCTGTCGTGGATTTTCAGCTGCACGCGGCCGTCGTCATTGACCAGCAGCTGTTCCACATCGGAGGGAACCTGGATCATGGCGCTCAGCGGATAACCATCGGCATTCACCAGATAGCCATCGCCATCCACATGCAGCGCGCCGTTGCGGCTGTAGGCGAAGGAGCCGTCGGGCAATTGCACTTCGAACAGGCCGCGGCCGTTGATGGCGAAATCGTATTCGCCCAATGTCTGCTTCAGGCTGCCCTGGGAAAAATCGGCCAGCTGCGCGCCGCCCGCCACGCCGCGGCCGTGCCCTGCTGCCGGCGCGGCCAGCCCGGCATCCACACCCTGCACCTGCGCCGTCTGCGGCATCAGCGTGGCGAAGCTGACCCGGGATTTCTTGAATCCCATCGTATTCATGTTCACCAGATTGTTGGCCACGGTGTCGATCTGGGCCTGCTCGGCGTGCATGCCGGTGGCGGCGATAAACAGCGAATCGATCATGATCGTTTTTCCCTTTGCTTATCCGCAGAGCGTTCAGAACTGCCCAAGACTGGAGATGGCGTTGTCGATGATTTCGTCATAGGCGCGCATCACCTGCTGCGATGATTCCATCTGTCGCACCACGCCGAGCACGCGCACCATTTCCGACAGCGAATCGACATTTGAGGCCTCGACGAAACCCTGGCGCAGACGGGCGTCCTCGACCGGCGTCGGCGCCGCCAGCGCGCGATACCGACCCGCGCCCAGCATTTGCAACGAGCCGGCGGCGACATCGACCAGATCGAAGCGCGCCGTCGCATCACCCGCGACCAGCGTGCCGTCCGGGCGCAGCGTGAGCTCGTTCCGATCCAGGATCAGGTCGCCGCGCAGCGCCACCGGCCAGCCCTCGGCGGAAACCAGTTGCCCCTGGTCATCGAGCCGGAACTGGCCGTCGCGGGTCAGCGCCACACCCTGCGGGGTCTGCAATTGAAAATAACCGCGGCCTTCGATGGCGAAATTCAGCGGCGCGCCGGTGTATTTCAACGCGCCGGGCGAATCGTCGTGCAGCGCCTGCGATTGCGCGCCGAACTGCGCCAGCGCCGCCGCGGCGCCGGCATCGTCCGATGCCGCAACCGGGGCCGCGGCCTGATCCGTGCCGCCGGTTTCCGGCAGGTATGCCTGGAAGCCGCGATTGAGATAAATCTCCCGCTTGTAACCCAGCGTATCGGCATTGGCGACGTTGCGACTGACGGCCTCCAGCTCGCGCATGCAAACGCGCATGCCCGCTTCCGCGATCCCCAGTATGTCCGGCATAAGGCTCCCTTTTCTTTTTATGTGTCTTTTTCTTATCCATCCGCGCAGCGCAGCTCGCGGGTTGTTTTTGTTCGCTTACAGCGACACCACGCCAAACGATTTCAGGCGCACGTGCGTCGAAACCTCGCTCATCGAAATCACTTTCAAATGGGGCATGGAGCGCCGGATGAAACCCTGCAGGAACACGCGGATTTCGGCGCCGCACAACAATACCGGCGTCAGATTCGACGCCATCATTTTTTCGACGGAGCCGGCCAGCCGCTTCAATACCTGCTCGGAAAAACGCGGCTCGAGCATGGCCGGAAGCGGCGCGCCCTGCTCCGGCACCACCGCCGAGCTGATGGTGCGCTCCACCGACGGGTCCAGCACCAGCACGTGCAGATCGCCGGCGCTGTTGGCGAAGCTCTGGCAGATTTGCGAGGCCAGCCGCTGGCGCACCAGCTCGGTCAGCAGCACCGCATCCTTCTGCGTGCGCGCCTGGTCCACCAACACCTCCAGGATGGTTTCGAGATTGCGGATGGAAACCTCTTCGCGCAACAGGTTCTGCAAGACTTTCTGCACCTCGGACAAACTGACGATGCCCGGAATCAGTTCTTCGATCAGGCTGGCGTTGTGCCTGCGCACGTGATTGACCAGCAGCTCCGTTTCCTGGCGGGTGAGCAGCTCCGCGCTGTGTTTGCGAAAGACCTGCCCCAGATGCGTGATCAGCACGGTCTGCGGATCGACCAGTGTGTAGCCGAGCTGGCGCGCCTGCGCGTGCAGGTCCTGATCGATCCACACCGCCGGCAGGCCGTAGGTCGGCTCGCGGGTGGGAGTGCCGCCGGGCAGCGTTTTTTCACCCGCGGCGTTGATCGCCAGCGTACTGTCGATCAGCAATTCACCCTGACCAACCTTGGTGCCGTAAATCACAATCTGGTAGTCGTTGGCCTTCAGCCGCGCATTGTCGCTGAAGCGCACCTTGGGTATCACGAAGCCCGATTCGAGCGCGTACTGTTTGCGAAAATTGACGATGCGATCCATCAGATCGGCGGCGTCGCGCACCAGCGGTGTCAGCGCGCCGCCCACCTCCACCAGAATCGGCTCCACCGACAGCGACGCGTACACATCATCCTGCGCGGCATCGGCCTGCGGCGTCTGCGCCGGTTCCTGCTCCGGGTGGCGATGGCGATAGGCGTACCAGGCCAGCACGCCGATCGCCAACACCACCAGCAATACCGGCCAAGCGGGAATGCCGGGCAGCGCCATCGCCGCGAGCAGGCCGGTGGCCACCAGCAGCAAGGTTTTGGGATAGGCCAGCACCTGGCGGGAAATCTCGCCGCTGAGAAAACCGTCCGAAGCGGCGCGGGTGACGATGATGCCGGTGCCGGTGGAAATGATCAGCGCCGGAATCTGGGTGACGATGCCGTCGCCCACCGTCAGCAGCGTATAGTTGTGCAACGCGTCCGACCAGCTCAGCCCCTTCTGCGCAATGCCAATGGTCAGGCCGCCGATGATGTCGATGAAAATAATGATGATGCCGGCGATGGCATCGCCCTTGACGAATTTGCTGGCGCCGTCCATGGCACCGTAGAAATTCGCTTCCTTTTCGATTTCGCGGCGGCGGCGTTTGGCCTCCGCCTCGTCGATCAGGCCGATATTCATATCGGCGTCGATGCTCATCTGCTTGCCGGGCATGCTGTCCAGTGTGAAACGCGCAGCCACTTCCGCCACCCGCTGGGCACCGTTGGTCACCACCACGTACTGCACCACGATCAGCACCAGGAACACGATCAGGCCCACCACATAGTTGCCGGCAACCACGTGATTGCCGATCGCAGCGATCACCTTGCCGGCGTCGCCGCTGCTCAGGATCAGGCGCGCGGCGGCGACGTTCAGCGACAACCGGAACAAGGTGGCGATCAGCAGCAGCGAGGGGAAGGTGGAAAACTGCAAAGGTTTTTCCACGTAGAAAGTCAGCAGCAAAATCAGCAGCGCGGCGGCGATATTGAGGATCAGCAGCAAATCCAGCATCACCGCCGGTATCGGCGTGAACAGCACCAGCAGGATACCGACCATGCCGAGGACCAGTACCAGATCCGATTGGCTGGCCAGGCTTTGTTTCAATCGATCCCACATCTTTTCAACGATCCACCGCGCTCATGCGCCTTATTGTTTTGATCCAGAAATCCGCGTTCTTGCCGACTTGCCACCGATCGATGGCGGTGGCTTCAACGACCCCGCGAACGATAAATCTGCGTCAGTATCCTCGCCACCGGGGCATAGGCTTCCGGCGCGATCATGTCGTCGATGCGCACGCGCCGGAACAACATGCGCGCCAGGGCTTTGTCTTCCACCACCGGCACGCCGCTGCGCCTGGCCTTTTCCCGCATGCGCAGCGCCAGTTCTCCGGCGCCCTTGGCGATCACCGTCGGCGCAGCCATCTGGGCTTTTTCATAGAGAATCGCCACGCTCAAGTGTGTCGGGTTGGTGATCAGCACATCCGCCTCGGAAACCCGCCGCAGGGACGCGCCGCGTTTGATCGCTTCACGCTGCAGCTCGCGAATTCTCGCCTTGATCTTCGGATCACCCTCCCGGCGTTTGTACTCTTCGCGTTGTTCGCGCCGGCTCATGCGCATGTTGCGGGCGAATTCCCATTTCATGAAGCCGAAATCGAACACCGCCAGGAAGGCCCAGGCGCCGAGCAGCCAGAACGCCAGGCGCAGGGTTTCCTGCAACAGCTGCTGCGGCTGCGCCCCGATGCCGATGTGCAGCAGGCCCAGCAGCTGCGCCGATCGGCTCCTGATGAACAGCGCGAGAACCGCCGTCACCACGGCGATTTTCAGCAGCGTCTTGAACAGCTCAAACAGCAGGCGCTTGTTGAACAGCTTCTTGAAACCCGCCGCCGGGTTGAGGCGGTTGAAATCCGGCTTGAGCGGAGTCCAGCTGAATACCGGCCCGATTTGCATGAAATTGGCCAGCAGGCCGACGCCGACGATGACCGCGATCAGAAACCAGAACGCGGCCAACAGGTGCAGCGCCGTGGCGCCGAACAGGTGTTTTGCGCTTTGCACGGTGAGCCCGACATGACCGGATTGGGACAAAAGCGCGCCCGCCAGCCGCAGCTGCTCGCGCAGCAGATTGGCGCCGAAAATATAGATGAACGCGGCGGTGGCCAACACCACCATCCAGCCGGTCAGCTCGACGCTCTTCGCCACCTGTCCACGCTTGCGCGCCTCGCGCAATTTGAATGGCGAAGCCTGCTCGCTGCGGTCCTGCTCCTGTTCGTTGGCGGCCATGTTATGCCAGCGTTTCCCAGTAAGTGAAAATCGATTCGAAGATGCGCGCGAACAACCCCTTCATGTAAGGCGCCGACATCGCCAGCCCCGCCAACCCGACGATGGTCTTGATCGGAATGCTCAGCATGAAAATATTCATCTGCGGCATCGAACGGGAGGCGATGGCGATCGCCACATCCAACAGCAGCAACACCGCAACCACCGGCGCCACCAGCATGAAACCGAAGCTGAACATCAGGCCGAACTGTTGCAGCACGACCGCCGCCGAAAAGGAACGCCACGGCGCGCCGGGCGGCAGGGCATGGAAGCTGTGCAAGACGCCGCGCGCCAGCCAGTGGTGGCCGTTCAGCAGAAAAAACGTCAGCACCGCCACCGCCAGCAGCACGGTGCCGAGCAGAGGCGATTGCTCGTTGGTCGACGGATTCACGAGGCTGGCGACACCGAAACCGATTTGCAGATCCAGAACCCGTCCGCCAAAGGAAAACGCCGCAAACGCGCAATTGATGCCAAAGGCCAACAATGCCCCCAGCAGCAGTTCGCGAACGGCGGCCAATATCAACGGCGCGATCCCATCGACGCCGACCGCGGAGGGCGCATCGATGGTGTCATTGATCGCGACCGCCATCACCAGCACCAACAGCAGGCCGATCGGGGCCGGCAGGCGGGCCAGGGAAAACAGCGGCGACAACAACAGCAGCGCGCCAAGCCGCACCGCGATCAGCAGCGTGCCAACGATCCACAGCGGCTCCACCCACACGGTCACGTCGCGGCCTTCAGATCGATTGCGGGATATGGCTGATCAGCGTGCGCGCGAACACGACCAGATGATTCAACATCCAGCCGCCGAAGGCGATCAGTGACAACGCCGCCACCACCAGCTTCGGCACAAAGGCGAGCGACATTTCCTGGAGCTGCGTGACCACTTGAAAAACGCTTATCAGCAGGCCGACCAGCAAGGTCAGGCCGAGCACCGGCGCGGTGATCGCCATCGCGTTCCACAACATTTCATGTAGCAACATCAGGGCAAAATCGGCACTCATCCCTTCTTCCTTTGCTCGCCCATCGAGCGCCTTGCTTATTGTTATCAATACTCGGCTTATCGTTATCGTGCCGGAGTCCGGTTCATTTCACCATCTGCGCGATGACGCGCTCGAAGGCCCGCTGCAACGCCGGGTCGGATTCGATGTGGTTGTGCACCCGCTGCACCAGCGCGGTGAACTTCGGCTCGTTGTGCAAATCGGCGCTGTATTCGAAGGCCAGCACCGACTCGACCAGCAACCGCCCCAACGCCGCCTGCCCCGCCCCCTCCTGCTGCATCTGCCGCAGACGCAGGCGCAGATCCTGCTCTAACCGGGCCGCGCTGGCGCGCGACGGCGGCTGCGCGGCGCCGTCGAGCGTTGCGCCATCGACAGTCTTCGAGCGTGAATTGGCTCGCGCGCTGTCATCCGCCTTTTTCCGGATGAGCTGCGCCAGCCTTTCCAGGGCGTGGATCGGCTCCATGCGTCATTACCGTGGTCAATGTTTCTTTTCGCTGGCCTGTTGATATCCACTCAATACCAGATGGCCGACCGCTGCGTTGTCGGTCGCTGCGGTTTCGCCGGCGCGGGCTGTTTCTGCGGATTCCCTCACCCTTCGCATATCGTTGTTCAAGGCTTCGTTCACGGCGTTCAAGCCGATGCCGCGCTCGATGAGCGCAATACATTCTGAAAAGTCATCGGCGACGAGTGCCAGCATCGCCGATTTGAACAGGTACAGATAATGATCGCCGCCCAGCTCATCGAGCGCGCTCCAGGTGCGGCGCGCCGCTTCGACATCGCCCCGGGTCAATTGCAGCAGGCCCAGTTGAAAAACCGCAGTGTGCTGCCGGGGATTCAGAGCGATGGTCTGCGCGAGGGTTTCCGCGGCACGGTCGTACATGCCGAGCTGTGCATAAGTGGCACCCAGCAGATACATCGCATCCGCGCGCTGCGGCTCCAGCTCAAGACAGGACTTCAGGTATTCGAGGGCTTTTTCCGGATCGTTGTTATTGGTGGCGTGCAACCCCAGGTGCAACAACTCATCGGCATCCAATACAGACATATAACTGCTCGCCCCCAGGTCCGTGCACGGAAAATCCAATCAAACTTTTTTATACTTTTGTATATTGTTAAATGTATACCGTACTTTGAATGGGCACGCAATAGCGACTTTACAGCAGTCAGGCAGACAGCGCGGCTCCGCCTTTCGTAAAATTTTTTGCATGATAAATACTGCGGTATCGAAGGCGTCGTAGTATTCTGCACACTCTGATTTTTGCAACGACACGCATAAATGATGACGGATCAAAATTCCGCTGACGCAATGCAGCAACGTGTGCGTCGCCTGTTGTCCTTCCTCGAACAAGATCCTGACAACGCCGTTCTGTTGGCCGACGTCGCATCCCTGCAAATGGCGCTGGGCGATTTCGATCAGGCGTGCCGGCACGCCGAACGCGCCGTGCGGATCGACGCGCGCTCGCGCGCGGCCCACGCCGTACTCGGCCTCATCGCGGCGCAACGGCAGGATCATGAAACCGCCGCGTCGCATCTGGCGGAGGCTTACGCCCTCGGCGAGCGCGATCTTCAGGTTCAGTACGACTACGCCCGCACGCTGGCCATGCTCGGCCGCTTCGCCGAAGCCGAGGCGCCGGCGCATGAGGCGGCGTTGGCGCGCGAACGGTTGCCGCACGCGCCGGCGCTGTACATCCGCGTGTTGCACTATCTCGGCAAACTCGACGAGGCCATCGCCTTCGCCGAAGCATTGGGCAGGGACGACGCCATGCCGCCGCGCGTCAACGGCATGTTGTCGACGCTGTATCTCGATATCGAAGAACCGGACAAGGCGCGCGCCGCCGCCAGCGCCGCGCTGGCGCAGGACCCGAACGACAGCGACGCGCTGACCGCCGAAGGTTTGCTGGCGCTGGGTGATCTCGATGCACGCCTGGCGCATTCGGATTTCGAACGCGTGCTGCGTTCGCAACCGCAACACGGCCGCGCGCTGCTCGGCAGCGGTCTCAGCCAGCTGCTGGCCGGCGATATCGACGGCGCCGCACAAACGCTGGAGCAGGCGGTCGCGACCAGCAACATGCGCAGCCACAACGGAACCTGGCAGGCGCTGGCCTGGTGCCATATCCTGCGCAGGGATATCGATGGCGCGGAGCGCGCGTTGCAACACGCTCTGGAGCTGGACCGAAATTTTGCGGAAACCCACGGCGGCCTTGCGCTTGTGGCGTTGATGCGCGGCAATCTCGACTCCGCCATTCAGGGGGCCAAACGCGCCAACGGACTGGACCGCGGCAATCTCGCCGGCAATTTCGCCGAAAGCCTGATCCAGCAGGTCTCCGGCAATCCCGCCGGCGCACAGGCGATCTTGCAGCATTTGTTGAGTCAGCCGATTATGCCGGATGGCAAAACGGTGCAGGAGGCGGTGGCGGAAATGCTGGCCAGGTCGGCGGGCATATGAGATGAAGCCGCGCCATCGCCAGTGAACCGGCGATCCAATGTGCCGGCTGAACCAGGGCGATTCAGCACAACGAAAAAATCCAAGTGCGGATTTTCACGACCGGCGTTTGCGATCCTGCGGCATTCTGCAACGCTGGTGCGACGGGTCGATCAACGACGTTATTCGATTACCTTCAAACGCGTGGCTGCGCTGACGAAAGCGGCATCGCTGCGCCAGTCCGGATCAGCGGCCATTCTCCGGCGCGCCAGTTTGGCGGCCTCGTCGAAGCGCCCCAGACTGCCCATCGAATAAATGGCTTCGTTGATTCCACCTCCGCGCCGAACCAGCCCGGGGTCCTGTTCGAGCGCGCGATAAACCATATCGATCGCCTCTTCATGTCGCCCCAATTGGTGCAGCACCGCTGTCAATGTCAGCAGCGTGAGTGAATTGTGATCGACGGCGTAAACCTGCTTGCCATATTCCAACGCCCGCGGCCAATCCTGCTTCTGCAACGCAATACCCAGCAGAACGTAACGCGGTGACGGCATGCCCGGGTATTTTTGCACCAACACCGCCGCCTGCTTCTCGGCGGCGGCGAAATCGCCGCGCAGTTGCGCCAGCGTCGCACGATGAGACAACAATTCCGGCGCTTGCGGGCGCTTGCGCAAGCCCTGCTCGACGATGGTTTCGGCGCGTGGCAGATCGTTCGCGCGAATATACAAGCCGGCGAGCCGGACCTGAAACGACACGTCGTCCTCGCACCCGGCCCCGTTCTGTTCCATATACCGTGCCTTTTCCGAAAAAGAGCGCTGCGACTCATCGCTCAGCTGACGCCAGAGCGTTTCACAATGCTGTGGTTGCGCGGCTGCGCCCGTGGCTGACGCCGCCAACGTCAGCACCATACCAAAGCGCCATCGCCACCTCATACTCACCACGCGTATTTCCAGCTGGGATCAAAGCTCCATTCTACCGTGAACTTTCCCCGCGCACCCACGAGCAGTGGGGTGATGCCCGCCTCCACAAAGAAGCTGCCGCCCGGCCGCGTCTTGTAGGTTTGAATGCCCGCGCCCAAGGTGCCGCCGATGCCGAGTATGTGCGCCTCGCCGTTGCCGACAACGTTGAGCTGGAGCGGCCCGATGTTCAGCGGCTGCGATTCGACCTTACCGCTCGCCCGCAACAGCGATACATCCGCCGAGGCTTGGAAGGCCAGCTTGCCGGGCCGGCCGCTCGCATCCAGGTTCGACTCCAGGGAGAAGCCGGCCGTTGCGCCGCTGGACACCTCGCCGTCCATGCTCCAGCCGCCGATCTTGCCTTGTGCCTGCGCATAGGTGACTCCGGCGCGGCCGTTGACATCGAATGACGCTTTCAGGCCATCGGGACCTAAACTCGCCGCGCCGCCCACATAACCGTTGACCACATCGCGCGCACCGAAGAAGAAATTCTCCGTGTCGATGCCCGCCAGGTCGATGGCCGAGCCGGTGATCGTGCCTGAGTACCAGGTATGTTGAGCCAGCTCCAATTCTCTTCCCGGCTTTTTCAGATCCACGCGCGGTGCGTTGGCCCAGTTTTTTTGCAGGGCTTTTGTCGTCAGCGGATTCACGGCGAAGCGGCCGGTTTTCGTATCGCGCGCGCCATTGCGCGTCAGGTAGGCGCTGTTGGTCAGCCAGGCGCCGCGCTGGTCGTACGGGCTCCAGGGCTCCTCCTCCTGTTTGTTGCCGATGACAACCACTTCCTCAAGCGGCCCGGTGATAACGCGACCGGATGGCCTTTTGGGTATTTCCGCCGGCGTTGCTCCGGCAAAAACACGCGGCCCGTCCGCTTCGTCGAAAGTCAGGGTCGGGGCCGCGACATTTTTCAGATCGCTGCTGAAATCAACGACGGTGAGCTTGGGATCCAAGTCCCGCGCCGGGGCTCGTGGTGATGGCGCAGAATCATCGGTGCGGGCCTGTGCCGGCGCCGGGTTCTGGCCGCCCTGCCCGGCATTCGGATTACCGGTTTTCTGCTGTGGTTCGGTGCGCCGGCGTTCGCCTTGCGCGATGCTTTCGCCAAGGGTATTGCCCAGCGCGTTGCCGAAACTGTCCGCCGCAATCGCGGCCCAGTCCGGCTTTTCCCGCGCCGCCAGCGCCCGTGCGCCGGCGCCGGCCATGCCGCTCGCCGTGCCGCGCAGGATCCTGCCGAAATAATCGTCCGCGGCCACGCCGACGCCGAGTTGGCCCAGGCCATAATTCACCGCCGCGCCAACACCGGCGCCCAGCGCCGAAGCCGCGACCTGTGTCCACGAAAAATGCTCCTGCAGGCCCGTGGCCACCGCCAGCCCCTGGGTGACGACACTGCCTGTCACCGCGCGGCCGATGGTGGGTGCCAGCGTATCGCCCGCCAGATTGGCCAGCGTACTTCCGGGCTGCGCCGCCTGCGCCAGTTGCCCGATGCCGGCCGTAACACCGGCGCCGAGTGCGGCTAACGCAACACCGCTCCAGGAAAATCCCTGCTGCGCGCCGGTGGCGATGCCCACCGCCTGACCTGCGACACTGCCGATCGCCGCCGCTGCCATCGCGCCGCCGACCGGTCCCAGCGCGCCGATCGCGGGAATCAGATACGGTGCGTAAACGGCGACGACAATGGATACCACCGCCGACAGAATCGCGCCGATGCCACCACAGCCGTGGTGTTTTTTCTTCGGCGGCGGCGGTGGCGGCGGGTCCGGCAGCGTCGGGCTGGTGTCGCCCATCGCCAGGCCGGCGTCGTAGACCCGGAACGTGTTGCTGTTGTTGTGGATGTTGGTGACTTTGTTCGGAATGGTCAGGGTCTGGCCGGCCTTGAGCAGCTCGTGGCCGGTCAGCCCGTTCGCATCCGCGATCAGATACCACAGGCTGTTGTCGCCCCACAGCGCCGCCGCGATGCTTTGCAGCGTGTCGCCCTCCCTGATCGTGTACAGCGTGGAGGTCGCCGCGAAGTCGGCGTTGATCGGCTCGTAGTTCTGATCGAAATCCGCCGAGGCGATCGGCCGCCAGTTCTTGTATTGGTCCTTGCGCGTCTGCGCCCCCTGCGCCAGTTGTTCCGCGTACGAGATGCGCAAGGGTCCATCGTTGCCGACATCGCCCACCGTGTGGCCGTCGACATAATAAAAACTGTGGTGACGGCTGATGCGCCCGCCGCTGACCACGCCGGTATCGAGATTCGGCGTGCCGTCGGCCAGTTCGTCCCGGATCAGGATCAGGCCCTGCGCATCGGTGGTGTAGCGGATCGAACGCCGCCCGGTCGGATCGTCCACCCGCAGCAGATGGCCGTTCACATCGTATTCGAAGTGCGCGTAACCCGGCGCCCAACCCGGCGCGTTGGGATTGACCGCGCTCGATTTCACATCCTTCTGCTTGGCCTCGTCCCACCATTCGTAGGTGTAGGTGGTGGTCACCGTGGTGTTGTCGCTGGTGGTCAGCACCGTGTCGTGCAGCGGGCCGGACTGATTGGCGCCGTCGTAATGAAAGTCCGTGCGCCGCGCGGGATTACCGTTGGGCGGGCCGTCCCACTCTTCCTGATAAGTCACGCGGCTGTCGTGGTCGTACCGAGTACGCCGCGTCAGCGTGATGTTGATGCCGTCCTCGTCGTATTCGACATAGTCGGTCACCCGTCCCGCCGCGTCGTTGCCGCGGCTGGCCCGCAACACCCAATGCCCGGGATTGTCGGCGTAGATGAAATAGGTGTCCTTCAGGTAACCGTCGGCCGTGTAGGTGTAGATCTCGGTATGGCCGTCGGAGGCGTAGGTGGCCGACACCCGCTGCGAGGCGGCGTTGTAGCCGATCGCCACGCCGTCGCCGTTGCCGGCTTCCACCCACACGCTGGCATCGGTGGCGCTGCTGCCGCGGGCGCCGCCGTGCAGCTGCCCCATGCTGGTCAGGAACCGGTTCATGCTGTCGTAGCTGTACCAGTAATCCTGGACCTGCATGTTGCCGCCGACGCCGTCGTGGTAATAACTCCAGACATGGATGCGGTTGCCGTTGAGGTCGTACTCGTAGCGGATATCGGATTTCGGATCGCTGATGCGCGTGACCCGGTTCAGCTCGTCGTATTCGATCGTCGACTGCTGGTAGTACTGGATGTCGTCCTG
>Ga0164243_10007122_pt1 | contig 16773 bp, 16 predicted proteins | sample OricompcompostOP_FD_108781 | JGI IMG/M metagenome (GOLD analysis project Ga0164243, IMG submission 108781) | Organic Plus compost microbial communities from Emeryville, California, USA - Original compost - Organic plus compost (OP) | ecosystem: Engineered > Solid waste > Mixed feedstock >... | reverse complement strand
TAAGACCCCAGTCTCATATTATGGGATGCGAGGCGGGATCGCGCGCAGAACCTGGTCCCGCCGCGGGGCGCCCGCCGCGCGAGCGACCTCGCGACCACCGCTGTCGAGGACGATGGTCGTGGGTGTGCGCCGAATGTCGAGGCGGCGTACGACGTCGAGATGCTGCTCCGCGTCGATGTCGACGTACACCACGCCGGGCACGGCCCCGGCGACGTCGTCCAGCACGCCTCGGGTCACCCGGCACGGCGCGCAGAACGCACTCGAGAACTGCACCAGGGTCGCGCGCTCCCCCAATTCAACGCCCGCAGCCCCGGCCACGACGTCCCAGACGGAGCCGTCGGGCGAGCCCGACTCGGCCCCCGACTCGGCCCTCGCCCCGGCTCCCTCGGGTTCGCTGACGACCTCCGAGCCGGTCGACCTCGATCGGCGGAACCGACCGTCGGCGAGCGCGCGATACCCGCCGAAGGCGAGGGCGGCCACGGCAGCGACGAGCGCGATCCAGACTCCGGTGCTCACGACACTCACAACCGGCCGCACTCGTCGGTCATTCCGGGGTCCGATCGCGGACCTCGCCGTCGACCGCACCACGGAGCTTCGCATTGGTGAGGCGCAGGCGGCGTACCTCCTCCTCGAGGGCGAGAACGCGGGCGATCCCGGCGAGGTTCAGGCCGTCGGCAAGCAGGTCACGGATGCGGATCAGCCGCTCGATGTCGGCAAGCGAGTACAGCCGGGTCCCGCCGCTGGTGCGAGCCGGGTCAAGGAGACCTCGACGCTCGTAGACGCGGAGGTTCTGGATCTGCAGTTCGGCCATCTCGGCAGCCACCGAGATGGCGTACACCGCCCTCGTCCGTTCCATCACGAACCCATTCTGGCCTGATGGGTTGAAATTTTCGAAGCGCTGGAATATATAAAACCTGTATCCGTTGATACAGATCGGAACGCCTCGGCCACCCCCGTCCGGGGCGCTCCCCCTAGAACACACCAGTTCTGGTCCGTCTCCGGACCATGAGTCATAGGAGGAAGAGGTGGCAGCCATGCTGATCCGTAGCGCTGACCCGTTCCGTGAGTTCGATCGCCTCACCCAGCAGCTTCTCGGCACCACCAACCGGCCGGCTGTGATGCCGATGGACGCGTGGCGTGAGGGTGACCGCTTCGTCATCGAGTTCGACCTGCCGGGAGTGAAGCCGGAGACGATCGACCTCGACGTCGAGCGCAACGTCTTGACCGTCAAGGCCGAGCGGGTCGCCAACAACGGCGACTGGCAGATGCTCGCCAACGAGCGCGTCCGCGGCGCCTTCAGCCGTCAGCTCGTCCTGGGCGACAATCTCGACCTCGACCACATCGAAGCGACCTACGACGCCGGTGTACTGCGTCTGGTCGTCCCAGTTGCCGAGAAGGCCAAGCCGCGCAAGATCGAGATCTCGCACGCTGCGCCCGCCGGGGAGCCAGCCGCGATCGAGAGCTGAGGCCGATCCGTTCCGAGAGGGTTACGCACCCGATCTCGCCCGCCGGCGGCGCGTTGTTGATCAGCCGCCGGCGAAAGGCGGAAGGAACTCAATCAAGGACCCCGGGGGGACCTCGACCTCCCCGGGGTTCTGCTTGCCCACCGGGCGGTCGCCGACCAGCGCCGAGCACACGGCGAGGACCTCCGGCAGCCGAGTCCCGGGGTGCAGCGCGCACGCGCGACGTACGACTTCGGCGACCGTGATCGGACCCTCCACGGCCAGCTGGTCGACGTCGATTCCGGCGGCGGCCTTGGCCGCCGCCCAATAGCGCACCGTTATCGTCTCGGTCACTTTTGCCTGGACCCCTTCCAATGTGACCCCGAAGTTTCGTTAGTATTCAGCAACGATCAACCCACCGAGGCTCAGCGTTGCGTTTCGGTGCTCCTCCCCTCTCTGACGGAGGCACCTCACATGAGCACTCTCCTGCTGCTGACCAGCTCGCTCCAGCCGTCGGCCGAGGTTGTCCCGGGGCTCGCGCTGCTCGGCCACCATGTCAAGATCCTTCCGGCCGAAGGTAGCGCGCTCCTGGAAGCTCCTGACTCCGACCTCCTGCTCGTCGACGGTCGCCAGGATCTCGCCCACGCTCGCGACCTGTGTCGACTCATCCGTACGACGGGCACCGACGTCCCCGTGCTGCTGGTCGTCACCGAAGGCGGCCTCGCGGTCGTGAACCACGACTGGGGCATGGACGACGTCGTGCTGCATACCTGCGGACCGGCCGAGCTCGAGGCGCGGATCAAGCTCGCCATCGGCCGGCTGACGGCACAACGAGACGCGGCCGACCCGGAGGCCCATGTCATCCGCTCCGGCGAGGTCGTGGTCGACGATGCGACCTATACCGCCAAGGTCGGACGTCGGCCGCTCGACTTGACCTTCAAGGAGTTCGAGCTGCTGAAGTTCCTCGCCCAGCACCCGGGCCGAGTCTTCTCCCGCCAGCAGCTGTTGCAGGAGGTGTGGGGCTACGACTACTTCGGCGGCACCCGCACTGTTGATGTGCACGTACGCCGCCTGCGCGCCAAGCTCGGCCCCGAGAACGAAACCCTCATCGGGACCGTCCGCAACGTCGGCTACCGGTTCGTGCTGCCCTCGAAGAACAGCGACGCCCAGGCCGACGGTGCCCGCCTGGCCGGTTCCGAGAGCGCCCCGGCGCCACGAGTCGAGGCCGAGCTCTGATCGACGTACCCGGGCTGGTCGCGGTCGCGACCGCCGCCGACGGAGTGGCGCCTCTCGACGAGGCGACCCTCCTCACCCTGCGTCACCATCCCGAGCGGGTCACGTCCTGGGGCGACAACCGCGGCTTCGGGCTGACGATCGGCCGTGAGCTGTCGCTCCTTGTGCTACCGAACCACCGAGGGACCGGCCTCGGCAAGCGGCTGTTGCGCGAAGCCCCCGCGGGTCCGCTCACCGCGTGGTCGCACGGCGATCACCCGGCCGCCGCCGCACTCGCCGCCTCGCACGGCTGGCGACGCGCCCGCGAGCTGTGGGTGATGCGGCGACCCACCGCCGGGCTTCCGCCACTCGCTGCGGCGCCGGACGGGGTCGAGCTGCGCGCCTTCCGCCCCGACGGCTCCGTTGACGCAGACGAACTGCTCCGGGTCAACGCCGCCGCCTTCGCCGATCACCCCGAGCAGGGAGCGCTCGACCACGACGGCCTCGCCGAGCGGATGGCCGAACCATGGTTCGACGCCGACGGGCTGATCGAGGCCTGGGACGCCTCCACCGGCCCGGCGGCCGGTCGGCTCCTCGGCTTCCACTGGACCAAGCGCCACAGCGCCGACCTCGGTGAGGTGTACGTCGTCGGCATCGACCCCGATGCCCAGGGCCGGGGCCTCGGCAAGCTGCTCACGCTGGCCGGACTGCACCATCTGGCCGAGGCCGGCGTACGGGAGATCCACCTCTACGTCGAAGCCGACAACGAGCCCGCCGTACGTCTCTACTCCGGTCTGGGTTTCACACATGCTCGGGCCGACACCCACGTGCAGTACGCCCGGGACTGAGCGGCAGCCTGGCGCTCGGCGACTCGACTCACCGCAGCGGCCGCACGTGCAGCCCGACCTCCGGATCGACGATGACCTCCTGGCCGGCAGGCATGCCGTCCACGGCGAGCTGAGCATCGACCGGGACATTCCGCTTGACGATGCCGAGCGCGATCGGGCCGAGCTCGAAGTGGCGTGCCGAGGAGCCCACGAATCCCACGTCCCGGCCCTCGTGCACCACGGCTGCACCCCGCTGGGGCAGCCGGTTCTCCGACCCGTCGAGATGGAGCATCACCAGGCGGCGCGGCGGGCGGCCGAGGGTATGGACGCGGGCGACCGTCTCCTGACCGCGGTAGCAGCCCTTGTCGAGATGGACCGCGAAGGACAACCCCTCGTCACCGACCAACCCCGGCACCCAGCCGACCTCGTTCGGGATGGTGCGGTGGTCGGTGTCGACGCCGAACCGGGGCTCGCCGCGCTCGATACGCAGCGCCTCGAAGGCCCAGAAGCCGCAGGCCGGACCGGCCGCGTCGACGTAGGCCGCCAGGGACTCACGCGGGATGAAGGAGTAGCGCCCCGCGGCACCGGCCTCGACGCCCTCCGCCGCCGGCCGCCAGACCGTGGCGAGCGAGGGTTCGAGGGTCAAGGTGACATCGGACCAGAACTTCATCCGCTCCAGATAGTCGAGGAGCGGTTGCCCGGCACCGGGTTCGGTCCAGGCGGTGAAGGTCTCGCCGTCGTCGACCCCGGAGAAGAAGTGCTCGACATGGCCTTGGGGCGAAAGGACCAGCGCAGAGGTCCAGACGCCAGGTTGGCGGCCTTCGAAGTACTGCGATGTCAGCTGGTGCAGCCAGCCGAGCCGGTCGGGACCGGCGATCCGGACCACGTCACGGTGGGAAAGGTCGACGAAGCCCTCACCGGAAGCGAGGGTGCGCTGCTCGATGTTGAAGGAGCCGTAGTGAGCAGCGACCCCGGCGTCGGCGCCGTCGGCGGCAACGGCGCCGGGAAGGCTCAGCAGCGGACTCTCAGTCGTGGTCATGATCGCGGTGCTCCTCGGGCTTGTCGGGGTCGTCGCAGTTGGTGCATTCGCCGAACACCGTCAGGTGTGCGATGTCAGCCTCGAAGGCGTAGTCGGCGCGGAGTCGCTCCGCGAAGGGAGCGGCCACCTCTGGGTCAACAGAGACGACCCGCTGACACTTCCTGCAGACCAGATGGAAGTGCGGATGTCCGACCGCCGTGTGGTACGTCGCGACCCGGTCGGACAGGTGGGCGTGTCGCACCAGGCCGAGCTCCTCGAGGACCTCGAGGTTGCGGTAGACGGTGGAGAGGTTGATCGCCGAGGACGACTCCCGGACCACGGCGAGGACGTCTTCCGGCGTGGCGTGCTCCAGCCGCTGAACCGCGGCCAGCACGAGCTCGCGCTGGGGGGTGAGGCGATAGCCCTTCGCCCGCAGCGTCTCGCGCCAGTCGTCACCACTCACCAGGACCTCACGAACCAGTGGCACGCTGCAGCCGCGCCCAGGTGTGCGGCTGCAGCGGCTGTCCCATCGCAGCCATGTCGTAGGCATAGAGCAGGTCGCCCTCGACATTGCCGTAGAGGCGCTTGCCCGCGACGTACTCCTTCGCGGTCTGGGTCCGCGCGACGGCGTCGGTGGCGATCTCGAGCTTGCCGCCCTCGGCCTTGCCGTACCAGATCTCGACGAAGCCGGTGTTGTGTGCGAGCACGAGCTCGACCTCGCCACCGGGTCGGCACCGCAGGAAGCCGGTCTCGAGCGCCGCGTCACGCACCTTCTCACCGGTGGCGGGGTCGATGATCCAGCTGCGCGAGAAGTAGTGGAAGAACGGGCGGCCGTCGTGGGTGAAGATCAGCTCCTGGCCGAACTCGAACTTCTCGACCGTCGGGTAGTCGCCGTGACCGTTGCCGCGCCAGCTGCCGAGCAGCCATGCGACCGGCGCCGCATCGGGATGGAGATTGTCGGGAAGCTCGAATGCCACACGTTGAGTCTAGTGTGGCCGGGTGCGGAAGCTTGTGGTGAAGGTGACGGCGGGGGCGGACGAGGCCGAGCGGAGCAACCAGGCGTTCACGGTCGCCGCCGCGGCCGCGGCGGCAGGGGCCGAGGTGTCGGTGTGGCTGACCGGGGAGGCGACCTGGTTCGCCATACCCGGACGTGCCGAGGAGTTCGAGCTCCCGCTCGCCACGCCCCTGGCCGACCTGCTCGACGTCGTGCAAGCGAGCGGGAGCCTGACCGTCTGCAGCCAGTGCGCCGCCCGACGCGACCTGGCCGAAGGGCAGTTGCGCCCCGGCGTACGCATCAAGGGCGCCGCTGTCTTCGCCGAGGAGATCCTCGGCGACGGGGTCCAGGCGCTGGTCTACTGAGCACAACCCGGACACCGGGTGGTGCGCGCCGATAGCATTTCGGCGATGAGCACTCCCAACTCCGGCGACGCTCGGCGCTGGTTCCGGCGGGGCGGCGAAGATACGCCGCCTCCGACCGCGACCGCCGACGAGCTGGCCGCACTGGCCGCAGACCGCGAGCGCGCGGCGGAGGCCGCGGCGGCCCTGCGGCTGAGCGCCGAGCGGGCCGCCGCCGAGCAGGCGGCGGAGCGGATCGTCGCCGAGGAGGCGGCCGCCGAGGCGGCGCGGGCGCGCGCCGAGGCCGACGCGCGGGCGCAGCAGCACGCGGAGGCCGCAGCCGCCGCCCACGAGGCGAGGACCGCCGCCGAGCGGGCCGCGGAGGAGCATGCTCGGGCGCGCGCAGAGGCCGAGAAGAGCGCTGCCGCGCGGACCCAGGAGCGCGCCGCCGCCGAAGAGGCGGCCCGGGCGCAGGCGCGGGCCGCCGACGACGCCGTACGACGTCACGAGGAGGCTGCGAGCGCGGCAGCCGAGCATGCGCAGGCCAAGGCCGCGGCCGAGGAGTCCGCGCGAGCCCGGGCTGAGGAGGCGGCGGCCGCAGCCACGGCGGCCGCCGAGGCACACGCTCGTGCCGCGGAGCACGCCGACCGAGCGAAGGACGCCCATCAGGCGCGGCTCGAGGCGGAGCAGGCCAGCGCAGCCCGCGCCGAGGAGGCGGCCACCGCGCACTCGGCCCGAGAGGCGGCCGAGCAGAGCGCCCGCGCGGCTGCCGAGGAGATCCGCCGCCTCACCGATGCTCACACCGAGGAGGCCGACCGGCTCCACGAGGCGAGGTCCGCGGCCGAGGAGGCGGCCAGGATCGCGGCCGAGGCTCGTGCCGCGGCGGACGCCAGGGCTGAGGAGCATGCGCGGGCGCGGGCGGCGGCAGAGGAGGCGGCCCGGGAGCGTGCGCAGGAGGCGCAGGAGGCCGCGGCCCGGCGGCACGAGGCCGAGCAGGCCGCACGCCACCAGGCGACCGAGGCGGAACACGCCCAGTCGCTCCGGCTCGCCGCCGAGGAGACCGCCGGTCAGCGGGCCGAGGAGGCGCACGAGGCGCACGCGGCGCGCAAGGCTGCCGAGCAGGCGGCCTTCGCCGCACAAGCCGCCGCGGAGGCTGCCGCCGTGGCGCGCGAAGAGGCCGAGCGGGCCGCCAGTGAGGCGGCACAGGCACGTGCCGAAGCGGACGCCAGGGCCGCCGAGCACGCGCAGGCGCGCACCGCGGCCGAGCAGGCGGCCGCCGCCCAGGCCGCTGCGGCCACCGACGCCCACCGGGCCAGAGCGGACGCGGAGCGGGCCGCAGCCGAGGCGGAGGCTCGTACGCAATCTGCACACCGCGCTCGGCTCGACGCCGAGGATGCCGCCCGCGAGCGCGCCGAGGAGGCCGCTCGTGCCGCCGAGGCGGAGGCTGCTGCCCACGCCCACGCCGCCGAGCGTGCGGCGGCGGCCGCGCTGGCCAGAGCCGCGGCCGAGGAGGCGCACCAGGGGCGTACGTCGGCGGACGCGACGGCCAGGGAGCATGCCGAGGCCGCCGCGACGGCTCACGAAGCCAGGCTCGCCGCCGAGCGAAGCGCCGTGGCAGCGCACGAGGCCCGGACGGCTGCCGAGCAGGCACTGACCGAGGCTCGGCAGGCACTGGCCGCCGCGGCCGAGGAGCGAGCAGCCGCCGAGCGGCGTACCGCCGAAGCACACACCGGACGCCAGCAGGCCGAGGATTCCGCGGCAGAGGCACACCGGCAGCGGCGTGACGTAGAGGAGCGAGCCGAGCGCAACGCCATCGACCGGCAGGCCGTCGAGGCATCGATCCGTCACCACGCCGAGCTGGTCGAGCACGCCCTGCAGGAGCGGCTCGCCGCGGAGCGCCGTGCCGGCGAGCTTGCGACCGAGCTGGCCGATCTTCGGGAAGCGATCGTCACGACCATCCGCGAGAAGGGATCACGGAAGTCCGTGCAGGCGCTCGAGCTCGCGTTGGCGGCCACCGCCAGCCTCGGTACGCCGCCCGCGGCAGCCGCTGCCGAGCCGATGACCGAAGCGACCGCCGAACCGACCGCGTCCGATACGCCGTCGACCGCGCCGAAGAGCGCCTGGCTGACCGCCGTCGAGCTCGCCAGAGCTGGGGAGCTCCCAGGGAGCTCTCCGGGGCGCCACGAAGCGACCCGACCGGCGCCGGTCCCGCGGTCCGCGACCGCCGAGGAGGCGACCAGCTCACCGCAGACCGACGAACCCGCCGAGGTCCGCTCGTTCACTCCCGAGAGCAAGCTCGGACTGCTCACCGCCGGCGAGGTCACCGTCTCCGACAATGGCGTCCTCGATGTGCGGAAGGGCACCCGCACCTACCAGTACGACCTCTACGACCAGGCCACCTCTGTCGAGATCCATGGCACGCCCGGCAACCGTCGCTGGCGGGTCGAGCTCGACGGCGAGGCAGGTGCCGTGGTCGTCGACGGGCGGATGGTCGACGCCGAGGCGTTCACCCGCGAGGTGCTCCGCTGGCGTCCCGACGCCGCGCGCTGACCACGCCGCCGTCGGTGGGAAGGTCCGCTCGCTCACGGGCTGTCCGGGCGACACGCCGCGGTCACATCCATTGGTCATCGATGTGTAGTCCCGGTGTCGCCTGAGGCGGTAGTGCTGGTCACTCCCGCTCCGCGAGCCTGTCGGCCGGGCCGATGCCATCGGGGGCATCGGCCACGACACCGAGGAGCACCTCGCGATGACTCAGCTCACCCGTCGGCGCCTGCTCAAAGGCACCGCCGCTGTCGGCATCGGCACCGCCGCCACGCTGCTTCCGCCCAACATCCAGCGGGCGATCGCGGCGCAACCGGCCCGACAGGGCAGACTCCGGGACGTTGAACACGTCGTCTTGCTGATGCAGGAGAACAGATCGTTCGACCACTACTTCGGCACCCTGTCCGGCGTCCGCGGGTTCGACGATCACCGGGCCGCCCGGCTTCCCGGCGGCGGTTCGGTCTTCCGCCAGCCGGACCCGCAGAACCCGGACGGCTACCTGCTGCCCTACCGACTCAACACCCAGAAGACCGCCGCCCAACGGATCCCGTCCACCAGCCACGCCTGGGGTGTCCAGCATCAGGCCTGGAACGGCGGTCGGATGGACGGCTGGATGGCCGCACACCGGCAGGCCGACGGCGACACCAAGGCGCAGTACGTGATGGGATACTTCACCCGCGAGGACATCCCGTTCCACTACGCGCTCGCGGACGCCTTCACCATCTGTGACAACTACCACTGCAGCGTACTCGGCCCGACGCACCCGAACCGCTACCTGTGGATGACCGGCACGATCGACGCCGACGGCCGGGCCGGAGGCCCCGCGCTCGACAACAATGCCGCGGCCGGCACCTACACCTGGACGAGCTATCCCGAGCGGTTGATCCAGGCCGGGGTGAGCGTGAAGTTCTACCACGAGCCCGGCGGCGCGACCGGCCTCCCGCCGATCGCGAGGATGAAGGCGTACGCCGAGGCTCCGGCCAGCTCGCCGCTCGCGGACCTGCTGACGCCCCAGCCGACCGGCACCTTCGAGGACGACGCCAGGAATGACCGGCTCCCGACGGTGAGCTGGATCTTCCCGCCGACGGCCGCCGACGAGCACCCCGCCCGGCTACCCGCCGCGGGTGCGCAGTTCATCGCGCAGAAGATCGACGCGATCGCGGCCAACCCCGACGTCTGGGCGAAGACGGTCTTCTTGCTGACCTACGACGAGAACGACGGCCTCTTCGACCACGTCGCGCCCCCGACGGCGCCCCTCGGCACGCCCGGCGAACGGGTCAACGCCACCTCGCCGACCGGCGTCGCCGGAGGCGGGCTCCCGGTCGGATTGGGCTTCCGGGTCCCCTGTCTGATCGTCTCGCCGTGGACCGTCGGCGGCTGGGTCGCCTCGGAGACCTTCGACCACACCTCCCATCTCCGCTTCCTCGAGTTGGTGACCGGCGTGCGAGAACCCAACATCAGCAGGTGGCGGCGGCGGACGGTCGGTGACCTGACCTCGGCGTTGCGCTTCACGCGACCCCGGCCCGCGCCGCGGCTGCCGGAGACGCAGACCGGCTACGACGAGGCCGTCTACGAGACCACCCACTACCCGCTACCGGTCCCGCCCGAGCACCAGGCGGCACCGCACCAGGAGCGGGGCACCCGCCGTCGTACGCCGGGCCCGCGCTGACACGGCAGCCCCGGCGGATCACAGGCTCGCGCGCAGCACCTCGGCCAGCTCGGTGACCGCGGCCCTCGCGGTGTGCCCCGCTCCGATGATGTTGAAGAAGGAGTGAATGAGGTCGGGGTACCTCTTCAGGGTCACCGTCACCCCCGCCTCATGCAGCTTGCGAGCGTAGGCCTCGCCCTCGTCGCGTAGCGGGTCGAATCCCGCGGTGGCGACGTAGGCAGGGGCAACGCCGGCCGGGATCTCGGCATGCAGGGGCGCGTGGCGCGGGTCCTCGAGGTCGGTGCCCGCGGGCAGGTAGGTGCGGGTCGCGACCTCGACGAAGGACGAGGTCAGGTAGAAGCCTTCGCCGAAGAGCTTGCGACTCACCGTCTCCTCCGAGGACTGCGTCACCGGATAGACGAGCAACTGGAAGGCGCACGACTCGCGTGCCGCCAGCGCCACCCCGGCGGCGAGGTTCCCGCCGGCCGAGTCACCGCCGACCCCCACCCGTGCCGGGTCGGCACCGAGCTCGGCGGCATGGTCGACCGCCCAGGAGAAGGCGGCCACCGCGTCGTCGTACGCCGCCGGGAAGGGTGCTTCAGGCGCAAGTCGGTACTCGACCGCCAGCACCCGGACCCCCGAGCGCTGCGCCAGGAACCGACAGGTCGCGTCATGGGAGTCGAGGTCGCCGAAGATGAAACCGCCGCCGTGCAGGAAGACGAGCAGCGGCCCGGTCCCGGGCGCATCGGTCGGGATGTAGAGACGCGCCGGAAGCCCGGCCGCGGTGATGTGCTCCACGGCACCGACCGGCTGTCGGCCACCGGCGAGCTGTGCGCTCCGGGTCAGCGCGAGCCGGCCTTGCGGGATCGGCAGCGTCGACGGATCCGGCTCGTGCGCCAGCTCCTCCAGCCGGAGCATGAGCTGAATGTCGGGGGCCAGGGTCTGGCCGTCGATCTCCACCGGCTTGCCCGCAAGCCGGCGCTGCACGGAGAGCGGGAGGTTCATGACCGAGACGAAGGCCAGCTTCTTGGCGGGCATCACCGCCGGCTCGACGAGGTTCGCAAGGGTCGCAAGGAGGCTCACGTCCGGAAAACCTACTCGACGGTCACATAGTTTCGACACCATCCCCGGCGGGCAGGACGCAGCCGTGCGCCGCGTCTCGCTTCTTCTGCTCGCGGCCCTGATGCTGCCTCCCGCACTCGTCCTGGGCCGAGCCTACGGCGCCGAGAACGACAGCTACCTCGACGCCACCGTGGCCGGCTGGCGGTCGGATCCGGTCTATCTCAGCCCCGAGTCCGGCGCGTCGAGCTCGGCAGAGGCGGCCGCACTCGGCGACCGGATCGACGGCTGGCGCGACGATGTCCACGTCGCCGTCCTACCTGCGGTCGCGCTCGGAGGCGACCACTCCGCCGAGGCTGCGATGGCCTTCCTCGATCGGCTGGCCGACGCCTGGCACCGGCAGGGCGGCGGCGCCGGTGTCATCCTGGTCAGCTTCTCCGGCGTCGGCACCTATGCGGCCGCCTACGACCCCGTCCGGGCCGGAGACGACGAGGTGGGGGCGATGATGGCGAAGGCGGTCCGCGATCACACCCGCGGTCAGCAGTATCAGATCCTCGACTCCGTGCTGAGCGAGCTCGGCGCGCCCGGCCGCCCGGCCGGCGGCAGCGGAGTCGGCGGCAGCGGGGTCGGCGGCTGGCTGGTGGCACTCCTCATCCTGGGCGGTCTCGTGGTCGTCGCCGGGATCGTGACCCTGCTCGTCGTTGTGCTGCGGCGAGGCTCCCGCCGGCGCCCCTCCGGCGAGATCTGGGCCGGGGCGGCGCCGTACTCCCCGTCCTACGCGACCTTCCGTGACGAGTCCGACACCCGGGAGGAGCGCGTTGGCCTGGCTCGCGAGGACGTGACTCGACTCGGTGAGGAGCTCGACGCGGCCGACCTGTCTACCACCGACCCGATCGTCGCCGAGCACGTCCACGCCGCCCTCGACGCCTACGCCGAGGCCGGCCGCCAGGTCGACTCGCTGACCCGTGTGGCAGGCGGCGCGGCGAGTGAAGAGAGTCTGCGCGAGATCGGCAGGGTCGCGGAGTACGCCCGCTGGCGGCTCGCCTCCGCCCGCGCACAGCTCACCGGGGCCCCACCCCCACCGCGACGGGTGCCCTGCTTCCTCGATCCAGATCACGGCGTCTCCGTCGCCGACGTCGCGTGGGCGCCACCGGGCGGGGTGGTGCGCGCGATCCCGGTCTGTCGAGCCTGCTACGACCGCCTCACCACGGAATCCTCAGGAGGAGCCCGATGAAGATCAACCTCGCCAAGGTCATCCCGTGGTCCCTCGTCCTCCTGGTCGTCGGCATCATCTGGATCTCGGTCGCCCATTCGCAGACCGGCACCGGAGGCGGCTACGACTCCTCGAATCCGAGGGTCGCGTCCTACGCCGACCGCACCAAGGCCGACGCCTATCTCGACACCGTCGCCAGCCACCTCGCCCGGCCGGGCATCTGGGTCGACCCGTCGGTGCGCGACTACAGCCTCGACGCCGCGACGCTCAGCGAGCTCGACGCTCGCGCCGCCAAGACCAACGGCCCGGTCCGGATCGCGGTGATCCCGGCGACACCATTCGTCGACGTGGGGTCGGGCACGGAGAGCTCGTTCTCGAAGTGCTTCGACCAGCAGTTGGGCAGTTCCAGCCCGGACTGGGACGCCTGCCGCGACACCACCATGCTCGACGGCACCAGCGACAGCCTCGTCTACGACCCGGCCGAGCTCACCGGGCTCCTTTACGACCGGGTCGGCGCCGACGGCACCTACGCCGTGCTCGTCGACGCCCCGAGCCAGTCCCAGGGGCGCGGCTTCTGGGCCGATCAGTGGGCCGAGAAGGGTCCGACGTACGACGTCGGTGGGGCCGCCGACCACGCCGTCGACTGCTGCGCGCCGGACTACGGCGACATCCTCGGGGCCTTCCTCGACCGCGCCGGCAATGTCCACCACAGCCCCTGGCTCGTGGTGGCCTGGATCGCCGGCATCCTCGGGGCGATCGTCTTCACGATCGTGGCCGTCCGCGGGTGGCTCCGTCGTCGTCGGCGCGTGGCCGATGATCGGGAGGTGGCCGAGGCGCTCCGGCCGGCTCTCACCGAAGAGGTGATCGAGCTGGAGCAACGGGTCGGGTCGCTGCCGACCTACACCGGCGACCCCGAGGCGCCGGTCGCGGTTGCCACCAGGCGTGTCCTCGATCTCGTCGAGGACGCCCGCCACCGGCTCGACAAGCCGTCTCGGATGGACCAGCCGGAGGAGGCCGAGGAGGTCACCGAACGGCTGGCCGAGGCCCGCTATCAGCTCACGGTGATTACCGCGCTGACCGCTGGCCTGCCGGCCCCAGGGCGTACGCCGCCGTGCTTCTTCGATCCGCGACACGGCCCAAGCATCGACCAGCGCCCGTTCACGCCGGAGACGGGTAAGGAGCGCTCCGTGCCGGTCTGTGCCGGCTGTCGCGAACGACTCGACCACCAGCAGACGCCGCAGATCCGTACCCTCACCCAGGATGGCAAGGTCGTCTTCTACTGGGACGCCGGCCGCTACTCCCGCCCTTACGTCAACGGCTACTGGCAGCACGACGTCTTCCCGATCCACCGGGTCCAGGCCTCTCGGCACCTGCCCTCCCGCGCAATCGCCTTCGGCTCCGGCGTGCGGTCGGAACCGGCTCGCGAGCCGGTCTTCCGGTTCGTCTGGGAGCCGAGCTCGGGTGGCGGCACCTGGGGCGGATCGGGGTCGAGTGGGCGAAGCTGGAGCAGCTCCTCGCGCCGTTCCTTCGGCGGCGGCTCCTCGCACCGTTCCTCGCATCGCTCCGGCGGTGGCCGCGGCTTCTGAGCCGCCGCCACCTGCGAGGACACCTCCCGTTCACCCGCCGGTGCCACACTGGCCGCATGAGCGAGCGCCAGCGAGCGACCATCGGCCTCATGCCGCCGCGTCCGTACACTCCGCCCCTCCTCGACGGGGGCGGCGGCACGAGCGAGCGGCAGCGAGCGACCATCGGCCTCAGGCCGTCGCCCACGGGTTCTGAGCCCTTCCGCACGGAGGTGACGGGATGAGTCTCGACAGCCCGCAGGCGCCGACCGAACCCGAGGACACCGTCCGTTCGCTGGCGGCGGTTCCCGACCAGCCGTTCGACGTCGAGCCGGAGTACGTGCCCGACCACGACGCGCTCGCCGCCGTGGAGAAGTTCGAGGACCGCTTCCTCGACCGCGAGCTCTCCTGGCTGCACTTCAATCAGCGGGTGCTGGAGCTTGCCGAGGACGAGAAGCTGCCGCTGCTGGAGCGGGTTCGCTTCCTGGCGATCTTCGCCTCGAACCTGGACGAGTTCTTCATGGTGCGGGTGGCCGGTCTCAAGCGACGTATCGCCGCCGGCCTCGCCGTGCGGGCAGCATCGGGTCTGATGCCGCGCGAGGTGCTCGAGCTGATCTGGCGTACCACCAGAGAGCTCTCCGAACGTCACGCACGGGTATTCCAGAAGCAGGTCACCCCGGCGTTGCAGGAGGCCGGCATCGAGCTCCTGCACTGGGAGGAACTCACCCCTGCCGAGGTCCGCTACTGCAAGAAGATCTTCAAGGAACGGGTCTTCCCGGTACTCACGCCGCTCGCCGTCGACCCGGCCCATCCCTTCCCCTACATCTCCGGGCTGAGCCTCAACCTCGCGGTCTTGATCCGCGATCCGAAGACTAAGAAGGAGCACTTCGCCCGGGTCAAGGTGCCCCCGATCTTCACCCGCTTCGTGCCGCTGGGCAATGAGCGCTTCGTGCCGCTCGAAGAGGTCATGCGCGAGCGGCTCTCCAAGCTCTTCCCCGGCATGGAGATCCTCGAGGTGCACACCTTCCGCGTGACCCGCAACGAGGACCTCGAGGTGGAGGAGGACGACGCCGAGAATCTCCTGACCGCCTTGGAGAAGGAGTTGCTCCGGCGTCGTTTCGGTCCGCCGGTGCGGCTCGAGGTCGAGGAGTCGATCTCGGAGTCGGTGCTCGAGCTCCTGGTCTCCGAACTCGGCATCTCCGAGAAGGAGGTCTTCCGGCTGCCGGGTCCCCTCGACCTGCGTGGACTGCACGGCATCGCCGATCTGGACCGCGCCGAGCTGAAATACCCGGCGTTCGTCCCCACGACGCACCGCAAGCTCGCCCCGGTCGAGTCGGCGGCACCGGTCGACGTCTTCAAAGCCGCCCGCCGCGACGACATCCTGCTGCAGCACCCCTATGACTCCTTCGCCACCTCGGTCCAGCGGTTCATCGAGCAGGCCGCCACCGATCCCCAAGTGCTCGCCATCAAGCAGACGCTCTACCGCACCTCCGGTGACAGCCCGATCATCGACTCCCTCATCGACGCCGCCGAGGCCGGCAAGCAGGTTCTGGTCCTGGTCGAGATCAAGGCGCGGTTCGACGAGCAGGCCAACATCCGCTGGGCGCGGAAGCTGGAGCAGGCCGGCTGCCACGTCGTCTACGGCCTGGTCGGCCTCAAGACCCACTGCAAGCTCGCCCTGGTGGTCCGTGACGAGCCCGAGGGGATCCGGCGCTACACCCACATCGGCACCGGCAACTACAACCCGAAGACCTCACGCCTCTACGAGGACATGGGCCTGATCACCACCAACGAGGCGATCGGCGAGGACGTCGCCCGATTGTTCAACAACCTCTCCGGATGGAGCCGCCAGGCGACGTACGAACAACTGCTGGTCGCCCCCGACAACGTCCGCTCCGGGCTGATCGACCAGATCCACGCCGAGATCGCCCACCATCAGGCCGGTCGGCCGGCCCGGATCCGGCTCAAGGCCAACTCCGTGGTCGACGAGGCGGTCATCGATGCGCTCTACCTCGCCTCGCAGGCGGGGGTGCCCGTGCAACTCCTGGTCCGCGGCATCTGCGCACTCCGGCCGGGGGTGCCGGGCCTGTCCGAGACGATCGAGGTGCGCTCGATCCTCGGTCGCTTCCTGGAGCACTCCCGGATCTTCTGGTTCGAGAACGGCGCCGACGACACCCACGGCCCGGTCGCCTGGATCGGTTCGGCCGACATGATGCACCGCAATCTCGACCGTCGCGTCGAAGCGCTGGTGCGCCTTCCCAACCCCGCGCTCGTCCAGCAGGTCGATGACCTGTTGACACTTGCCTTCCAACCCACGACCGATGCCTGGATCCTCGGCGCCGACGGCGTCTGGACCCGCAACCGCGGCGAGGTCCACCTGCAAGAGAAGCTCATCGAACGGCAGCGCCGCGCTCGACGTACGACGACGGCGTGATGCGAACAGCGGAGCGGCAGATTCCGGCCCGCCTCACTTGTGCCGATGGTTCGCCCGTCCCCTAGCATGTGGGGCGGTTCTGCCTCTAGGTGCCAGGAGTTCAGCGTGCGTTTCCGAATTCGTCCGGTCGACACGTCGTTCTACGACCTCTTCACCGAGTCGGCCGCGCACCTGGTCGAGGGCGCCGCGCTGCTCGCCGAGATGCTCAGCGACTCCGCCGACCAGGAGGACGTCGCCAAGAGGATGCGTGAGGCCGAGCATGCCGCCGACGAGACCACCCACTCCATCGTCAAGAAGGTCAACTCGACCTTCGTGACCCCCTTCGACCGCGAGGACATCTACGCCCTGGGCTCCGGCCTCGACGACGTCATGGACTCGATGGACGAGGTCGTCGACCAGATCCTGGTCTACGAGGTCAAGGTGCTCCCACCCGAGCTCTCCGACCAGGTGGAGGTGCTCCAGCGTTGCGCGGAGCTGACCTC
>Ga0164243_10007121_pt1 | contig 16773 bp, 11 predicted proteins | sample OricompcompostOP_FD_108781 | JGI IMG/M metagenome (GOLD analysis project Ga0164243, IMG submission 108781) | Organic Plus compost microbial communities from Emeryville, California, USA - Original compost - Organic plus compost (OP) | ecosystem: Engineered > Solid waste > Mixed feedstock >... | reverse complement strand
GCAACTGGAAACCGTAGACAACCAGATTGACATCACCACGGGTACCGTCAAGCTCAAGGCGCGTTTTGACAACAAAGACGATCTGTTATTTCCCAATCAGTTCGTCAATGTGCGGTTGTTGGTACAAACGCGCGACGATGCGACAGTGATCCCCACCGCGGCTGTGCAGCAGGGGTCGGCAGGGCCTTTTGTATTCCTGATGCGTGATGACAATACCGTCGAGGTCCGGCAAGTACAGTTGGGGCCCATCAACGGTGACCGTGTGGCGGTCAATCAAGGCCTGGTGCCTGGGGATCGCGTCGTCATTGAGGGCACGGATCGATTGCGCACAGGAGCGAAGGTAAGCATCGTGACGGGCAACGCGACCATTCCCGCGACCCCTGGCGAGGCCATGGGCACAGGGCCGTCAGGGCGTCCCGCTCAAGGTCAATCTGCAACGAAGACGCCGTGAGTCTCTCTCGCCTGTTTATTCTGAGGCCGGTCGCCACCACCTTGTCGATGGTGGCAATTCTGATCGCCGGCTTTATTTCCTACCGCTTGCTGCCGGTGTCGGCGCTGCCAGAGGTCGACTATCCCACGATTCAGGTGGTGACCCTGTATCCGGGGGCGAGTCCGGACGTGATGACCTCGTTGGTGACCTCGCCTCTGGAGCGCCAATTTGGCCAGATGCCGGGTCTGAATCAGATGTCGTCGACCAGTTCGGGCGGTGCATCGGTGATTACGCTGCAATTCAGCCTGGACCTGGCTCTGGATGTGGCCGAGCAGGAAGTGCAGGCGGCCATCAATGCCGCGTCAAATCTGCTGCCCAGCGATCTGCCTGTGCCGCCCATCTATAACAAGGTCAATCCGGCTGACGCGCCGGTCATGACCTTGGCCATCAGCTCTCCGACCATGCCGCTGCCGCAGGTGCGCGATCTGGTCGATACGCGGATGGCGCAAAAGCTCTCGCAGGTGCCGGGGGTGGGGCTGGTCAGCGTGGCCGGCGGCCAGCGGCCTGCCGTGCGCATTCAGGTCAATCCCGTTGCGTTGGCCTCGACCGGCATGTCATTGGGGGATTTGCGCACGGCAGTGGTGGGCGCCAACGTCAATCAGCCTAAGGGCAATCTGGACGGGCCTGAGCGTTCGACGACGATCGATGCCAATGACCAGTTGAAGTCTCCCACTGAATACAACGATCTGATCATTGCCTATCGCAATAATGCGCCGGTGCGCCTGTCCGATATCGCGACCGCCGTGTTAGGTGCCGAGGACGTTCGCCAGGCGGCTTGGGCGGGTGGCCAGCCGGCGATTCTGTTGAATGTGCAGCGGCAACCCGGCGCCAATGTCATTGACGTGGTGGACCAGATTCGCGCCATGATGCCGCAGTTGCAGGCATCCATGCCTGCTACGCTGGACCTCTCTGTGGTTTCCGATCGAACCCAGACGATCCGTGAGTCCGTGGCGGACGTGCAGTTCGAATTGTTGCTGGCCGTGGCTCTGGTCGTGATGGTGACCTTTGTCTTTTTACGGAGCTTGACTGCCACGGTGATCCCGAGCGTGGTGGTGCCGCTGTCGTTGGTGGGCACCTTTGGCATCATGTACCTGGCGGGTTTCAGTATCAACAACCTGACGCTGATGGCGTTGACGATTGCCACCGGGTTCGTGGTGGACGACGCCATCGTCATGATCGAAAACATCGCCCGACACCTGGAGGAAGGCGAAACGCCGATGCAAGCCGCGTTAAAAGGCGCCGCGCAGATCGGCTTTACCCTGGTGTCGTTGACCTTTTCGTTGATCGCCGTACTGATTCCCCTGTTGTTCATGACCGAGGTCGTGGGCAGGTTGTTTCGAGAATTCGCCATTACCTTGGCGGTGGCGATCCTGATTTCACTGGTGGTGTCGCTGACGTTGACGCCGATGATGTGTGCACGGCTGTTGCGTCCGGAATCGGAGCATCGCTACGGACGTTTTCATCGGACAACGGGCGCGTTTATCGATAGATGCATCGCCGGCTATGACCGTACGTTGCAGTGGGTGCTGCGCCATCAACCGCTGACACTGCTGGTGGCGTTGGTGACATTCGCGCTCACCGTGCTGCTGTATATCGCGATCCCCAAGGGTTTCTTTCCGCAGCAAGACAGCGGCATGATTCAGGCGATCACTCAGGCGCCAGCCTCGATATCGTTTACGGCGATGTCCAAACGCCAGCAAGAGGCCGCACAAATCATCCTGCAGGATCCGGACGTCGAGTCCGTGTCGTCGTTCATCGGCGTAGACGGCACTAACGCTACGCTGAACAGCGGCCGCATACAAATCGCGCTGAAACCAAACAAAGACCGCGATGCCGATCTGGCGACTATCAGCCAGCGATTGCAGGACGCCTTGGAAGACCATTTTGGATCGCCGGGAACGACCGCGTCCGGCTCCGATGCTTCAGAGGCTGCGCCAACAATCCAGGCCGCCACGGCGACGCAGCCGCCGCTGACGGTATATATGCAGCCGGTGCAGGATCTGACTATCGAGGATCGCGTCAGCCGCACGCAATATCAGATGACGCTGTCCAATCCGGACATTGACGTGTTGGCCGAGTGGGCCCCCAAATTGGTCGAACGTTTGTCTGCGCTGCCGGAAGTGACGGACGTGACCCACGATCTGCAAAACGACGGTTTGCAGACCTGGGTCGATATAGACCGCGATGCGGCGGCACGTCTGGGCATTACGACCTCAGCAATCGACGAGGCGCTGTACAACGCCTTTGGCCAGCGGCTGATTTCGACTATCTTTACGCAGTCCAATCAGTATCGCGTGGTGCTGGAGGTCTTGCCGCAATTCAGCAAATCGCCTGAATCATTGAACCAGGTGTACCTGACATCCGAGTCGGGCACCCAAGTTCCTCTGTCAACGGTGGCGCACATTTCAGAGGGGCACACCATGCTGGCGATCAGCCGGCTGGATCAATTCCCGATGACGACGCTGTCGTTCAATCTGGCGCCGGGCGCATCGCTATCGGGTGCGGTCGAGGCGATTACGGCAGCAGAGGCGGAAATCGGCATGCCGGCAGGCATCGAGACGCGTTTTCAAGGGGCCGCGCTGGCATTCCAGAATTCGTTGTCGAGCACGCTATGGTTGATCCTGGCTGCGATTGTCACGATGTATATCGTGCTGGGGGTGCTGTACGAGAGCTATATCCACCCGATCACGATTCTGTCGACCTTGCCTTCGGCGGCGGTGGGGGCTTTGCTGGCCTTGATGATCAGCGGTACGCAGCTCGATATGATCGGGATCATCGGCATTATTCTGTTGATCGGCATCGTCAAGAAAAACGCGATCATGATGATCGACTTTGCGCTGGAGGCCGAGCGCAAGCGCGGGCTCGCGCCTAGAGCCGCCATACACGAGGCGGCCTTGCTGCGTTTCCGTCCGATCCTGATGACGACGCTGGCGGCATTGTTTGGCGCATTGCCGCTGATGCTATCTACCGGTACGGGGGCCGAGTTACGCCAGCCTCTGGGCCTGGTCATGGTCGGTGGACTCTTGTTGAGCCAAATCCTGACGCTCTACACGACGCCGGTGATTTATTTGATGTTTGACCGTCTGGCGCGACGAGGCCGAGGCCGTGCGCGTGTCGCGGCGGAGCAGCCATGATCCTGTCGGCGCCGTTCATCGTTCGTCCGGTTGCCACCGTACTGTTGTGCCTGGGGATGGTGTTGGCAGGCGTGCTGGCGTTTCGCTTGCTGCCTGTCGCGCCGCTGCCTCAAGTCGACTTGCCGATCATTTCCGTGTCGGCCAGCTTGCCCGGCGCGAGTCCGGAGACGATGGCCTCCAGTGTGGCGACACCATTGGAGCGTTCTCTCGGCAGCATTGCCGGCATTACCGAAATGACTTCGCGTAATTCGCAGGGGTCCACGCGCATCACGCTGCAATTCGACCTGAGCCGTGATATCAACGGTGCCGCCCGTGATGTACAGGCGGCCATCAATGCGGCGCGATCGCTTCTGCCCACGGGGATGCGCAGCAACCCCACCTATCACAAGGTCAATCCCTCGTCGGCGCCCATCATGGTGCTGGCCATGACGTCGGGCACATTGAGCCAGGGCAAACTGTATGACCTGGCCTCGACGATCGTGGCGCAAAAACTTGCTCAGGTAAATGGTATCGGTGAGGTTACGGTAGGCGGCAGTTCCTTGCCCGCAGTGCGCGTCAATTTGATTCCCGGTGCATTATCCAGTCGTGGCGTGTCGCTGGACGAGGTGCGCACGGCCTTGAGCGAAGCCAACGCCAACAAACCCAAAGGCATGATCGAAAGCGACGAGTATCACTGGCAAATCATGGCCAGCGATCAACTCGATCGAGCCGAACAGTATCGGCCCTTGATTGTGGCGTGGCGCGACGGATCCGCTATCCGACTATCGGACGTGGCGACCGTCGAGGACTCGGTCGAAGACCTGTTTCAGACGGGCTATTACAACGATCGTAATGCCATTCTGATCATCATGCGGCGCCAGGCCGACGCCAACATCATCGAGACGGTAGAGGCTGTGCGTGCGCAATTACCGCAGCTCTCGGCGCTGTTGCCGGGTGATGTCGATCTGACCGTTGCACAAGATCGCACACCGAGTATCCGCGCCTCATTGCACGAGGCTGAACTTACGCTGGTGGTCGCGGTCGGTCTGGTGATGCTGGTGGTGCTGCTGTTCTTGCGGCATTGGCGTGCTGCCCTGATCCCCAGCGTGGCAGTGCCAGTCTCGTTGATTGGCACCTTCTGCATCATGTATTGGTGCGGCTTTACGTTGAATACGATTTCGCTGATGGCGTTGATCGTGGCCACCGGCTTTGTGGTGGACGATGCCATCGTGGTGCTTGAAAACATCATGCGGCATATCGAGCGTGGGGCGTCGCCATTGCGGGCAGCCTTGCGGGGATCGCGTGAGGTCGGCTTCACGGTGTTGTCGATGAGCCTGTCGCTGGTGGCTGTGTTCATCCCGATCCTGTTGATGGGCGGCGTGGTCGGCAGGTTGTTTCGCGAGTTCGCCGTGACTTTGTCGGCTTCTGTCATGGTGTCGATGGTCGTGTCGTTGACATTGACCCCCATGATGTGCGCCCGGCTGTTGCGTCAGCAGACCCTGGAACAGCGGGCCCCTGGCCGAATGTCACGGATGCTCGAGTCATTCTTTGAGGCCTTGCTGCGCGGCTATCGTCGTTCGTTGTCGTGGGCGTTGACGCATGGGCGTTTGATGCTGGTGCTGCTGGCGGTGACTATCGGTCTGAACGTGTACCTGTATGCTGCTGTGCCAAAGGGATTTTTTCCGCAGCAGGATACCGGGCAATTGATAGGGATTTTTCGCGTGGATCAGGGCACGTCGTTTCAAGCCATGGTCCCCAAGCTCGAGTACTTCCGCAAAGTCATCATGGCCGACCCAGCGGTGGCGAGTATTACGGTTCATGCGGGCGGCCGTGGCGGCAGTAACAGCAGCTTTATGATGATCCAGCTCAAGCCGCAGGACGAACGGCGAGCCAGTGCGGTCGATGTGGTGAACCGCCTGAGAGGGCAATTGCAGAGTACTGCCGGCGCACGCGTCTTCTTGATTCCGCAGCAGGATATCTTTGTGGGCGGCGGGCAGGGTAGCGGTTCGTACGACTACACGCTGTTGGCCGGAGAGCTGTCGCTGCTGCGCACGTGGACACCCAAGGTCAGGCAGGCCATGGCCGCGTTGCCGGAGCTGACGGATGTGGATTCCAGCGTTGAAGACAAAGGCCGTCAGGTCAATTTGATCATTGACCGCGAGGCGGCAACGCGGCTGGGCATCAGCATGTCCGATATTTCGGCGGTGCTGAACAACTCGTTCAGCCAACGCCAAGTTTCGGTAATGTATGGGCCGTTGAACCAGTATCGCGTTGTGCTGGGGGTGGATCAGCGCTTTGCCCAGGATGCCGAATCGCTCAAGCAGGTGCATGTCATTACGAGCGACGGGTCTCGTGTGCCGTTGGCGGCTTTTGCGCGATTTGAAATGGGCAATGCGCCGTTGAGTGTGCAGCATAATGGCTTGTTTGCTGCTGACGAGATCTCTTTCAATCTCGCTCCTGGCGTGTCCCAAGACCAGGCGATACGCGCGATCGATGCTGCAGTCGCACGCATTGGGCTGCCTTCGGATCAGATCCAGGCAGGTTTTCTCGGCACGGCGGCCGCGCAGCAGGCCTTGCAGAGCCAGCAGCCGTGGCTGATTCTGGCTGCGCTGGTCACGATGTATATCGTGCTCGGGATTTTGTACGAGAGCTTTGTGCATCCCTTGACCATTCTGTCGACGCTTCCGTCTGCCGGTATCGGTGCGCTGTTGGCGCTGATGCTGGTGGGCAGCGAGTTCACCGTCATCGCCTTGATAGGGGTGTTTTTGCTGATCGGCATTGTCAAAAAGAACGCCATCATGATGGTGGATTTCGCCCTGGATGCGGAGCGCCGGTTGAATCTGTCGCCGCGCGATGCGATTTTCGAGGCCTGCCTGACGCGGTTCCGACCCATTATGATGACCACGATGGCGGCAATTTTCGGGGCGCTGCCGTTGTTGCTGGCCACCGGGGCAGGAGTAGAGATGCGCCAGCCTCTGGGGGTGACGATCGTAGGCGGTCTGATCCTCAGCCAGATTTTGACGCTATACACCACGCCTGTGGTCTATCTTTATCTGGACCGCTTCCGTTTATGGGCTCGCCGCCGTACTGCACGTCGCACGATAGGCCCGCAACCTGATGTAGAACGCCAATGAGTCGCGCATCGTTTTCTTCTTTATCGCTTCGGCTTGGCCGAATGGCCGATGTACGCATGCCGCGTTTGACGGCGGCCATGACGTGTTGCGCCCTGTTGGCCGCGTGCGCGGTGGGGCCGGATTATCAGCGTCCCGAGATCGATGTGGGCGAAGGGTATAGGCAAGCTCAGGGTCAGGCGTCTGTACCATCCAGCTCTGGGATGCAGGGCAATGACGCTCAGGCTCAATCCCCCAATGACGCCGTCCAGACTGACGGCTGGACTCCTGCGAAACCAAGGGATACGGTTGAGCGTGGCGCATGGTGGCAGATATATGGCGACACCACCCTGAATGGTCTGATGGACCAGTTGAACGCGTCGAATCAAACCATTGTGCAAGCCGAGGCCAACTACAGGCAGGCACAGGCTCTGGTACGAGGCGCGCGCGCCAGTTTTTTCCCTACTGTTGGGACGAGTGCCGGCGCGACACGATCGGGATCGGGCAGCGGCTCCACCAGCAGCACTGGCAATGACTACGACCTGAGTGCATCGGTCAGTTGGGAGGTAGACATTTGGGGACGAGTGCGTCGCCAGGTCGAGGCCAGCCGTGCTGAGGCCCAAGCGAGTTTTGCGGATTTGGCGAATACCCGGTTGAGTACGCAGTCGTCACTCGCGCAAAACTATTTTCAATTGCGCGTGCTGGATGAGCAAAAGCGATTGCTGGAGTCGACGGTAGCCGCCTATGAGCGCTCGTTGAAATTGACGCAAAACCTCTATGACGCCGGCGTGGTCGGTAAATCGGATGTGACCGTGGCGTTGGCCCAATTGGAGGGCACGCGCGCCCAGTTGGTGGATCTGGAATGGCAGCGTGGTCAGTATGAGCATGCGATCGCCGTGCTGATCGGCTTGGCGCCCTCGCGCTTTACGCTGCCGGAGCAACCTTTCGCGCAGGTGATTCCGCAGATTCCCGTCGGATTGCCATCGCAATTGCTGGAGCGTCGCCCGGACGTCGCGTCGGCTGAACGTTTGACGGCGGCAGCGAATGCCCAGATCGGCGTGGCGCAGTCGGCGTGGTTTCCCGATCTGACGTTAAGTGCCAACGGTGGATTTCGCAGCGGCGAGTTTGCGCAATGGCTGACGGCGCCGGCGCGTTTCTGGTCCCTGGGGCCGGCGTTGGCATTGACCTTGTTCGATGGCGGTGCGCGGCAGGCGCAATTGGAGCAAGCCCGAGCGGCCTACGATGCCCAGGCCGCTGCGTATCGCCAGACGGTATTGAGCGCTTTGCAAGAGGTTGAAGACTATCTCATCCAATTGCGGGTGATGGGGCAAGAGCAGGTGGTGCAGCATCGGGCACTGGAGGCGGCGCGGGAGTCGTTGAGGTTGGCTCGGAATCAATATCGGGCTGGGACGATCGACTATCTGGATGTGGCTACGTTGGAAACGAGTGCACTGAACAGCGAACGGACGGCGTTGACGTTGATGGCTAATCGGTTGACGGCTAGTGTGCAGTTGATTGCGGCGCTGGGTGGGGGATGGGAAGGGGTTGTTGCTGAGGAATGATGGCGTTGGTGCGTGAGGGTGGAGTTCTGTTGGTCGTCGAGCCGAGGCAATCGGCCCGGCCGGGCTTCACAAAGTCGGTCCGGCGCCCGCGCGCCGGACCGCCAACGTGAAGCCCCCACGCAGCCACTGCCCCGCATCGACGTCCATAAGTACCAAACCCTCACACTCCAAGACACTCTACCTAAATAAACAACAACAAGAACCCCGCTAAATCAGCCCCCGAATCCCCGCAATGCCATGCGCCCCATGCCGGCGCGCCTCATCCAGGGTATCGACAGACTGCCCCCCTAACGCATACACAGGCAGCCCAGCATCCCTATTGCCGGCAACAAAACCATCCCATCCCATACCAGCTTGCCCCGGATGCGAAGGTGTTTCCAACACTGCTCCCAGCACAGCAAAATCCGCGCCCATTTCGCGCGCATGTACGATCTGTGCATTGTCGTGGGCTGACACGCCGACTAAAGCGCCTTCGGGCAACTCCGGCCGCGTATGTAACGCCGCTGCATCGTTCGTGCGTAAATGCACGCCGTCGGCCTGACGCCACCACGCTGCAGGATGCGCGCTGTTGACCAGCACACGAGCACCCGCAGCGTGGCACAGTTTGACGATGGTCTGCACGGCGTCGCGCAGCGATGTGGCTCCAGGACCATCAGGCCAATCCGGTTCACGTACTTGTACGAGCTTCAGGCCACGTGCCAGCGCCCGTTCCAGGCGCTCGAGAAATGCGGGCAACCCCGCACGCCCGCCGATGGACGTGATGCCATAAGCGTTGGGCAACTGCAGCCAACGCAACGGCGGCAGGGTGGCCGGCAGCAGATCGCCGACCCTGGACGCCTCGGCGGGATTGACCCACTCCAGACGCTGATTTTCCAGACTGCGCGGCTCGCCTTTCCAGCCCGTGACCTGGCAAAACGCCAGGCGAACGGTGGTGTGAGGATAGGCGTGTACATAAGTCACCCATGGCACTGCCTGCGTGACCTCGATGCCGATTTCTTCTTGCAGCTCGCGCGCCAATGCTTGCAGCACGGTTTCGCCGGGTTCCAGTTTGCCGCCAGGCAGCTCCCACCAGCCCGCCCACGGTTTGCCCTCGGGCCGTTGTCCCAGCAGGAGTTGGCCGTCGGGCCGCAGAATCAGGCCCGCAGCGACGTCTATGATGCCGTCAGACATGGCGTGCCGCCCAATCGCGGGCAAATTGATACGCCACCCGGCCCGAGCGCGAGCCGCGTTCCAGCGCCCATTGCAACGCCTCCGTGCGGCTGGACTCGATCTGATCCGCGGGGCAGTTCAATTCCTCCAGCCAGTGATACACGATATCCAGATAGTCATCCTGTTTGAACGGATGAAATGACAGCCACAGCCCGAAACGCTCGGACAGCGAGATTTTTTCCTCGACGGTTTCGCCCGGATGAATCTCGCCATCGGCCTGGTGCTTGGCCTGCAGGTTTTCGCTCATGTATTCCGGCATCAAGTGACGCCGGTTGGACGTCGCATAGATCAGCACGTTGTCGCCCGATGCCGACACCGAGCCATCCAGCACTGATTTCAGGGCCTTGTAGCCGGCTTCGCCTTCTTCGAAAGACAGGTCGTCGCAGAACACGATATAGCGTTCGGGACGCGCCGCGACCAGCTCGACGATGTCGGCCAGATCGCCCAGGTCGGATTTGTCGACCTCGATCAAACGCAGCCCTTGGTCGCCATAGGCGGCCAGCATGGCCTTGACGAGCGAGCTCTTGCCCGTGCCGCGCGCGCCGGTCATCAGCACATTGTTGGCCGGCTTTTTCTGCAGAAATTGACGTGTGTTCCGGTCGATGATGCCCTTCTGGCGTTCGATGTGCTGCAGATCGGTCATGTCGATGCGGGCGACATGCCGCACGGCATCCAGCCAGCCGCGTGCACCGCGTTTGCGCCAGCGGTAAGCATGGGCGGACCAATCAATCTCGGGCGGTGCGGCGGGCAGCCAGGCTTCGAGCTGGGCCAGCACGCGTTCGGCACGTTCGATCAGAACGGAAAAATCAGCAGCACTCACGTCGGTATTTCCTGCAGGGGCAACAACAAGACAACAAGGGCGCGAGATTACGCGCCCTCAGCGATCAATGTATCAAGAGCGGTAATCGGCGTTGATGCTGACGTACTCGTGCGAGAAATCGCAGGTGTACACGGTGTCAGCTGCCTGGCCACGCGCCAGCGCGATGCGCACGGTGATTTCCGCTTGCTTCATGACACGCTGGCCGTCTGCTTCTTGGTAGTCCGGATTGCGGCCGCCGTCTTTGGCGACCAGTACGTCGTCCAGCCAGAGGCGCAGCTTCGAGACGTCCAGGTCGTCTACGCCGGCGTAGCCGATGGCAGCCAGGATGCGGCCCAGGTTGGGGTCGGAGGCGAAAAACGCCGTCTTCACCAGCGGCGAGTGGGCCACCGAGTAAGCGATTTTCAGGGCTTCTTCGGTGGTCAGGGCTTCTTCGACGCGTACGGTCATGAATTTGGTCGCGCCTTCGGCGTCGCGCACGATCTTCTGTGCCAGGTCCAGTGCGGCCGCAGCCAGCGCATCGCGCACGGCGGCATAGTGCGGATCAGCCTCGGAAGTGATCTCCACGCCCGATTGGCCGGTGGCAATGATGATGAACGAGTCGTTGGTGGACGTGTCGCCGTCGACGGTGATGCGGTTAAACGATTGGTTGGCGATTTCCAGGGCCAGCTTGCGCAGCACCGGTTGGGCGATGCCGGCGTCCGTGGCCAGGAAACTCAACATGGTGGCCATGTTCGGGCGGATCATGCCGGCGCCCTTGCTGATGCCGGTAAAGGTGACGGTCTTGCCGTCGATCTGCTGGCGCTGCGAGTGGATCTTGGGCTGCGTGTCGGTGGTCATGATGCCGTGGGCGGCGTTGAACCACTCGTTCGGGCCCAGATTGCTCAGGGCCGCGGGCAGGGCAGCAGTCAGGCGGTCCAGCGGCAGGGGCTCGAGAATGACGCCGGTCGAAAACGGCAGGATCTGCTGGGCGGGTACGTTCAGCAGCTTGCCCAGGGCCACGCAGGTGTCCTGGGCCTTTTTCAGGCCCTCAGCCCCGGTACCGGCATTGGCGTTGCCGGTATTGATCACCAGGGCGCGGATCGGGCCGCCCGCGGCCAGATGGGCCTCACAGACCTGCACCGGTGCGGCGCGGAAACGGTTGCGAGTGAACACGCCCGCCACATTGGAGCCAGGCGCCAGCTGGAAAACAGTCAAATCACGTCGGTTGGCCTTGCGGATACCGGCTTCGGTAACGCCGATGTCTACGCCGGCAACGGGAAAAATATCGGACTCGGAGGGGATCTGCAGGTTAACGGCCATGACTTCGTCTCTGTGGCGGGGCAAAAAGGATCTCGGGAACCCCACCTGTCAGGCGGGGGCTCCACGTATTATCCCACCATCGCGTGACGGGCCAAGTGAGCGCCCCGGGACGCTCCGGTTTCTACCGGGCGCGGGTACGGCTCGGATCTGGAAGATTCAGGCATTGCGCCTCAGGCGCCCGCGAGACGGCGGCGCCAGTGTGCCCGATCGCGATCAGCGATCGTGTTTGCGGGTAGCGACGACTTGCAGTTTCAACTCGCCTAGGGCCTGATACAAGGCATCACGATGATCCTCGGGCAGATCGGCGAACATCCCTTTTACCCAGCCCTCGTGCGCACGCGCCATGCGAGTAAACACCCGGCGGCCCTGCGGTGTGAGTTTCAGGACAGAACTGCGCCGGTCGGTTTCGACCTTGGTGCGCATGACCAAGCCTTCTTTCTCGAGCTGGTCGGTGATGCCGGTGATATTGCCGTTGGTGACCATCATCCGGCGCGACAGCTCGCCCATTTTCATGCCCTTGGGCGCTCGCTGCAGTTGCGCCATCAGGTCAAAGCGGGGCAAAGTGGTATCGAACTCGGTGCGCAGGCGGCTGCGAATCTCGGACTCGATCAGATTGCAGCAAGTCAGCATGCGCAGCCATAGGCGCAACGCATGGTGATCATCGGGCGCAGCGCGTGTTTCCAGGTCAGGCGTGTCGATCATGATATGGCGCAGAGCGAGTCTCGGTAAAAACCCTAGTCTTGTCTTGCCAGATACTTTAAACCTAAACTATGAGACACGCTAGTCCTGTTTGTGTCGTCCGGGAGATGTGCTCAGGTCAGCGACAGCCGTTTCGCATTCGCATTCCCTTATAAAAAACATCCGCCGCCCGCGGCGCAGGAGTACCACGATGCGTTTCATGACTTCTTTGGCGGCTGCAATGGTGCTGCTGCCAGCCCTCTCATCCGCCGATCCCGTCAAGGTCGGTATTGCTAATGATATATCGGGTCCGTTTTCCGCGCTTGGCGCCGAGGCACGCGACGGGTTCAATCTGGCGATCAAGCAGTTGGGCGGCAAGCTGGGCGGCCAGCCGGCCGAGTTCCTGCAAACAGACATGGGCGGCAACCCCGATCAGGCGCGCCAACTGGTGTCCCGCTACATCCAGCGCGACAAAATCGATTTCTTTACCGGCCCCATCGGCTCGAACGTCGCGCTCGCAGTGGGCCCCGCGTTGTTCGCCGCCAAGGTACCTTATCTCTCCAACAACCCTGGCCCGAGCCAGTTTGCTGGCGAGCGCTGCAATCAATACTGGTTCGGCACCTCGTATCAGAACGACGCATTTCACGAGGCCGCAGGCAAAGTCGCCGCGGACAAGGGCTTCAAGAAAGTGCTGATCATGGCGCCGGACTATCCGGCAGGCAAGGACGCACTGACAGGATTCAAGCGCGGCTATAAGACTGACGTCGCCGAAGAGGTCTACACCAAACTCGGCCAGCTCGACTACGCCGCCGAGTTGGCGCAGATTCGTGCGGCCAAACCGGACGCGGTCTTTATCTTTTTGCCGGGCGGCATGGGCATCAATTTCGTCAAGCAATTCGTCTCGACAGGTCTGTCGCAAAGCGTCAAACTCATCGGTCCGGGTTTTTCGGCTGACGAGGATGTGATCCAGGCCGTTGGCGACCCGATGCTGGGCATGTTCAACACGGCGCAGTGGGCTCACGATCTGGATGTGCCGCAAAACAAGCAGTTTGTGGACGCTTTCCGCAAAGAGTATGGCGGCCGTTATCCGTCCGTCTATGCGGCGCAGGCCTATGACGTCATCATGGCCATGGACGCTGCAGTGAAACAGGCCGGCGGCAAAGCCTCTGACCGCGAAGCGATCGTGGCGGCGCTCGCCAAGGCCGATTATCCCTCGGTGCGCGGCAAGTTCACCTACGGCAAAAACCATTATCCCATTCAGGCCTATTACCTGCGCGTGATCGAAAAAGACGGCGAAGGCCGCATCACCAACAAGCTGATAGGCAAGGTATTTGACGACTATCAGGACGTGTACGTGGGCCAGTGCAAGCTGTAGCCATGTAAGACACCCCGCGGGCCGGAGTACTTGATGACGCTAGTGGTCGAGCAGTTGCTAAACGGCCTGCAGTTCGGGCTGATGTTGTTTTTGATTGCCGCCGGGTTGACCTTGGTGTTCGGGATCATGGACATCATGAACCTGGCGCACGGTTCTTTGTATATGGCGGGCGCCTATGTCGCAGCCGAGACTATGCAACGCACCGGTTCTTTTCTCGCCGCGGTTCTAGTCGCCGCGTTGGCGACGGGAGTGGTAGGCCTGGTGCTGGAGCGTCTCTTGATACGCCGCCTCGCTGTGCGCGATCACTTGGCGCAGGTCTTGGGCACGTATGCCGTTATTTTGATTGCCAACGATCTGGTCAAAATGATCTGGGGCCCCGCGCCGGTGATGTTGAATTTGCCGGCCGCTTTGTCCGGGCCCGTGCGTTTGCTGCCCGATCTGATGTATCCCGCTTACCGGTTGATGATCATTGCTTGCGGGCTGGCTGCAGCGGTCGGCTTGTACTGGTTTGTGACGCGTACCCGCGCGGGCGTGTTGGTGCGGGCGGGGGCCTCCAATCGGCAAATGGCAACACTGATGGGCGTGCGCGTGCCATTGCTGTTTCTAGGGGTATTCACCATCGGCGCCATGTTGGCTGCCGTGGCGGGCGCACTGCTGGGGCCGATCACTGCGGTGCAAGTCGGGATGGGCGAAGAAATCCTGATTCTGGTGCTGGTGTGCATCGTGATCGGCGGCATCGGTTCGATACGAGGCGCATTTGTCGGCGCCTTGTTGGTCGGGATGGTCGATACCGCCGGCCGGGCATTTCTGCCCATGCTGTTGCGCGAGGTCTTGCCGCCTGCGATGGCGTCCGGCCTGGCTGCGACGTTCGCGGCAATTTCCATTTATCTGCTCATGGCTGTGGTGCTGGTATTCCGGCCGGCTGGGCTGTTTCCGGCACGTGGGTGAGCGATGCGCAAAGCAATCATAGGCAGTTGGATCGTGCTGTTGGCCTTGGCGATATTTCCGCTGGTGGCCGAGGCGATGGGACTGGATTTCTATGTGTCGGTCGTACGCCGTGTGCTGATCTACGCAGTGGCGGCGACGAGTCTGAATTTGATCCTGGGATACGGCGGCATGGTGGCGCTGGGGCATGCCGCGTTTTTCGGCGCGGGAGCTTATGTCGTCGGGATTCTGGAGTCCTATGGTGTTCAGGCGGGACTGATCGTCTGGCCTGCCGCCGCTGCGCTGGCAGGCGTTCTGGCATTGCTGATCGGTGCCGTATCTCTGCGCACGCGCGGGGTCTACTTCATCATGATCACCCTCGCTTTTGCGCAGATGGTGTATTACGTTTTCATCTCGCTGCGTCAGTATGGGGGAGAAGACGGCCTGAATCTGGCGGGGTATTCGTCCTTGCCCGGCGTGGACCTGGCTGACAGCAACAGCTTTTATTACGTCGTCCTGGCGTTGTTCGCCGTGTTGATGTGGGCTTTTGGGCGGTTGGTGAATTCGCGATTCGGAACTGCGCTGCAAGGGATACGCGAAAACGAATCGCGTATGGAGGCACTGGGCTATCCCGTATTTCGATTGAAGCTCGCGGCCTTTGCCCTCAGCGGCGCCGTGGCGGGATTGGCGGGGGCGTTGCTCGCCAATCACAACCTGTTTATTTCGCCTAGCCTGATGCATTGGACGCAATCAGCCAATCTGCTGGTCATGGTGCTGGTGGGCGGCATAGGTCTGCGTTACGGTGGCGTAGCGGGTGCGGTGGTGATGCTGGCGCTGGAGGAAATCCTGCGCATGTGGACGGAATATTGGCATCTGCCGCTGGGGATCTTGTTGCTGTGTGTGGTATTCGGAGCGCCGCGTGGTCTGGCGGGCCTGGTCGCGCCGTGGTTTGCAGGGGCGGCGGTGCGAGGAGGCCGGTCATGATTGATGTGGCAAAAACCTCGGCGCCTGTGTTGCAAGCGACCGGCCTGGTTCGCCGTTTTGGCGCGTTGCTGGCGACGGATCATGTTTCCTTGTCGCTGGTGCCTGGCGAAATCCATGCGCTGATCGGCCCCAACGGTGCGGGCAAATCCACCTTGATCCATTTATTGTCCGGGACCTTGCCGGCCGATGAAGGTAGTCTGGTGTTGGGCGGCGTCGATGTGACGCGTCTGAATGCGCACCAGCGCGTAGCGGCCGGCTTATCGCGTTCGTATCAGATCACGAATATTTTCAAGTCGTTCAGCGTGCTCGACAATCTATTGCTGGCGGCGCAGGCTCATGCGGGCAGCAGTTTCCGCTTCTGGAAGCCGCGCTCGGCCGATGCGGCGCTGTACGACACCGCGCATGCACTGGCCCGTCAATGTGCCATCGACGAGGCATTGCTGGATCGTCCCGCTGCAACCTTGCCGCATGGCGAGCAGCGCAAGCTCGAGTTTGCCCTGGCCTTGGCTGCCAGGCCGAGCGTGTTGTTGTTGGACGAACCTATGGCGGGCATGGGGCCTGATGAAACACTGCGTTTGACCGATCTGATCGAGTCGATGCGGGGGCAGGCCGCCATGCTGTTGGTGGAACACGATATGCAAGCAGTATTCCGTCTGGCTGATCGTATCTCGGTGCTGGTGTATGGGCGCGTCATCGCGACGGGAACGCCGGAGGAGATCCGCACGAACCCAGAAGTGCGCAAGGCCTACCTGGGTGACGATGATGCCTCTCACGGTGGAGTTGCACGTGTACAGGAGCAATCGCCATGTTGAGTATGCGCGCGGTCGAAAGCGGCTACGGGGCCAGCCAGGTGTTGTTCGGGGTGGACCTGGATATCAATGCGGGTCAGGTAGTCACGTTATTGGGACGCAATGGAATGGGCAAGAGCACCCTGTTGCGTACGATGTTCGGTCAGTTGCCGTTACGGGCGGGCAGTATTCGTTTTGCAGGCCAGGATATTGGCGGCTGGGCGCCGGATCGTATTGCCCGCGCGGGGTTGGCGATTGTGCCGGAGGGGCGGCAGTGTTTTCCGAATCTGACGGTGCGGGAGCATTTGACGGCATTTGTCGCGGCGCGTAATCCTGATATCGAGGCTCCTTGGACGGTTGACCGAGTTTTTGCGCTGTTTCCCCGGCTGAAGGAGCGTGCGGGCAATATGGGGAATCAGTT
>Ga0164243_10007120_pt1 | contig 16773 bp, 9 predicted proteins | sample OricompcompostOP_FD_108781 | JGI IMG/M metagenome (GOLD analysis project Ga0164243, IMG submission 108781) | Organic Plus compost microbial communities from Emeryville, California, USA - Original compost - Organic plus compost (OP) | ecosystem: Engineered > Solid waste > Mixed feedstock >... | reverse complement strand
GACCCGGTCCCTGGACCCGACCGGCCGCGGTCGGGCACGATGGGTCATCCGGTGGAAGGCCGCGCTGAACGCGTTCGCGATCACCTTCGAGGGGCGCATCAACCCCTCGAGCAACTAAGGAACACCGCGGCCCGCCCACGGTTCATCGGACACTCCCTCGCGAGGGGTGAAGCCGTCGGCACGGTTGTGCCGACTGCCGCTCCCGTTCAGTGCTTTGGTTGGCTGCGAGCTCGTCCCGTACTTCCACGCACGACGAAATCAACCGGTGGGAGGGAGAGAGCAGGACGTTCGCGTCCCTCGACTGCGGCGACGAGCGTCTCGGCCGCGGCGGCACCCCACGCGACCACGTCCTGACGGATCGTGGTCAGGGGCGGCACGATATAGGGAGCGAGGGGAATGTCGTCGAATCCCACGACCGAGAGGTCCTCGGGCACGCGAATGCCGCGGTCGGTCGCGGCTGAGATCCCAGCGATCGCCATGAGGTCGTTGCCGTAGATGATGGCGCTGGGTGGTCTGGGAAGGTCGAGCAGTTCGTGTGTCGCGCGGGTCCCGGATCCGCCGGTGAAGTCGGCTGTCGCGATCGCTCTGTCTCGGATCCCGAGTTCGTCTAGCGTGTTGGTCCACGCCTGCTTGCGTGCCTCCGTGTGAACGTATCCGGCCGCTCCCATGACGTGTCCGATACGGCGATGGCCGAGGGCGTACAGGTGGTGAACCGCACGACGCACGCCGGTCGTGTCGTCCATGCCAACCACGGCCGAGTCGGTGTCAGGTGACGCTGAGGTGGGGGCGACGACGACGCTGGACAGTCCGAGGCTCGCGACGAGTTGGTGACGGTCGTCCGCGACGCGGACATCAGTGAGGAACACGCCGTCTACGCGCGATTCCCGTGCGAACCGCTCATAGGCTGCGCGCTCTGTGGCAGGGTCTCCGACGACCTGCAAGACGAGAGCGTAGTCGTGCTGAGCAAGGCCAGTCTCGACCCCGGCGAGGAACTGCGGAAAGAAGGGATCCGTGCTGAGGAGCTCTGGTTCGCGTCGTATCACCAGTCCGACCGCCTGGGTCTTGTTGCGCGACAGAGCACGAGCCCGAGCGCTCGGTTGCCATCCGAGGTCCTTCGCAGCTTGCAGGATTCGTTCCCTCGTCGCCACAGAGACTCCAGGGCGGTCGTTGAACACGAAGGACACCAGGCTCTTCGAAACACCCGCTCGATCAGCCACGTCGCCGATGGTCACCCGTCGGCGATGGCCCGGGGCGTCGGTAGCCCTGCTCGCCTCCCGCCTTGCCGGACCGGACGACGGCACGCCTTGCTTCGTTGCGCTCACTGCGCCAGCGTAGCGCAGAGTTTAGATGCAGTTTAGTTCGACTTCGCTGTTGCCTGGGCCTGTCGGGGTAGCGTTGCGCGCATGTTGGCGGGCCGGGGCTGAGGACGGCGCACTTGACCGCGGACACCTCAAACCGGTTTAATAGTACTGTCGATGCCGTCCAGGGGGGCGGCGTCAACGGACTGACCGATGAGCCGCGGTGCAGGGGACCACGAGCAGGCTCTGGAACCGAGCGGGCGCGGGTGCCCGGATGAGGAGTTTGACGCGATGAGGCGTGGCGCAAGGATGACAGCGCTGGCAGCGACGGCCGCGGTGGTGCTGCCGCTCGCGGCGTGCGGGTCGGGCGACGACGGCGGATCTGGCGACAGTGGCGGAGACCTCGCGAGCGGGCCGATCGACATCTGGTACTCGACCAACGAGCAGGAGATCGCCTGGGGCGAGCAGGTCGTTGAGGCCTGGAACGCCGATCACCCGGACGAGCAGGTCACCGCGCAGGCGATCCCCGCGGGGAGCTCGTCGGAGGACGTCATCGCGGCGTCGATCACGGCCGGTAACACGCCTTGCCTGGTGTTCAATACCGCGCCAGCGGCCGTCCCGGCGTTCCAGAAGCAGGGCGGCCTGGTGAACCTGTCGACGACGTTCGACGACGCCGAGGACTACATCACGGGGCGGTCGGGTTCGGCCGCGGACGGGTTCCGCAGCGCCGACGGGGACCTGTACCAGATCCCGTGGAAGACGAACCCGTTCATGCTCTACTACAACAAGGATGTGTTTGCCGCTGCCGGCCTGGACGCCGAGGACCCGCAGCTCGAGACGTACGACGACGTGCTCGCGGCGGCGCAGGCGATCAAGGACGCCGGGGCGGCGGACTTCGCGATCTACCCGCCGGCGACCGCGGACTACACGAACGTCAACTTCGACTTCTACCCGTTCTTCCTCGCCAACTCCGGTGGCACGCAGTTCATCGAGGACGGGAAGGCGACGTTCACGAGCGACGAGGGCCTCGAGACCCTGGAGTTCTGGCAGACGCTCTACGCCGAGGGCTTCTCCTCCGCGGAGGCGTACAGCGGGGACATGTGGGCCGGCCCGTTCGCCGACGGCGTCGCCGCGATGGGCGTCGCCGGCCCCTGGGGCAAGGCCCAGTTCGACGGCAAGGTGAACTACGGCGTCGTCCCGCTGCCCACGGCGGCCGGTACGGCGGCTGATGAGACGTCGACGTTCGCCGACTCCAAGAACATCGGTCTGTACTCCTCGTGCAAGAACCAGCAGACCGCGTGGGACTTCCTCAAGTTCGCGACGAACGACGAGAACGACCTCGCGCTCCTCGAGGTCACGGGCCAGTTCCCGACCCGCACCGACGTGCCCGAGCTCGCCGCTGACTTCCTGGTCGACAACGCCTTCTTCGAGCCCTTCGCCGCCGCTGTGCCGCTCGCGGTCGATGTCCCGACGGTGGACGGCTTGGCCGAGAAGATGCAGGTCTTTCGCGACGCATGGAGCGACGCCGTCCAGTCCGGGTCCGGCGACCTCGAGGCAACGTTCGGCGAGGCCGCGACGACCATCGACGGCCTGTCGAGCTGACGAAGGAACGGCGAGCAGATCATGACCACGCTCCACGACGAGGACGTGCGGTCGCCCGCGCGGGCCACGGCTACCCGTGGCCCGCGCCAGGGCCGCCCCGACCCTCGCGGGCGACGCCTGCAGCGCTGGCTCGGAGAGCACCCCCTCGGGCTCCTCCTCAGCACCCCGTATGCGGCGTTCGTCGTCGTGGTGTTTCTCGTGCCGTTCGGGTTCGGCGTGTGGATGTCGTTCCACGACTTCTTCTTCACGGCACCCGGCGTGCAGGTCCCGCACCCCTTCGTCGGGCTCGAGAATTTCCGGCAGGTCCTCGCGGACCCGGTGGTGCGCCAGGCCTTCGGCAACCTGCTCGTCTTCGGCCTGATCAACATCCCTCTCACGGTCGTGCTCGGGCTCCTCCTGTCGTCGGGGCTCGACGCCGTCGTGCACTGGAAGGGCTTCTTCCGGGTCTCGTACTACATCCCGTACGTCACGGCTTCTGTCGCGACGCTCGCGGTGTGGATCTTCATGTTCAACGGCGGCGGCGTCGTGAACAAGCTGCTCGGCGGCCTCGCGCCGGAGCCGACCTGGCTCGCGAACCCGAGCCTCATCATGCCGCTCATTGCGGTCTACGTGACCTGGAAGAACCTGGGGTTCTACGTCCTGCTGTACCTCGCAGCGCTGCAGAACGTCCCGAAGGAGCTGCACGAGGCGGCCGAGATGGACGGCGCCGGCACCTGGCGCCGGTTCCGCACCGTCACGTTGCCGGCGGTCCGCCCGGTGACGTCGCTGGTGGTGCTGCTCTGCATCATCACGACCGGGCAGATCTTCACCGAGCCGTACCTCCTGACCGGGGGCGGACCGAACGGGGCATCGATGACCCCGGCGCTCCTGATGTACCAGAAGGGCATCCAGCAGGGGCAGCCGGACATCGCGGCGGCGATCGGGCTGATCCTGGTGATCGCAGTCATGGCGGTCTCGCTCGCATCCCGCCGGCTCACGGAGAGGAAGGGCTGATGGCTGGCACCACGTCTTCGCCTGACGCGCTGAACAAGGACCGTCGCGTGCGACACGGCGAACGGCCAGGGCTACGTCGAACCGGGCGAGTGCTGCCTGCGCTGCGCTTCACCGTGCTGGTCGTCGGCGCGCTCCTCGCCCTGGTCCCGTTCTACTACATGATCATCGGGGCGTTGCAGAAGGAACGGGACACGAGCGTCCTGGGCCTGCTCCCGCTGCAACGCAATCTCACGCTCGACAACTTCGCAGGCGTCAACGAGTCCATCGACCTCCTTCGGTCGTTGCTCAACTCGCTGATCATGACCGCGGGCGTCGTGGGCTGCACGCTCGTGTTCGGCCTGCTCGTCGGATACGCCCTGTCGGTGCTGTCCTTCCGCGGCCAGGGCCTCGTATTCGCGCTCGTCCTCCTCGTGCAGGCGATCCCGTTCCAGCTGCTCATGATCCCGCTGTACGTCATGGTCGTGCGCTATTTCAACCTGGCGGACAACTACCTCGGCATGATCCTGCCGTTCGCGGTGAACTCCGTCGCCGTCCTGATCTTCCGCCAGTACTTCCTCCAGATCCCGCGCGACGTGTTCGACGCCGCACGGATCGACGGGGCGAGCGAGCTGCGGATCCTGCGGTCGATCGCCGTACCCCTGGTCCGCCCGGCGGTCCTCACCGCGATGCTCGTGACGTTCATCGGCCCGTGGAACGAGTTCCTGTGGCCGTTCCTCGTGACGAAGGACGCCACGATGCAGCCGCTCGCGGTAAGCCTCGCCAACTTCTCGCAGGCAAACTCCACGTTCCAGGCGAATCCGATGGGCGCCGTCCTGGCGGGCGCGTGCGTCCTCGCCGTGCCGGCCGTCGTCCTGTTCCTGCTGTTCCAGCGGCACTTCACGTCCGCGAACCTCGGCTCGGCCATCAAGGGCTGAGCCTTCCCCGTGCGGCGCCGGGCGACCTGTGCCGCCGCCACGTCGACCTCTCAAGGCTAGGTAATGACCCAGGTGAACCACTCCGAACCTGTGACGACCGTCCCCTACACGCTCCGGCGGCTCGGCACGATCATGTCGCCCCTTCCCGGCGAGCCCCTCGAGGCCGAGGGCGTGCTCAACCCCGGCACCGCCTGGGGACCCGACGGTGAGCTCTACCTCTATCCGCGGCTCGTCGCCGCGGGGAACGTCTCCCGCGTCGGACGCGCCCGCGTCGTCGTGGAGGACGGAGTCCCCGTGGGGGTCGAGCGCCTCGGCGTGGTCCTGTCCCCGGACGAGGGGTGGGAGCACGGTCGGCAGAACGCCGGCGTCGAGGACCCGCGCATCACCCTGGTCGAGCCGCTCGGCCTGCACGTCATGACGTACATCGCCTACGGTCCGCTCGGACCCAGACCGGCCCTTGCTGTCTCGCAGGACACGGTGACGTGGCGCCGTCTGGGGCCGCTGCGGTTCGCCTACCAGCCCGAGCTGGACACCGACCTCAACCTCTTCCCCAACAAGGACATCGTCTTCTTCCCCGAGGCTGTGCCCGGACCCGATGGCCGCCCCGCCCTCGGGCTGCTGCACCGGCCCATGTGGGACCTGGACTGGCTCCGCCCGGGCGAGGGTGCGCGCACCCCGGCGGGGGTCGACGACGCCCGGCCGTCTATCTGGATCGGGTACGTCGACCTCGACGCCGTGACCCGTGACCTCGCGGCGCTCACGTACGTCGAGCACTCGTCGATGCTCGCGGCACCGGAGATGGCGTACGAGGCGTCGAAGATCGGCGGCGGGCCGGCTCCGGTCCGCGTCCCCGAGGGCTGGCTCGTGCTCCATCACGGGGTCACAGGTGCGGACTTCTCGGGATTCGCGCTCGCGCACGGTGCCCGGTACACGGCCGGTGCCATGGTGCTCGACGCGTCCGACCCCCGGCGTGTCCTGGCGCGCACGCCCGAGCCGTTGCTCGTCCCGGAGACGCAGGACGAGCTCCAGGGCACGCTCGGCAACGTCGTGTTCCCGACCGCGGTCGAGGAGATCGACGGCCGCACCTTCGTGTTCTACGGCATGGCCGACTCCCGGATCGGCGTCGCCGAGCTCGAGCGTCACGATGGCTGAGACCATCCGTCCGACGATGCCCACGAGCCTCGCCCGCGACGTGCTGCACCGTGTGGTCAAGGCGTACGACGTCCGTGGCGTCGTCCCCGACGAGCTCGGGCCCGAGGTGACGCGGGCGCTGGGGGCGGCGTTCGTCGAGGTCGTCGTCCGTCCCGACGCCGTGGCCCGAGGCGTCCTCCCGCGCGTCGTGGTCGCGCGCGACATGCGCGACAGCGGCCCCTCCCTCGTGGCCGCCTTCGTGGACGGCGCGCGGACCGCGGGGGCGCAGGTTCTCTACGCCGGGCTGTGCTCGACCGACGAGCTCTACTTCGCCGCGGGCGACCTCGAGGCCGCCGGCGCCATGTTCACCGCGAGCCACAACCCGGCCCGGTACAACGGGATCAAGCTGTGCCTGCCCGGCGCGCGCCCGGTGGGGCAGGACGCCGGTCTGGGCGCGACCGCGGAGCGCGCTGCCGAGCTCCTCGCGGGCGCCCCTCTCGGCGAAGCTGCCCTCGGCGAAGCGGCGCTCGGCGGCGTCCAGGAGGTCGACGTGCTGCGCCCGTACGCCGAGCGGTTGCGGACGCTCGTGGACCTGTCGGGCGACCGTCGCCTGCGCGTGGTCGTCGACGCGGGCAACGGCATGGCCGGCCTCACGGTCCCGGCCGTGCTGGGGATGGCGGCGGGGCTTCCCGCGCTCCCGCTGGGCATCGTCCCGCTGTTCTTCGAGCTCGACGGGTCCTTCCCGCACCACGAGGCGAACCCCCTCGTCCCGGCCAACACGGCGACGCTCCAGGCCGAGGTCGTGCGTCGGCGCGCCGACCTGGGGCTCGCCTTCGACGGCGACGCCGACCGGTGCTTCGTCGTGGACGAGCGAGGGCGCCGCGTCGACCCCTCGGCGCTGACAGCGCTCGTCGGGTTGCGCGAGGCGCGCCGGGTGCAGGAGCAGGGCGGTGAGCCGGTGGTGCTGCACAACGTGATCACGTCGCGTGCGGTGCCGGAGATCCTTGCCGCTCACGGCGTGCGGACCGTGCGCACACGGGTGGGCCACTCGTTCATTAAGGGGGTCATGGCTCAGGAGGGCGCGGTGTTCGGTGGCGAGCACAGCGGTCACTTCTACTTCCGCGACTTCTTCGGCGCAGACTCCGGCCTGCTCACCGCGATGCACGTCCTGTCTGCGCTCGCCGAGCAGGACCGGCCCTTGTCCGAGCTCGTGGGAGACCTGGACCCGTACGTGCGGTCGGGCGAGGTCGACGTCGTCACCGGCGACCCGGCTCGAGCGCAGGAGACCGTGCTCGATGCGCTCGGGGCGCAGTTCGGCGCCGCGACGCTGGAGGTCGACCGGCTCGACGGCGTCACCGTCTCGCGGTGGTCCTGGCCCGACCCGTGGTGGCTCAACGTCCGCGCGTCGAACACCGAATCGTTGCTGCGCGTCAACGTCGAGGCGGCGGACGCGGAGACCATGCGGTTCGTCCGGGACCTGGTGCTCCGCGCGCTGGACCCCGCGGGCCCGGCCGAGCAGGGCGTCGGCTCGCCGCGTGACAGCGCTGCCATCACGAGTTCCACCGAACGGACGGGCTGACCGTGTACCGCCTGGAAGGCGCGGTGCGCCGGTACCCCTGGGGGTCGACGACGCTCGTGCAGCAGCTCCTCGACCAGCCCGTCGACGGCCGGCCGATCGCCGAGGTGTGGATGGGGGCTCACCCCGACGACCCGTCCGTCGCCGGCGGGGGAGGCCGGTGGACGCCGCTTGACGAGCTCGTCGCAGCCCGCCCCGAGGCGATGCTCGGGCCGCGGGCCCTGACACGCACCGGGCCGCGGTTGCCGTACCTCGCCAAGATCCTCGCCGCCTCACGTGCCCTGTCGATCCAGGTTCACCCCACCGCCGTTCAGGCGGAGGCGGGCTTCGCGGCGGAGGAGGAGCGGGGCGTGTCGCTCGACGACCCGGCACGCACCTACCGCGACCGCTCGGACAAGCCGGAGCTCGTGTACGCCCTCACGCCCTTCGAGCTACTCAGCGGCCTGCGGGAGCCGGAGCAGTCCGCGAAGCTCGTGGCCGAGCTCGCGGTGCCTGCGCTGGACCCCCTGATCGGGCTCCTGCGTGGCGGGGGGCCCGATGCGCAGCGCGGCGCCCTCACGTGGCTGCTCCGTCAGCGCGACACCGTGGCGGCCTGGGTGGGGGAGGCCGCCCGGAGCGCCCGTGACGCCATCGGCGCGCGACCCGAGCTGGCGATCGTGCACAGGCTGGCGCAGCAGTTCCCGGGCGACCCCGGACTCCTCGCCCCGCTCCTGCTCAACTACGAGCGCCTGGAGCCCGGGCAGGCGCTGTACACGGCGCCGGGGACGCTGCACGCGTATCTCAGCGGGATGGCGATCGAGGTCATGGCCTCCTCGGACAACGTGCTGCGTGCCGGGCTCACCACCAAGCACGTCGACGTCGACGAGGTCCTCGCGATCACCGACTTCACCCCGCGCCTGACAGGGTTCCTGCGCCCGGTGCGCCTCACGCCCGGAGTCGTGGACTTCACGGCACCCGTCGATGGACTCGGGCTGAGCGTCGTCACACCACGCGCGGGCGAGGACCTGCCCGGCCCCGTCGACGGCCCGCGGGTCGTGGTGTGCGTCGAGGGCGAGGTCGAGGTCGCAGCGGGCGACGTCCAGCGGCTGCTGCCCGGCCAGGCCGTCTTCGTCCCCCACGTCGACGGCGCGATGACCGTGTCCGGCAACGGGACGGCGGTGGTCGCACACGCGTGAGCCGTCCCGTGCGCGGTCCGACGGCGCACGAGCCCCGGCGGGAGGTCCCGTCGGGCGAAGGACCCGGGGACGGGGGGCCCGGGAAGAGCCCTGACACAACGAAGTGAGGAGTGATCGTGAGAAGACGACCCTTGGTCGGACGAGCGGCAGCGGGTGTGTTGGTTGCCGCACTGGTGGCCGGCCCGCTCACCACGGCAGTGACGACGCTGCCCGCTGCGGCGGACGAACCGGTCCCCGCGGAGATGACGAGCGAGTATCTTGCCGACGCCTCCGCGGCGCAGCAGCGATGGCTGTCTGTCCCCGACTCGCGCGTGGTGCTCAACCCGTTCGAGTTCGGCCGGTCGGGAAGCGAGCTCGAGCAGACGGCGGGCGCGTCCTTGCCGTTGCACGTCGGCTACTACGTGAACGACAAGGCGCTGCACGCGAAGAACCTGTTGCAGACGTTCGCGACGTCGGGTGCGCGTCCGCAGGGGAGCGCGTTCCGGAGCGCTCTTTCAGAGTCGTTCGACGACGTGGCGGGCTGGACCTCCAAGGATGTCGTTGCGTCGTCGGCGGCGGGGACGACCGCGCTGCGGCTCGTGGACGGCAGGCAGTGGGGGCGTGTCGAGCGGCGGATCACGGTGCAGGACGTCTCGGACACGCGGTTCCTCACGGTCGACGTGGCGTCGTTGAGCCCGGGGACGACGTGGAACGTCAAGATCAACGAGGCAGGGACCGGCGACGATCTGGCGGAGCTGCAGCCCGATTCCTCGGCGACCGGTTCGGTGACGTTCGACCTTTCCGAGGCCTACGGGTGGCAGGCCGGTCCGAAGACGTTCACGGTGAAGCTCTACGTGGTGAACAAGTCCGGCGTCAACGGCGGGACGGCCACGTTCCGTTCCCTGTCCGTCGACAATGGTGCGGACTTGCCCTGGGAGGGAGCCACGGCAGGGACCGTCGACGACCTCTCCGACGCATCGCGCTGGTCGACGGCGACGCACGCCGGAAACGGCGCGACCCTGACCTCGGACGGCACCCAGGGAACGGTTCGGATCGCGGACACCGGCTACGGTGCCGTCGAGCGTCAGGTCACGGTCGACCTTGACTCGACGCCCTTGATCAGCGTCCGCGTTGCGGAGACGAGTGGGAAGTGGGCGCTGAAGCTCTCGAGCGGGTCCGGTGACGACCTGACCGTCCAGCCCGATACGTCGGCCACGGGCCTCCTGACCTTCGATCTGGCGGGCGTGACGGGCTGGTCGGGGGAGCGGACCTTCAAGGTGAAGCTGTTCCACGTCGGGAAGAACGGCTACACCACGTTCGACGACCTCGCGTTCCACGACGGTGACGTGTGGCTGCGGTCGGCCGACGAGATCAGCAACGAGTGGTGGCCAGAGGCGCTGGAGTCTCGAGGCACGTACGCCGACGGGTCGATTGAGGCGGTCGACGTCTTCCACGACGCGGACTCGTTCTCCCGGACCGTCGAGGCGACGACGGACGGTGTCGCCCTCGCTGGGACGTACCAGGGCACGGCAGCGTGGGACGCGGCAAGCCGTCTGCTGACCGTCAAGGAGCAGTACCACACCTCGACCTACGCCCTGCCCGAAGAGGCCGACGTACGCTTCGGGGCGTCTGTGACCGAGCTCTCCACGAGCGCCGGGTCGGATACGCCCTTGGGGGGCCAGGGCGCCTGGGTGGCGTCGCTGCCCCAAGGGTCTGCACCGGCAGTAGTGGGTGTCGGGCTCGCGGTGAACGATGCGTCGGTGACTGCTGACCCCGCGGCGGCCTCGCGTGAGCGGGCCGAGGCGGCGGCCGAGGACCCCGTGGCGGACCGCGATGCATGGCGCGGATTCTGGGACGGCTACCTGGCGAAGGTGCCGGTCGTGCAGGACTTCTCTGTGCAGCGCGTTGCCGACGGCGGCGTGACGGCGGAGGAGATGCGGCACTTCTGGTTCAAGGCGTGGGTGAACCTGGAGATGAACGTGTTGCCGGCGACGCCGGAGACCGGGAACATGCATGCCCAGCTCGGTACCGGCAAGCCGTCACTGTGGATGAACGGCACGCCGGGGACGAAGAACGTGGCGAGCTGGGACTCGTTGCTGGGTATGCAGCAGCTCGTGTACACCGACCCGGAGAACGCGTGGGCGTCGTTCGAGGGCATGATGGCGCTGGTCGAGGACGGGCCGGACGCGACCGAGCCGAGCGACGCAGCTTACGGCACACGCGGTGAGCTCGGCGGGGAGTCGCTGCCCTCGCGCAAGGCTCAGACGGCGTGGATCTTGTACTCCGTCACCGCAGACAGGGATCGGCTGGAGGGGATCTACGACAAGCTCGCGCTGCACCTGAACTGGGAGCGCTACAACATGCGCTGGGTCCTCGGCGCGAACAACCACTTCGACGAGCGCGACAGCGAGTTCGTCACCTCTCTTGCCTACGACCTGGAGTTCGCGATCAAGATCGCCGACGAGCTTGGAAAGACCGAGGACGCCGCGCTCTACCGCTCGATCATCACCGAGATCAGCGCCAAGTACTCCGAGTGGTTCTTCCCCACGGCTGCGGACCAGGACGGCAAGGTGTGGGACACCGTGCAGAAGGTGTACCTGGACGCCTCGCGTACCAATGTGCCTTTCGGTGACGACACCGAGGGTCAGCCGTTCCGCAACGAGAACGGGCAGTGGGTGCGGCCGGGCTGGTCGTTCTACACCTCGACCGCGTTCGTCATGGACGAGCTGGCTGAGGCGTCGATGGTTAAGACCATGGACCGCTTCCTCGACGATTACGACGAGAACGCGCAGCTCGCCGGCCTGGGGGACTTTGCCGTCAAGGCGCCGGACCTGCAGCTCATCGCCTACGGTCTGCTGGACATGGATCCGATCGAGGGATCCTCAGAGACGGAGCTGCGTGACCGCGCGGCGGTTCTCGTCAACGCGATCACGCGTGACATGGTGCGCAGCGGCTGGTTCGCCGAGGTCTACTACGCCAAGGGCGAGCCCGGCGACGACGTCGGGGCGCGCGGAGTGCGACCGTCTCTGTTCGGGATCTCGAACTACATCGACTTCGTCCTCATGGCGAACGGGGTGCGTACGGACGAGGGTGACCCGACGTTCGTGCGCCTCGCGGGCTCGTCCGGCGGTGTGAGCGGGCTGACCTACCAGGGCGAACGGTTGGACGTTGACCTGGACGGCGACCAGGTTCGGTTCACCGGGCCGGCGGCGCAGGGCGCCTGCAGCGCGATCGACGTCGCAGAGGGCCAGACCGTCACGTGGGCCGAGGACTGCGGCGAGACCTCACCTGCGGTCTCGCTCGACGTGCAGGTCCAGACCCGGTGCCTGGCCGGCAAGGCGTACGTCGCGGTGCGCGCGACGAACGTCGGCGACCAGACCGCCGACGTGCGGCTCGAGACACCGTTCGGCCAGCGCTCCATCGCAGGCGTTGCGCCGAGCACCAGCGCCTACCAGTCCTTCGCCGTGCGAGCGAAGGAGGCCCCAGCGGGCACCGCGAGCGTGGTCGGCACCGGTCCGGACGGACGTTCCCGGTCATGGGACGTTGCCTACGAGGCAACGAGCTGCGGATGACGACGACCGGTCCGGGGGCTTCCGCGCCCCCGGACCGGTGCTTCGGCGCGGCGCCCCGAGCCGCGAACCTTCACTGATCGACCAACCGATCGATTGGCCATTTTCTCGACGAGGAGAACTGCATGAGTACGAACCAGAGATTGGCGAGCGCGACCGGAAGGTCGGCGGCGTGGCGACGCGTTGCCACGTCGGCGACCCTGGCCGCCCTCGCGTGCGGGAGCTTCGCGCAGACGAGCGTCGCCACTTCGAACCCGGACGGCGGCGTCACCGCGGCGGGGCCCAGCAGCGCAGTCGTTGCGGGTGTGGATGACTTCCCCACGGCGCCGGCGCCCTGGGCGGAGTTCGACTGGCGCCAGCGCGCGATCGACTACGACGCCTACGTGTACGACTGGACCGACCGCGGCGTCTACACGACGATCCGGGAGGACACCCACGCCCTCAACATGCCCGAGGGGTCGACCTCCTACTCCATGCCCGCCTATTACGGCGACACCCGGACGGTAAGTGGGGTCGGCCATCAGGAGGCGGTCACCCTCCTTGCCTCGGTGGTCGGTGCCACGCTCGTAGGGGTCGACAAGTCCGACCAGGACGGGCACGACTACGTCGACATGCTGCGGACCTTCTTCCACCCCGATCTAGGTGTGGCGAAGAACACCCCGGCGTCCGACGACGCCGCGCCAGGGGGCAAGAGCATGTGGTACGCCACGACTGCCAACGTTCTGTACTCGATGCTCGCCGCGCAGTACCCCGACGCAACGGATATGACCACGATGCAGCGGTCCATCGCGGATCAGTACTACGAGATGCTCGTCGCGCTCGGCGGCCCACAGGCCGACCTCACGATGCAGGACTTCGACTTCGCCGCGATGACCAAGATCACGGGCCGCAACGAGGGGGGTGACGCGGCCGCCGGAACAGCGGCGATCCTGCTCTGGGCGCACGACGCGTTCGGCGACCAGAAGTACCTCGACGGCGCGATCTGGGCGATGGACTACCTCGAGCGCGAGAAGAACCTCTACTACGAAATGCTCCCGCTGCTCGCTCCCTACGTCGCCGCGCGCCTGAACGCTGAGGCCGGCACCGACTACGACGTGACCAAGTACCTCGCTACATTGCGCGCCGGAACGGACGTGCGCGGTGGTTGGGGAACGATCGAGGGGAACTGGGGCGGCTACGACGTGTCCGGGCTGAGTGGTTCGCGTACCGACCTGAACGGCTACGCGTTCGCGATGAACAGCTTCGCGACGCCCTGGCTTGCCGCGACCGCCCGCTACGACACCCGCTACGCGGATGCAGTGGGCCGCTGGATGCTCCAGGTGTACAACGCCAGCCGGTTCTTCTACTCCGACCAGATGCCCGTCGACGCCCAGCAGCACGGCGACCGGTTTGTTGACGACCCGGCACACGTCATCGCCTACGAGGGCGTGCGACACCAAGGGCCGGCCGGGATCATCGCGACCGCGGACACGTACGACCGGGCGAGCAGCTGGGGGATCAACCCCGAGACCACTCAGCTCGGCATGTACGGTTCCAGCTGGGTCGGCTTCATCGGGGGCACCCTCAGTGCCACGAACGTCGAGCGAGTGCTGCGAACCGATCTCGACGCCCTCGACCTGTACGCGCCCAGCCCCTATCCCACCGCGCTGTACTACAACCCGAGGCAGGACGACGCAGTCGTTGACGTCCGGCTGGAGTCGACCGACGCGCGCGACCTGTACGACGCCGTGACCGGGCAGGTGCTCGCCGAGGACGTCTTCGGCATCGCGCAGGTGACGGTCCCCGCCGGGTCGTCCCTCGTGCTCGTCGAGGCACCCACGAACGCCGAACCAGGTCTCGACGGGGCCACGACGACGCTCGACGGTGTCCCAGTGCGTTACGACACGGACCCGCAGCGCGACGTCGCGGTAACCGGGACGGCTTCCGGGCCCGAGGGAACGGAACCGGGCGCAGCCCTGGACGGCGACGAGTCCACGGCGTGGAGGACCGATGCCGCGAACGAGCAGGTGCTCGACGTCGACCTGGGCTCTCTGCGTCCCGTGAGTGAGGTCAAGCTCGACTGGTCGACCATCCCGACGGGCAGCGTCACGGTCGAGACCTCGATCGACGGAAACACCTGGGTATCGGCCGCCAGCGCCGAGGGCGCATCCGCGTCCGGGACGTTCTCCGTCACGCCGCGCGACGCCCGGCACGTGCGCGTGCGCATCGCTGCTGGGGATGGCGGCGAACAGGCGCTCTCGACACTCGAGGTCCGCTCACGCGACCTGGCGCGTGGCGCGCCCGCAACGGCGAGCAGCACCGCCAACGCGATCAACGTCGTCGACCACCTCACGGACGACTCACGCTGGACCCGCTGGGAGTCAACGGCGAGCGACCCGCAGCAGGTGCACGTAGACCTCGGGTCATCCCAGCCTCTGGGTTCGATCGTCCTTCGTTGGGAGGCCGCCGCAGGCAAGGCGTTCGAGATCCAGGCATCGGACGATGGCCAGGGGTGGCGCACAGTCGCGCGCGAGACTGACGGGAAGGGAGGAACCCAGGTGATCCCGCTCGACGCGGGCGCCGAAGGCCGGTACCTGAAAGTCGTGGGGACGCAACGGCTCACGCGGTGGGCGTACTCGCTCCACTCCCTTGAGGTGTACGCGCCCGAGGGCCGAGTCGGGCCGGAAGAGCCCGACCTCGTCGTCGCCGAAGCGCAGGTTCGCTGCCTCGCGGGACGCGCCTACCTCGCCGTCCGCGCCCAAGGGACTGCCAGCGTCCCGCTGACCGTCGAACTCGCGACGCCCTACGGGACGACGACGCGCGACGTCCCAGTCGCGGGGAACGCCTATCAATCGTTCGCTGCACGCATGACCGCCATCCCTGACGGCGTAGCGCATGTCAGCGCGCGGACCTCAACCGGAGACACCCAGATCGCAGCGGTGCCCTACACCGGCGCATCCTGCTCGTGATCTATCGCGTGGGGCCCGGCACGCGCCGGGCCCCACCCTGTCGCACCGGCTCGACCAGGGCTGTCCATTCAACGGTGTAGCTGGCTTGTGGTGGATGGTCGTCGACGGTGGGCGGAGAGTCGCCTGTCGAAGGTGCTTCAGGACAGGACTCATCACTGCCCGGGCCATACCGACTCAAACGGCGCCGCCTCGCGCGACCTCGAATCGCGGCGCACGGGGGAGACCGGGCGGTACCGGACGTTCGGGGAGCGAATTCCTATGACGACGCAAGACCCCTAGACCTGGACAGGACACACTGGACCCGCGGCGGGGCTGAGAGGGCGGGGGCGCCGATCGGCCGCAGCTCTCGTCGGCCTGGCCCTCGTCGCCGCGGGTGCCCTTGCCGCTGCTGTTGCCGCCCCTGCTGCGGCGGCAGACCCGATCTGCACCATCTACTGCGACGGTCGCGACCCCGTGCTCGCGGGAGGGGTGCGCACGCCCGTCACGGCGGCGCTGGAGGGACGTGAGCTGCAGCTGCACGTCGACGACGGCGGGCCGATGGGCTGGGCCTCGATCGAGCACTCCCAGCCCCCGTGACGCTCCGCAAAGCTCAAGGGAGCGGGCAGTCAGTTCGCCTTTTGTCACGTCGTCACGAACCACGACGTCCAGAGGAACGCTGATCGTGCCTTCCAGGAAATTTGCCGCGAATCTGCCCGGGACCCGAAACGATCGCGACTCCTGGCCAGCCCGCGGCCCGGTCAACGAGCGACGACACGCGCAACTCGTCAGCCTCAGTCACTCCCCGCGCTACTCCCGGATCTGTGGGACGCGCGGGTAGGGGACGATGCGAAGCTTCGGGCGCACGCGTCGGACGACGAGTTCCCGCTGTGGAAGCGAAACGCCATCAACGTTCAGCTCGCGGTCAACACCGTCGTTTCGCGTATCGGCAGTGAGATCGCGAGGGGTGACTCGCTGTCGACGCAAGCCGCTGACTGGGATGATGCAACCTACATTGCGCGAGGCGCTCGTCACGCCCGGGATCGTGCAAGGTACAGCGGCATGTCCGTGCAATCTGCGCTGCACGTCGACACGTCGTCTGTGTCGACGTGCAGTCCGTCGACGTGATGCGCAGCCGTGATTGCAGAAATCCTGCACACACGCTGCGCGGGGAGTGCTGGAGCGCACGGAGCCCTGCCGACTCCTGCGTCGTTCTCCTGCTGCACGCCGTCTTCGACGTCGGCAGCCTTGAGCCGGTGACGAAGGCAGGGCTCGTGCTCCCGAATCCTTGGCCGGATCGCGCTCCTGGCGGTCAGGTGTCGGCGGTCTGCGGTGTCGCGAGAGCCGGAGCACGCGGCCCGCGGCGTGGTCGAGACCCGGCGCGCCGAACGTCCCGGCGGACGGTGCGCGGGCGTCCTCGTCGCGGCTGGTCCGTGCTCGCGAAGACGTCGGCGGCGAGGAAGCGCTCGAAGCGCGCGAGGTCGCCCTCGTGCGTGGCGGCGGTGAGCGCGTCGACGAGCCGCCGGTGCTCGCGGGGGTCGACGGCGACGGCGTCGCGCTGGGCGAGCCGCGCTCGGGCGCGCCGTGCGAGCTGGCGAGTGTTGGCCTCGCT
>Ga0164243_10007118_pt1 | contig 16775 bp, 27 predicted proteins | sample OricompcompostOP_FD_108781 | JGI IMG/M metagenome (GOLD analysis project Ga0164243, IMG submission 108781) | Organic Plus compost microbial communities from Emeryville, California, USA - Original compost - Organic plus compost (OP) | ecosystem: Engineered > Solid waste > Mixed feedstock >... | reverse complement strand
GGGTCGATGTCGTCGGGCACGCCGTACCGGAGGCGCCCGGCCTTCTCGTTGTGCAGCGTCTTCCAGAAGTGGGATCCGGCACGGTATCCGCCTGCGGTTCCGGCGAGGATGGCCTGCGCGCCGGGGCGAGTGTCGAACGAGGGGAGCACGGCGGCGACGACATCGGCCCACAGGTCGGGTTCGGCCTCACCGGCCTCGTCGATGATCATGGTGTCGTACGCGCCGGAGCGGACCTCTTCGCCCTTCGGGGCGAGCACGTCGAGCTTGGACCCGTTGGGGAAGTCGAGGCCCTTCGAGCCCTTGCCGTCTCGGAGCTTGATGGGGCGGTGCTTCGGGTCGCGCCAGTGGATCGCGATGGGGTCGCGCACGTCGAGCTCGAAGCGCTTCTCGGCTTTCTTCGCGAGGGTGAGCATGGTGTAGCCGACCTGGTAGGCGGGCCGCATCCAGCATCGCCCGATGCCGACCGCCCACAGCGTCGTCGTCTTCGACGAGCGGCGGGGCATGAGGATCGCGTTGTGCTTCGTATCGGCGGCGAGAACGTCGACCTCGCGGAGCATCTGCGGCTGGAGGTTGTCGAGGAGCGTGCCGATCCCGAATCGCTCGGGGACGACGTGCTTGAGCACCCAGCAGCCGACGAGGAACTCGGCGCGCGCCTGATACGTCGTGACGAGTGCGCTGCACTCGAGTGGCCGGCGCCCGCTGTCGCGGAGTTCGATCCATGCGGCCTCGTCGAGCAGCGGGTGCTCGGCGACCTCGGCGGGCAGTTCTGTGCCAACCCACTCTCGGGGGGAAAGATCAGAGCCGGAGGCGGGAGTTGCCCGCTCGCTCTCAAAAAAAATCTCGGTCACAGCGCCCATGATGTGACCTCGTTGTCGGTGGGGCGGCGGCGTCGGTTGGTGATGGCTGCGCCGATGGCGCCACCGGCGGATCGGTTGCCGGCACAGCAGCCGGGCTGGCGTGTGCGGTGCTCGGCGGCGAGGTTGTCGAAGCCCTCCCCCCCGGCCGGGTGCTTGTGGCCGATGTCGAAGGGCTGGCCGGGAAGGATGGCACCGCGGCCACGCCAGCACGGCACGGCCTCGCCGCGCGCGTGCATGGCGAGTACCCGCCGCCGTAGTGTCTTGGCGTTGCGGCGGTACTCGGGGCGTTGGTGCTTCGCTGTCATGCGAGGACGATCCTGTAGTTTCGGAGCGCGACGCGGCCCGCGTCGACGTATGCCCAGGCGCTGGCTATGTAGCCTTCGCCGTCTTGCACGAGTCGTGTGCGTGCGGCGTCGAGCTGCACGGCGACGACGTGGCATCGGTGTGCGATGTCGCGGCGCCGCTTGGTGAGGGCGCGGTCGCGTGTGGCTCGTGCTGTGTCTACGAGGTCTGTGAGCGCGCGCGCCGCTGCGAGTGTGGGTGAGTCCGTGTTCGGCTTGAGTCCGGACGTGACGAGTGATTGATGCTGGGCGATGGTCATGACATGCCTCCTCGCGGGGTGTGTCCGAGTCCGGCCCACAGCACCGCCATGGGTGACAGCCACACGAGAACATCTGCGGTGTTGATGCCCGGTTTCAGCATCTCCGGGACGAGGAGGACTGCGGCCAGCACGATGCTCGCGATGAGCGTGTACCGGACGATCGGGGCGCGGCGTGGTGCAGGGTGCTCGGGGTTGTTCATCATGCGGGTGTTCTTTCGTTGAGTCGTTGACGGATCGTGTCGAGCTCGGTGGGTGTGTAGCCGCGGCCGGGGCGGAACACGTCGCCGCCTTTGCCGATGAGTCGCCCGTCGTCGCGGAGGTTGCAGAACGCGCACCATCCGCTGATCGGGTCGAAGCTGTGCCGGTGGCCCTCGCCTCCCGTAGCCATCAGTCGCCCTCGCTTTCGCGCGCGGTTACCAACGAAGGATGAGAGAGAGAGTCTTGGTAAGTAGGTTCTTGGACGGTTCTATGTGCGACACCAGTTGTCACCCCGTGAGGCCCGTAGTTGTCACCCCGTGGAATTGACGGGGTGACACAGTTGTCACCCCGTGATTCGTGGACTTTCAGCGCCGTCGTGAGCACGTCGTACACGACCGGTCGGCGGTCGCTGCGGAGGTGATCGACGTACCGTTGGTCGCCGGGCCGGATGAGGCCGTCGCGGAGCAGATCGCGGAGTGCGCGTTGCACGGTGCGTTCGGAGCATTCCAGCGTTTCGGCCATCGTCGAGACGAGCGGGTAGGCGCCGTATCCGAGGTTGTCGGCGCGGTCGGCGAGCTGGAGCAGCACACGGAACGGTGTGCCGTTGCAGACCGAGAGCGGGAGGTTCGCGGCCCAGATGTATGCTTCGAGGCTCATGACGACCGCCGTTTGCGGTACTCGCGGTCGTAGGCGCGCCGCTCCTCTCGGTGCCGAGCACGATAGGCCGCGTCGTGTTGCCGGCGCGCCTCGGCGCGTTCCTCCGGCGTCATGGCTGCACGCTTGGCGGCGATCTTCTCGCGGTCGTACGCCCGTTTGCGCGCTCGGGCTTCGTCTCCATGCGCGATATTCGTCATGAGTACGAGCATGGAGCATGACGCGCCGAATGACCAGAATTTTTCAGCGTGTCGAATTTTCGGCGTGTCGGTGATACTCTTCACGCATGACGACAATCAAACCGGTGGGGACGCTGGGACGGAGGTTGCGGGCATCGCGCAACCTCGTCGGGCTGGATCAGCAGCAGATCGCCGACGAGCTAGGCGTCGGAAGGGCTACGGTCTCGGGCTGGGAGCTTGACAAGTTCGAGCCGACAGCATCCAGCCTGTTCGGTTGGGCTCGGATAACGAGACAGCCCCTCGACTGGTTCGCCGAGGGGCTGGACGAAAAGCGCGCCCGGAGGGACTCGAACCCCCAACCTTCTGATTTGGAGTCTGCTCGGGCACGTCTAAGGACGGCCCGGCGGGTCGCTATCCGCCATTCTGTGCGAGGCGGCATCCACTGTCAAGGACACCTTGACGCCGGATCGCGCGACCGTCAGGCGGTGGCGTGATGGGCCGTCGCCGGGGTGAGGCCGTCGAGACGGCCGAATGGCTGGGGATGCTTCGTCGGATGATCCGCGCCGCCGGTAGGCGCGTCGCCGACGCTGACGAGGTCGAACTGGGCCAGCTCATCGAGTTGCGCCACGACCTCGACGACGCCATCGCGGCGGCGGTGAACGGCCAGCGCTCACGGGGGGTGTCGTGGGCGTATATCGCCGCCGCGACGGGCGTGACCCGGCAGGCCGCGCAACAGCGCTGGGGGGCGCTGCGCGAGCCTGCCGGGTCGAACAGGGTCCAGCGATGAGTGACCTCCTCGACCTGCTCGGCGACGAATGGGCCGCCCCAGCCCCCGTCGAGGCATGCACCCATGAGGATCGGCTCGACGCGACGCACGGATGCCGAGCGTGCGGGCGCGCGCCGCTGAAGTGGAGCGACGCCTACGGGACCTACCTCGACGGCATGGGCCGGATCGCACGGTGCGGCCACTGCCCGTCGTGCGTCGGCTCAGGGCGCACGAGCGTACGCGACCCATGGACCGGCAAGCTGCTCGACTGGCGTGGCGCCCCGTGCCTGTATTGCGGCGGCACTGGGTGGACGCATCACGCCTGGGACTGCGGCCCGGAATGGCACCGCGCGCACATGCGGATCCAGGAGCCCGAGCCGGCGACGGTGTTCGGGGTCACGTTTGACGGTCGCACCGTTATGCCCGAATCGACCGAACAGGAGCACTGATGCCACTCGACGAAGCGACCGTCCGCGAGGAGTGGTGGGTGCTCGGGCACCCCGGCTGGCCGAGCGGAATCGACTTCCGTACACGCGACGCGGCGGAACAGTTCTACTGGGATCATCCGAAGCTTGACGGCACGCGCGATGGGATGCGCGTCATGCACCGGACGCTCACTCGGTATCCCGATTACGTGCCAGCCGCCCCGTCTACCACCGAACAGGAGGGCGAGTGATGCACGCATTCGATATGAGCGAGTACGAGAAGGTCATCGGCGTCAGTGACGGGCGGATCACGGGCAACTTCGTCGCGCTCGTCCCGACGACGCGCGACGGGAAGGACCGCCGTATCTGGATCACCGCGCTTGACGTGACCATCTGGGACGAGGACCGACGCTGCGGTCGGTGCTTCTACAGCAACGACATGAAGGGGAGCGTGCTCAACGGGGTGGCCGAGATCAGCAAGCGAATGATCGCGCCCGATCGACTCGCGGACGCCGAAGAGGTCTGGGATGAACTCCTGGCTGTGTTCGTCGCCGTCGCCGAGGCCACCGTTCCGTCTACCACCGAACAGGAGCAGCCGTGAGCTTCGTCAGTCTGAGCGGACTTCGACACGTCGGAGCGGTGTGTGAGCCGATCGATGATTTGACGTACGAACAGGTCTATGACGGGGACGCGGGGCAGACCGTCCGCGTGTGCCGTGTGTGTGGTGCGCGGCGTGTGGCCTGCGAAGACGAGTACGGTCGCCCGACCGAACCGACCGAACAGGAGCAGAAGCGATGAGCAAGCTGATCCGAGGCGACCACCTCCACATCGACTCGAGGTCGATGCTCCCGATCCCGCACGGGGAATGCGACGGTGGCGGCTGTGATCGCCGTGCGGTGAGCTTCGCCTATGACGAGGGTCTGAGCGCGCTGATCCCCGTCTGCCGCCGTCACATCGCCGTGTACCGGGTCGCGCGCGGCCGCCTCTGGCAAGCCGAGGACGAATACGCCGAGCTGCGCTTCGCCCGCCGCTCCCGCTGGCGCTGGCTCGCGCAGTGGCGCATCCTCCTCGACCAGCGCGCCGCCGTCGCCGGACGTGAGTCACGCGCTCAGCGCGTACGCCGCCAGAGGGCCGATGATGCTCACCGAGCGACCGATTAGATGAGACTGGGGAGTCATGCTGAACACTGAATGGATTGAGGCGATTGAGGGGTTTCTCGCGCATGATCGCGCGGGCGGTAAACGGTCGACGACCAACGCGGCCCGGCGGCAGCACCTAGCGCACCTGGCGCGGCGGGTCACGGTAGGCCCGTGGCAAGTGAACGCCGACACTCTGCTCGACTACTTCGCTGGGCAGGAGTGGGCGACCGAGACACGGCGGGGTCGGCGGACGACGTTCGTGCGGTTCTACGAGTGGGGCCAGTATCGGGGGTTCGTGACGGTGAACCCTGCCGAGTCGATCCCGAAGATTCGGATGCAGGCTGGGAAGGCCAGGCCCGCGCCGGATCGGGCGTATCGTGAGGCGCTGATGGCTGCTCGTCCGCGTGAGAAGCTGATGCTGCGTCTCGCGGCCGAGGTCGGGATGCGGCGCGCCGAGGTCGCTGTCGTGCACACGCGCGACCTGATGGAAGACCTCGTGGGGCATTCGCTGATCGTGCACGGGAAGGGCGGCAAGACGAGGATCGTGCCGCTGCCCGCGTCGCTCGGCCGCACGCTCGCGACCCTCCCGCACGGCTACGTGTTCCCAGGGAACGACGCCGGCCACCTGTCGCCCCGGTACGTGGGCAAGCTGATCCGTGATCTGCTGCCCGGCGACTGGACTATGCACACGCTCCGTCACCGGTTCGGGACGCGCGCGTACGCGCTCACGAGCGACCTGCTGCTCGTGCAGGAAATGCTCGGGCACGCCTCGCCGACGACGACGCGCCGGTACGTTGAGTACGATCGCGCGCGGATGCGTGCAGCTGTAGAGGAGTTGGCATCATGACAGACAACCTGCCCCCGGCTTATGGTGGCAAGCGTCCCCCGACACCCGCCCCCGCGAAGCCGACGCCTGCGAACCCGTGGCTCGTCACCCTCGTTGTCGTCGGTGTCGTCGCCATGGTGCTGGCCGGCATCCTTGCGATGATGCTGAGCCAGTCCAGGACCACGACCGACGCGACGGCCGAGGCCACGCTCGCGGCGTGGAGCAACTTTATGCTGCTCGTGAGCGTGATCCTGCTGGCCGCAGCGTCGGTCGTCGGCGGTGTCTCGTGGGCGTTGCGTCGAGCAGGGCTCGGCGCTTAGCCGCGCGGGACGTTCGGCACGGTGACGACGAGGCCGAACGCGCTGGCGAGGTAGGCGTACCCGGCCGTTATCGGTGTCGTCCACGCGGTGATGTCGAACGCGGGCGTGGAGGCGTCGACGACGACGGCCGTGCCGACCGCGAGGCCGATGACGCCGAGCGCGATGTTCGCCGCGCGTCGCACCTTCGGGTTAGAGACGACGACGTTGGGCGTCTCGGTGGGCGTCTCGGTGGGCGTGCTGTGGGTGCTCATGTGGGGTGGTCCTTTCCTGGGTTGACGGTGTCTTCGAGCTCGTCGACGCGGTCGACGAGGCTGTCGACTCGCTCACGGACGTAGGCGATTTGGTCGGTGTTGCGGCCGATGTCGCGGCGCACGCCTCGGACGTCGGAGCCGATGTTGTCGATCGCGCGGTGCACGGCCTCGAACTTGCGGTCGAGGTCGTCGCGGAGGTTGACGGTGTGCGTGTTGCTGACCTGTTTGTCGATGCGTCGCAGGCTGGGGCCGACGACGCTGACGGCGGCGGTGAGGGTGCCGAGCACGGCGACGAGCACACCGCCTGGGTTCTCGATGAGGTCTTGCCCGTATGCGTCGTGTGTGGCGCCGAGCCACACGATGCCGCCGACGAGCGCGAGCAGCCCGACCGTGAGGCCGAGCCACCCGAGGGGCGATAGGAGGCGGGGCGGGTTGCTCACGTCTTGTCTGTGGGTACGTCGAGGCTCATGGGGGGACCGGCGTCACTCTTTGGTGATGAGCTCGCGGATGTCGCGCAGCTGCTCGGCGATGTCGAACTCCTTGGACCAGAACACGTTCGGTTGGCGAACGTGGTCGGGGATGCCGCGGGAGCGGGTGACGCGGTCAAAGTCCGCCGGCTCGAGGTCGTGCAGCTCGTCGGTGACGGACCCGACGCGGCGGTTGATGTCGGCGGTTGCCATGTCGGGCATGCCCGCCCACTGGCCGAAGTCGACGAGACCGATCAGACCGTCGCTCTTGCGGCGGATGAGAATTGCCATGGTGTCCTCCAGGGGTGGTGTGAACGGTGTGCCGCCGATGCCGGCGGGCTTGGTGAGGCGGGCGAGGATGAACGGGATCGGGTCGACGCGGGCGCCGCGGGTCGCGATCTCGAAGTGCGAGTGCACGCCGGTCGCGGTGCCCGTGCGACCCATCGTTGCCAAGGGCTGCCCCTCGGCGACGATCTGTCCGGGCCGAACCCGGGCCGAGTCGGTGACGTTGTGGCAATACCGGGACGTGTATTCGCCGTGATCGAGGTACACCTGGTAACCGCCAGCGGCCCAGCCCTGCAGCACACCGACCGCCACCACGCGGCCCGCGGCGACCGCGCACACAGTGCTGAAACCGACAACATCGGCGCCGTAGTGGTAGGTCGACGCGCCGGGGATGGTGGCCACGCGGGGGCCGAACCCTGACGAGATGATCGGGGCGCGTGAGGATCCGTTAGGCCACAGCATCGCGGGCCTCCAGCTCTGCGACGCGGGCGTGCAGCTGCGCGACCTGCGCGAGCAGCAACGCGATCATGTCGTACGAGTACGGGGCGCCGTTCTCTTCGTAGACGACGAACCGCTTGAGCGGGCTATCGGCGAGGTCTTCGGCGATGTACCCGAACCGGCGTGTCTCGGTCTCGTCGCCGTCCATGACGAACTCGGCCAGTGGCACGACGAACAGGTCGGGAAGTTCGGGGTCGCGCACGATGTCGTGCTTGAACCGCTGCGACGACGCGCCCCCGGCGATCCGGTTGTCACCGTTGATGTAGGCGACGACGTACCCGGAGGTGGCGGGTGGGTGGGTGCCGACGTAGAGATTCCCGGCGACGCCCAGGTCACCGGTCACCGTGCCGCCGGCAAGCGGCAGCTTGGACGCGATCGTGGCGTCACGTGCCGAGAACGCCGCATCGATGGTGCCGCGGTTGTACGTCTCACCCTTCGCGAACACGTCAAGGTTCGTGCGCGCCCCGGCCGCGGTCGCCGCGGCCGTGCCGCCGTTCGCGATGGGGACGGTGCCGTCGCCGATTTTCGACGCGGGCAACGTCACGTCGGGCTTCCAGTTCGCGGGTCCTCCGGCGATCATGTCGAGCGCATAGTTGATGCGCTGGTCGATGGTCTCGGCAGGCTCGGTCCCGAGCATAGGGTCCATGCCGGCGGCGAGGGCGTCGTCGCCGAGGTTCGGGTCGTTCGGGTCGTATGACATGCTTGAGCTCCTTACAGGTCATCGACGGTTCCGACGAGCGCGTCGACGGTTCCGGCGAGCAGATCGACGGCGTCAGCTGGTGTGTCGGTCGTGCGCGTCTCGATGGTCATCCGGTCGTTGGACAGGTCGAACTCGATCGATTGCGTGATCCCGAGCTGCGTCGGCGCGCCATCGAGGTTTATGCTGATCGGTTGCTCGGCTGCCGCGAACCAATCTGAGACTTTGGTGACGGTGACCTCGCGGCCGCGCCCCTGGGCGCGTCGCACCGCATACTCGGAGCGACCGGGACCGGGGTACGGCGCTTCGATTTCAAGCGTTGTTAGGCGGGTGTGCGGGGTGTTGAGCGCGAAAGCGTCGATGCGCTCCTGGCGGGTGCCGTCCGCGTCGGTCCAGGTGTATCGGGTCACACGCGCGTCGAACCACAAGCCAGAATCTCGGCTGATTCGCTCGCGGCCGGCGATCATGTTGATGCCGTACCGTACCGTCAGTGCCCCCGGCGCTCGGTAACTCTCGTCGCGCAGCGTCCAGCGTCTCTGCTCGTCGCAGACGAGGCGAAGCCCAGCAGCCTGTAGGAGCGGTGATAGGAAGGCGAGGGCGTCAACGCCAGCGCGCCAGATCAATGATTCAGGAGGCCGCTCCACGAGCGGGGTTCGCGTCGCCGTCGAGACGTTCGCGGCGCCGGTCCAGTCGTACGTGTAGGTGCTGCTGTCCGGGGTGGCGCCGTCGAAGTAGGGGATCGCCTCGGTGCCCTCGTAGAACATCAGCCCGTCGACGTAGGGGAACTGGCCGGCCGCCGACGCCTGATACTCTACGTGGGCGCTGACCTGGGTTGCGCCGGCCGGGGCGGTCTGGATGTTCACGATCCGCGTCCACCCGGTGGTGGTGAGGTTCACCGGGGCGCTGTACCGGTCGGATAGCAGCACTCCGGCGGCGTTCTTGAATCGGATCATCAGCCGGGCGGGGCGGGCGACGGTGGCGCGCATGTAGGCGCTGAAGACGTAGCTGCGGCCTGCCTGCACGCTGATCGGGCCGTTGAAGTCGATGAAGCTTTGCCCGGCGCCGGTGGTCTGCCAGTGCCCCGAGTAGGAGCCGACCCATGCCTGCCCGGTGGTGGGCGCGAGCCCTGTCGCGAGCGATCCGTTGGCCCACCCTGCGACGGTGTTCTCGAACGACGGATTCGTGAAGAGGTTCGTGACGCTCCAATATGCCGTGACGTCCGCGTCTGTGGGACCAGCTTCTAGTGAGGCGCCGGGGATCGCCTCGCCGAGTACGTAGTTGCAGACGGCTCTCAGACTCGCTTCGTGCGTTCGCGGGGTGGCATCGTCCGAAAGCGGGGCGTAGTCGATGAGCAACGCTTCGTCGGACGCCACGGGCAGCTCGGGCAGGACGTCTTCCTGGTCGCGGTCGAAGTCGCGCACGCCGAGATCGAATGTTCGTGTCTGCGCCCCGGTGGGGAACGTGGCTGCGACGTCGATGCGGATGCGTGGCGTTTCCCGCGGGTCGAGTGCGGCGAGCACGTCGAGGCTTTGCGGTGTCAGTCGAAGCGTGCCGGTGACGTGCGGGGCGCGGCCGGAGTCGAGGCGGATCGAGCCGGGGTTGTCGGCGTCGAGGTGCAGCTCGGTTTCCGGGTCGGTGAGGAGTGTCGCCGTGTACGTGTGTGTGGAGGTCGTCACGTGGTGACCTCCTTGTATGGGACGGTGACGACCCATCCCCCGGCTGCGCCCAGGGCGTAATCGATGCCGGGTGGGACGACCACGAAAGCCATGTCAGCGAGCCCGAGCGCGTCCGTGGTGAACAGGAACGATTCGCCCAGCAACAGCCGGTCGACGGCGGTCACTGCTTCGCCCTCCGTTCCGAACACGAGCGTGAGAGTGCCCGACCGGGGACCGGGAGGGCGGAAGGTGAAGTCAGACCAGGCCGCACCGAGAATCGGATGCTCGCGGGTTCGGATTTCGCGTGAGACCCGGTAGTCGGTAACGACAGTCGGGTTGATCGGCCCGGCCGATGTGCTGATCTGGTGCATCACTCCCACCCCCTTCCCTGCGACCCGTCCGCCCGCAAGGTGACGCGGATGCCCTGATTCGCCTTGCGCGCCATCTCGTTGAACACGCGATCGAAGTTGCTCGACACGTTGAGTTGGAGCTGCTGCGACTTCGGGATGTTCGCCCACTTCGCCGCGAGCTCGTCCATCTTCGACACGGCGCCGCCGACGGCGTCGCGGTAGGCGCGGGCCTTCTCGGCAGCCGTGCCTTGGTTCTCCTGGACGCGGCGAATCCATTCGGTCTGATCCTGGAATATGCCGTTCACGTCCTGCGCTGCGGCGGCGTGGTCGTAGGTGGCGGCCTCGACATCACGCACCTTTTGGAGTTCTTCGTCGCGCTTGGCGACGTAGGCGGCGTGCGTGTCGGCTATTGCCTGCTGGTCGCCGGCCATCGCGCGGAGGATCGTCGACACGTCGAGGCCGGTTTCCTTCGCACGGTTGAGGGCGTCTTCCCATGTCCCCCATGCGCTCTCGCCGTTCTGAATCTCTTGGATCGTCTTGCCGATGAAGTCTTCGGAGACGAACGACGCACCGCTCTCGATGAAGTCGTCGTACATGTCGGAGACTTGCTGCTTCGAGTCCTCGGCGGCCTTCGCCCAGCCCGCGGCGAACGCGGCGGCGGCGGCGCCGAGGATCGCGATGGGGATGCCGATGCCGGGCGTGAGAGCGGATGCGAGCCCGCCCGTGAGTCCCTGCACACCATCGGCCATCTGCGAGATGTCGCCGTTGAAGGAGGAGGCGACCTCGGAGAAGTTCTGCACGGCCTCGTTCTTGAACTCCTGTACGTTCTCGCTCGCGCCGTCCCACGTCTTGCGGCTCGTGTCGTCGACCTGTTCCATCGAGCGGTCGAGCTTGTCGGTCTGCCGCTGCGCTTCCTTGAGCGCGTCCTCGAGCTTGCCGACATCGTGGGCGCCGTCTGTGCCGAGGTCGTCGAGGGTGCGGGCGGCGTCCTCGACGGGCTTGATGATGTCGGCCTTGACGGCCTTGTTGAACTCGCGCCCGTCCATTCCGATGCGGGCTTCGTAGCCGCGTGCCATGGCCCTACTTCTTTCCGTCGAGCGCGTCGTACAGGGCGCGCACGGTGGACTGGATCACGACGGAGACGATGCGGGGGGCGGCGTCGCGGACGGCGGGGAAGAACACCTTGCCGCGCCGGTTGCGGGGGCCGAAGGTGCGGCCGACGCGGCGCGTGTAGAGGGTGCCCTTGCGTGACCGCTGCTGGATCTTGGACCCGGCGTCCATGCCGAACTCTGCGCCGACGCGGAGGTCGGCGACGGGGGTGCCGGACGAGACACGCCCGGTGCCGCCGGCACGGAGGATGACGTTGTCGCCGGTGACGCCGACCCGTGAGGAGTTCACGAGCACCCGCTGTTGCAGGTGGGTTGTGGCGCGTCCGGCCGTCTCTTCCTTCCACACCGGACCCGACTCGCTGCGCGCGAATCTGAGGGCGTGCTTGCGGGCCTCGGCGGGCACGTTGCGGAGCACGATCAGCATGTCGCGGAACGGTGAGTCGATGAGTAGGGAGATACGGCCGGACGCCATCACGTCTGTCCTTACGCGGGCGGGGTGAAGGTGGGCTGGCCGACGTGGTTGAACGAGGCCGACACCTCGCGTCGGCCGGTGCCGCCGCCGAAGGGGACCTCGACCCAGCGGAGGTTGCCGGATGCCGTCTCGCCGCCGTCCTGCGGCTCGTAGGTGAACGGGACGACGGTGCCGGCGAGAGCGTGCGACTGGCGGGAGAGCGAGTCGGCGGTGACGTGGTCCTGGTGGAACACGACGTTCGCGACCCACGTCGGGACGCCGGTGAACGTCTGCACGTCGCCGCTGATGTCGACGACCTGCTCGGTCGGGGTGGTCGGTACGAGCTCGAACGTGGTGACACCGAAGTGGGTGTCATCCCCGATCGTGAGCACGCCTGCCTGGCCGTAGTAGGCCTGATTGGTGACGTTGGCCATGGTGACCTACTCCTCTGTTTCGATGGTTTTGACGAATGCGAATGCCTGGACGATCCAGGCGAGTGGGCCGTCCTGGAGCCGCCGTTTCTCGGTGTTCTCCCAATACAGGTCGTCGAAGCTGTCGAGCGCGCGGATGATGGGCACGAGGTGGGAGTCGACGGCGTCCTCGGCCTTCGCCGTGTCGGTCTTCGGGTCGGTGATGATGAGGTTGAACGAGGCGAGCACCTGACCGGCGCCGAGCGGTGCGCCTTCCTGCCGTGTGTCAACGCGAACGAACTCGATGTACAGGACGGGAGTGAGCGCCTTGACGGTGCCCTCAAGGGTGGGCTCGAACTTCCACCCGGAAGGCAGGAGCGGCGTCAACCGATCCTTGACGGCGGTTCGGATGCTGGCGAGGTCAGTAAACATCGGGTCGCCCGTCAATCGGTCGGATCATCGTGCGGATGGTCTTGTCGAGCGGTCGCGGGGTGAACGTGAACCCCTCGGCACCGACCGCGCCGTCACCGTCCGTGCGGCCCGCGTTCCACAGGTTCTGCGCCTGCCGGAGCTGCGCGAGCGCGTAGTCGTCCGGGTAGGCGGCATTCGTGTCGTCTGGGTCGAGGGCCGGAGCGTAGGCGATGACCTGGCGGGTGGCGGTGGACAGAAGCATGCCGAGGGTTTCGAGGTTCTCGACCGGGGCATCCTCCCAGGCCGCCAACAGGCGGTCCTGGGCATCGGTGCCCTCGACGCTGTACCACTCCACGGCCATCGCCTACGCTCCTTCTCTCCCCTGGGGATGGGAGGGTTTACGCCGCGTCGGCGGTGCCGATGAGGACGATGGCCTCGGAGCGGACGGGGAACGTCTGGAGGTAGCCGTGCACGGCCCGGTCGATGCCGCCCTTGAGCAGCTCGATCGCGTCGATGTGCAGCGGCCCGCCGGCGAGCTCGTCGAACTCGATCGCGCGGCCTGAGCCGACGATGACGGCGGCGGTGTCCTCGATTCCCACGTCGCCCTGCACGACTCGGACGGCTCCGTCGACGGTGCCGTTGCCGTTGGTCGAGACGGCGATGTCGACGAACGCGGGCAGGTTCTGCTCGCCGCCTGCCGCGTAGGCGAGCTCGGCGAACGCGGGCTCGTTCGCGATCGCGAACGTGGGCACGTCGCGGCGACCGTCCGACTTCTTCGCCTTGACGGCGAGGATGCCCTGGATGAGCATGCCGAGGGCGTCGGGGTAGTTCGCCGGGTACGACGACGTTGCCGGGGCGACGGGGGCGCCTGCGGCGGTCACGATTGCGGCGAGGGCCTTCGAGTCGGACCAGTAGGCGTGGTTTTCGACGAGCAGCCGGATCCACGCCTCGATCACGTCCTCGCCGCCGGGCAGGTCGTAGAACTCGCGGGCGATGTCGTTGCCGACCGCGAAGCGGTGCAGGGTCGACGTGACGGACGCGGTGAACCCGCCGAACGAGTTGATTTCGGCCTTGTTGCCGGCCCAGTCGCCGCCGTTCGGGATGCCGTCGATGTCGAGCGGAGCGCCCGCGGTGCCGCGGCCGATCTTGTAGCCCTTCTTGCCGGCGGCGGTGATGTCGGTGCCGAGCTTGCCGAGGCCGATGTATTCGCGCTCGTACTCGATGCCCTGGTAGACCTGGCCGACCCAGTTCTCGCGGACGGCGCCGCCACCGACGGGCAGCGTGTTCGCGCCGCTGATCTTGATGTCGGTGAGCGCGGCGAGCACCTGGCGGGCGTCCTCGTCGTAGGGGTTCGCCTTGAGCGAGGACATCGCGGCGTACACCTGGCGGGCGGACACTTCGCGGGCCTTCGTCGTCGCGGGCGCGGCGGGCGCGCTCGGGGCGAGCGTGGCGGGGACGGGTGCGACCGGGGTAGCCCCGGCGAGCACTTCGGTTTCGGTGGCGGTCACGGTGGACCCTCCTTCGGGGTTGTCCTCGGCCGGGGCGGCTTCGGGGGCGTAGAGTGCCGTGTCACCTTCTGGCGTCACGACGGTGATGTCTTCCGGCAGGACCGGGAGCGTGATGGCGGGGTGCTCGTCGTTGGCGTCCGCGCGGTCGGGTTCGGCAGCGTCGTCGGGGGTGTCGGCTGCGAGGACCATCGCGCCGGGGAAGGCGCCCATCGGGACGAGCGCGGAGCCCCACAGCTTCGCGTGTCCGGCGATCAGCTTCCCGGCGCGGATGACAGCGGGGCCGAACTCGCCGGACAGTCGCTTGCGCTGCCCGTTCGCGGCGAGGGCGTCGGCGAGGGCGGCGTCGCCGTCCGGGGTGCGTGCGATCGTCCACGAGGCGTAGACACCGTCCGGTTGCTTCCAGACTCGCGTACCCCGACCGACCACGAGTGTGCGGTCGTGGTCGAGGTTCAGGCTGATGATGGACGGGTCGGCTTCGGCGGCGGTGATGTCGATGGCGTCGGGGTCGTCGATCGTGAAGCGGCCGACGTTGGTGCGGCCCTCTTCGCCGAACGGGATGAGGCGCCCTGTGATGGTGCGGTCTTCGAGGCTCGCGGTGACTTCGCCGCCCTCGATTTCGATGATGTCGCGCATGTTCGCTCAGTCCTCGCTTGTGGGGTTGGTGTCGGGGGCGGGGATCGCCTGCATGTGGGACAGGTCGGCGCGGATGGACAGGCCGGGCGGGCAGATGTCGTCGAGGCTCATGCGTGCCTCGAACGCGGACGTAAACGCGGACGCCTTGCCGAAGTCCCACAGTTCGCCGCGGGCGGCGCCGTTCTGGACGCCGGTGTAGCGGACCTCGGTGCCGCCGCCGGCACCGCCCTGCCGCACGCCTTCGAGAAGGCTCGCGGGGGTGTCGGTGTGGTTGGCGATGTCGAGGCGGTTCGCGTTGCGGCCCGTCTCGAACAGGTCGACGCCGTTCGATGCGGCATCCGGGAACTCGATCGGGAACTCGGACACCTTGAGCGCGACGGCGCCGTTGTTCGCCTTGCGGCCGTCCACGTACTGGTCGCGGTATTTCTTCCGCTCGGCAGGCGTCCAGCTCTGCCAGGTTTCGAGTGGGATGCCGAGCACGGTGAGCGGGACGGGGTTGTTGAGCCGGTCGACGTAGGCGGCCTCGATCTGGCGGGCCTCACGGAGCGTGTCGATGCCGTCGACGAGAAGCCCGTTCTCGCCGTACCCGACCGGGATAGCGACGGGCCGTGCCCGGTACTTCGCGGGTACCTGCTGCTCGTCGACCTCGATACTGCCGTCGTCGCGCACCGACCACAGCCCGAATGGGATGTGCAGGCAGTCGGTCATGTCGGCGGTGAAGCCGAGGCAGCCCCACCCGTTGAAGAACATGTCGGAGCCGAGCCCGTACATGCGATGGTATGGCGAAACGCCACTGGCAGAGTTGGTCAGCCACTTCGGCTGTTCGGGGACTCGGACGTTGTTGTCCATGAGGTAGAACGGCAGCCGCGCGAACGCGCGGACGTGGATGCCGTGGGCGCGCTTGACGGCGGGAATCTTGAGCGCGATGTCTCGGGTCATCGCGACGGATGACGACAGGAGGCCGCCGAGCGCGTCGTCGAGCGCGAACGTCACTAGCGCGTCCTGCGGCGCCCACGGCGACGCGATGCTGAGGGGCTGCACGACGGGAGGCGCGGTCAGCTTCGGTGCCTTATACGCGGCCTCGATCTGTCGGCGGAAGATTCCCACGCGCACAACATATCGTCGTCACGGCGAATATTCGACGCGCGACACGCGGAGGCTCATCCGAAGTCGATGACGGCGCCGGGGGTGAGGTCGGCTCGGGGCAGGTCGGGGAGGGCGTCGAGGGCGAGCGCGCACGCTTCGAGCGGGGTGACGTTCAGTGCTTCGCCCTTGGGTGAGCGGATGAGGGATCCCTGGCCGACGATCGCGAGGACGGCGCCGGCGGCGGCGCGGTCAAGGGGCGCCTGATCCCAGTGCCACACGTCGCCGCGGGCGAGGGCGGTGATGAGCTGCGAGTGGGCGACGCGCACGTCGCCGAGCTGACGCGGCATGACGACGGGCCGGGGGCGTGAGCGTGCCAGGACGCGTTCGACGAGTGCGCGCGTTGAGCTGTTGCCGTGGTCGTAGACGATCGGGGTGCGGAGGGATCGGGCGGCGAGGATCAGCGCCCGCTCAATGCCCTCGGGCTTGGCGTGAATGAGCTTGATGCCGCGGCGGGGCTGCTCAGTGACGCCATCGAGTTCCCATGCCGCGGCGGCGAGGTCGGCGGCCCCCGTGATGTGCCAGGCGACCGCGACAGAGGCGTAACCACCGTCCGGGCTGACGGCGACGGCCAGCGACCCGGAGCGCACGCCTTCGGGCGGTGGGCCGTCCTGCCGGCCCTTGCGCCAGGCGGCGGCGGTGATGGCGGTGGACGTGGCGTGCTCGTCGCCGAAGTGTCCGAAGTACTCGCGCGCGAAGAGTTCCCAGCCGAGGCCGTTGAAGTTGTCCTCCATCGCGTCCATCGTCGTGAGGCCGTCGAGGCCGGGGTGGATGCGCTCGATGAGGGGACCGGCTGTGTCCCACGATTCGAGCAGGGCGGGGTCGATGTCGTCGGGCACGCCGTACCGGAGGCGCCCGGCCTTCTCGTTGTGCAGCGTCTTCCAGAAGTGGGATCCGGCACGGTATCCGCCTGCGGTTCCGGCGAGGATGGCCTGCGCGCCG
>Ga0164243_10007117_pt1 | contig 16778 bp, 10 predicted proteins | sample OricompcompostOP_FD_108781 | JGI IMG/M metagenome (GOLD analysis project Ga0164243, IMG submission 108781) | Organic Plus compost microbial communities from Emeryville, California, USA - Original compost - Organic plus compost (OP) | ecosystem: Engineered > Solid waste > Mixed feedstock >... | reverse complement strand
CTCAAGGAAGTTTGCAAAGCCCTTGACGACCTCCTCGTCGACCGCGAACTCCCCCTCGAAAAACTGCTCCGGCGGATCAAAGGCCCCGACTTCCCGACCGGCGGGGTGATCCTCAACACGCCCGAGGAAATCCGGCACGTCTACGCCACCGGCCAAGGCTCCATCAAGGTCCGCGGCACCTACGAGCCCGACCCCGACAAGCCCAACACGATCCTCATTACCTCGATCCCCTACGGGATCGAAAAGGACGCCCTCGTCCAGCGGATCGGCGAACTGATCGGCAAGGGGCAGGTGCCGCAGCTCACGAACGTCAAGGACCTCAGTACCGACGACGTCCGGATCGCCCTGGAGTTGCGTCCGGGCGCGAACGCCGAGGCGGCGCTCGCTTACCTCTTCAAGTACACGCCGCTCCAGACGAACTTCAACGTCAACCTGACCTGCCTCCTGCCGGCGGCCGGGGCCGAAGTGGCCGTCCCCGCGCGGCTCGACCTGAAGAGCATCCTGCAACACTTCCTCGACTTCCGCATGGAGGTCGTGACGCGGCGGCTCCGACACGAGTTGTCGAACCTGCTCGCCCGGATCCACATCCTCGAAGGCTTCGCGGTCGTCTTCAACAACCTCGACGAGGCGATCCGGATCATCCGCGACAGCGACGGCAAGGCCGACGCCGCCCCCAAGCTCATCGCCCGTTTCGACCTCTCCGAAGCCCAGGCGGACGCGGTCCTGGAGACCAAGCTTTACCGCCTCGGCAAACTCGAAATCGAAGACATCCTCGGCGAGTTGGCGAAGAAGCGCGACCGGGCCGCCGAGATCGAACGGCTCCTGGCCGACGAGCCGGCGCGTTGGGCGGTCATCCGGGGCGAGCTTCAGGAGATCTCGCGCTACGGCGACGCCCGGCGGACCCGGATCGAGGCCGCGCCGGCCCCCGTCGAGTACCGCGAGGAAGACTACATTATCGACGAGGACGCCTGGGTCATCGTCACCCGGGACGGCTGGGCCAAGCGGCAGAAGTCGTTCACCGACGTCGCGAGCATCCGGGTCCGCGACGACGACCGCGTGGGCTGGGTCTACCGGGCCAGGGCGCGACAGACCTTGACGGTCTTCACCGACCGCGGGATGGCGTACACCCTCCGTGTCAACGACATCCCGATGACCACCGGGCACGGCGACCCGATTCAGAAGCTCTTCGCGTTCGAGGACCGGGAGCACCTCGTCGGCGCCGTCTGCCACGACGCCCGCTGCCTCCCCGTGCCGGTCTCCAGCACCCCCGAACACCCCGCGCTCGTCCAGCGGATGCTCCACGGCGAGGCCGGCCACGCGAACGGTGAGGCCAACGGCGCCGCCCCGTCGGTCCCCCCGCCCCCCTACGCGGTCGCCCTGACGGCCGGGGGGAAGGTGCTCCGGTTCGCCCTGGCGGCCGTCGCCCCGGTCTCGACCCGGAAAGGGCGCGTCGTGGTCCGGCTCGACCCGGGGTTCCCCGACGACGCGGTGGTCGGGGTCGAGGCGAGCGACGGGAGCGAGACGCTTTGCCTCGCCACGAAGCAGGCCCGGGTGCTCATCTTCCCCGTCACCGAGGCGAACGTCGTCTCCGGCGCGGCCAAGGGGGTGACGGGGATCAAGCTCGACGCGAAGGACCGCGTCCTCGGGTTCTCCCTGGCCAACAAGATGCGCGAAGGGCTAACGGTCCAGACGAACCGCGGGGCCACGGTCGTCGTTCGGGCCACCAAGTACCCCGTCACCGGCCGCGGGGGCAAGGGGTACGGCGTCCTCCAGCGGGGGTCGCTCGACGCGATCATCCACGAAGAGGCCCGTCCGATCCCCGCGCCCGAAGACGTCGCCGAATGACTCGCGGAAGGGGGGAGCCGGATGGAGTCGTCCCTGTAACGTCGGGTGTCGCAGGCCCACCGCGTCCTCGCCCCTCCGCACGGGCAACGGGGCCCGGGGGACGAGCCGGGCGGTCCGAATCCGCGACTATTTAAAGGTTTGTTCTTGCCGGGTGTGCGGCAACCTGCGGCGGCTTTTGGGACGCCGACGGTCCGCGACGGGGGAGTGAAGGGATGGCCTCGGGAACCTATAACGCCGATTCGATCACCGTCCTTGAAGGCCTTGAGGCCGTCCGCCGTCGGCCGGGCATGTACATCGGCGGGGTCGATAAGGCCGGGCTCCATCACCTCCTCTGGGAGATCGTCGACAACGCCGTGGACGAGGTGATGAACGGCCACGCCACGCGGATCGTCGTCACCCTGGAGGCCGACGGGAAGACGATCTCGGTGGCCGACAACGGCCGCGGCATCCCCGTCGACGCCCACCCGAAGACCGGCAAGAGCGCGCTGGAGGTCATCTTCACCACCCTCCACGCCGGCGGCAAGTTCGACAACGACGCCTACAAGGTTGCCGGCGGTCTGCACGGCGTCGGCGCCAGCGTGGTCAACGCCCTGAGCACGAGCCTCGTGGCCCAGGTCCGCCGCGACGGCGTGACGTACACCCAGAAGTTCCGCCGCGGCAAGCCGCTCGGCCCGGTCGAGCCCGGGGAGCCGGCGCGCGGGTCGGGCACGACCGTCACGTTCACCGCCGACCCGGAAATCTTCCTCGACGTCGAGTACGACGAGAAACTGATCGCCGAACGGCTGGAGGTCAAAACCTATCTCAACAAGGGTTTGGTCATCCAGTTCGTCGACCGCAAGAACGACCGGACGGTCGACTTCCGGCACGACGGCGGCGTCGCCGACTTCCTCGACGCGCTCAACACGAGCCGCTCCGACACCCGCGTCGCCGCCGTCCCGTTCGTCCTCGAACGCGAGGACCCCGACGACGGCATCCGCTGCCACCTCGCCCTCTGCTGGACCGAGGCCACCGACGAGGACGTCCGGTCCTTCGTCAACACCATCCCCACGCGCGACGGCGGCACCCACGAACAGGGGATGCGCGACGCCGTGAAGGCCGCGGTGCTCCGGTTCATGAAGGAGCACGACCTCATCAAGAAGGGGGTCGAGATCAAGGGCGAGGACGTCCGCGAGGGGCTCACCGCCGTCCTCTCGGTCTGCGTCCACGAGCCGCAGTTTCAAGGGCAGACCAAGGGCCGGCTGAACAACCCCGAGGTCAAGGGGTTTGTCGAGAGCATGGTCCGCCCCCGCCTCGAAGACTTCCTTTTCAAGAACAAGAGCGTCGGCGACGCCATCGCCCAGCGGGTCATTAGCGCGGCCAAGGCCCGCGAAGCGAGCCGCGCCGCCGCCTCGCAGGTGCGCCGCAAGACGGCGATCAGCAACAAGCTGAACCTGCCGGGCAAGCTCCACGACTGCGACAGCACGAACCCGGCCGAGTCCGAGTTGTTCATCGTCGAGGGCGACAGCGCCGGCGGGTCGGCCAAACAAGGCCGCGACCGCGACATCCAGGCCATCCTGCCCCTCAAGGGCAAGGTGCTCAACGCCGAGCAGGCCGGCAAGGCCAAGGTGCTCGACAACAAGGAGTTGACCGACATCGTCAGCGCCCTCGGCTGCGGGATGGACGACCAGTACGACCCGGCCCGACTCCGCTACGGCAAGGTCATCCTCCTGACCGACGCCGACAGCGACGGCCACCACATCGCCACGCTGCTGCTGACGTTCTTCTACCGCCACCTCAACGGTCTGCTCGAAGAGGGCCGCGTCTTCCTCGCCTGCCCCCCGCTTTACAAGATCACCTGGGGCAAGGAAACGCACTGGGCCGGCAGCGACGCCGCCCGCGACCAGATCCTCGCCCGGCTCCCCAAAAACGCCAAGCCGAACATCACCCGCTTCAAGGGTCTCGGCGAGATGCCCGCCCAACTCCTCTACGAGACCACCCTCGACCCCGCCCGACGCCGGTTGCTCCGCGTCGTCGTCCCCGACGACGACCGCCCTTATACCGAACGGACCGTCACCGACCTCATGGGCAAGGAAGCCGAGGCCCGGTTCAAGTTCATCATGGAGGAGGCGTATACCGCCAAGGACATCGACATCTGAGCGGCGCACCCCGGCCGGCGGGCATCGCGGTTCCCGTCGCGGCTGTTGAAGAATCGGGGTGAGTCGGAACGGGTGGGCGGATGCATCGTCGGCCCGCCCCGGTGCATCTCCTGCCGCTAGGCGACCGTCTGTGATACACTCGGTTGTGGCCGCCGGTCCGAACCTGACGCACCCGGTTCGACGCAACCCCTATGCACGCCATCGATCTTCTGAAGGACCCCGCCAAGGTTCCGGTCGTCCCCGTCTACGCCGTCTTCGGCGACGATTCGTTCCTCCGGCGCGAAGCGTTGCAGGAGATCCGTCACGCCGTCTTGAAGGGGGCGGGGGAGGACGACGAACTCGCCCTGGCCCGGTTCGCCGGCGACGCGGCGACGCTCGCGGACGTGATGGACGAACTCCGCACCCTCCCCTTCTTTTCCAAAATGCGGGTGGTGGTCGTCGAAGGGGCCGACCCGTTCGTAACCGCCCACCGCAAGGAGCTAGAGGCGTACGTCGAACACCCGTCGACGAGCGGGGTGCTCATTCTGGTCGTTAAGGTTTGGCCGTCGAACACGAAGCTTGCCAAGCTGGTCGAGCGGGTCGGCCTGTCGGTCGAATGCAAGGGGCCGAACGAGCGGTTGCTTACGCCGTGGCTGGTCCACCTGTCGAAGTCCCGGTTCAAGACCGAACTCGACCCGGGGGCGGCCGACCTGCTCCGTGAACTCGTCGGCCCGGAGGTCGGGCTGCTGGTCGCCGAAGTGGAAAAGCTCTCGGTCTACGTCGGCCCGAAAGGGAAGATCCACCGCGACGACGTGGCCCGGATGGTGGGGGCGGGGCGGATCGAGACCGTCTGGAAGGTTCTGGACGCGGCGACGACCGGCCGCGGCGGCCTCGCGCTTGAGCACCTCGACGGCCTGATCACCGCGGGCGAACCCCCCGTCCGCCTCCTTTCGGCCATGAGCGCGTCTCTGCTCAAGGTCTATCAGGCCGGGCGGCTCCGCAGGCGGCGGATCGAACTCCGGGAAGCGTGCCAGGCGGCGGGCATCCCCCCCTTTGCGGTCGAAACGACCCGGAAACAGCACGCCCACCTCGGCCCGTCGCGGGTCGACCGCCTCCCCGCCATGCTGCTCCGCGCCGACCTCGACCTGAAAGGCGGGTCGACCTTGCCGCCGCGCACCGTCCTCGAACGCCTGCTCGTCGAACTGGCCGGGCCGCGGGCGGATTGACCCGCGTGGGCGGCCGTTTCAGAATAGAGCGCCTTGCTTGAACCGCCGTTGCCGCCTCGCCGACGACGCCGTCCTTCCCGCCTTGAACGGATCCCCTGAGGCCGACGCATGACGACCCGAACGGCAGTGGGGTGGTGGAACGCCCTTTTCCCGCTCGTTTTGCTGCTCCCCGTCGGGTCCCCAACGGTCGAGGCGGCCGACGCGGAGGCGTCTCAGCCCGCCGCGCCGGCGGGCCCCCAGGTTCCCGTGGCCCTGGCCTGGGGGCCGAACGGGACGCTCCGGGTCGCCCTCAGGGACGCCCGGCAACTCGTGACGGTCGACCCCGAATCCGGACGCGTCCTCGACCGTTTGGCTTTGCCCGTCCGCCCCTCATCGCTCGCCGCGCTCAACGACGGAACGACCCTTCTCGTAGGCGGGATGGACGGCGATCTGGTCGCCGTTAAGTCGGGCGTTCCGACCCCCCTGCTCCGCGCCAACGGCCGCGGGCCGGTCAAGGTCGTTGCGCTCGACGGGGGCCGCGCGGCGGTCGCCTCGCCCTGGGATTTGACGGTCCGAGTGGTCGATGTGGCGGACGGGCGGGTCGAACGGACGATTGAACTCCCGTTCGCGGCCGGGGCGCTACGCGCGCGACCGGGGCGGGGCCTGATCGCCGCCGCGGCGTTCGGCGGCAAGTTGGCCGACATTCATCTGGAGTCTGGGCGCGTCCGAACCCGCACCCTGGAGGGCGTCAACCTTAGCGCCTTGGCGTTTTCGGGCGACGGCAAGGAACTCCTCGTCGGGCACATGGCCCAGTACGGGCAAGTGCCGGTCACGTCAACGAACATTGATTGGGGGCTGGTCCTGTCGAGCCGGCTCAGCGCCGTCCGCCTTTCCGAGTTCGACAAGGACGCACCGGGGGCCGACGGCGGTGTCGTCGCGGGCCGGCAACTGACGCTCGACGGTTCCGTCCACGGCGCGGCCGATCCGTCGGCCTTGGCCGTCAGTCCGGACGGCGCCCTCGTCATGATCGCCCTTTCGGGCGCCCACCAGGTCCTTAAGAACGACCGCCGGCTCGGCTCGTCGGGGCCCGAGTTCTCGGACCTCCTGCCACTCGGGCACAACCAGGGCCTAGAGACCGTCGAAGTCGGTCGGAGCCCCGTCGACGTCGTGTTCGATCCGTCGGGCAAAACGGTCGTAACGGCCGACTCCATGTCGGACACGTTGACCGTCGTCCGGGTCGCCGACCTGTCCGTCGTGCGGACGATCCGCCTGGGGCCGGACGTCGTGAGGCGCACGGCCGCGCAGCGCGGGGAAGCCGCCTTCCGGGACGGCCGCCTGGCCCTCGACCGTTGGATGAGTTGCGCGAGCTGCCACCCATCGGGCCACACCAACGGCCTGAACTTCGACACGCTCGGCGACGGCGGCTACGGGGCCGCGAAGAACACGCCGACGCTTTTGGGGGTCGGCCCGACGGGACCGTTCGCCTGGACCGGACGGTTCCCGTCGCTGGCCGCCCAGGTGCACCAATCGCTCCAGACGAGCCTCCGCGGTTCGTCGTCCGACGAGCAGACCGTGGCCGACCTGTCGGCCTACCTTGCGACCCTGCCCCCCCCGCCGGCCCGTCGGCCCGCCGACGACCCGTCCGTTCGCCGCGGCGCCGTCGTCTTCGAGGCCCGCGGTTGCCAAGGGTGCCACCGCCCCCCGCATTACACGTCCGGCGGGGTCAAGGACGTCGGCCTCGACGACGGCCCCGGGGGTCATCGTGCGTTTAACCCGCCGTCCCTCCGCGGCGTCGGCTGGACCGCACCGTATTTCCACGACGGCCACGCCGCGTCCCTCGACGAGGTCCTAAAGACCCATACCCCCGCGGCACGCTCTCCCCTCTCAACGGCCGACCTTGCCGATCTAAAAGCTTTTCTCGAATCGCTCTGATTCCTCCAGCTTTCCCCTTCTCTTCCATCTCATCAACGTGTGCACCTTCTCGCTATAGAAGAAGAATGCGCGAAGTTGGAACACGGCTTCTCTTTCTTTGAACACCCGGGGCGTCCGTGGGTGTTAATTTACCCGCACGGTAGCACCCGATCCGAGAACGTGACCTAGAGTCTCTCATGAAGCACTGCGTCGAGAAAATCCAAGCGATCGTCGCGGAAAACCGCGACGACCGTCGTTCTGTGTTCCAAATTGGCTACAACTTAGGGCGGCTGAGCGAACTCACGGGCCTCGGCCGGGGGCCGTTCTGGGACGCCTGGAAGGACGCGATTTCGCGCTGGGACCGTGCCGAGTTAGAGGCCCTGGCCCGGGATTTGCAAAACCTAATTAACGACGACCTTCCGGGTGTTCCTCCGGCTCCCGGTGCTATCGAACCCGACGCCTGACGCTGAGTTCGCCGATCCAACCCTTCGCACCGTGTCCCGACCCCACACCTGGCGGCTCCGTTGAACCGATCACGACGACTTTATGTCGGCGTTTTCAAAACCGCCGTACCGACACCGGCGTGACATGCCTCGTGCTACGGATCGATATTGAGACGGTCTTGGATGCATTGACATACAGCCTGCCGCTGGATTTTTGGGGATTTTTAGATTTTTGATTGCCGTTTCCGGCGTCTGACGTCACGATGAAGCCTCTCCCGCGCGGAGAGACGATCACGTCCTCTGTCGTTCGACAGGCACAACGGAACGCTTTTATCCGCACGACACCAGGAGGAGGAGCGATCGTGTACTTACCTTCGGATCCGACCATGACGCTCACGCAACGGGTCGAATCGCACATCCGGCAGTCGACACACGACCGCATCCGGGATTTGACCGTCGAGGAGGTTCACGGCCTCGTGGTCGTTCGAGGCAACGCCCCGTCGTACCATACGAAACAGCTCGCCCTCCACGGCGCACTCGAATTACTGTCCGGGGAGCGTTTCAGCGCGGAGATTACCGTCGGCTGACCGCCAAGGGCGCCGCCGGTTCCGAACGTCCGTCTGTGAGGTTTATCCCCGGGATGGGGGTCGCGACGTTCGGGTGATCATGACGGCCCCGCCCCGGCGGCACTTCTTTCGAGGTGCCGCCGGGGCGGGGCCGGATCTTTTTCACGGGGGCCGGCCCCGGCCGACCCGCCCGCCGTGTTGAACTTGTGAGCCGACACGTTTCCGTCGATACTAACCACCGTCGGTGATCGCGCCGGCCGCCGGACCTTAATCCCTATCCAAGGAAGACGACGAGGTGGTTAGCCCAATGAATCGGACCCTCCGTGGCGCGTGTCCCGGCGTTCTGCTCGCGGCCGTCGCGCTGGCCGGCACGGCCGCCGCCGCGCCGACCACCGACTCGTGGGACGCCGTCTATCTGGCCGGCTCTAAGGTCGGGCACATTCACACGTTCATCGAGCCGGTGAAAGACCGCGGGCAAGACTTTCTGCGGGTCCGGTTCGAAATGAGGTTGAGCTATAAGAGGCTCGACGACGCGGTCACCATCCGGATGGAATACGGCACGATCGAGACCCCCGAAGGGGAAGTCATCCGGCTCGACACCCGCACCCACGCGAGCGACCAGGAGATCCGCGTCCACGGCGACGTGGTCAAGGGTAAGATGACCCTTTTCCTCGACGGGACCGGGCAGAGGCAGCAGCAGACGATCGACTGGGGGCCCGACGTCCGCGGCCCTTACGCCGCGGAACAGAGCCTCGCGCGCAAGCCGATGAACCCCGGCGAGTCGCGCGACTTGAAAATGTTCATGCCCGACCTGAACCGAGTCTGCGACGTCAAGCTCACGGCCAAAGGGTTGGAAGAGGTTAAGCTCGGCGGCGGGACCAGCCGGAACCTCCTCCGGGTCGACCAAACCACGACACTCGACGGCAAAGCCCGGTCCGAATTCGACGTAACCCTCTGGGTCGACACGGCGGGCCAGGTCCTCAAATCGAAGTCCGACAGCCTGGGCGGCCTGGTCACCTTCCGCACCACCAAGGAAGGCGCGCTCACGCCCGACGGCTCGGGGGCGAGTTTCGACCAGCTCATCCACTCGGTGATCAAGGTCACGCACAAAATCCCCCGCCCCGAAACGTCCCGCGACGTCCGCTACCGCGTCGGCCTGAAGGGGGACGACCCGACCCAGGTGCTGCCGGCCGACCGGCGGCAGTCGCTCACCCCGGGCGCGGCGAAGGGGACCGCCGTTCTCACGGTCAAAACGGCCGGGCCGAACGACGGGCAGCCCGAGAGCGAACAGGTCGATGCGGTCTACACCCGGCCCAACGCCATGGTGACCAGCGAAGACAAGCAGGTCGTGGAACTCGCCCGGAAGGCGGTCGGCAACGCGACCGACCCCTGGGAGAAGTCGAAGCGGATCGTCCACTGGGTCTCGCAGAACCTCCGCGACAAGAATTTCGCGACCGGCTTCGCGCCGGCGTCCGAGGTCGCACGGAACCTCTCGGGCGACTGCACCGAACACGGCGTGCTCGTCGCCGCGATGTGCCGGGCCGTGGACGTCCCGTCGCGCGTCGTCGTCGGGCTTGTCTACGCCGACCGCCTCGGGGGTTTCGGCTATCACCTCTGGAACGAGGTGTATGTCAACCGGCGCTGGGTCGCCGTTGACGCCTCGTTCGACCAGGACACGGTTGACGCGGTGCACGTCAAACTGGCCGACGCGAGCCTCGACGGGGTCTCACCTTTCGAGATGTTTTTGCCGATCGTCCGGGTCCTCGGCAAGATGACACTGGAGCCGGTCGAAATCCGCTGAGTGACACGGACGGGCCCGGCCGCGCGGCCCCCTCCGGAACTCCTCAAAGGTCGTCGCCACAGGGCCTTCCGCTTGTCGAAGCGGGCGAAGGTGCGTAGACTGAAGGGGCCGGAGGGTTCGGCGCGGCGGGCCGGTCGGCCGGGCCGCGTCGACCTCGCGGCGCGGGGGTTCCGCCATGAGACGACACCGGGCGTCGGGTTCACTCCTCGTTGGTGGCCTGGTTGTCGCGGGGTTGCTCGATTACGGAAGCCCCGGCCCGTCCAGGGCTGAAGACCCCTCAACGGTTGCACCCGCACCCCAACGCACGGCCCCCGACCCGGCGACGTCACTCCTCCAGGCGCTGCAAGCGAACCCGGTGACGGCCCCTTACCGTTTCACGGTCCGTTCGGCCGGGCGTCAACTGGCCCTCTCCGGGCGGGTCGGTTCGAAACAGGTCCACGACGCCGCGGTTCGCACGGCGATCGACCTCGGCATCTCGGTCCGAGACGACCTGACGATCGACACCACGGAGTCCTACCGCGCCGCCCTCCGGGGCGGGCCGGTCGTTGTCCCGACGACCTCGATTTACGTTTACCCCCCGCCGCTGTTCGGCCGCCTCGACGACCCGTTCTACGGCTTCGAGCCGCCGCTCGTCACCTATCCCCCCTTTGCCGGGTCGGTGGCCGCGCGCGAGCCGCTCAACCTGGCGGCCCTGAATAACGCGGCCGATCCGATGCAAGGGGCCCTCCCCAACACCGTCCAGATGACTCTGGACGCGAACGGGGTGGCGACCCTCCGCGGCCGGGTGCCGACACTCGCCGCCCGCGTCGCGATCGGGCAAGAGGTCGCGCGCGTCCGGGGGATTTCGCAAGTCGTTAATCTCTTGGATGTCGGCCCCCCCGCCAACGGCCCGGTCGCCCCGGACACGCCTCCGCCACCGCCGACCCCGGCGCGACCGACCACACCCTCGACCCCCGCTGTACCGCCTCCCCCCCGCCCCGGCCTGGGGGCGGAGGACTTATCGCCCGTCGACCGCGCCGCGGCGCCGATCGAGGTCGAGCCGCTCGGCCGCCGCGTTTCAGAAGCACTCGCCCGCCGCCCCGCATTGCGTGACGCGGGCGCCATCCAGGTCTCGGCCCGCGACGGGGTCGTGACGCTGACCGGTCGCACCCCGTCCGCCTACGAGGCGATGCTGGCCTTTCGGGCCGCCCAGCAGACGCCCGGCGTCCGCGACGTGGTCGACAGGATCGAGTACCCCCTGCCCGACGTCGACCAGACGAACCCCCTCCGCGCCAAGGCCAGGCCCGACGACCTGGAGCCCTACCTGCTTTCTCACGTCCGCCGCCAAGTTGGCGACCTCGCCCACGTCGACCAGGTCCGAGTCCGGGGTGACACCCTAGAGATTCACGGCACGGTCGCCCGCGCCGGAGACACCCCGCGCGTCGAAGCGGCACTCCGCTCAACCCCCCTCCTGCGGGGTTTTCGCCTTGAAACGCAGTTCACGGCCGAATAAATGCCCCCGGAGGCGGCCCGGTCACGGGGTCCGCGTCCCCGGAGGCACCTCGGTCTTGTGAAAAGCGTGCACGGCCATGCGGGGGACACGGCGACCGCCTTAACGGGCCGTTACGCCCCCGTTTTCCACCCCTCCCGGGGCCTTGAAAAAGCTGGGCAGCTTTTAACGGTCATCGGCGAAAAAATGTGGCGAAACCCGCCGGCCCGACGGGGGGTTTGCCCTTGATCGACCCGGAAGGAGACATTTAGGATGGCCCGCCGCAGAGGGCCGCCCGCGGCGCGGACGAGTTTCCCGCGCCGGCCCCGGCGCCACGTACCTCCGTGAACGACCACCCAGGGCGAAGGAATCCGTAGCGCATGATCGCCAACAAGGATGGTGACGTAAACGCCCGGGGGCGGGCGGCGGCCCCCCACTTCCCCGAACCGGTCGACGCCCTTGATGTCGCCCCGGCCCTCGCGTCGTCGACGCGGTGGTTCCTGGAACGTCAGCGCCCGGACGGCCACTGGGTCGGAGAGCTCGAAGGGGACACGATCCTCGAAACGGAATATGTCTTGTTAATGACGTTCCTCGGGCGCGAGTCGGAGCCCGCGTGCGTCAAGGCCTGCCGGTACGTCCGCGACCTCCAACTGCCGGCGGGGGGTTGGGCGATCTACCCGGGCGGTCCGCGCGACGTCAGCGCGTCGGTTAAGGCGTATTTCGCGCTCAAGCTCGTCGGCGTCTCGACGGACGAGCCGGACATGGTCCGGGCCCGGACCGCGATCCTGGAGATGGGGGGCGCCCAGGCCTGTAACAGCTTCACGCGGTTTTACTTCGCCCTGCTCGGCCAGATCCCCTACGACGACTGCCCGTACGTCCCCCCCGAACTGGTGCTGGTGCCGTCGCGGTGGAACTTCAGCCTGGCGGCGATGTCGTCGTGGACCCGCTCGATCATCGTGCCGTTGATGTTCATGTCGGCGTTCAAGCCGGTCCGGCACCTGCCCGAAGAGAGAGGGATCGCCGAACTGTTCCGGCCCGACCGGCCCCGGAACCCCTTCCGACGGACCCCGAACCCGTTCTCGTGGACGAACTTCTTCCTCACCGTCGACCGCCTGATGAAGTGGGCCGACCGGTGGGTCCCGCGGTCGTGGCGCCAGAAGGGCATCCGCGCGGCCCACAAGTGGATGTTCGACCACTTCGAAAACTCCGACGGCCTCGGCGCGATCTTCCCGCCGATGATCTACACGATCGTCGCCCTCACCTGCCTCGGCTACGAGACCGACTCGGTCCCGATGCAGTGGGCCCTGCGACAGCTCGACGACCTGTTGATCGAGGAAGACGGTAAAATCCGCATCCAACCCTGCGTCTCGCCCGTCTGGGACACGGCGATCGCCGCGATCGCTCTGGCCGACGCCGGACTCCCGGAGGCCGGCCCCGCGCTGGAGCGGGCGACCCGCTGGCTGGTGGAAAAGGAGGTCCGGACGGCGGGCGACTGGGCCGTCCGGCGCCCCGGGGTCGAGCCGAGCGGCTGGCACTTCCAGTACCGCAACGAGTTCAACCCCGACATCGACGACACCGCCATGGTCGTCATGGCGATGCGCAAAAGCGGCCTCGGGCAGACGCCGGAGGTCCTGGCGGCGACCAAGCGCGCCGCCAACTGGCTGCTCGCCATGCAGAACAAGGACGGCGGCTGGGCGGCCTTCGACGTCGACATCGACAACGAGGTCCTGACCAAAGTCCCGTTCGCCGACCACAACGCGATGCTCGACCCGAGCTGCGCCGACATCACCGCCCGGATCCTGGAGATGCTCGGGACGCTCGGCTACCGGACCGACCACCCGCAGATCGCCCGGGGGCTCGACTACCTCTGGCGGACCCAGGAGCCCGAAGGGTGCTGGTACGGCCGCTGGGGCGTTAACTACATTTACGGCACCTGGCAGGTCCTCCAGGGCCTCAAAGAGCTCGGCCTCTCGATGGACCTTCCGCCGCTCCGCAAGGCGGCCGACTGGCTCGAATCGGTCCAGCAGGCCGACGGCGGCTGGGGCGAGACCTGCGCGAGCTACGACGACCGCTCCCTCATGGGCCAAGGCGAAACCACCGCCTCGCAGACCGCCTGGGCCGTGCTCGGGCTGATCGCCGCCGGCCGCGCCGAGGGGGAGGCCGTCCGCCGCGGCGTCGAATTCCTCCTCCGGGGCCAGCGCGCCGACGGCGGTTGGGACGAGGGGCCTTACACGGGCACCGGGTTCCCCAAGGTCTTCTATATGAGGTATCACCTCTACTGCGCGTACTTCCCGCTCATGGCATTGTCCCGGTACCGTACGGCCCTGGCCGGGTCGAACGACGGCGAAACCGAAGGGGCGGACGGAGTCGCCTCCTCCCCTGGGGCCCTCGCCTGCGGGGTCCCCGCCCAACCGAGGCCGTTCGACGTTTAAGCTCCCGAGCCCCTTCCACCCGCCCCACGATTCCCCGGCACCGCACCCGAGGGGACCGGCCCGACCTAGGAGGTAGATCGACATGCGGTTCCCGTTGAAGATGACGTCGAGGATCGCCGGCTACGTGGCCAAGAAGAAGATCACGCGGGTCGAACGCTTCCCGATGGTCCTCATGCTCGAGCCGCTCCACGCCTGCAACCTGACCTGCACCGGCTGCGGCCGGATCCGCGAGTACGAGTCGACGATCAAGCAAAAATTGTCGATCCAGGAGTGCCTCGACGCCGTCGACGAGTGCGGCGCCCCCGTTGTGTCGATCTGCGGCGGGGAGCCGATGATCTACCCGGGGATCGGGGAGTTGACGGCCAAGATCCTGGAGCGCAAGAAGGTCGTCTACCTCTGCACCAACGGGATGTTCACCCGCAAGAAGCTCGGCGAGTTCAAGCCGTCCGACACGTTCTTCTTCAACGTCCACCTCGACGGGATGCGCGAGAGCCACGACCTCGCCGTCGAGCGCAAGGGCGTCTTCGACGCCGCGATCGACGGCATCAAGGCGGCCAAGGAGGGGGGCTTCCTCGTCTGCTCGAACACGACGGTCTACAAGGAGACCGACATGGCCGAGCTCGACCAGATGTTCGCCTACCTGACCTCGCTCGGCGTCGACGGGTTCATGATCTCCCCCGGCTACAGCTACTCGGCCGTGGACACGAAAGAGATCTTCATGACCCGCGACGACATCCGCGCCAAGTTCCGCGCGGCCGACGCGATGTTCAAGAAGTACAAGTTCAACACCTCGCCGGTCTACCTGGAGTTCCTCCAGGGCAAGCGCGAGATGAGCTGCACCGCCTGGGGGAACCCGACCCGCAACGTGAAGGGTTGGAAGGGCCCCTGCTACCTGATCACCGACATCCACCACGCCTCGTTCGACGACCTGTTGAACAAGACGCCGTGGGAGAAGTACGGTTACGGGAACGACCCGCGCTGCGAGAACTGCATGGTCCACTCGGGCTACGAGGCGTCCGCCGCGCTCGGGGTCAACGGCAAGCTCGGCGACACGTTGAAGATGATCAAATGGCAGTTCAACTGACCCCGCCATTCCCCGGCCGGCCGTCATGAGCCGGGAAACGGAAGGGACGTCGTCGCACAGCACCGCCCCGGCGCCGGTCTCGGCCGACGTCGGGGTCGTTGCCGCGCTCGGGATCGAGGTCGGGTTTCTGACCGACCGGCTGAAGAAGGTGCGCAAATACTCCGGCCCGCGTCATAAGGTCATCGAGGGCGAGGCGGGGGACAAGCTCGTCGCCCTCATCGTCGGCGGGGCCGGGCGGCGGGCCGCCCGACGGGCGACGGAGTTACTCATCGACGGCCACCGGCCCCGCTGGGTCATCTCGGCGGGGTTCGCCGGCGCGCTCGACCCGTCTTTGAGCCGGGGTGCGCTGGTCCGGGCCGCCGAAATCGTCGACACCGACGGGGGTCGATTCCCCATCGAGGCCGAAAACGCCCCGATCGAGACGGCCGAGTTCCCGGGTCGACCCGGCCGGTTGTTGACCGTCGACGAGATCGTCCGAACGGCCGCCGAGAAGGCGGCACTCCGCGCCCGCTACGAGGCCGACGTCGTCGACATGGAGTCTTCGGCCGTCGCCGCCGTCTGCCTCGAACGTGCGGTGCGTTTTCAGTCCGTCCGCGTCGTGAGCGATGACGCGACGGCCGACCTCCCCAAAGAGGTCGTCACGTTGATGACCCGGTCGGGGAGCTACCTCGTCGGGTCCGCCCTCCGCGCCGTTTGGAACCGCCCCTCCGCCCTCAAAGATTTCTGGGCCCTCCACGAACACGCCCAGACCGCGGCCGACCGGCTCGCCGACGCACTTCTGGCAACCATCGCCCGATTGCCGGCCTGAAAACGGCGTTACGGCGGGTGTTCCCTTGCCTGTGGCGCTGTCGCGCCAGGATTATTTGAAAAGCGACCCTCAACACGGGGCGGTTCGATCGTTCTCTCTTATGAGGGCGCGGGCCGTACCGAACGGGTTCGCCGAGGTTCCGCGTCCGCTCATCACACCCACGAAGGGGACGTTCTGATGCGGTGGGGAATTCTGAGTCGCTGCGGGCAGGTGGTTCTCGGCCGGTCGAGCGTTTGGGCGGCGACGCTCACAACGTTGGCGTTGATCGGTTGCGGCGAAGAGGCCGGTCATCGGGCCGCGAAGGAAAGTTACGCCTCTCGAAGCGCCCCCGCGGCCGCCGCCCCCGCCGCGCCACCGGCCGGTGAAGCGCCCGCCCCCGCGGAAGACGCCTCGGTCGCCAAAACGGACGCCAATCTCCCCCCCGCGACACCCCGGAAGATCATCTACAACGCCCGGATCACCGTCCTGGTCGAAAGCGTCAACGCGATCGGCGAGCAGATCGCCAAGCTCGTCAAGGACGCCGGCGGTTACGTTTCCGAGACCGACCAGACGAGCGACCCGCACACGCGGCGCACCGCGAGTTGGACCGTCCGCGTGCCGGTCGAGCGGTTCGACGCCCTCCTCGCGGCGGTCGGTAAGCTAGGCGAGGTCCAACACACCCACCTCGACTCCCAGGACGTGACCCAGGAGTACTACGACATCGAGGCCCGGATCGCCAACAAGCAGCAGGAAGAAAAGCGACTTCAAAAACACCTGTCCGAGTCGACCGGAAAGCTCGAAGACATCCTGGCGGTGGAACGGGAATTGAGCCGGGTGCGCGGCGAGATCGAGGCCATGCAGGGCCGCATCCGTTACCTCTCGAACCTCACCGCGCTCAGCACCATCACCATCACCGCCACGGAAATCCGCGACTACACCCCGCCGGTCGAACCGACGTTCTCCACGCAGGTCTCGCGGACGTTCTCCCGGTCGGTCGAAAACCTGCGGCTGTTCGCCAAATCGATCGCCCTAGCCGCCGTGGCGGTCACGCCGTGGCTCCCGGTGGTCGCGCTGGCAGTGTCTCCGTTCGCCTTCGCCTGGCGGCGACGGCGGGCCCGCTCG
>Ga0164243_10007115_pt1 | contig 16779 bp, 14 predicted proteins | sample OricompcompostOP_FD_108781 | JGI IMG/M metagenome (GOLD analysis project Ga0164243, IMG submission 108781) | Organic Plus compost microbial communities from Emeryville, California, USA - Original compost - Organic plus compost (OP) | ecosystem: Engineered > Solid waste > Mixed feedstock >... | reverse complement strand
CCGAGGAGCGCCGTGCCCGGAAAGGTCTTCGAGCTCGTGGCGAGCCCGACGACGGCCGATCTACGGGGGGTGTTCGGCTTCGGCGCGAACGACGTCTGGGCGGTCGGCGACGCGAGCACGGTCCTTCACTGGGACGGCACGACGTGGACGAACCTCTCGACGCCGTTCGACACCTCGACGGACGGGCCGACGCTGCGCGCCGTCTGGGGGAGCGCCCCCGACGACGTGTGGATCGTCGGTGACGGCGCGGTCCTTCATTTCGCGGGGAAGTCTCGATGAAGCTCCGAGGATCTCGGGAACGAGCGTCCGTCACCGTGCTCGTTCTTGCATGCGCCCTGATAGGGCCTTTCGCCTGCGCGGCGGGCGACGACAGGACGAGCCCGACTGGCGACGATGGCGGCTCTCCCGTCGATGGCAATGTCGCCACCGAATCGTCCATGCCCGACGCGGCCCAAGACGCAGACGCTGCGGGCGACGCCATCGTCCAGAGCCACTGCAGCAGCGGAGGCTTCTGTTACTACCCGCTGCCGGTACAGAAGCCGCTCTCGAGCCTGTCTGCGTCGAGCGTCGACGACGCCTGGGCGATGGCCGAGGGCGCGATCGTGCGATGGAACGGCACCGTCTGGAGCGAGGTCCATCGGCCGCCGCTGCCCCCGACGTCGGGCGGTCCAGTCGCGATCTGGGTCACGAAGAGCGACGATGTCTGGGCGCTGAGCGGCGGGAGCTTGGTCCGGTATTCGGCGAAGGGTGGCGGAGCGCCGTCGTTCCGCTCGTTCGCGCTGGACTCCGTCGCATTTGCGGAGGTCCTCTCGTTGTGGGCCGCAGCCTCTCCGTCGTCGGATGCGGTGTGGGTTGCGTCGGGCGTGGAGAGCGTCCTCCGCGTGCGCGAAGCGGCCCAGGGCTCCGTCGACCCGCTCGAGATCGAGACGATGCTCCCGCGCTCGGGGCCAGACGACATGGACGCGTACACGTGGACGCACGTCGTCGGGTTCGGGCCAGACGACGTCTACGTCGCCGGCGCGGTGTGCCCCGAGGGATTCAACTGCAGGCCGCCGCGCAACAACGCGGACCCGAGCGGAGCGATCGCGCATTACGACGGCACCGGCTGGACGATCACCTCGCGCGAGAAACCGATCCTCGCAATGTCAGGAGCGCGCACGCCCGACGGAGCGCGCCGGCTCTGGCTCGTCGAAGGGCTCGATCCCGGTCCGCTCGGGTTCGGTCCGTGGGACGCCTCGCTTCAGCTCGTCCCCGTGGCAGACGACGCGAGCCTCGGCGCGCCGCTCGTGACGGAGGCGCTGTCGATCAGCCCGTGGGGAGCAGGGTGCGACCACCTCTCGGTGTCTGCAGCCTCCGCAGAGAAGGCGTGGCTCTCCGACGGATGTCTCGTCCACCGCTGGAACGGGAGCGCGCTCGAGACGATGCCGACGTCGATTCAGAACGTGGCCAGAGGCAGGGTCAACGCGATCTGGGCAGCCAATCCCGACGAGGGCTGGATCGTTGGTGAAGCGAGCCCCCAAGGCGCCGGCTTCCCAGAGCACACAGGCTTCGCCGGACAGCGAAAGGCGGAGTGGGCGAGAGACGGAGGCCAGCCGTGAAGCGGCGACTCGGTTTCGCGCTCGCCTCGGCGAGCATCCTGATTGCTGCGGCGTGCACCGCCGCCAGCGACCCCGCTGACCCCGTCCTCGACGCCGGCAACGACGCGGCCCCTGTTCCCGACGCGGCACGGGAAGCCGGCGGAGAGGAGAGCGACGCAGCGTCGCTCGTCGACGCCGGAGAGCCGAAGCGCCTCGAGGTCGCGTGCGCGCAGGCTCCGTGTTACGTCGCGCTGAGCGGCAACGGCGGTCATCACGTCTGCGGGCTCCTCGACGACGGGACCGTTCGTTGCTGGGGACGAGACAGCCTCGAGCCGGCGACGGGCTCGTATCGCGGCGATGGCGCTCTCGGCCGCGGCGCACCGGTCACGCCGCTCGAAGGCGCGAAGCCGGCACCGGTGCCGGGCCTCGCGAACGTGACCGAGCTCGCCGTTGGACCGAACTTCGGCACGTGCGCGCGCACGTCGGACGGAGCGGTCCATTGCTGGGGCCGCAACGACTACGGTCAGCTCGGTCGGCCGCCGAGTGAGCCGCAGCTTCCGACGCCGACGCGCGTCGACGGGATTCCGCCCGTCGACCATGTCGCGCTCGGCTACGCGACCGCGTGCGCGATCGGGACGGCGGACCATGCCCTCTACTGCTGGGGGAAGGCGCGCCCCGGGCTGGGCGTCGACGCGGGTGAGGAGCCGACCATCGCGCCGCAGATCGCGACCGCGTTCAAGCCTCCGGTCGAAGCGGTGGTGATCGGGACGTGGCCGACGGTCGATCCCTGGGACCCTTCCATCTGGGCCGACGAGGACACGATCATCGCCCTCCGCGCGGACGGCGTGATGGCGAGCATCGGCAACGCTCCCGCCGGAGAGAGCTCGTTGCCACCCGAGCTGCTCACGGCTCCGCTGGAGGTGACCGGCATCGCGAAGACGTGGAGCTTCGCTCACAGGGGGACGGACGGCGCCATCCGGACGTGGCGTCCTTCGGCCGGTCTGCTGTCCATTCCGGCGATCCCGGCGCACGTCGTCGACGTCCAGATCGCCGGCGCGTTCGCGGCCCAGCATGGCGGCGCGCTGCTCGCGTCGGGACGGCTCTTTCGCTGGGGAACGAACACGGCCGGCGCGCTCGGCCTCCTTCCCCACGAGCTGGCGATTGCCTCATATCCGCTAGAGATGACGCAGGTCGCGGGGAAAGCAGTATCGTTCGCGACGACGACCACCTCGACGTGCGCCTCTCTCGTCGACGGCGAGGTCTCGTGCTGGGGCGGGAATCAGTTCGGAGAGCTCGGCCGCGGGACGGTCGATCTCGATGCGCACCCAGAGGCCGAATCGATCGAGTGACCCGCCGCTCACCGCGCACCCGCGTTTGGGGTCCACGTCGCTCTGCCCGTAAGCGCCTGCCGTCCTCGCCACCACGCCGGCGGCGAGCTCCAGCAGACCGATGCGCCGGGCGCGGGCGTTCTCGAGCGCGGGCGGTGGCGATCGAGGATCCCCCGCCATGGACCGAGCCCGGCGCGACGCAGACGTTGCCACGCCGGCGTCGACGCGAATCTCGTCACTGTCCGCCCTCATGGACGCGCGCTCGGGTGGCGGCGTCGCCCCGAGGGCCGTCGGCGGCGGCTCACTCAGACCCAGAATCCGACCCAGCATCCAAATCCGGCCCGCCGCCGCAGAGTTTGATGATCGCTTCGTAGGCGCTCGGCTTGCCTGCCGGGGCACACGCGTCGATGTACGAGTTCACGTCGTCGCCGCATGCAGTGATGAGAGCCTTGGTCGCGTCGGAGCACGCCGTCGTCTGCACGTTCTGGAGGCACTCCAGCGCCTCGTTCTGAGTCGTGCACTTGCCGCAGACGACGTTGAGGCATCCGTTCCACTGCGTGTATGCCCTGCCGCACTCCTCCTTCCCGCTGAGGACTTCGAGGCACCCGCCGAGGTTTTGAATCAAATGGATGCCGTCCCAGACGATCGGAGCCCAGCTGTCGCCATCGTCGGGAGCTACGGCGCAATCCGCGCAGGCCTGAGACTCCTGACTTGCAAGCCGCTCCTTGAGCTCGTCGGGTGTCATTTGCGGGTTCTCGAAAAATAGCGTACCGAGCACGGTCCGGATGTTCGCGGAGCAACTTCCCGGGAGGGCTCGCGCCTTTTTGTACGGGATCGTCGTCGCGTCGTACGGGTCGGTGTCGTAGCAGAGCTGCTCGCCGCCATCGTCGCTCGCAAGCGTGGGGGTCTTCTTCGCGTCGGTCGTGCCTGCGTCTTGGACGGGCGTCGCCTCGCTCGTCTCGGACGTGCAGCCCGCTGCACCCGTCGCTGCCGCGAGGCCCGTCAGGGCAGAGACGCTCGCAAGCGCGAACAACTTCTTGACCATATTCGTCATAACCATCTTGTCGTCTCCTAGGGATTCGCGGTGTTCATCGGCGCCGCGCCGATCGGGGTGTGAATCGAACGATTTTCGAGAGTGCGCGCCGGCATCGTCGTCACGGACACGCTCCGCAACGAGGCCGAGCTCGGCTCGAGCCATCGCCGCTGAAGGAGTGCTACGCCGCCGGCGGGGGCGTCACGACCGCGGCTGCAGCCATGCGCGTTCGCCGCCGCCAATCCCGGCGTGGCGCCCGGCCTTCGCGGATCACGGGGCCATCGAACAGAACCTCGCAGGTTTCCCGTACCGCCACGCGAACTCCCTGCACTCCACGTTTGCCCCAGTGGCCGCCGCGAGGTCGGCGCAGTCTTCGGTCGTGCTGCAAGGACGGCGGCACTCGCCCGTGAGCCCGGGCGGCTGCCCGGTGAAGAGCTCGTAGACGCTCCCGTTTGCGGCCGTACCCTGCGTCGGCAGGCCCGCTGTGCACCTCCAGCCTTTCAGCCATGCGTCGCATGCGTCTGGCACTGGCGCTGCCCCGTCCACTTCCTCCGCGCCGGCGTCGGGCTCATCGAATGCGGCAACGGTCGTGCATCGCCTCGTGCAGAAGCCGTTGTCTTTCGTGGCCCCCGTGCCACCCACGACGGAGCAGAGGCACTCGGCCTTTTCGGTGCTCGACGCCGGCTTCTTGCAGGCCTCGCCCGGCCCCTTCGTGTCGGGCTCCGGGAGCGTCGTGACACAAGCGCCCGTGTCCTTGTCACACTTCTGGCCGCTCGGTCCCTTGCAGTCTTCGTCGTCGCTGCAGCCTCCGGCGCAGTAGCCGATACCGTACGACGGGGCCGAGGCGAATACATACTCGGGGGTACACCTGTTGTTGCCCGCGCACGCAATGTTGATTCGGTACGAGTCGAACCTGCACACGCCGACGCAAACGCCCTGGCTGCCCGGCGAGCCGACGCAGAGGCCGACCTGATCGTCGCAATACAACGACTGTGAGTTGATGCGGGCGTCGTCCTCGGAAGGGACGGTACAGGCGGAGACACAGACCGGCGTGCTCAGGGTCGCGCTCGGGTCATCGACGCCGTCGCGTTTGTCGGCGGAGCAATAGTTGTCGCCGACGCTGCCATCGATAGCGCAGTCCTTGCTCGTCGAGCACGGCTTGCCCACGGTCCGCTCTTCGGGGAGACGGCTCGCTTCTTCGTCGTCGCCGGCCTCCCTCGCGGCTCCGCCGTCATGGGTGCCGCCGTCGCCGATGACTTTCGTGACCAGCTCCGTCGAGGAACAGCCGGCGACCGCGACGATCGCCGCAAGGGCTCCAACCGCGACGACGCTGGTTACATCAAAGTGTCTGCTAGTCATTCCGCCGATTGCCTATTCGATCGAGATTGGGCCTTGGTCGCTTCTCGGAGCGCCGCTTCTGCGCCGCATGACGACGAGCGCGACTCCGGCCAGAGCGAGCCAATCGAACGCTGTCGGAGACGTCGTGCGTGCCGTTGCCGAGCAGCCTCGCGTGACCGCGTGCTGGACGGTGCTGGGGCCGCACGCTTGGTCGGCGCCGTCAGCGCAATCGTCGACGGAGACGGCCCACTGGGGGGCCTCGTAACCTCCCTCGGCTGCGGCCTCGAGCGCCGCACGAATGATCAGGTCGGCATGCGCGTCCGTCCGCGTGTAGACCGCGTTCCGGCAATTCCCATCCGAGCGGGACAATGCGCCGAGCACGTACAGGCTGCCGTCGGCCTGGCTGACCTGGTAAGGACCGCTCCCTGAGTCACCGCTCGTGCAGACGTAGCCGTCGGTGACGAGCTCCCTCTCGTCGATGGGATAGGGATCGCAATCGTAGCTGTCGTCCCCGGGGATGCAGAGGATGTCGATGGCTGCCCGTTCGCGACGGCTGCCGCTGTCGCGAGCCGTCGGCGCCGATCGGCCGTAGCCCACAGCCGTGACCTTGCGGCCCACGTTGCCCGGCTCGCTGAGTGAGAATTGGACGACCGGCGTCGCAGGGTTAGCGACGCTCGCCGGGATCTTCTCGTCGAGCTCGAGGAGGGCAATGTCGTTGCCGCACCAACCGTTCTCCGTCTCGACGAAGATCTTCTTCACCCGATAGATCGGTTCGGCTTGGTTGATGGGGGACACGGCCTGGATCAAGAGCGAATCGGCGTCGATGAGGTCTGCGGGGAACGTGGTCTCCCCACACGTGATGGCGCCGGTGCTGCTGGGCAAAGCGTCACGAGGGATGACGCACTGGCGCGCGGTGAGAACGAGGTTCGGCGCGATCAGCGTGCCCGAGCACGCGTGATTGTCGATGTTTCCGACGCTGAGGGCGGAGTTGTACTTCTCGGCAGCGGTGCGCCCGATCACCGCGCTCGTCTGCGTGCCGACATCTTCACCTTCTGCCTCGTTGGACGGCAGGGTGCACGCGAGCTGCATTGTGAGCAGCAATCCAACGAGAATCGTAGTTCGCATATCGTCTATCTCCTGACCTCTCGAGCTCCCCATCGGAGAGCCCGGCGCCCCGCTCGAGGACGAGCACGTGGCCGCAAGGCACCGAATACGGAGGCGCCGACGTCTGAAAGAGGAACGGCTGGAAGACGCGCCGAGGGACCGCGCAGGCTCACGCCCTGTAGAATGTCGGCTTTGCGCCGGCCGATCACGAGCGACGACGAATGCCGCGAGCCGACACCGATCCGCGAAGGATGGTCTCCTCCCGATATCCAACAGCACGCCGCCACGTTGGCGTTCGAGGGCTCGAACGAGGAGCTCGGCGCCGTCCTTGTGGCTTACGTTCCTGCCGCCGTGAAGCGGCCAACACTACCGCGCCGCGCGCGTCACCTCGTCATGGCAAAAGTACCTCGACCGGCGTGAGGCTCGGCTCGAAGATGATACCGTTTCCCAGCTCGCCGTTGCCGTTCTCTCCCCAGCAGTACACCTTTCCGTTCGTGAGAAGCGCGCATGTGCTGAGCGCGGCCGTTCGAACGATGGCCGCCGGGGCGGGCAGGCCCTGCACCTTCACCGGGGTGACCGCGAACTCTCGCGTCCCGTCGCCCGCTTGCCCGGACGTGTTCGAGCCCCAGCAGTAGACGTCACCGGAGAGCCCGACGGCACATCCGCGTTGTGGGTCGAATGCCGTCGAACCGTACGGCGCACCGGAGGTGGCGACGCTGACCGCAAGCTCGGGGAGCGGGACGCGTCGAGGCAAGGCGTTCAACCGCACGTCGCCCAGAAGCGGGTCGGTCAATCCCCAACAGTAGACGGAACCTTGTGCGACGACACACGCATTTGCGCCTTCGGCATCCACGTAGGTGACTCCAGTCAGCGGAACCGGCCTCGGTCGCGGATCAGGGGAGAGCGACGAGACGCGACCAATGACAGGGTTTGCACCCCAGCTGAGGAGTGTTCCATCGGTTCGAAGGAGATACGTGGCGCCGACGCTAACGGTTTGGAATGTGTAGGCGGCAACGAAGACGTCCTGGATGGGGGCTCCGTCGGGGATGTCGACCGTCGTCACCGGGTTTGCGGCTGTCGCGTTCTCACCGAGGGTGGGAGGCCGCACCTGACCGTTCACGTTCGTCCCCCAACACGCGACGCCGTTTCCCTCCAGGGTTGCACAGCCGGTGGGCGCATATTCGAGCCACGGACGGCGGGGGTCATGAGGCGAGAAGTCGACGTGCGTCGCGGCCGGGATGGGCAGTTTCACCGGGCTGACCTGCGTCGTGAAAGCGGACGTCGTCGACTGAAGGAACGGGCCCGTTCCCCAACACCACGCCGCGCCATCCTTGTCGACCGCGCATGTGTGCGAGAGCCGAACGATATCCTCGAGCCCCGGTACGCGTTCGGGGACGGCGCTCCATTGGACCGAGCTGGCCCTTGCGAGCTCGCCGTGCTCATTACTTCCCCAGCAAGCGACGGTGCCGTCATCGAGCAGCGCACAAAAGCTCCAATTTCCGTTCATGACGAGCGCCTTCGCGCAGGCCGCGTCGACGCACTGAATCGGCGGAGGCCCCGCGTCCGACGTCGCAGCATCAATGGTGCTCGCGTCGATCGTGCTCGCATCGGCCGCGTCGGCATCGGCGATGGGTGTCTCGCGCGCCTCGGAGTCGACCGAGGCGTCCTCCGCCGAGCTCGTCGCCCCCAGCGTCACCGACGTCGTCGAGCAGCCGACGATCGCCGCGGGGATACCGAACGTGCAGGTAGCGAGGGCGAACGCGATGGGGGCGCGACGATCAAGGCGCATTTGGTGCCGATTTGTGATATGCATTGTACGTTCCGACTGCCCAGAGGTTCTGATTCGACGTTCCCCGAACGCGGTGGAGCAGTGTGGGATTCGCAGAGCCGTTGATGGCGAGACGAGAGAAGCCGTACGATGGGCTGTCGCCCCAAATCGACTGTCCGCGAATGAGCGCGCTCCTCTCGATAGCGGTGTTCGAGTCGTAGGTCGCGACGACGAGTAAATCGTCTGGTGACATGGCCCATACCGACCCCAGAACCGCCATGGCCATGCTCGGGGGGGGCCGCGTGGTCGCGACCGTGACCTGATCCCCGGAAAGGCCGACGTTCAGGAGCACGTTGACCCCGTGCTCGTCTATGGCTTCCGTCGCCGCGAGGACGCGATTCTTCGAAGGTGTGGAAATGCCCTGGCTCAGGCTGCCGGGGACCATCGACAAGTCGTCCCGGTTGATACACCCCGATGGGAGGGAAATGCCGTCGAGCACGGTCCGGTATCCATCCGCATTTTTGTGCACGAGAATCGCGCACGGCGATTGGCCCCCAAAGACATAGGCGTTCCCCCGAGCTCCGGCGAACCAGAGATCATCCGGCCCCGTGCCGCCGATCTCGTAGAAGTCGATCGGCGCGCTCTGGTCGACGTCGACGAATCCCTCGTCGACCCATTGGAGGGTTTCGGTCCCCGCGTCGGCACCGCCATCGGCGGCGCCGCCCGCGCCGGGGGAGGTATCTAGGCGATAGATCTTCCCGCACGTCGCTACGTAGACGTTTCCGTCCGTGCTGCCGCCGACGGCAGCTCCTCCCGGAAGCCGATCGCAAGGAATTCTGCCCGTCGTCCACGTCCACTCCGTGGCAGGTGCAACCGGACGACGTCCTCGAACGACCACGATCGCGACTGAACCGCCGGACAAAAGTCCCGAATAGTCGATGAGCGTCTCGTAGACCGTGTCCTCGTCGGGCGCCCAGAATCTTGACGGGAAGCTGCCAACAGTAGGAGGCGGGCTCCCCTTGAGGAGGATCCAACCGCTTTCCGGTGTCCACTCCCCAATTTTGTAGATGATATTGTCGCCAGACATCATGGCAAACGCTCGCTTCTCGAACGGCACCACGTCCAGGACGATGACGTTCAGGCCCGGAAGCGTCGTCTTGCACCAGCCGTCCGGGCTACACGGCATCGCGGCATCAGCGACGCTCGTATCATCCGGCTGGGCCGCATCGCTATCGTTCGGAGGAAGCACAGTGCCCTCGGCCGAAGCGTCAGAAGAGCTCGATACCGCGTCGGACGGAGTGTCGGCAGCTGCGCAGGCGACGATGAGGGCAGAGACGATGACGCCTCCGGCGAGGGCGGCGCTTCGACGAGTCAAAATCCGAGCCCTCATGGCTCACCTCCAAGCGTGAGGAGAACGCCGTCCCCGCCGATCCATACTTTTCCGGGCGTCCCCGTCCACACCGTGTGGAAATCCGGTCGTCGACCGCCGAGTCCTCCCACAGCGATCCGCGACCAACGCGTTCCGTCCCAGTGGATTACGCACGAGGCATCTCCAACCGCCCAAACGTCGTTCGGTGAGGTGCCCCACACCGCGTTGAGCGTCTCCGCCACCGGGACGTCGCTCACGACTTCGAGCGTGTCGCCCATGCCGGAGTAGTGCCGAACGGTCCCTGCCGCACCGACGGCGAACATCTCGCTGCCGGTGGCCCAAACGGCTTTCAACTCCATCCAGGTCTGGCTGTCGACTGGGGTGATCGTCGGAGCATCGCTCTGCGCGCCGGTGACGTGCACCGTCGTTCCGCCGCCGCCGACCGCCCACAGATCGTCGGCCGTCGCGCCGTGGATCGCCTCCATCCACCAGCAGCCGAACTTCATACACGTGCCCGCGGGAAACGGATCGCGCACCTCGAGGGTTCTACGACTTGTATCGATGCGCGCACGCCAGAGACCATTCCTTTGGTCCCCCAACGCGTCCCCCAGCCAGGAAGCACTCGTGCCCCAAACCCAGTCCGCATCCGGCGTCGACCACACCGCCGTCAACCGGATGCTCACGCTATCGGGAAGGGGCGCGTCCTGGGCACTCAGCCAACCGTCCGCCGACGGCTGCGCGCCTGCGTTCGGCGCGAGATCGATGCCCCGCACCAGGGGCGAAGCAGGGAATATCGACATCCAAGCCATTTCGCCCGTATCGCGGAGCCACAGGCCGCGAACGGACTCCATCGTGAGGGTTTCGGAGCGCTTCCACGTCGTCCCGTCGAAGTGCGCCATCGCACCGGCAGCGCCTCCTGCCCAAACGTCGGACGGCGAGCGCCCCCGGATCACGTTGATGCGCGTACGCATGTCGAACCCGGTTCCCGCGTCCGACGTCCCGAAGAGCGCAAGAGGGCAGAAAACTTCCGGCACGCAAGGGTCAATGTCAGTTGCACCGTCGACGCTTCCATCAGGAAGAACTCCGCCATCCGCGCTGGCGTCCGAATTGATGCGCTCGCTCGAATCGTTGCGCAGGAGCGAGCCGTTCTCATCGGTGTTGGCGCAGGCGCCGAGCCCTACACTCGCTGCGAACGCGGCGAACATCGAAAGCGCCGAGAGACGACGTAGCCTCATGTTCTCACCTCGCCTTCGATGCGCCCGCATCGAACGCCCACGTTCGTTCGCGGTTGGAAGCGCGCGATCATTGCGGCCCCGTCGTCCCGGAGTCCGGACACGGCTCGACCGCACAACGCCCACCAATGCACGCCTGGTCCTTCAAGCAGTGGACCCCGCACCCGCCGCAGTTGTTCGGATCCGACTGGACGTTGGTCTCGCAGTTGTCGCTCGGATCGTGGTTGCAATCGACCCAGCCATGCTGGCACTCGACCACGCATGAGCCGTAAAGGCACATGCCCAAGCCGTGCCACCCGGCAAAGGGGTTGTCGCTCTGCCCACCTCGACAGTCGACCCCGCAGCCGCCGCAGTTCTCTTGATCGGAGAGCGGGTCGACACATTTGGTGCCGCAAAGCGTCTTGCCTGAAGGGCAGAGGCAGCTCCACGCACCGCCTCCGGAGTCTTCCTGACCGCAGACCTGCCCGGGATCGCAGGCGATCCCGCAGCCGCCACAGTTCTGGACGGTGTTCGTCGGCGTTTCACAACCGGTCTCGGGGTCCTTGTCGCAATCCGCGTAGTTGTCATTGCATTTCGCTTGGCCGCACTGCCCCGAGCGGCAGCCGTAATAGCCGTTCCGGATCGGAGGCGCTCCTGCGGGTCCGTCTGGATCGCAAGCATGACCGCACGCCGAGCAGTTCTTGTCGTCGGAGCGCAGGTCCCGGCAGGTCGAGTCGCTGCTACACGGGGTTGTGTCGGCGGGACATCCACATTGGTACTCAGCGGCAGCGTAATTAAGTTGGACGCACGGCTTGCCAGGATCGGTGCAGGCGTCTCCGCATGTGCTGCAATTCTCGTCGGTGCCGAGCGTCACTTCGCAGCCGTCCTCAACGTCGCCGTTGCAATCAGCTCGGCCCAGTTGACACGTGAGCACGCAGTGGCCGTTCGAACATAGCGACGGGCCAAATTGCGCACCGTAGTTGCACGACACACCACACGCGCCGCAGTTCTGGACATCGGTCATGAGGTCCACGTCGCAAGGGAATTGCGAACCTGGACACGTCGTCGTGTTGTTCGTGCACTTGAGGCTCGGGCAATACGAGATCAACGCGCTCTCATCGTCGGCCGTCGAGGCATCACCGCTCGAAAGACTCGGCGCCGCCGGCGCATCGTCGGACGGACGCTCGAACTCGATCGTCCGGTGCGAACAAGCGAAGACCGTCGCAATCGCGGCCGTGCCGAGCGCAGGCCCTACTAGGATGAATCTCTTCATCTTGAATTCCGAAGGTGGGGGTTGCGAACGTTTGATGCGGCACGGGAAGCTCGTTCGAAGAGCTCGAACGCATCGCACCGCCGCGATCTCAGTGGACGACGGGAGCGAACGAGCTGGTCGTCACGTTTCGGAGGGCCGTGCCGCCGGGATAGGCGTAGCTGGCGTACCAGTCCCAGCCCCAGAGCGTCGCCGTGAATTCGCCGTCACTCTGCATTTGGTGGAGGCCGAGGCCACACGTCACATCACCGAACGAATCGCCTTTGCCAAACTTCCGAGCGAGATCGACCCGACGCCACTCGTATTCGCCACGAACGCCGATGGGCTTCCAGTCGGAGAGCGTGCCTGCGCAGTCGAGCCACACGTCCTTGAACACTCCACCGGTCTTGCGCCGGATGATCACGAGCGACGTGTCTCGGTACGTGGGATCGGCGTAGAAGCTGTACGCGCTCTGGTATTGCTGGGCGGGAATCACGTTGACGTACTCGGCGTCTCCATCGCCGTATGGGGTTGTAGAGCCGCCCGTCATGTACGCGGCCACGTAGATCGGATGCTCGGCGTCCTGCGTCCGCACGACGAAGGCGTCATCGTTGCCAGCGTAGAACGTCGCGGTCTCCCCTGCGGCGAGCTCGAGGGGCGCACCGGTCGGCGGCTGCGGCGGATCGTAATCGAGCTTCGTTCCATCGCGCGCCGCCACGATGCGGTAGGGCACGGGCTCGGTCCCACCGCTGCGTGAACGGTAGCCGGCGGCAGCGTACTCCGAGCCCCACTGCGCCAGCGCGGGGAGTTGTTGCTGCAAGTAGTCACAAGCCGGCGTGTCGGAAGGAATCAGCGCGCACTCGTGGCCGCCGAAGATTGTTATGGGATTGTTCGACACGACGACGCTGCCGGTGAGCTCCTGGATTTGGTCGAACTGGACGACCTCGCCACGATTGAGCTGGTAGGTGACGGGAACGCCGTCGACCGTTGCGGCGACGTCCGGCCCCCCCTGGATGGCGCGCTTCGGATACACGGTCACCTGCGTATCGTCCGTCGACGCGACGATTTGCGTGGTGGGTCCGTTCCCGCCAAAGTACTTGAACAGCACGACGACGGACCACCCGTTGACGATCATGTTCTCTTTGCCCCAGAGCGGAACGGGCAAGAGGAGCGTGGCGGTCGTGGTGGAGTCGCGTGCGGCGCCCCAGGGATAAATCGACGCCAATCCGACGGGCGCGTTCGTGGTCAAGCGGAACGCCTTTCCCCGGCCAGTCCCGTTCGGCACGGGTTCGACGAACGTTGCAGGGGTGACGCCTTTGGGGCAGGGCGTGTTGTTGTTCCCCTTCGCTGGATCCTGATCGGACACGTAGACGACCACCGTCTTGCCGGGCAGAACGGGTCCTTCGTGTCGGTCCAGCTGCGTCGGATCATTGGAGCGGGGTTCGTACACGGCATTCGATAGATCGAGCCTATCGTCGCCGAGCGCGAGGGTCAGGTCGACCGGGACGGTCGAAGTGTTGACGACGTACGCGGCGAAGCATCCCTGCCAGAGGCGGTAGGCCGGTGGCTGGAGGTAGAAGTCACAACCGTTCGAGCTCTTGTCGGCTGCCGCCGCCGCGCACGGCTCCTGGCAGACGCCGGCGCCACACGCACGATCCTCCGCGCACGTCTCGACGACGGCGCCGGTGCACGTGTCGATTACGGAGCGGTGATCGAGCGTGCACTGGAGACCACACGGCGGCGGCGGCGGGGCCGCGTCGGGAGAACTGAACTTGGAGGTGTCCTCGACGAAGACGATTCGGTCGCTCGAACAGCCCATCGACGCGACGGGTGCCGCGAGGGCCACGACGAGAGCGGTCGCGACGAAATGCTTAGGGCGAAGAATGCGGCTCATCGTGCAAGGCTCCGGAAGAGTTTCGATCGTTGCAGTCGCCCGTCAGGGCCAGGACGCGTTCGCGGTACGCTGACGCCGGGTGAGCGCCGAGGAACGCTCGTCCGGCGCGGCATCGCTCGCGAGCGTTGCCGAGGCCGCGGAGGGCCTCGATCTCGAGCACGGACACCTCCTGAGCGAGCACGCCATGCGGGAACGAGGCGCGATGGACGCGGACGGCACGACGCGCACTCGCGTACTCGTTGGCCACGATCTTCGCGCGGATGGCAGAGACGCTCGCGAGCTCCCTCGCGAGGTCGTCGTCGTCGGACAGCGGCGCCGATGCCGTCGTACGCCGCTCGCGCGGAGGCGAGGACGGCGCCGAAGGCGACGCTGGAGCCGAGGGCAACGCATCCACGCTGGTCGTCGCGACGACCGGGTCGGCCGCGCCGAGCGAGGTCGCGGCGCGCGCAGGGGGCGCAGTGTCGACCGGCGCGGACGGCGTCGTCATTTCGACGGCGACGCCAGCTCGCTCGGCAGGAGCAGTCACGTACGTTGCTCCGACGACGATCGACAGGACGAACGCGCCTCCCAGCGCGCCGAGCGCGAGCCGACGAGGCAACGAGGCCGCGGCGTGGGCGACCCGGGTGGCAAACAGCGCGGCTCCCCCGCCGAGCCGAAGGCGGCGAAAGACGTCGCGTTGCTCCTGCCATCGTTGCGACGAGCGCTCGGCGCGAGCGTCGCGGAAGAGATCTTCGAGATTGAGATCGTCGTGGCGGCTCATGGTTCGTTCTTCCCGCGCTTGGCAAGGGCGGACGACAGCTCGGCGCGGGCTCGCCGGAGGCGCGAGGCTGCCGTACCCAGAGGGACCCCGAGGACGGCGGCGGCTTCGGGCACCGTCATGTTCTCGAGGTCGCAAAGGATGACGACCGCTCGAAGATCGGGGGAGAGCGCAGAGAGCAGGCTGTCGAGCAAACGAAGTCGCCCTTTCCTGTCGGCGAGCGACTCCGGGTTGGGATCGTCTGGGTCGGTGTGGACATCGAGGTCGTCGACCCCGTTCTCGGCCGAGTGACGCGCGCGCCGCCGCCTCGTGTTGGCGGCGATGCGTGTCACCGTGTGGAAGAGGAAAGACTTCTCCGCCCCCTCGGCGACGTTCGCGATCTTCGCCGCGAGAACGACGAAGACTTCTTGGGCAGCGTCCTTGGCGTCCTCCGGGCGCACCCCGAGACGCCGGAGGCCGCGCCAGACGAAGTCGTAGTAGGCCACCGTCGCGTGCTTGAGACGTGCTCGGTCCGCAGCGGATAAGTCCGCCACGGTCGTGCTGGGTGCCGACGCGATCGTGGTCACCCCCGATACAATGTCGGGTTTCTTCGAGTCGATCACCGGCCGCCGAAATAAATTCCGAGGCCGAGGCCGACCTCGCCGACGACCTGCGACACGGCAAAACGGGCGATGGATGAGCTGTCCTTCGATACGGCTTCGAACCGCGTCGTCGGGACGCTCACGTTGCCGAAGAGCTCGGAATACAGCGACGGTCCGAAGTGCCATCGAGCCCTCGCACCGCCTCCGAACGAGAGCCAAGGATCGAGGGTGGCTTCGAGGTCCCCTCGTCCGATTTTCGAGGGCGTTCCCGAGCTCGAAGCCTCGAAGCCGCCACTCGTCGCGGCCACGCAGCCTTCGATCGAGACCACCGGGAACACTCGACGCGAAAGGCAGCCTTCGAGTCGGGCGGTCCACGTCTGGACGAAAACGTCCAAGCGTGCCGGACCTGGTACCGATGCGCCGGCGTACGCGAGGGACAGGCGCCCGCCGAGCACACTACGGCCGAGCTTGCGGCCGACGTCGACGTAGGCGCGATAGCCCATCGCAGAGCGCGGGAGAGATCCGATGACGAGCTCGGTCCCGAGGCCGAGGCCGGTCATCCATACCGCAGGCTCGCCTCGCGCCGTCGGCGCGCGGCTCGCCTTCCGCCGCGTGGCTCGTGCGCTCGGGACGGGCCCCTCCGCTGGGGCTTTCGTTTCGTTCGTCTCCGGTCCCGGCACGTCGGTCGGGGCGTCGCCGTCGGGGACGGTCGGCGCGTCGTCCTGAGAAGGCTTCTCGGGAACGGCGTTGCTCGCGAGGGCGGCGACGACGGCGAGGGCGCGTGTCAAGGTCGCGCAATCACGCGCGTCGACGCTTCGCGTGTAGGAGGCGCCGCGCGTCGACGTGACGACGACCTCTCCGCGCAGGGACGCGGCCGCGCGCCGAATCCGTACGTCGAACGTGCGCGCGCGAGCATCGTCGGGCGCGAGCGTCAGCCTCGGCAGCTCGGCACGGAGGAGCTCGATGAACCGCGCTTGCGGCGGACACTGGTTCGCGAGCTCACCGTCGACGTCGAAGCGAAGGTGAATGGGCTCCGGCAGCTCATCCGCGTTCGCGCGGGCAGCTCCTACCGCGATGCAGGCGCCCGTGCTCACGGCGACGAGCCATCTCGGGAGCGGAGCGCCGATCCGCGAAGCTCTCCGAGCGTCGGCCATCACCCCTCGGCGACGTGGACGGGCTCCGCGCGTCGCATGCACGCTCGCTCGCCGGGCATGACGGAACTGACTCTACACGCCTTCGTCCGGGCGCGCATCGCGCACGCGCAAGCGGGACCGTGGGAAGGCTCCCCCTCTCCGAGGAGGTCCCCGGGTCAAAGTGACTCGACGAACGCGACGAGGTCGGCGCGGGCAGCCGCCGGCAGGAGCTCGTAGGCGCGCCGCGAGCCGGCAGCCTCTCCGTCGTGCCAGAGGATCGCCTCGTCGATGGTGCGGGCGCGGCCGTCGTGGAGCAGGTGCCGCGTCCCGTTGACGATCGGGATGAGGCCGAGCCCCCAGAGCGGCGGCGTCCGCCACTCGCGCTCGCCCGCGTCGCCCTCCTTGCGATGATCGGCGAGGCGCTCGCCGAGATCATG
>Ga0164243_10007114_pt1 | contig 16781 bp, 15 predicted proteins | sample OricompcompostOP_FD_108781 | JGI IMG/M metagenome (GOLD analysis project Ga0164243, IMG submission 108781) | Organic Plus compost microbial communities from Emeryville, California, USA - Original compost - Organic plus compost (OP) | ecosystem: Engineered > Solid waste > Mixed feedstock >... | reverse complement strand
GCTCTGGCTGCTCATGGAACCTTGACCACGGCTTCCATCGACAGGCCGACGCGCAGGGGGTTCTTCTCCAGCTCCTTCGGATCGAGCGCGATGCGCACCGGCACCCGCTGGACCACCTTGATCCAGTTGCCGGTGGCGTTCTGCGCCGGGATCAGGGCGAAGGCCGAGCCCGAGCCGCCGCCGATGCCGACGACCTTGCCGTGGTACTTCACGCGCCGACCATAGAGGTCGCTGGTCAGCTCGACCGGCGAGCCGACGTGGATCTTGCGCAGCTGAACTTCCTTGAAGTTGGCGTCGACGAAGGCGGCCTGGATCGGCACGACGTTCATCAGCAGCGCGCCGGCCTGCACCCGCTGGCCAACCTGCACGGCCTTCTTGGTGACGATGCCGTCGACCGGCGCGCGAACCGTGGTGCGCTCCATGTCGAGCTGCGCCTGGTGCAGCCTTGCGCGGGCGGCGGCGACTTCCGGATTGCTCTGGACGTCAGCGCCGCGCACCAGCACCGCGGCGGCCTCGCGCTCGGCGCCGGCGGCCGTGACGTTCGCCTTGGCCTGACGCACCGCCGCCTCGGCCGCGGCGACCGCGGCCTGGGCGGTCGTCCGCCGGTTCTCGGTCTCGGTCATCTCGTCCTTCGACACCGCCCCGGTGCCGGCGAGATCGCGCCGGCGGCCGTACTCGGTCTCCGCGCGGGCCAGGTCGGCGCGGGCCGACGCCAGCTGCGCCTCGGCGCGATGCAGGTCGGAGACGCGGGCCTGGCTCTGGGCGGCGGCGACGTCCTGGTTGGCGAAGTAGCCCTGCACCCGCCGCTCGGCCTGGCCGAGTTCGGCCTGCGCCCGCTCCAGGGCCAGCCGGTAGTCGGCCGGCTCGATCACCGCCAGAACGTCGCCCTTGCGGACGAACTGGGTCTCCCGCGCCGGCACGGCGACGATCGGCCCGCCGACCTGGGCGGTGACCTGGGCGCTGTCGGCGCCGACGTAGGCGTCGTCGGTGCTGACCCGGCGCGAGCCGATCAGCAGCCAGTAGATCAGCCAGAGCACGGCGATCACGAGCACCGCCGCGCCCAGCATCATGAACAGCCGCTTGCGCCGCGCGCGCAGCCGCCGGGTCTTCGCCTCCGGCGACTCGGCCGCCGTCTCGATGGTGGTTTCGTAATTCATGGGTGGTCCTCGACCGGGGCGGCCGTCAGCTGTTGCGGAAGCCGCCGCCGAGCGCGCGGGCCAGCGCGGCGTCGACAGCGAGCGTACGGGTCTCGAGCGTGGCCACGAGGCGGCGCTGGACGATCAGCGTGTTCTCCGCCGACAGCACGACGATGTAGTTGGTGAGTCCGCCGTCGTATCGGAGCTTGGCGATGCGATAGGCGTCCTCGGCGGCGGCCAGCGCGCGTTGGGATTCGGCCAGGCGCGTCTGCAGCTGCCGGGCGCTGACGGCGGCGTCGGCGACCTCGTGCAGGGCCTGCACCAGCGTCTCGTCATAGGCCGCGATCGCCGCGTCATAGTCGGCCCGCGCGCCGCGATAGGCGCCTTCGAGCCGGCCGGCGCTGAAGATCGGCAGATTGAGGGCCAGCCCGACCTGACCGACCTGCGAGGCCGGATCGCGCAGCAGGTCGAGCCCCAGGGCCTCGCGGCCGATGAAGGCGGCGAGGTTGATGTTCGGATAGAAGCCCGCCTTCGCCGCCTTGATCCGCTGGGCGGCCGCTTCCGCCCGCAGCCGCGCCGCCTGCACGTCGGGGCGGCGGCCGACCAGTTCGACGGCCAGGTTCGCCGGCAGGGCGAAGCCGGCGGCGATGCCCGCCGACGGACGATGCAGCGCCAGACCGCGGTCCGGCCCCTGCCCCGCCAGCGCCGCCAGGCGATTGCGCGTCAGGCCGATCTGCTCGTCGAGCGCGGCGAGCTCCTGGGCGGCGGCTGCGGCGATCGCCTCCGCCTGCCGCGCCTCGCCCTCGTTCGCGGAGCCCGCCTCCACGCGCTGCGCGACCAGCTTGGCGGTCGCCTGGCGGTTGGCGAGATCCTGCTCGGCGGCCTCGCGCTCGCTGAACAGCCGCGCGAAGTCGGCGTAGGCCGCCGCCAAGCTGGTGGTGAGCATCAGCCGCGCCTCAGCGGCGTCCATCTGCGCAGCCTCCGCTTCGGAGGTCGCGGCGGCCAGATTGGCGCGGTTGCGGCCGAACAGATCGAGATCCCAGTCGAGATCGAGACTGCCGCGGCCGTAGTCGTTGTAGCCCTGCGGCACGAACTCCGGCGGAATCCCGACATTCCCGCTCTGCCGGGTCTCGGCGATCCGGGCGTTCGCGCCGAGGCTCGGCAAACCCGCGGCGCGCTGCTGTTCGGCGAGCGCACGGGCGCGGCGCACGCGCGCCTCCGCCTGCGCCAGGGTCGGCGAGTCCTTCAGCGCCTCGTCCATCAGGCCGTTGAGCTGCGCATCGTGGTAGCGCCGCCACCAGCCGTCGTCGGGCCATGCGGCCTGCGGGGCTTGGAAGCTTTGCGCGGTCGCGTAGGCGGAGGTCGGCTTGGCCTGGGGCTCCGGACCCAGACGCGGGACCGCGGCGCATGCGCTCAGGGCGCTCGCCGCGGCGAAGGTGAGGAGAAAGCGATACATGGAGCCTCTGGTGGGAGGATGGCCGAGGCGGAAAATGACCGTACTGTACGGTCACCAGTAGGCGTGCTACAACCCTGTAGTCAAGTTGGAAATCAGTGGGAGCGGCATGGCCACGGCAGCGCGAGAGATGAAGCGGGAGGACCGCCGGGACTCTATCCTGGATGTCGCCCACGAATGCTTTGTCGCCGAGGGCTACGGATCCACCTCGATGTCCACGATCGCCGCCCGGCTCGGCGGCTCGAAAGGCACGCTCTACAACTATTTCAGATCGAAAGAGGAACTGTTCGACGCCTTCGTCCGCAGGTCGTGCTCGCGCCTGCAGGGCCAGCTCGAGGCCGAGCCCGGCGAAGGCGATCCGCGCGAGCGGCTGGTGCGGATCGCCAGGGACTTCCTCGACCACCTGCTGTCGCCCGAAGCCGTGGCCATCTATCGCGTCGTCGTCGGCGAAGGCGAGCGCTTCCCCGAACTCGCCCGCCTGTTCTATGAGGCCGGCCCCCGGACCGGCATCGCCAAGACCGCAGACCTGCTCAAGGGGCTGATGGACGACGGCGTCCTGCGCCGTGGCGACCCGGTCCTGGCGGCGCACCAGTTCAAGGACCTGGCGCTCTCCGGCGTCTTCAACCTGCGCCTCTGGGGGGTGATCGAGGACCTGACGCCGGCCGAGCGGGCGGCGCGGGCGGAGGTGGCGGTGGACACCTTCCTGCGGGCCTACGCGCCGGAAACACGCTGACCCCCTAAGAAGAAGCTCCCCCGCACGCGGGGGAGCTGGCAGCTGACCGAGGGGCGGTGAGACCCTTCCCTCACACCGCCCGGACGATCGCCAGGAAGTCCGCCGCCTTCAGCGACGCGCCGCCGACCAGGGCGCCGCCGACTTCGCGGGCGTGCAGGATCTCGGCCGCATTGCTCGGCTTCACCGAGCCGCCGTAGAGAATCGGAACCACCTGCGCCTCTTCGCCGAACATCTCGACCAGGGTCGCGCGGATGGCACCGTGCACCTCCTCGATCTGCGGATTGTTCGGCGTGAGGCCCGTGCCGATCGCCCAGATCGGCTCGTAGGCGACGGCGAACGCCTTGCCCTTCAGTTCCGGCGGCAGCGAGCCGCGCACCTGGGCGGTGACGACCTCCAGCGCCTTGCCGGCGTTGCGCTGATCGAGGCTCTCGCCGACGCAGACGATCGGCTCCAGCCCGTGGCGCAGGGCGGCCCGCACCTTCTTCGCGACGAGCTCGTCGTCCTCCCGATACGCCTCACGGCGCTCGGAGTGGCCGAGGATGACCAGCTTGGCGCCGGCGTCGGCCAGCATCTCGGCGGAGATGTCGCCGGTGAAGGCGCCCGCGTCGTCGGCGTGCGCGTCCTGGCCGCCGACCAGCACCTTGGAGCCCGCGAGAGCGTCGCTCATCCGGTCGATCAGGATGCAGGGCGGGCAGATCGCCACGCGCACCTGCGTGGCGCCCACGCCCTCCGCCACGGCCTTAGCCTCGGCGATCGAGCTGGCGAGCCCGTTCATCTTCCAGTTTCCGGCGATCAGCGGCGTCGGCGACTTCATGACCCTCACTTTCTTGCAAACCGCAAGGCGGTTAAGCCAAGCCGCGGTCTCTGTCACGCGCTTGCGGCCCGCAAGCGGCCTCAACTATACCCATCCGCTCTTGCGCCCGGGAAAGGGATCTGATGCTCGCCGCCTTCCGCGTTTTCGCGAAATCCTGGGTCGCCATGGGCCTGATCGGTTTGCTGATCATCGCCTTCGCCATCTTCGGCATCCAGGACGTCTTCGGCCAGCGGCTGGGCGACTCGGTCGTGGTCGCCGGCTCGCGCAAGGTCTCGTCCACCGACTTCCGCCGGGAGTTCGACGCGGTGCGCAAGCGCGCCGAGGAGCAGATGGGCCAGCCGGTGAGCGCCGAGGTCGCCGCCGAGAACGGTCTCGACCGCCAGGTGCTGCAGGGCCTCGCCACCCGCGAGGCGTTCGCCGAGCTGCTGCACCGCATGGGCATCCGGCCTTCGGACAAGGACGTGGTGGCGCAGATCGCCAAGATCCCGGCCTTCTTCAATCCGGTCTCCGGCAAGTTCGATAAGGCGCTCTACCAGCAGCGCTTGGCGCAGAACGAGATGTATCCCGAGCGCTTCGAGGGCCTGCTGCGCGACGAGATGGCGCAGCAGCAGCTGGTGTCGGCCCTCACCCAGGCGCTGGAGTCGCCGCGCGCCTATTCGGCGCTGGCGGCCATCTACGCGCTGGAGAGTCGCGACATCAGCTTCCTGACGGTCGAGCCCGCCAGCGTGCCGCGTCCGGCCGCGCCGACCGACGCCCAGCTCACCGCCTTCATGAAGGAGAACGCGGCGCAGCTGACCATGCCGGAGTTCCGCGTGCTGACCGTCGCCCGGTTCAGCCCCGAGCTCGTGGCGGCCGGCGTCAAGGTCGATGAAGCGGAACTGCGGAAGCGCTACGAGTTCCGCAAGGACACGCTGTCCACGCCGGAGACCCGCACCCTGGTGCAGATCCCGGCCAAGGACGCCGCGACCGCCCAGAAGATCACCGCGCGCCTGCAAGCCGGCGAAGCGCCCGACGTCATCGCCAAGTCGCTGGGCGTCGACGCGATCAGCTACGAGAACAAGCCGAAGACCGCGATCGCCGATCGCAAGCTGGCCGAGGGCGCGTTCAAGCTGCAGCCCGGCGCGGTCTCCACCGTGCAGGGCGATCTGGGCATGGCGGTGGTGAAGGTCGTCGCGGTGGCGCCCGGCACGACCGTCACTTTCGACCAGGCGCGTCCCGCCCTGGAGGCCGAGATGCGCAAGGACGCGGCGGCCGAGAAGGTCTATGCGCTGACCCAGGCCTATGACGAGGCTCACCAGAAGGGCGCCAACCTGACCGAGGCCGCCGAGAAGGCCGGCGTCGCCGCGACCACCATCGGCCCGGTGTCGAAGGACGGCCGCGACCAGCAGGGCCAGCCGCTCGGCGGACTGAACCAGAAGCTGATGGAGACCGCCTTCAGCCTGCCGGCCGGCGGCGAGAGCGAGGTCGTGGAGGCCGGCGGGGGCGAGTATTTCGCAGTCCGCGTCGAGAAGATCATCCCGCCGGCGATGCCGCCGCTGGCGGAGATCAAGTCGGAGCTGAGCCAGGCCTGGACGATGCGCGAGGTCGCCAAGGCGATGCAGGCCAAGGCCGACGAGCTGGCCGCCCGGGTCCGCAAGGGCGAGAGCCTCGAAGCCGTCGCCGCCAGCGCCGGCGCCAAGGTGACCAAGGTCGCCGGCGTCGACCGCCGCACCGGCCAGCAGAACCCGCAGGTCTCGCCGGAAATCCTCGGCCATGTGTTCGGCGGCAAGCCGAACGAGGTCTTCGTCGCCCGGGCGCGGAACTTCGCCATGGTGGTCGGCAAGGTCGATGCGACCCGCACCGGCGATCCGGCGCAGCTGGCGCAACTGGCCGAGCAGACTCGCCCGCAGATGACCGAAACCCTCTTCCGGGAAATCGGCCAGAGCGCCCAGGCGGCGGCCCGCGAGGAGCTGAAGGTCAAGGTCGACTACAACCGCGCCCGCGCCGCCATCGGCCTGCCGCCGCTGGACGCCGAGGGCAAGCCGGAGCCGGCGAAGTGAAGCTTGAGCCTGAGTTCGAGGCCTTTAAGTCCGCCTACGACGCCGGGGCGTCCCAGCTGGTCTGGACGCGGCTGATCGACGACCTGGAGACCCCGGTCTCCGCCTATCTGAAGATCGGCCACGGCCGGCCCTACGCCTTCCTCTTCGAATCCGTCGAGGGCGGCGCCTGGCGCGGACGCTATTCGATCATCACCCTCAATCCGGACCTCGTCTGGCGCTGCCGCGGCGACCAGGCCGAGGTCGCCGAGGGCCCGGAGGCGATCGCCGCCGGCCGCTTCGCCCCGCAGCCGGGCGGCGCGCTGGAGTCGCTGAAGGACCTGGTCGCGGCCTCGCGCATCGAGCTCCCGCCCGGCCTGCCGCCGCCGTCTGCCGGCGTGTTCGGGGCGATCGGCTACGACATGATCCGGCTGGTCGAGCGGCTGCCGAACGTCAACCCGGACGCCTTGGGCCTGCCGGACGGGGTGATGACCCGCCCCTCGATCGTGGCGATCTTCGATTCCATCGCCCAGGAGATCCTGCTGGTGACCCCGGTCCGCCCGAACGGCGCATCGGCGCAGGACGCCTGGCGCGCCGCCAGCGAGCGCCTGGAGACGGTGCTCGCCGACCTCGGCCGCGCCGCGCCGCGGCTCGTCGGCGACGGCAAGCCGCAGGCCGACGGCTTCACCACCCCGGTCTCGCGCGAGGACTACAAGGCCGTCGTCGAGCGGGCCAAGGAGTACATCCGCGCCGGCGACATTTTCCAGGTGGTCCCGAGCCACCGGTTCCGCGCGCCGTTCGCGCGCGATCCGTTCGCGCTCTACCGCTCGCTGCGGCGGATGAACCCCTCGCCGTTCCTGTTCTTCCTGAACTTCGGCGACTTCCAGCTGGTCGGCTCCTCTCCGGAGATCCTGGTCCGCCTGCGCGACGGAAAGATCACCATCCGGCCGATCGCCGGCACTAGGCCGCGCGGCGCCACGCCGGAAGAGGATCTGGCGCTCGAGCAGGAGTTGATCGCCGATCCGAAGGAGCGCGCCGAGCACCTGATGCTGCTGGATCTCGGCCGCAACGACGTCGGCCGGGTGGCGATGCTGAAAGACAGCGGCTCCAACGAGCAGCCCTCGGGGGCGCCGCGCGCTCCGCGGGTGCGGGTGACCGACAGCTTCTTCATCGAGCGCTACAGCCACGTCATGCACCTGGTCTCCAACGTCGAGGGCGACGCCCCGGACGGTCTCGACCCGGTCGACGTGGTGATGGCCGCCCTGCCCGCCGGCACGCTCTCGGGCGCGCCGAAGGTGCGGGCGATGGAGATCATCGACGAACTGGAGATCGAGAAGCGCGGCATCGGCTACGCCGGCGGCGTCGGCTATTTCGGAGCCGACGGCTCGGTCGACACCTGCATCGTGCTGCGCACCGCCCTGGTGAAGGACGGGACCATGTACGTCCAGGCCGGCGGCGGCGTGGTCGCCGATTCCGATCCCGACGCCGAGTACGACGAGACCCTGCACAAGTCCCGCGCCCTGCGCCGCGCGGCGGAGGAGAGCTGGCGGTTCGAGTAGCTCCTCCCCGCTTGGCGGAGACGAGCTACAGCGGCGCGCTGCGCACCACGTGGGTGGTGACGACCGGCGGCGCGAGGATCATGGCGGTGGCGAAGGCCAGGGCGCAGAAGGCGGCGAAGAAGGCCGCCGCCAGCACCGGCCACATGCGCTCCCTGGTCGGCCTGGGCGTGAGCAGCGCCCGGATCCGCGCGGTCGCCGCGGGGTTCAACGCCGAATCGTTCATCGCCATGTGACGAGGATCGCGCCATCGCTTGCGCCGCGCCATGACGCCCTTGGCTCCGGCCGCCCCAACGCCTAGAGAGTGGCGCATGATCCTGGTGATCGATAACTACGACAGCTTCACCTACAACCTCGTTCACTACCTGAACGAGCTGGGGGCGGAGACGCTCGTCCACCGCAACGACGCCTTGAGCGTCGAGCAGGCGCTGGGCCTGAAGCCGCAGGGGATCCTGCTGTCGCCCGGGCCGTGCACGCCGAACGAGGCGGGCATCTGCCTCGACCTGCTGGCGGCCGCGCCGGAGGATCTGCCGATCTTCGGCGTCTGCCTCGGCCACCAGGCGATGGGCCAGGCCTTCGGCGGCAAGGTGATCCGCGCCCGCGAGCTGATGCACGGCAAGACCAGCCCGATCCATCACACCGGCAAGGGCGTCTTCAAAGGCCTGAAGAACCCCTTCACCGCGACCCGCTACCACAGCCTCTGCATCGAGCGGGAAACCGCGCCTAAGGTGCTGGAGGTCACCGCCTGGACCGACGACGGCGAGATCATGGGCGTGCAGCACAAGAGCCGGCCGATCCACGGCGTGCAGTTCCATCCCGAGTCCATCGCCACCGAGTGCGGCCACGAGCTGCTGGCGAACTTCCTCGACATCGCCGGCGTCAAGCGCCTCGCCACGGTCTGAGGCGGCCAGCCGATGTCCGACGCCTTCAAGCCGCTGCTGAGCCGTCTCGCCGACGGCGCCACCCTCTCGGAAGAGGACGCCGGCGAGTTCTTCGCCGCCTGCCTGCGCGGCGAGCCGACCTCCGCCCAGGTCGCCGCCGCCGTCACCGCCATGCGCATGCGCGGCGAGACGGTCGGCGAGATCACCGCCTGCGCGCGGGCGATGCGCCGCGCCGCGGTCATGCTCGACCATCCGTTCCAGACGGTCGACGTCTGCGGCACCGGCGGCGACGGCCTCCACACGCTGAACGTCTCCACCGCGGTCGCCTTCGTCGCCGCCGGCGGGGGCCTGAAGGTCGCCAAGCACGGCAACCGCGCCCTGTCGTCCAAGTCGGGCGCCGCCGACGTGCTGAGCGCCCTGGGCGTCAACATCGCCGCCACCCCGGAGCAGCAGCTGAAGGCGCTGGAGACCGCCGGCATCTGCTTCATGTTCGCCCCGGCGCATCACGGCGCCATGCGCCACGTGACGCCGATCCGCGCCGAGCTCGGCTTCCGGACCATCTTCAACCTGCTGGGGCCGCTGACCAATCCGGCGGGCGCGAGGCGCCAGCTGCTCGGCGTCTACGACACCCGCTGGGTCGAGCCGCTCGCCCGGGTGCTCGGCGCGCTGGGCGCCGAGCGGGCCTGGACCGTGCACGGCCAGGGCATGGACGAGATCACCACCACCGGCGAGACCCAGGTCGCCGAATGGCGTGACGGCCAGGTGCGGCTGTTCCGCATCACGCCCGAGGCCGTCGGCCTGCCGCGGGCGGCGCTCGCCGACCTGACCGGCGGCTCGCCGGCGCAGAACGCCGAGGCGCTCAAGGCTCTGCTCGGCGGCGCCAAGGGCCCCTATCGCGACATCGTCCTGCTCAACGCCGCCGCCGCCTTCTTGGTCGCCGACAAGGTCGAGACCCTGCGCGAAGGCGTCGAGCTGGCCGCCGCGGTGCTGGACGACGGCCGCGCCGCGCAGGCGCTCGAGCGCCTCATCGCCGCCACCCCGGCTCCGGAGCCCGTATGAGCGACATCCTCGCTAAGATCGCCGCCTACAAGCGCGACGAGGTCGCCGCGCGGAAAGCCGACCGCACGGTGGCAGAGGTGGAGGCCGCCGCGGTCGCCGCCAGCCCGCCGCGCGGCTTCCGCGCCGCGCTGGAACGCGCCCATTCGCCCGGCCGCCTGTCGCTGATCGCCGAGATCAAGAAGGCTTCGCCGTCCAAGGGGCTGATCCGCGCCGACTTCGATCCGCCGGCGCTGGCCCGCGCCTACGAAGCGGGCGGCGCCGCCTGCCTGTCGGTGCTCACCGACGGCCCCAGCTTCCAAGGCGCCGACGCCTATCTGACGGCGGCGCGCGAAGCCGTCGCCCTCCCCTGCATCCGCAAGGACTTCCTGGTTGACCCGTGGCAGGTCGCCGAATCCCGCGCGCTCGGGGCCGACGCCATCCTGGTGATCCTGGCGATGATCGACGACGCCACGGCGGCGGCGCTGATGGCCGAGGCGAAACGGTTCGGGATGGACGCCCTGGTCGAGGTGCACGACGAGGCCGAGATGGCCCGCGCCGGCCAGCTCGGCGCCGACCTCGTGGGCGTCAATAACCGCGACCTGCGGAGCTTCGTCACCGACCTCGCCGTCACCGAGCGGCTGGCGGCGCAGGCGCCCGCCGACGCGCTGCTGGTCACCGAGAGCGGCATCTTCACGGCCGAGGACGCCGGCCGGCTCGAGCGCTGCGGCGCCAAGGCCATGCTGGTCGGCGAGAGCCTGATGCGCCAGGCCGACGTGACCGCCGCCACCCAGGCGCTGCTTGCGGCCTAGGGGCCTTCGGCCGCCGCCTCCAGGGCGGCGATGTCGAACTTGGCCATCTTCAGCATAGCCTCGGCGACCCGCTTTGCCTTCGGCGGATCGGCGTCGCGCATCAGCTCCTCGAGCCGCCGCGGCGTGATCTGCCAGCACAAGCCCCAGCGATCCCGCAGCCAGCCGCACTGCTCGATCGAACCGCCCTCGCTCAGCGCGTCCCACAGCCGGTCGATCTCCGGCTGGTCGTCGCACTCCACCATGATCGAGAAGCTGTGGTTGAACGGATCCAGCGGCCCGGCTTCGATCGCCTGGTAGCGCTGGTCGCCCAGAGTGAAGCCGGCGATCTTCACGCTGCCCGCCGGCCCGCTCGGATTGTCGGCCGGGATCGCCGAGATCCAGTCGATCGAAGAGCCCGGAATCAGGTCCGTGTAGAAGCGCAGCGCCGGCTCCATGTCGTTCTCGAACCACAGGTGCTGGGTGACCTTGGTCATGGCTGTTCTCCTCCGCTGAAGCGCCCGCTGGACGGGCGCGCTCGAAGGACGCCCCCGAGCGGCCGATTCCGACTCGCGAACACCGCGTGCGGCGGCAAAGTCTCGGAAAAAACCTGAGAAATCAGCCGGATTGGCAGTAACTTGACATTAATAGAGAACGCTTAGAGAACATCGACAGGGTTTTCGCTTTGTTCTCGAAGCGCTCAGGTCGTAAGGTGTCGTCGTCATGCTCACCCGCAAGCAGCACGAATTGCTCATGTTCATTCATGAGCGCATCAAGGAAACCGGGGTCTCACCGTCCTTCGACGAGATGAAGGAGGCGCTCGACCTCGCCTCCAAGTCCGGCATCCACCGGCTGATCACCGCACTGGAGGAGCGCGGCTTTCTCCGTCGCCTCCCCCATCGGGCGCGGGCGCTGGAGGTGGTGAAGCTGCCGCAGCAGGCGACGACCGCCGCCCCGCCCCGCGGGCGGGCGCCATTCAAGCCGCAGCTGGTCGAGCCGAGCCACACCCTGCCCGCCGCGGCGAACGACAGCCGGGAGCTGCCGATCCTCGGCCGCATCGCCGCCGGCACGCCGATCGAGGCGATCCAGCAGGAACGCGACCGCCTGCCGGTGCCGGAGACCATGCTGGGCGCCGGCGAGCACTTCGTGCTCGAGGTGCAGGGCGACTCGATGATCAACGCCGGCATCCTCGACGGCGATTACGTGGTGATCCGGCGGACCGACGCGGCCAATTCGGGGGACATCGTGGTGGCGCTGGTGATGGGCGAGGAAGCGACCCTGAAGCGGCTGCGCCGCAAGGGAGCGTCGATCGCCCTGGAGGCCGCCAACCCGGCTTACGAGACCCGCATCTTCGGGCCGGACCAAGTCGCGGTGCAGGGCAAGCTGGTCGGTTTGATCCGCCGCTATCACTAATTCGCGAGAACCTTTCCGCGTCCCAGGGTTTTAGGCCGAGGCCGGACTGGTGTCCGGCCCAGCAGGGAGCCTCTCGGATGCGTATCATCACCCTGACGACGGCCGCCGCCCTTGCGCTGACCGTCGCCGCGTGCGGCAAACCCGCGGCCCAGAAGGCCGAGGAAAGCGCGAGCACCGCCACCCAGGAATCCGCCGCCGCCCAGGCCGCCGCGGACGCCAGCCAGGTCACCTCGATCCCCGGCGTCGCCAGCGATGCGGCGACGGACGCGCGTCAGCACGCCGAGCAGGCCGCCGACGCGGCCCGCAACGCCGGCGATGCGGCCGCCGACGCCGCCAAGGACGCCAGCGGCGCGGCGAAGGACGCAGCGCAGGCCACCGGCGATGCGGCGCAGAGAGCCGGCGACGCGGCGAGCGACGCCGCCAACTGATCGGCCTCAGCGAAGGTCGAGGCCCCAGGTCCAAGGCCGCCGGCCCCGCTGATCCTCGGCCCAGCTCACCCGCCAGCCGCCGTCCGGCTGGCGGTAGAGTTCGGCTGAGCCGCCGCGCCGGAAGTCCGCGCCGGTCAGCACCAGCGGCGCGCCGCATGTCTCCGGACGGAAGTCGTTGCGCAGCACGACCACCTCGGCGCTGGCGCAGAGCGCTTCCAGCCGCCCCGGCGGCAGCGGGCGCTTGAGGTTCCAGGCCGCGGCGATCCGCGCCGGAGCGGTCGATCCCGGCGCGCAGCTCTGCCGGTCGCAGGCGAAGACCGCGTCGCGCGCCGCCTCGCTGATCAACGGCTGCAGGCCGCGCCGGCGCGACCAGAGCTCGGCGCCGAACAGCTTCACGTCCGGCCGCAGAAGAATCGCCTCGCGGCCGCTGCGCACCGCCACGGCCGCCCCATCGGCGCCGATCCAGGCGTGCGGGGACGGCGGCTTGGGGGCCAGCGCGACGGCCAGGGCGAGCGGCGCGCCCAGCCAGCGCAGCGGGCCGCGCCAGAGGCAGATCCACAGGAGCCCGAGGAAGGCGGCCGGCAGAGTCCAGGCCGGTCCGCTCGCCACCACCACCTGCGCATAGGGCGCGGCGGCGGCCGTGGCGGCGACGCGGTTGGTCAGCTCGATGGCCCAGCCGGCGAGTTGCAACGGCCACGCCTCGAGGCCGAACGGCATTAGCACGGCGCCCAGCGCCAGGCCCGGCATCATCAGCAGCGAGGAGATCGGCTGGACCGCCAGGTTGGACGCCAGCCCCCAGGTCGCGATCCGGTTGAAGTGCTGCATGGCGAACGGCGCCGTCGCGAGCCCGGCGACGAAGCTGATGGCCCCGCCGGCGGCGATCCACACCCCCGCCCCCTGCATCAGGCGGATCGGCCAGGGGGTGTTGATCTCCTTCACCGGCTGCGGCCAGACCCCGGCCAGGGCGACCAGCGCCGCGGTCGCGGCGAACGACATCTGAAACCCCGGCTGGATCACCGCTTCCGGATGCGCCGCCAGGACGATGAAGGCCGCGACGGCCAGGGCGTGCAGGCTGATCGCCTGCCGGTCGGCGAGCACGGCGATGAAGGCGATGCTCGCGGTCACCGCCGCCCGCACCGCCGGCGGCGGCGCGCCGGACAGCACGAGATAGGTCAGCACCGCCGCCAGCCCGACGAGGGCCGCGGCCTTCTTGCCGTTGATCCGCAACGCCAGCCAGGGCCAGGCGGCGATCAGCAAGCGCAGCGCAGCGAAGGTGAAGCCGCCGACGATGGCCATGTGCACGCCGGAGATCGAGATGATGTGCGCCAGCCCCGAGGCCCGCAAGTTGTCGACCTGCTCGCGCGGGATGAACGCCTCGTGGCCCGTCGTCATCGCCGCGGCGAGCCCGCCGCTCTGCGGACCCAGCGCGGCGACGATCCGCTGGGTCATGGCCCAGCGCAGCCGGTTGACCTGCATCGCCGCCCGCAGGCGCCACGGCGGCTCGGCCTCGGCGAACCAGACGCGGGGCGGCCCCAGAGCGAAGCCGACGCCGCCGACGCTGTCGAAGAACGCGTCCCGCGCGAAGTCGTAGGCCCCGGGGCTGGCGGGCGGCGGCGGGGGATTGATCTTGGCGAGCAGTTGGATCGCCTCGCCAGGCGCGGGGATGCGCGCCTCGTCGCGCAGGGTGATGCGCACGCGGATCGGGGTCGCTTCCGGCGCCAGCCCCTCGATCCGGTAAGGCGCGATCAGCAGCCGTTGGCCGCCCTGGCCCGGCGGCGCGACGTCCAGCACCCAGCCTTCCAGGCGCTGCGGACCGGCGGTCTCGACGGCGACCGGCGCCTTGACCCGCTCGACCCGCACCTTGGCGGCGCCGAAGCCGGCCAGGCTGCAGGCCGCCAGCACAGCCGCCGCCGCGACGAGCGCGCCGCCCGTCCGCCGCGCCGCGAGGAGCAGGCTCGCCGCCAGCCCCAGCAGCAGCCAGGCGACCCAGGCCTGCGGCTCGCGCGGCAGGGCGAAATAGACCGCCGCTCCGCAGCCGAAGGCCACCGGCGTCCAGAGCTTCCAGCGGGCGCCCTGTTCGGCGATCTGGCGCGTTAACCATCCGGCGGCCCCGCCAAGGGTGGCAGGCGGGCGAATCCACGTGCTAAGAGGCGCCGCCCGGCCGCCGCTGGCGGGCGCAGCCTCATCAAAATCAGCCTCGATGTCCGCCCCCTCGAAACCTGGCCGTCCCGTCGTCACCCGGATCGCCCCCTCGCCCACCGGCTCGATGCACATAGGCACGGCCCGAACGGCGCTTTTCAACTGGCTTTACGCCCGCCACACCGGCGGCAAGTTCCTGTTGCGCATCGAGGACACCGATCGCGAGCGCTCGACGGCAGACGCCGTCGAGGTGATCTTCGAGGGCCTGAAGTGGCTCGGCCTGGAGGCCGACGAGCCGGCGGTGTTCCAATTCGCGCGCGCCGACCGCCACCGCGAGGTGGTGAGCGCCCTGCTCGAGCGCGGCGAAGCCTATCGCGACTACATGACGCCCGAGGAGCTCGACGCCGAGCGCGAGCTCGCCCGCGCCGAGGGCCGGGTGGTGCGCTCGCCCTGGCGGGACGCCTCGCCGAACGACGCGCCGGACCGTCCCTTCGTCGTGCGGCTGAAGAGCCCGCAGTCGGGCGAGACGCTGATCGACGACCAGGTGAAGGGCGAGGTCCGGTTCCAGAACAGCCAGCTCGACGACCTGATCCTGCTGCGCTCCGACGGCACGCCGACCTACAACCTGGCCGTCGTCGTCGACGACCACGACATGGGCGTGACCCACGTGATCCGCGGCGACGACCACCTGAACAACGCCGCCCGCCAGACCCTGATCTATCAGGCGATGGGCTGGGAGACGCCGGTCTGGGCGCACCTGCCGCTGATCCACGGTCCGGACGGCGCCAAGCTTTCGAAGCGCCACGGCGCCCAGGCGGTCGGCGAGTTCGCCGACATGGGCTACCTGCCGGAAGCCATGCGCAACTACCTGGCCAAGCTCGGCTGGGGCCACGGCGACGACGAGATCTTCAGCGACGAGCAGGCGATCGCCTGGTTCGACATCAAGGACGTGGTGGGCGCGCCGGCGCGGCTCGACTGGGCCAAGCTCAACCACCTGAACAACCATTACATCCGCCAGGCGGACCCGGGCCGATTAACGCAGCTGGTGGCGCAGATCCACGAGAGCCGCGACTGGAAGCTGCGCGAACGCGACCTGCCGGTGCTCGAACGGACCATTCCGCTGGTGCGCGACGGGGCCAAGACCCTCTTGGAGCTGGCCGACGCCACCGTCTTCGTGCTGAAGCAGCGGCCGCTGGAGCTGCCCGAAAAAGCGCAGACCCTGCTCACGGAAGAGACACGCGCCCGTCTTTCGCGCCTGCGAGACCGCATTGCAGCGATCGAGGCTTGGGAGGTCGCCGGCCTGGAGGCAGAAATCCGCGCCTTTGCGGAGGCGGAAGGTGTCGGCATCGGCAAGTTCGGGCCGGCGCTGCGCGCCGTGCTGTCCGGCGGCTCGCCGGCCCCGGACCTCGCGGGGGCTCTGGTTTCACTCGGGAAACACGAAAGCCTCGCTCGGCTCGACGATGTGCTTTCGCCCGCTCCGTAAACGAGCTAAAGGCCCGCTCGAACGAGCGTTACGTATCTGACTGAAAGGGGATGGCATGGGCGACACGGCGAAGATCAACATCGGCGCCAAGGCGGTCGAACTTCCGATCCTGAAGGGCACCATTGGCCCGGAGGTGGTCGATATCCGGAAGCTGTACGGCGAAACCGACGTCTTCACGTACGACCCGGGCTTCACCTCGACGGCGAGCTGCGAGAGCAAGATCACCTTCATCGACGGTGACAAAGGCGTTTTGCTGCACCGCGGTTATCCGATCGACCAGCTGGCCGAGCACTCGAGCTTCCTCGAGGTCTGCTACCTGCTGCTGCACGGCGAACTGCCGAACGCGAACCAGTTCGCCACGTTCGAGCACAACATCACCTACCACACGATGTTGCACGACCAGTTCGACAAGTTCTTCGGGGGCTTCCGGCGCGACGCCCATCCGATGGCGATCATGGTCGGCGCGGTCGGCGCCCTGTCGGCGTTCTACCACGACAGCACCAACATCGATGATCCCGAGCAGCGGATGATCTCGTCGCATCGGCTGATCGCCAAGATGCCGACGATCGCCGCGCGCGCGTTCAAGTATTTCCGCGGCCAGCCCTTCGTCTACCCGCGCAACGAGCTCTCCTACTCGGAGAACTTCCTGCGCATGTGCTTCTCGGTCCCCGCCGAGGACTGGAAGCCGAACCCGGTTCTGACCCGGGCGATGGACCGGATCTTCATCCTGCACGCCGACCACGAGCAGAACGCGTCGACCTCGACCGTCCGTCTCGCCGGCTCGTCGGGCGCCAACCCGTTCGCCTGCATCGCCGCCGGCATCGCCTGCCTGTGGGGCCCGAGCCACGGCGGCGCGAACGAAGAAGCGCTCAACATGCTCAAGGAGATCGGCACCGTCGATCGCATC
>Ga0164243_10007113_pt1 | contig 16781 bp, 15 predicted proteins | sample OricompcompostOP_FD_108781 | JGI IMG/M metagenome (GOLD analysis project Ga0164243, IMG submission 108781) | Organic Plus compost microbial communities from Emeryville, California, USA - Original compost - Organic plus compost (OP) | ecosystem: Engineered > Solid waste > Mixed feedstock >... | reverse complement strand
GAACAACTCGGCCGGAACGTCGAACGGCAAGGTGCCCGCAAGCAACTTGTAGAGCAGCACGCCGAGCGAGTAGACATCGCTCGCCGTGGTGATCGGCTCGCCCCGAATCTGTTCCGGACTGGCATACGCCGGCGTCAGCGCCACGACCTGATTGATCATGCTGTGCGAGGCGTCGCTCGCGGCGTTGAGCAGTTTGGCGATACCAAAATCCAGCAGCTTCACGATGCCGTCGTTGGTCACGAGGATGTTGCCGCCCTTGAGGTCGCCGTGAACCATGAGGTGTTGGTGCACGTAATGAACGGCGCCACACAAGGTGCGCACCAGGTCGATGCGCGCCGCGACGCTCAGCTCGCGCCGTTCGCAATACACATCGATGGGCTCGCCTTCGATGTACTCCATGACCAGATACGGCGCGCCGGTATCGGTGACGCCGCCATCGAGCAATTGGGCGATGTTCGGGTGGCTGAGCTCGGCGAGGATCTGGCGCTCGTCGCGCAACCGCTGCAGCAGACTCTGCGTATCGAGGCCCGGACGCAGCAGCTTGATCGCCACTTCTTTGTAGTACTGATCGTCGTCGCGAACCGCTTTGTAGACGTGGCTCATGCCGCCGCGGCCGAGTTCGCTGACGATGCGATAGTTGCCCAGACGGCGGCCCTGCCAGTCGAACGGCTCGAAGCCGCGAGCCAGGCCGGCGCGCTCCACGGCCGGGCGCTCGATGAAACCGAGGCTGCTCTCGTGCGCATCGAGCAGCGAGCGCACCTGGGCCAGCAGCTCGATATCCGTGCCACAGGCCTGGTCGAGAAACGCCGGGCGCTCGGCGACGGAGCGTTCCAGTGCCGCGGAAAAGAGGTCCTTGATCTGGTGCCAGCGTTCGAGTTGCAAGGGCGCGCCCGCAAGCGGGTCCGTGGTTGATTCAGGGCGAAAGAGGCGGGGACGAATTATTGGTGTTGGTCCCGCATTCTAACAATCCCGGCGCGCGCGGAGCGGGCAAGGCTCACAGACTGGCCGATCAGCCTGCGCTGCCCCTGGGCGACCCGGGCGCTCGACGCCGGGGCTCGCCCAAGAGCCTGGAGATTTCCTACAGCGGGCTATTCGTCGCTCGCCATCATGGCGCGCTCGCCCTCACGCAATTCCTGCGCCGTCAGCGTTCCATCGCCGTTCTTGTCCATCTTGCTGAAGCGCTGCTTGGCGCCGGCATCCCACTCGGCGGCAGTCACCTTGCCGTCGTTGTTCGTGTCTTTCTTGGCGATCTGCTGCTCCGGGGTCATCTGTTTCGGCATCGATTTGCCCGTGCCACTCGGATCGTAGGCCTTCTTGTCCTCCATCCGCTGCTCGCTCGGGCCGGCTTCGTCGTGCAACGGCGCGTTGCCCTTGTCCTTCATCATCGCCTGTTGATGCGCCTCCAGTTCCTGCGCGGTGATGCCGCCGTCCTTGTTGGCGTCTACCTGGGAGAACATCTGCTTCTCGCCTTGGGTGTACTCGGTGGCGGTAATCTTGCCGTCACCGTTCTTGTCCATCATTTTGGTGTGATCGTCCTTGCCGCCGCCGGCCAGCGCAACTCCGCACAGGATGCTGGCGATGGCGACGGGAATGAGTCTGGAAGAGAAGGAATTCATAAAGCGCTCCACGGTCTGTAATGCCCATTCAACGTGGTGCAGTAGACCAAGTTCCAGTGGCGTGACAGGGCGGGCTGCGCGCCGGGGCCCTGATTCTCAGTGCTTTCCGACGATCTGTCGGCATCGGCTTCGGCTCGTGAGGCGGCTTGTCGTGCACGTCGTTGCGCGCCGCGACGCCGGCCTGTACTCTCGCGCCGTGCGTAATTTCTGCTGGCAGCGCTGGACCCTGATTTTCTTGCTGATGGCCCGTCTGGTCGTCGGCGAGCTGGGGCATGCGATGCCGGTCGCGTCGATGGCGTCGCTGGAGCAGGCGACGCACGAGGTCGCCGGCGAGCCTTCTTGTCCCGAGCACGAAGCGAGCTCGCATATGAAAGGCACACACCCCTCGGACGACGCGGCCGATCATTCTTCCGATCAGCACGATTGCTGCAAATCTGGCGACTGCGAGTGCCCGTGCCTGCACGTGCCTTGTGTGGCGCTCGATGCGGCCATCATGAATCCTGCGGCGCTTTCCGTGCTGCTCATTCCTTATGGCGCGGACACCGTGCCGTCGCAGCGCCCGTCGCGATTGTTCCGACCTCCCGCCCGATTCTCTTGAGCGATGTTTGCTGAGCGCTTGCCGATGGCCCTGGCCATCGGTGCGCGCACGTCGACGCTTTGTTCAAGAGAGTTTCATGTCATCGATGATGCGATCACCGCGAGCGCGCATGCCGCAGCTCTCGCGCAGGAGTTTCTTGCAGGCGGCAGGTGCGGGGCTGTTCGTACTCGGAACGCACCGGGGCAATGACGCCTGGGGCCAGCGCCAGGATCAGACGGTGTTATCGGGCAGCCACTTCGAGCTGCAGATCGGAGAAGCCCCGTTCAACTTCACGGGCAATCAACGAATCGGCACGGTGGTGAACGGCCAGATCCCCGGGCCGCTGCTGCGTTGGCGCGAAGGCGATAGTGTGACGTTGCGTGTGTCGAACCGGCTCGGGGCACGCAGCTCCATTCATTGGCACGGCATGATCGTACCGGCCGACATGGATGGCGTGCCCGGGTTGAGCTTTGCCGGGATTCCGAGCGGTGGCGAATATCTGTACCGCTTCAAGGTAAACCAGTCGGGCACGTACTGGTATCACGCGCATTCGCGCTTTCAGGAACAAACCGGGCTGTATGGGCCCATCGTGATCGAGCGTCGCGGCGGCGAGCGTTTTCCCACCGAGCGGGACTACGTGGTGATGCTCTCCGACTGGACCGACCTCGATCCGGAGCGGATTTTCTCGGTGCTCAAGAAGCACAGCGATTACTACAACTTCGGCCGGCGCACCGCTGGCAACTTCTTCGCGGACGTGCGCAAGAACGGGTTGAGCCAGACGCTCGCCGAGCGTCGCATGTGGGGTCAGATGCGGATGAACCCCACCGACATCCTCGATGTTTCTGGCTACGCGTACACGTACCTGATGAATGGCGTCACACCGAGCGGCAACTGGACCGGTCTGTTCTCGCGCGGCGAGAAGGTGCGGCTGCGTTTCATCAACGGCTCCTCGATGTCGTTTTTCGACGTGCGAATTCCGGGATTGAAGCTCACCGTGGTTGCCGCCGATGGCGTGGATGTCGAGCCGGTCTCGGTCGATGAGTTCCGGATCGGCGCGGCGGAAACCTACGACGTCATTGTCGAGCCGAAGGACGATCGCGCTTACACGATCTTTGCTCGGGCGATGGATCGGTCAGGGTATGCACGTGGCACGTTGGCGCCGAGTGCGGGCCTGGAGGCGGAGATCCCGCCCCTCGATCCCAGGCCCTTGCTGACGATGAGCGACATGGGCCACGGCGGCCATGGAGCGAGCGGTGCGGGCCAGATGGATCACAGCCAGATGGATCACAGCCACATGGACCACAGTCAGATGAGTCATGCGCCTGCGGATCCGCACGCGGGACATGCGTCCCCTGGGCCGTCCGCGACCGTGGATCATCCCCCGACCGAACGCACCCCGCTGATGGACATGCGGGTCGATCAGCCCAACGTCGGCCTCGACGATCCCGGCGTCGGCTTGAGGAACAACGGGCGCCGCGTGCTGACCTACGCGGACCTGCGCACCATCGGTGGCCCCATCGATCGTCGTCAGCCGGGGCGCGAGATCCAGTTGCATCTCACGGGGCACATGGAACGATTCGTCTGGTCGTTCAACGGTCAGAAGTTCTCCGAAGCACAGCCTTTGAAGTTCCAGCTCGGCGAACGGCTGCGGATCACGCTGGTGAACGATTCGATGATGACTCACCCGATCCATCTGCACGGGATGTGGAGCGAGGTGGAAGACGCATCGGGCAACTTCCAGGTACGCAAGCACACCGTGAACGTGCACCCCGCGCAGAAGCTGAGTTATGCAGTTACGGCGGATGCGCTGGGTCGGTGGGCCTACCACTGCCATCTGCTGTATCACATGGAAGCAGGCATGTTCCGTGAGGTGCACGTCGAGCCGGGCGAAGGCGTAGCGCATCACGAAGCTCATGGGGATCACTCATGAGCGCTCTGATCAAAGTACACATCACGCTCGCGCTGTTTGCGGCAGTGGCTTCAAGCGCTGCCGCTCAGGACGAGCATCAGCATCATGCGCATCATTCCGATGAGAAAACCGAGAGCGAACGTGCGCACGTTCCACCGGATCCGCCGCAGCATCAAATGGGCGACATGTCCGAAGCGGAGATGGCGGAGATGATGGACATGGATGACACCGCTCTGTTCGGCATGGTGGCGTTCGATCAGCTCGAATGGCGTGACACCAATGAAGGTAACGCGCTCGCATGGGACGGTCGGGCCTGGTTGGGCAACGACTACGACAAGGCCTGGTTCAAGGCCGAAGGGGAGCGCTTCGACGGCGACTACGAGGGCTCGGCCGAGTTGCTCTGGGATCACGTGTTCTCGCGTTGGTGGAGCTGGCAGGCCGGTGTGGCGCACGATTTCGGAGCGGGTCCATCGCGAACCTGGGCCGCCTTTGGCGTGCAGGGGCTCGCGCCTTACTGGTTCGAGATCGAGGCCCTGGCCTATGTGGGCGAGGAGGGCCGCACCTCGGCGCGCTTCTCCGCCGAGTATGAAATGTTTCTGACGCAGCGGCTGATATTGCAGCCCAAGCTGGAATTCAAGCTGTACGGCAAGGACGATCCGGCCAACCGCATCGGCGCGGGGTTCAGCGATGCCGAACTGGGGCTGCGCCTGCGATATGAGATTCGTCGCGAGTTTGCGCCCTATGTCGGTGTCGTGTGGTCCAGGAAGTTTGGCGAGACTGCGGACCTCGTGCGCGAACACGGTGATGAGGTCGAGGAAGCACAGTGGGTCGCAGGTGTGCGCGTCTGGTTCTAACGAGGCACTTGCGAATCAGTTGAGAATCGTTATCATCTCTGGCGCTCGCTGGGTTCTCCGGCGAGCCGCCAGCTCTCGGGCCAGCAAACAAACCAGTCCATCACGGACGGCTGAGCTCTCGAAGTGTCTGGCACTTGCTCCCGACGTCATGGACCCGATTCGTGCGTCGATAACGAGGGAGTCTCACCATGTCCGTGTCTTCTCGCGCATCAGCATCGCTGATGGGCCGTCATGCCTTGCGTGTTTGCAGCCTGGCCGCTGCGCTGTCTCTTGGCGTGGCTCATGGCGCCGAGACGACGGAAGTTGGCAAAGCGCTGCCCACCGGCGGCCACACGGGCAACGCATTCATCGGCACCTGGGATGACGACGGCGACGGCAAGATCACGCGCGCCGAATACGAAGCGGTTCGCAAAGCCCGCTTCGCAGCGACGGACAGCGACGGCAACGACTCGCTTTCCATCGAGGAGTACGTCAACGAATATGCGGTGCGCCTGGATCGCGATATCGCCGATGAGCGCAATGCTTCGCTGAAGCAAACGGATACCCGGTTCAAGGCACTCGACAGGAACGGCGACGAGTACATCGATCGCTCGGAATATGATCGATCCGGCGCTCGCGCGTTCGTGCATCTCGACCGGAACAAGGACGGTCGCATCACAAAAGAAGACGCCGAGCCAGGAGTGAATGAAACGCCGCGGCTCCGTTCGATCATCGGCATGCCGACTTCCCACACGCTCGCGGGCATGCTCGAGATCTATGACGACGATGGCGATGACGTGATGACCCGCGAACAGTACGACGCGCAGCGGGCGAAGGTGTTTGCGGCCACCGATACGAACCAGGACGGCAAGCTCGACCGCCAGGAGTACGTCAACGAGTTCAGCGCCCGCCTGCAGCAGCAGATCGAGGATCGTCGTCAGGCGCAGCTCAAGCAGGCTCGCGTTCGCTTCAAAGCGATCGATAAAGACGAGAACGGCAGCATCAGCCGCGATGAGTACTTCGCTATGAGTGCGCGCATGTTCGAGCGCGCGGACACCAACAAGGATGGCGTCATTTCTCGAGATGATCCGCCGCCCGTGCGCGAGCGGCGCACCGACGAAGGGCCCGTCACCAGCCAGGTTCAGGCGCCCCGATAACCGATCAAACCAAACCCAATAACGCCCAGTCAGCGCCGGACGCCAACCAGGCATCGATTTCAACGCATCCTGTCTGGAGTGTTTCATGCGTACCTCGAGTACCGTCCTGTCCCTGGCTGTCGCCGCGACGTTGCTGGCGTTTCGTCCCGGTCTTGCCGCTGACCAGGGCCCGGCACGGCAGCTGAGCAAAATCAAAGTCACGGCCGACGAAGAAGGTCGCTCGACGGTGGGCAATGACACCGTCGTTGGCGTCACCGAGCTCGAGCAGGAGCTGGCGCAGAATTTCGAGGATGCGATCCGCTACATCCCCGGCGTGAGCATCGTCGATATGGGGCGCTTCGGTGACAACGGCTTCAATATTCGCGGTCTCGAAGGCGACCGGGTCGCGATCACGGTCGACGGCCTGTCGTTCGCGGAGAGCCTGGAGACGACGCCGTCCTACGAATTCTTCCGGGCGAGCCGCGGCAGCATCGATATCGACTCGCTCAAGGCCATCGAAATCGTCAAAGGCGCGGACTCGATCACGGCCGGCAGCGGCGCGCTCGGCGGCGCGGTCCTGTTCTCGACCAAGGATCCGTTCGATTATCTGAGCCCCGCCGGCAACGACAGCTACTTTCGCGTAAAAGCAGGCTACACCAGCAGCACCGATGAACTGATGACGACCGCAACGCTGGCGAATCGCACCGGCCCGGTGGAATCGATGCTTCTGTACACGCGCCGGCGCGGCCACGAGGCGGAGTCCTGGTACGACTCATCGCCGATCGAGACCGGCTCGGGACGCCGCACGCCGGATCCCATGGATCGTCAGAGCGACAACGTGCTCGCCAAGGTGGATTTCCTGATCGGTGACACGCAGCGGCTGGGCCTGGTCGGCGAATACAGTCGGGCGACCAACGAGATCAACAATCTGTCCCGCGTGGGTGGCCTGGGATATCTGACGCGTCGCGCCGATGACGACAACGATCGTGATCGCTATGGCCTTCGTTACTCCTGGGAGGCCGGGCTCGCGCTGTTCGACAGTCTCGAATGGACGGCCGATCGGGTCGAGACCAGGAGCCGGGGATTGACCACGATCCTCGCCGGCAGCGGCTGCGTGCCGCAGAACGTCGTGCCGTGCGTGCGTAGTGAGGATCGCGCCACCGAGCAAGTGCTCGATCGCTCGGCCCTGGATTTCACCAAGGCATGGCGAAGCGGGAACGTTGGTCACGATCTGGTCTACGGCCTGGCCTGGCAGCAGCGCGAAGTGGATTTCGTCGCGGTGGACACGCGCTACATCGGCACGACGAATGACACGAGCTCCGTGACCGTCGATCCGGATCAGGTGCCCAACACCGATGTGACCAGCTACAGTGCCTATCTGCGCGGCAGTCTTTATCTTTTGAACGATCGACTCACGCTGCACGCGGGCTTGCGTTACGACCGCACCGAGTATTCGCCGAAGCTGGATGCGCAGTTTGTCGATCCGACGGGTTCGGTTCGTGACGTGGAGTTCTCCGCGCCGACGTGGCAGGCGGGGGCGGATTTCAAGATCACTGCCGAGCATTCGGTGTGGGCGCAGGTGGGGCGCGGCTTCCGTGCTCCGACCGTCGGGGAGTTATATGCGCCGACGTCTTCATCCGTCGTGACCGAGGTGGCCACCGGTCGAGAGGTTTCGTTATGGGATTCGGCGTCCAATCCGAATCTCGAAGCGGAAGAGAGCTTGAATACGGAGCTGGGCTACCGCTGGCAGACCGATCGTTTCCAGGTGGGCGTGTCCGCGTATCGGGACGAGTACACCAGCTTCATCCAGATCGACGAGTTCGTCCAGAATCCGGACACGCAGTATCGCTCCTGCTCCGCGAGCACCTGCGTGGTCACGTTCGGGAAGGAATATCGCATGGCCGCCAACGTGGGCGAGGTGACGGTCAAAGGTGTCGAGGTCGAAGGGCACTGGCTGATTTCCCGGCAATGGTCGGCGCGGCTCGCCTGGGCGTATAGCGAAGGCGAGCAAGACAACGGCGATCCGCTGCCGAGCATCCTGCCGGCGACGGGCGTGGTCGGGCTGCGATATCAGTCGCCGACGCAGCGCTGGTCGCTCACCGCCAACGTGACGCACGCGGAGGCAAAGAAGCTGAAAGATGCCACGCTGTCAGAGGCCCCGGATTTCTTTACTTCGACCGTCCCCGACTACCTGAGCGATGCGTACACGGTGCTGGACCTGTTCGGCGATATCAACATCACCAGGGATCTGCGGCTGAACGCGGGTATCTACAATGTCTTCGACGAGAAGTACTACCTGTGGCCCCGCGTGCGCTTCGTCAATGAAGGCACGACGACTCTGTACGGCTACGTCACGGGCGATGGCATCGGGCGCTATAGCGAGCCGGGCCGAAATTTCCGCGTGTCGTTGTCATGGCAGTTCTGATCGGTCGAGTGATGGAGATGGAGTGCATGATCGAGTCTCGCGTTGTATTGGCCCTGAGCGCGGCATTGCTGACGGTCGGCTCGGCGCACGCGCATTCGCCTTACCTGTTGCCGAACCTGTTCGATGTGGGCAAGCGCGATCACGTGACGGTGCAAGGAAGCTTCACCGAGGAGTTCTTCTCGCCGGACGTGGCGATGAAGTCCGACGACTATCACGTGGTCACACCCGCAGGCGCGAAAGTGCCGCTGACGCCGGTGTACACGCGCGATCTGGCGATCGTTGAGGCCGACACGAAGGAGGCGGGAACGTATCGAATCTCCACGGGGCGACGCGGCGGCCGGACTGCGAAAGCCGCATGGATCGATGGAGACTGGAAGTTCCTCGGACCGAAGGAAGAAGCACCGGCGGGCGCCAGGACCTACGACGTCACCAGCATCACGATGGCGGAAGTGTATGTGACGCGGGGCAAGCCGACCGAACAGGCGCTGGCGCCGCGTAACACCGGGCTGGAATATCGGGCGCTGTCACATCCGAGCTCGGTGTTCGTTGGCAACGACGTGAAGTTCGAAGTGTTGTTCGATGGCAAGCCGCTCGCGGGTCATGCCGTCTCGGTGTACGGCGCTACGGCGGTCTCCGCGGATCAGCAGCCATATGCTCAACTCGTCACGGACGGGCAAGGGCGGTTCAGCTTCAAGCCGAGCGAGCCGGGGATCTACCTGGCGATGTCGCGTCATCGCCCGACGCCGGCGAAGGAGAGTCAGCAGGGCGTCAGTTACACCTATTCGGTGGTTCTGGAGGCGACCGAGTAGGCTCGAGTGCCGGGCGGGCGAGGTCGATTGCATCCTCGCCCACCGGACCGTCGGTGAATTATTTCTTGGCCGCGTGGCGCCGTTCCAATTCGGCGACCACGTGACCCAGCGACAGCTGGCGGCTCTTCAACAGCAGCGTCAGATGAAACAGCAGGTCGGCGGCTTCCCCGACGAGCTTGTCGTCGCTCTGCGTGACCGCCGCGAGCGCGACCTCGACGCCTTCTTCGCCCACCTTCTGTGCCATGCGAGTCGTGCCATCGGTCCACAGACGTGCGGTGTAGCTGCCCTCCGGGCGCTCGCTGACACGCTTTTCGATCACCGACTCGAGCCGCGCCAGAAATGCGAGCCGGGTCGCTGTCGTGCCGATTTCATCGCCGAAGCAGCTGGCCGTGCCGTTGTGACACGTGGGACCCTCCGGGTGGGCCAGGATCAGCAACGTATCGTTGTCGCAGTCGATCGCGGCATCCACCACATGCAGGAAGTTGCTGGAGGTTTCACCCTTGGTCCAGAGGCGCTGCTTGCTTCTGCTGTAGAACGTCACTCGCTTCTCGCCGAGCGTCTTGCGCAACGCTTCGCGATTCATGTAGCCGAGCATCAGCACTCTGCCGCTGGTCGCGTCCTGGACGACTGCAGGCAGCAGGCCGTCGCCTTTGCTCCAGTCGAAGGATTCGATCTGCTCGAGCTTCATGGGCGCACCTCGATCGCGGTGTCGCGCAAATAGTTCTTCAGATCCGGGATCGGCAGCGCGCCCGTATGAAACACGCTCGCCGCGAGCGCGCCATCGACTCGGGCTTCATTGAAGACGCTGGCGAAATGTTCCTTCGCGCCCGCGCCGCCCGAGGCGATGAGCGGCACGCGGCACAGCGCTCTAACGGCGCTGAGCTGCGCGATGTCATAGCCTTTGCGCACGCCATCGCTGGCCATGCAGTTCAATACGATCTCGCCCGCGCCGCGTTCCTGGACTTCACGGACCCAATCCAAGGTCTTGCGTGCCGTATTGCGCGTGCGCTCCGGGTCGCCAGTGAATTGGTACACCTGATACACGCCATCGACCGTCTGGCTATCGATACCCACGACGACGCACTGTGCGCCAAAGCGCGCGCTGAGCCGGCTGATCAGTTCGGGATCGGCGAGGGCAGGAGAGTTGATCGACACTTTCTCCGCGCCTTCCCCGAGCACCTCTTCCGCGTCGCCGACGCTGCGAATGCCGCCCGCCACACAGAAAGGAATATCCAGAATGCGCGCGATGCGGCGGATCCAGCTGCGATCCACCGTGCGACCGTCCGGGCTCGCGGTGATGTCGTAGAACACCAGTTCGTCGGCGCCTTCGTCACGATAGCGCTGCGCCAGCTCGAGGATGTCGCCCACGACCACATGGTCGCGGAAGCGCACGCCCTTGACGACCTGTCCGTCTCTTACATCGAGACAGGGGATGATGCGTTTGGCAAGAATGGCCGCAACTCCTCGGATGAAATCTTGTTTTCCAGCAGCGCTTTGCCGCTGATCACGGCAGCGACGCCGCATTCGCGCAGGGCGATCAGGTCGCGCGCGGTGGCGACGCCGCCGGATGCTTGCCACTGCAGCTCGGGAAATCTTCGCACCGCGTCCGCGTACAGCTCGAAGTTCGGGCCGGTGAGCGCGCCGTCTCGGGCGACATCGGTGCACAGCACGTGCGCGATGCCGGAACGTACGAAGCGTTCGACCAGGCTCCACAGATTGACGCTGCTGGTCTGCTGCCAGCCGTGCGTGGTGAGCATGGGCATGCCGGAGTCATCCAGTCGCACGTCCAGGGCCAGCACGATACGCGCCGGATCGACTTCGGACAGCCAGGAAATCACCACATCGGGCGAATTGATGGCGACGCTGCCGATGACGGCGCGTTCGACGCCGGCATCCAACAGCGCTTTGACGCGCTCGAGCGAGCGCAGGCCGCCGCCGACCTGCAGCTTCAGCGAGCAGTCGCCGGCGAACTTCACGATGACATCGCGGTTCGCCTGCGTGCCGTCCTTCGCGCCGTCGAGATCGACGACGTGGATGCGGCGCGCGCCCAGGGCGCGATAGCGGGCCAGAATTTCGGCCGGATCGTTCGAATACACCGTCTCGGCGGCGAAGTCGCCCTTGAACAGGCGGACACAACGGCCGTCCTTCAGATCGATGGCGGGAATCAGCTCCATGGTGGTTCAGTGAGTCTGTTGCAATTGCAGGAAATTACGCAGCAGCAGCGAGCCGATGCGCGCCGAGCGTTCCGGATGGAACTGCGCGCCGAACACGTTGCCGCTCTGGACCAGAGCGGAGAACTGTTCGCCGTAGGTGGCGGTCGCGAGCGTCAGCGGCCCGACCGGCGCCGAGTAGCTGTGTACGAAATAAACATGATCGCCCGGCTGAATGTCCTTGAGCAGCGGCGAGCCCGGCTCGAACTCCAGTTGATTCCAGCCCATGTGCGGCACGGGCAGATCGTCGCGATCGGCGAAGCGGCGCACGCGTCCCGGCAGCAGGCCGAGGCAGGGCACTTCGCCTTCTTCGGAGGATTCGAACAACAGTTGCATGCCGACACAGATGCCGAGCATGGGCTGCCGCAGCTTGCGGATGGTCTCGACCAGGCCGGGAATCTTCTGCAGCCGGCCCATGCAATCCGCCGCGGCACCGACGCCGGGCAGGATCACGTGCGAGGCGGCACGAACCTTCTCGGGATCGGTGGTGAGCTCCGAGGCCACGCCGAGGCGATCGATGGCGTAGCGGAGGGAGGCGATGTTGGCACCGCCGCTGTCGATGATCACGAGCTGCATTACAACGTGCCCTTGGTGCTGGGCAATTCCGTGTCCGTGATACGGATCGCCTGGCGCAGTGTGCGACCGATACCTTTGAAACAGGCTTCGATCATGTGATGAGTGTTCTCGCCCTGAACCTTCAGATTGATCGATGCGCCCAGCGTCTCCGCCAGCGAGCGGAAGAAGTGAGGCACCAGCTCCGTGGGCAGCTGCCCGACGATGTCGCGGCCGAACTGGCCTTCGAACACGAAATAGGGGCGGCCCGACAGATCGATGGCGACTCGAGCGAGCGCTTCGTCCATCGGCAACAGGAACCCGTAACGATGAATGCCGCGCTTGTCGCCGAGCGCCTGTTTCAAGGCCTGGCCCAGCGCGAGCGCACAATCTTCGACGGTGTGATGTTCGTCGATGTGCAGATCGCCCTTGCAGGTGAGCTGCAGCGAGAAGCCGCCGTGCTTCGCGATCTGCTCCAGCATGTGATCGAAGAAACCGAGGCCGGTCTCGACCTGGATGGGCGACTCTCGATCCAGGTTCACCTCGACCTTGATGTCGGTTTCCTTGGTCTTGCGCGCGACGCTCGCAACGCGCGATCGCGTCGTGAGACGAGCCGCGATTTCCGGCCACGTGTCGCCCGGGGTTTCATCGGTTCGTATACGAATGCCCTGGATGCCGAGATTGCGCGCCAGCTCCAGGTCGGTTTCGCGATCGCCGATGACGTAGCTGTGCTCGGGATCGATGGGATGATCCCGCAGATAATCGTCCAGCAGGCCGGTCTTCGGCTTGCGGCAGGCGCAGTTGTCCGCCGGCTTGTGCGGGCAGATGAATTCTGCGGCGAAGCTGATGCCTTGTGATTTCAGCAGCTCGCGCAGGAACTCGTGTGGCTCGCGGAACGTCGGCTCAGGAAAGCTCTCGGTGCCGAGACCGTCTTGATTGCTCACCATCACCAACGTATAGCCAGCATCGCGCAGCCGCTGCAGCCCCGCGATCACGTCGGGCACGAGCCGGAATTTCTGCAAGCTGTCGATCTGCTTGTCGGCGGGCTCGGTGATGATCGTGCCGTCACGATCGATGAACAGGACGCGCTGGCCACTCATGCCTGAACTCCCGAAGCCTGGGCGACGCCGCGAATGAGCCGGTCATTCTGCTCGGGCGTGCCGATGGAAATACGCAGGCTGCTGCCGAGCCCGGACTGCGAGCGTGGATCGCGAATGATCAAGCCTGCCGACGCGGCGGCGCGCAGGACGGCGTCCGCATCGTGGCAATCGACCAGAATGAAATTCGAATCGCTGGGCCACACCCGACTGATCAGCGGCAGCGACGCGAGTTTCTCGGACACGCGTGCGCGCTCGCTCAAGATCAGCTCGATGCGCTTCTTGGCTTCTGCGACGTGCGCCTGGTCCGTCATGTGCAGCACGGAATCGATCGTATGCGTGGGCAGCGCATATGGCGTGATCACGCGAGCGAGCAGGCTGATGATGTCCGCGTGTGCGATCAACGCTCCACAACGAGCGCCGGCCAGCGCATAGGCCTTCGACAAGGTGCGCAGGATCACCAGGTTCGGGAACCGTTCGAGCTCCTGCACCATGCTCGGCACATTGGCGAACTCGATGTACGCCTCATCCACGACGACCAGTGCTTTATCGCTCAACTGGGCGCACAGGACTTCGACCGAAGCGCGATCGAGCAGGTTGCCCGTGGGATTGTTGGGCGTGCAGATGAAGACGAGTTTGACGTTCTCACGCCAGGCTGCGAGCACGGCTTGCACGTCCAGCTCGAAGCCGCGCTCCTTGACGAGCGGAACTTCGATCACGCCGGCGCCTTGAATTCGAGCCGACACCTTGTACATGCCGAAGGTGGGCGGGCAGATCAGCACCTTGTCTTCGCCCGCGCGACAGAACGCGCGCACCAGCAGGTCGATGCCTTCGTCGCTGCCGCGGCCGGCGATCACATTCTTCGGCGAGGTGCCATAGAGCCTCGCGAGATGTTCGATGAGCTCGTCGGGCTGCGGCTCGGGATAACGATTGAGGCCGGCAGGCGTTGCATCGCCTGCGGCGCGCCAGGGCATTTCATTGGCATGCATGCGCTCCAACGTCGGCTCCCAGGCCGCGTGTTGATAGGGCTGCAGCGACAGGATGTCGGGCCGGGCCAGATTCAGGATGGGATTCATGAGGGATTTGCGAGTTGGCGCAAGCGCACTTGCACGGCGTTGGCGTGTGCGTCCAGGCCTTCGAGGCCGGCAATGGTAAGGGCGGTGGGACCGAGGTCGCGCAGGCCGTCGGCGCTCAGTTCCTGCACCGTCATGCGCTTCTGGAAGTCGACCAGTGACAGACCGCTGTAGGCGCGAGCGAAGCCATACGTCGGCAGCACGTGATTGGTGCCGCTGCAGTAGTCGCCCATCGTTTCAGGAGTCCACGCACCGAGGAAGACCGAGCCTGCGTTGCGAATGCTGGGCAACCAGTCGCGGGCGTTTGCGACCTGCACGATCAAATGTTCCGGCGCATACGCGTTGCTCAGGTCAAAGGCGGACTGCAACGAGTCGACGAGGAACAGGCGCGCATGATTGATGGACTCGCGCAGCGTGCTTTCGCGACCGAGTCGACGCATCTGAGCTTCCAATTGCTCGATGGTTGCCTCGGCGAGCGCGCGCGAGGTCGTCACCAGGATGGACTGTGCGTCGGCGCTGTGCTCGGCCTGTGCGAGCAGATCGGCGGCGACGAACTCGGCATTGGCCGCGTCGTCCGCAATGACCAGCACCTCAGACGGCCCGGCCGGCAGATCGAGCGCCGCGCCTTCGGGATCGTTGGCGGCAATGATCTTTGCGGCCGTCACCCAGGAGTTGCCGGGGCCGAAGACTTTGTCGACCTTCGGAATCGAACCGGTGCCATAGGCCATGGCCGCGACTGCCTGGGCGCCGCCGACTTTGAACACGCGTTCGACGCCGCACAGTTTCGCAGCCACCAACACCGCGGGATCCGCGGTGCCGTCTTTGCGAGGCGGCGTGCAGATGATGCGCGTCGGACAGCCGGCGATGCTTGCGGGTACTGCGAGCATGATCGCGGCAGAGGGCAGGGGAGCGACGCCGGCGGGCACATACAAACCGACAGCATCGATGGCGCGGAAGTGACGTTCGCAGATCACGCCGGGCGATGTTTCGATTCGGAGCGGCGTGCCTAGTTGCGCTTCGTGGAAACGTCGCACGTTGCCGATCGCACGTTCGAGAGCAGCGCGTTGTTCGGCGCTGAGGGCTTGCTCGGCAGCGGCGAATTCACCGGCATCGGCTTCGAGAGACTCCAGCTTGACGCCGTCGAAGCGCTCGGTGAACTCGAACAGCGCCTGGTCACCGCGAGTGCGGACTTCGTCGATGATTTCGCGGACGCGTCGATGCAAGCCGTCGGCATCCGCCTGCGCCGGACGCCGCAAGGCAGCCCGCCGTTCATCCGCGGAAAGACTCGACCACTCCAACAACGACAAGCTCACGTATCGACCTCTCTCGTCTGGGTCGTCGTGCCGGCGGCCCGACGACAAAACATTCGCTGCCCTCAGGCCAGCATCTTCTCGACCGGCAACACCAGGATCGCGCTCGCGCCCGCACTCTTCAGGCTTTCCAGCGTTTCCCAGAACACGTTCTCGCGACACACGGCGTGTACGGCGACTTTGTCGGCATTGCCGTCGAGCGGCACGATGGTGGGCGACTCGCTGCCCGGCAGCAGCTTGCGAATGTCGGCAAGCTTCGAGCGCGGCGCGTGCAGCATGATGTATTTGCTTTCCTTCACCTGCTGCACGCCATCGATGCGCAGCGTCAGGCGATGGATCCAGTCCTGCTTTTCGGCCGATACCGGCACGGGCGTGGTGATGATCGCGGCCTGGCTTTCCAGGATGGTCTCCGCTTCCCACAAGTGATTGGCCAGCAGCGTCGAGCCGGTCGAGACCAGGTCGCAAATGAAGTCGGCGCGGCCGAGCCGAGGCGCGATTTCCACCGCGCCGGACAGCGTGACGATCTCGGCCTGCACGTCGCGCTGACGCAGATAGCGGGCCAGGATGTTCGGATAAGTCGTCGCGATGCGCTTGCCGTGCAGCGAGCGCGCGTCTTTGTATTCGACGCCGTCGGGCACCGCGATCGACAGCCGGCACTTGCCGTAGTCGAGCGTCATCAGTTGCTCGAACAACGGCTGAACGCCCTTCGCCTGGAAGGCGAGGCGCTTCTCTTCGATCACGTTCAGACCGACGATGCCCAGATCGCAAACGTCCTGCTGCACCAGGTCGGGAATGTCGTCATCGCGCACGAACAGCAGATCGAGCGGCATGTTCTCGCCGTAACACATCAGCTGATCCTTGCCGCGGCTGTATTTCAAGCCGCAGCGGACCATCAGGTCCAGCGAGTTTTCGGTGAGGCGCCCGGATTTCTGCAGGGCCACTTTGAGACGGGTTGCTTTGTCCATCATGGTCGGGCGCGCCCTGAATCTGGTGAACGAGTATCGGAGGAATCTTTCATGCGTTCCGCGGCCAAGGTGTAGCCGCCATTGCCGTTGAGCAGGTAGCGCGCGACGCGGCCGATGGTGGTCACGCTGACGCCGGTCTGCTTGTGAATTTCCCGGTACGGCACTCCCTGCTGCAGCAGGGCGACGACCGCCCATCGATCCGCGAGCGCCTGCAGCTCCGCCGGCGTACACAGGTCACGAAAGAACGCGCGGCACTCTTCGATGCTGCG
>Ga0164243_10007110_pt1 | contig 16786 bp, 15 predicted proteins | sample OricompcompostOP_FD_108781 | JGI IMG/M metagenome (GOLD analysis project Ga0164243, IMG submission 108781) | Organic Plus compost microbial communities from Emeryville, California, USA - Original compost - Organic plus compost (OP) | ecosystem: Engineered > Solid waste > Mixed feedstock >... | reverse complement strand
CTGTGGTTCGGCACCGGAGTGCACGCCTGCCTCGGTGCGCCGCTGGCGATGGCCGAGATCGACGCCGTCCTCGACGCGGTGCTCGCCGCACCCGGGGTGCGGGTCGTGCGCCGCCGGGTGGCCCGGCGCGTGCTCATCCCGGGCTACGCCGAACTGGTGCTGCGGACATGAACCGCGGGGTGTTGCCCGACGCCACGCTGGCACCGCCCGTACGGGCGAGGGCTGGCCGGCGATGACCGACCTGCTGGCGGCGGTGGCCGCGTCCTGCGCCCGGCACGGCCCGGCCCCGGCGCTGACGGGGCCGGACGGGACGACACTGTCCTACCGCGACCTCGGCGCGCGCGTCGCCGCCACCGCGCGGTCGTTGACACGTCACGGAATGCAGGCCGGTGACCGGGTGCTCTTCTCGGTGCGCCCCAGCCCCGCGTGCGTGGTGCTCGCCCTGGGCATCGTGGCCGCCGGGGGCACGGTGGTCTTCGCCGACCCCGGGGTCGGTCCGGAACTCTTCGCCGCGCGCTTCGGCCTGGCCCGGCCGCGGTGGGCGGCGGCGGAGTCGCTGCTCTACGCCGCGTCCCGGCGCCTGCTGCGCCCGCTCACCCGCCGGCGGGGCCTGCTGCTGCCCGACTACGCCGGCCTCGGCCTCCGCTACGTCTACAGTGGACCGTGGCTGCCCGGTGTGCCGCGCGGTGCCCTCGCCGCCCGGCGCCTCGCGAAGCCTCGGCCGGCGGACCGGCCCGGGTCGTCCCCAGCAGACCGGCCCGGGTCGTCCTCGGCGGAGCTGGTGGTCGAGGCGGCGCCGGACCAGGAGGCGCTGGTGGTCTTCACGTCCGGCACCACGGCCGCGCCCCGGGCGGTCGTGCACGCACGCGGCTCGCTGGGCGCGGCCCTGTCGGTCCTCGCCGACGCGTGCCTGCTACGACCGGGGGACGTGGTGCACACCGACCAGCTCATGCTCGGCATGCCGGCGCTGGTGGCCGGCGCGCACTGGACGATGCCGCCGTTCGGTTTCGCCCCGCACACCGACCCGGCCCGCTACAGTGCCGGGCTCGCGGGCGCCACCCACACCTTCACCACCCCGGCCGACCTCGCCGCCGTGCTCGACCTCGTCGCCGCCGGGCGGGTGGCGGTGCCGCCGACCCTGCGCCAACTGCTCGTGGGTGGCGCGCCGGTGCTGCCCAGCCTGCTCGGACGGGCCCGGGAAGCGTTGCCCGGCACCGAGATCCTCGCCGTCTACGGCATGACCGAGATCCTGCCGGTCGCCGTGGCCACCGCCGACGAGAAGCTCGCCCACGACGGTGGCGGCGACCTGGCCGGCCGGCCGCTGCCGGGCGTCGACGCGCGACTGTCCGACGACGGCGAGCTGCTGCTGCGCGGCCCGCACCTGTGCCGGGGCTACCTGGGCGAGCCACCGCTGACCGAGCACGCCACGGGCGACCTGGCCCGCTTCGACGATCAGGGCCGCATCGTCCTGTATGGACGGAAGAAGGAGATGATCATCCGGGGACGGACGAACATCTACCCCGGCCTGTACGAGCCCGCCATCACCCGGCTGCCCGGCGTACGGACGGCGACGCTGGTCGGGGTGAGCGACGCGATCGGCGACGAGCGCGTGGTGCTGGTGCTCACCCCCGAGGCGGCTGAGGCGGGCGACCCACGGTGGCTGCCCGGCCATCCGCTCGCCGAGCACGTCCGGGCTGCGCTGCCCACGCTCGTCGACGCGGCCGCGCTGCCGGACCACGTCCTGGTGCTCAGCGAACTGCCTATCTCAGGCCGTACGGGCAAACCGGACCGGGACGCGGTGCAGGACCTGGCACGCGAGGCCATCCTGGCCGGCGGGGCGCCGTGAGGATCGCCGTCACGGGGGCGTCGGGGTTCATCGGATCGGCGGTGTGTCGCGCCGCGGTCGACGCCGGCTGGGAGGTGCTGGGCCTGGGCCGGCGGGCGGACGTGGACCTGCCGGGCGTGCGGTACCACCGGTGGGACTTCGCGGCGGGGCCGCTGCCCCGCCCGCTGGAGGTGGACGTCCTGGTGCACACGGCGGCCCGCGTCTCGGACTGGGTGCCCCGGGGCGCGACCGGTCCGTCCGATGTGGACATCCTGCGCGCGGTGCTGGCGTCGGCGCCGGAGGCGGCCCTGGTGCATGTCTCGACCTCCAGCGTCTACGACCCGAGCCGGCCGACGGTGCGGGCCGTCGAGTCGCAGGCGCCGGTCGAGCGCTATCCGACGGTCTACGCCCGGCAGAAGGCCGCCGCGGAGCGTCTGCTGACCGAGCGACCGGCTTCGGGGAACCCACGCACGGTGATCCTGCGGCCACGAGCCGTCTATGGTCGCGGTGACCGTACGGTCATGCCACGGCTGCTGGCGGCGCTGCGGGGCGGGACGCTCTGGCTGCCCGGCGGCGGTCGCGTGCTCCAGTCATTGACGTCGATCGACAACATCGTCGCCGCCGTGCTGCTCGCCTGCACGCGTCCCGCGTCGGGCGTGTTCAACGTCACAGACGCCGAGCCGGTGGTGCTGGTCGATGCGCTGCGGTCGTTTCTGGCCGAGCGCGGGCAGGCGGTGCGCATCCGGTCCGTGCCCGTACCGGCGGCGCTGGCGCTCGCCACCGCGCTGGAGACGGCCTACCACCTGGGACGCGTCCCCACCCCGCCTCGCCTGACCCGCTACGCCGTCGGCCAGGTCGCCGTGGAGCGCACGCTCGACATCACCGCCGCCCGCACCGCCCTCGGCTACCGCCCCACCCCCACCTCGTTCGCCGGCGCCCCCTCCTGGTGACCCCCCTCCTTTCGCGTTGATCTAGGGATTCGCGTGGTGAGTTGATCTCCAAGCGCCATGCGAATCCCTAGATCAACGCGGTGGGGGACGGGCGGGGAGGCCGGCGGCGCGTCAGGTGGACGCGGGTGGTGGGCAGCGCCTAGGGTGCCAGGCAGGTCGCTCGGGCCGGCGATGGTCGTCGGCGGGACACGGAGGAGCGTCGTGCGAGCATCGACTCGGGCATCGGCCGGCGACAGGCCGGTGCCGCACGTCCCCGGACTCCCGCGGTCCCCACGGCGCACGCTCGCGGCCCTCATCGCGTCCCTGGCCGCCCTCGTCGTCCTGCTCGGTTCCGCCGCACCAGCCGTCGCCGACCCCGACGGCGACCCGGACACGACCGTGGCGGGCCGGCTTGAGGAGCTCTCCAGGGCCTACTACGACACCCAGGCGGCGCTGGCCCAGTCCCAGCAGCGGCAGGCGCAGATCAAGCAGCGGCTGGACGAGGTCAACGCCCGGCTGGAGCAGCTCTCGGACCAGGTCGGCAAGCTCGCCGCGGCGCGCTACCAGGGCGCCGGTGTCGCGCGAGCCAGCATCCTGCTCGTCGCGCCGAAGGACACCAAGACCCTGCTGGCCGGCGTGGCCCTCAACGACTTCCTGGTGTGGCGCGACGACTCCCTGCTGCGCGAGTACCGGGAGATCAAACGTGACGCCACCGAGCAGGAGGAACTGCTCGACGCGGAGGTACGCATCCAGGCGGAGCAGTTCGCCCAGCTCGACACGCAGAAGCGCGAAGCGGAGAAGGCGCTGATGGCCATCGGCGGCATGCTCTCCGACGGCTTCCCCGTGGTGGCGGACCGCAAGGCTCAGCCGGCGCCCCGCAACTCCGCCGGCGGGTTCTCACCGGAGGGCTGCACCGCCAACGACCCGACCACGAAGCGGTGCATCACGCCGCGGACCTATCACATGCTGCTCGAGGCCCAGCAGGCCGGATTCACGCACTACACCTCGTGCTACCGGGACCAGAGCTGGGGCGAGCACCCCAAGGGTCGGGCCTGCGACTTCTCCGCCAACCAGTACGGCTTCAAGAACGCCAACGCCACCGGCGCCGACCGGACCTACGGCGACCAACTCGCGAGTTGGGCCGTCTTCAACGCGTCGGCGTTGGGCATCCTGTACGTCATCTGGTACCGCCAGATCTGGACCCCCACGGCCGGGTGGCACCACTATTCGCGGGTCGTCGGCGACCCCGCCACCGACCACACCAACCACGTGCACATATCGATGTACTGACACCCATCGCCGGAGCGGGATGGCCCAGCGGGCCCGGCCGGCACGACGGTGTTCGGCCGTCACCGTGGTCCCGAGGTCACCAGCGGCCCTGCCCGGTCCCTGGCGTCGCAACATCCCGGAACCGGCTCGCCGCCGCCGGGCAGCGGAAACAATGACGGCATGGCTACCACGATCAGCCCGCTGGAGATCATCAGCTCGACCGTGGCCAACACCGCGGACCGGGTCTACCTCGAGCCCATCCACAAGGACGACCTCGTCGTGATCCCGGCCGCGAGCGTGGGAGGCGGCGGCGGGGGTGGTGGCGGCACCAACGAGCAGGATGGTCCGTCCGCCGGGTCGGGCGAGGGGGGCGGCTTCGGGTTGCAGGCCAAGCCGGTCGGCGCCTTCGTCATCAGGCAGGGCAAGGTCCGCTGGCAGCCGGCCGTGGACGTGAACCGGGTCGTGCTCGGCGCGCAGGTGGTCGCCGTCACCGCGCTGCTGGTCGTACGGTCGCTGATCCTGGAGCGCCGCCGCGCCGCCCGGGAAGGGATGGTCCTGCCAGGGATGTCCCACCGCCGTCACCTGCTGCGTCGCTGGCGCTAGTTCGACGCTCGTCGACGGGCAGGCACTTTGTCGGTGGCGGGCTCTACAGTGCCCGCATGACGACACTCGGAACGGACTGGCGCTGGATCGATGGCGTCGCGACCGCGTGGTTCGACGCGGCATCGCTGATCGAGGGTGCGGAGCTGGCCGGGCGTGCCGTCGAACTGTCGCCCGGCATCGTGGTCGACGTGCGGGCGACCGGCACGCGCGTACGCCTCGACTCGGGCGAGCACGCCGAGGCGGTGTCGGCAGCTGCGAACGTGTCGGCGGCCGCGCGGGATCTCGGGCTGACCGCCGATCCCGCCGTGCTGCAGCGGGTCTCCGTTGTCTTCACATGTGTCGATTTGTTGGGAGTGCAACGGTTCTGGCAACGCGTCCTGGACTACGCGCCCGCTGCGGACGGAGGCCTGGCCGATCCGCTGCGACGCGATCCCCCGTGGCGACTCCGGCAGGCGACCGAACCCCGACCGTTACGCAACCGCGTCCACGTCGACGTGGTGCGCCCGGCAGCAGCGGTCGAGCAGGCGGACGTTGGCGAGGCGTCGGGACCGTACGGGGTCTGTCATGCCGATCCTGACGGCAACGAGGTCGATCTCGTGCCGGGCGGGGAACTCGGCGAAGAGAGCGGGACTGCCGACTGGCAGGCGGTGTTCGCCGCGATGGCCTGCTACCGCGTCACCTCCGCGGGCCAGCAGCACTCCCTGGCGGCCGTCGCGGCGGCACTGGCCACCGACGCGGGATTCCCGCTGCTGATCGATCTGCGCCCCGGGCTCGTGATCCTCGACAGCGGCAAGGACCAGTGGGAGGCCGAGGCACACGGCCTCGACGTCGACTTCACCGCCCTCGCCGCACGCCTGCAGACCGCCGCGCGCGAGCGGGGGGCCACGGTCGACCCGAGCTTGCCGCGCTTCACCCAGCTCGTCGTCGACGCCGCCGACATCGCTACCGTCCGCGCGTTCTGGACCGCCGTGCTCGGCTACGTCCCCGACCGGCGAACGGAGGTCAGCGACATCCACGACCCACGACGACTGAACCCGGTGCTGGTGTTCCAGTCGCTCGACACGTCGGACGTGAAGCGCCGTGGGCAACGCAACCGTATCCACGTCGAACTGGCGGTGCCGTCGGACCTCACGCAGACGCGGCTCGCCACGGCCATCGCCGCCGGTGGCCAACTCCTGGACGAGTCGGCGGGTCGCTGGCGGGTCGCCGATCCCGAAGGCAACGAACTGGTCATCATCGGCGTGCAAGCCTGACGGGCGGCCGCGCACAGCGTCCACATCAGACACTGTGCCGGCGGACGCCGACACGGAGGACACCGGACGAGACAGCCCACTGCGCGACGAGACCGGCCGAGAGGAGAACAGCGGCCACGCACCATGCCTGGGTACGGATGGTGGTGTTGAAAACGATGTTCCACCGCCACGCGACGAGGCCAGGGTGCTGAACACGGCGAGGACGGCGAACGTGCCGAGCGCGGCCCCCACGATCGACCCTCCGGCGGAGGCGAGCAAGGCCAAGCCAAGCGTCATGATCCAGGTCGCCTGAAACGCATGTCGATCGACATATTCAGGGAGGAACATCGTGGCGATCGCGCGGAGACACCTCGCGCGCCCTCGAACGCCGCCAGCATCGCGAACCGTCGCCTCACCAACGAGAACGCCCCCGCGCGGCAGGTGAGAACGACGTTTCCGCGGCGAGCCATCCAGTCCACGCGCTGGGCATCGGAGAGTGCGAAGTAGCGCAGCGCGGCGTCGGCGAGGCTCGCGTCGCCGACCAGCAGGGACGCGACGTCGAGCTGCCCGGGGTACGCGCTTCCGTCGACCGGCAACCCCTGGGACACCAGCCACCAGTGGTAGAGCGCGCCCCCGATCCGGCGCCCCTCTTCCGTACCGGTGGCCGTACCGCTGGCCGTACCGCTGGCCGTACCGGTGGCCGCATCCGTACCGGTGACCGCGTCCTGGCTGGGTGTCGACGCGAAGCTGAGCGAGTTCGACAACAGGTCCTCACGCTGGACGACGGTGACCCCGTCGACGGCGAGTCCCGGAATCTGCGCGAAGGCACCTTCCACTCGCTGCGTCACCACTACGCGACGGCGTTGATCAGCGCAGGCGCTGACCCGACCGACGTGCAGCGGGCGCTCCGGCATTCGAGCCTGCGGGTCACCCTGGAGACCTACGTGCACTGGTGGCCGAAGAAGCAGCGTCGCCGCAGCGTGGTCGGTTCGGCGATCGGACAGCTTCGCCGGGCTCGGGGTGAGGCCATCGGTGGCTGAGTTGGGCCGGATCTGGGCCGGACGATCATGGCCAGGGCGTTCGCCCTGGCCACGGTCTTGTGGGGTGGAGCTGAGGGGATTTGAACCCCTGACCCCCTCGATGCGAACGAGGTGCGCTACCAGGCTGCGCTACAGCCCCCTGACCGTCGTCAAGGTTAACAGGCCACCCGAAGGCCCCGCGAACCAGATCCCCCCGAGCGAGCCGCACACCGGTCGTACCGGCGTGGCGCCAGCGCCGACATGCCCCCCCTTGCGCCGATCTTGGGGTTTTCCGCGTGATTGGAGATCAACAAGCGCGGAAAACCCCAAGATCGGCGCAAGAGAGAGCGGTGGGTGGTCAGGGGTCGCTGGTGCCGGTGCGTCGCCGGGGGTAGTGCTCGGTGCGGGGCACGGCCAGGCGCCGGGCGTCCAGGCGCGAGGCGGCCACCCGCCGCGCCTGCGCCTCCCGTTCGGCGGCCCGGCGCTCGTGCTCGCGACGGATCGCGGCCTGCTCGGCGGCGATCCACGCCATCCGGCGCCGCAGGACCCGTCGGCGCCGCTGGGCGAGCACCGCGCGGTGGCGCAGGTAGGCCAGGTCCGCCACGAGCGCGGTCGCGGTGACCGCGAACCCGATCCAGAAGCCCGGGCCGACCAGCACGACACCGGCGAGCTCGACGATGTTGAGCAGCACCAACGCCGCCAGCACCCGGCGGCGCCGGTGCAACGCGGTGGGCACCCGCCGACGCCGGGCCGGCCGCCGACCCCCGGACCGGCCCGCACGGCCAGCACGATCCACCCGACCCCGATCCACGCGACCCACGCGATCGGCCGGACGCCCCGCGCGATCCGTCGACCGGACCAACCGATCGGCACGACCCGGCTGGCGGTCGACCGGACGGCCGGACAGGCGCCGGCCCCGCTCGGCCCCGCGCCCACCCGAACGCCGGCCGACGTTCGAGCGCCGGGCGGCCTCGACCGTACGGGCGAACTGTCGCGGCGGTTTGACCGGAGCGGCGCCGGGAACGGTCCGGCGCCGGCGACGGCGGGAGAGCACCCGCGCGGTGGACGTGGCGCGGGCCAGGGCAGCCGGTTCGATCACGTCGTGGCGGCGGGTGAGCGCAGGCGCCAGGGCCAGCAGTCCCGCGGCGGCGAGCACGGCCAGCAGGACGGAGGTCGGCACGCCACACCTCCTGCCAGCGACGACCAATCGATGCAGGCTACGACGGATCGAGCCGGATACCGCGTAAGGCGCGCGATCGATCGACCAGCATCACGCCAAGGCCGGCAGCCCGCGGAGCCAGCCGGCAGCCCGCGGAGCCGGCCGGCAACAGCGCCGAGCCGGCCGGCAGTACGGCGTCACGACGAGCGGATGCGGTTCCACCGGGCGAGCAGACCGCCCTCGGCGGCGACGTCCTCGGTGGTGAGCGCGTAGCCGACGTGGTCGCGCCAGGCACCGTCGATGTGCAGGTACCGCGGGTGGTAGGACTCCTCGCGGAAGCCCAGCTTCTCCACGACCCGCCGGCTCGCCTTGTTCTCCGGGCGGATGTTCACCTCGATGCGGTGCAGCTGGCCGGCGAGGAAGGCGTGGTCGACGGCCAGGGCGAGGGCGGTCGGCATCACGCCCCGGCCGGCCACCGCCTCGTCGACCCAGTAGCCCGCGTAGGCCGAGCAGAACGCCCGCCGCACGATGTTGCCGAGCGTGAGCTGCCCGACGAGCTGCTCCCGGTCGGCCGAGCGGAGACAGATGGCGAACGGCATCGCCATGCCGTCCGCCGCCACCCGGCGCAGTTCCCGGTAGATCGCCCGGAACGCCGCCGGTGAGTTCCGCTCGGCCCACGACGAGCCCGGGGGCGCGGTCGGTTCCCAGACGGACAGCCAGGCCTCGTTGGCGATGCGGCAGCGCGACCAGGCTCGGGCGTCGGACCGGGCGTACGGTCGCAGCACCACCCCGCTGCGAGGATCCTCCAGTACCGCTGGCCAGCCCGGCGCCGTCATCGAAACCGACCGTCCTTCGCGAACTGCCCCGGGCCCGCTGCCCGGCGATCGGCCGAGCGTATCGCCGCCGGTATCGACGGTTGACGCCCCCGGGCACCCACGTGACGGACGGCCCTCAGGCGTCGGGCAGTTCGTTCTTCACGTAGTCGGTGAGCCACCGGCTGAAGGACGGCCCGACGTCGGGACGGGCGGCCGCGATCTGGACCACCGCCTGCAGGTAGCCCAGCGGAAGGCCGGTGTCGTAACGCACGCCGCGGTAGACGACGCCGTGCACCGGCACGCCTTCGGAGAGCAGCAGGGCCATCGCGTCGGTCAGCTGGATCTCGCCGCCGGCGCCCGGCTTGATCCGGCGGATGGCGTCGAAGATCGACGGCGGCAGCACGTAGCGGCCCAGCACGGCGAGGTTGCTCGGCGCGTTCTCGCTGGACGGCTTCTCCACCAGGCCGGTGACCTCGTAGACCTCGCCCAGCCCGTCGTACGACGTCACCAACGCGGTCAGGTCGGGCGCCGGGCTCACCGAGGCGATGCCGTACCGGTTGGTCTCGCTCCAGTCCACCTCGATGAAGGCGAGCACGATGCCACCGGTTCGCGCCTGCAGGTCGAGCATGGCCGGCAGCACCGGCTTGTCCTCACCGACGAACTCGTCGCCGAGCATCACCACGAACGGCTCCCGGCCGACGTGCGACTCGCCGTACGAGACGGCGTGGCCCAGGCCGAGCGGCTCGCCCTGCCGGCAGGTGTAGATCTCGGCGAGTTCGGACGGGCGGCGCACCGCGGCGAGGCGTTCCATGTCGCCCTTGGCCTCCAGCCGCGATTCCAGGTATGGCTGACGGTCGAAGTGTTCGACCATGCTCGTCTTGCCGCGGCCGGTGACCAACAGGATGTCGACGATGCCCGCGGCTGCCGCTTCCTCGACGATGTACTGCAGCACGGGTCGATCGACGATCGGCAGTAGCTCCTTCGGCACGGCCTTCGTGGCGGGCAGGAACCGAGTGGCGAGTCCAGCGGCGGGGATCACTGCTTTGACAGCCCGCGACCGGGCGCCAGCTGCGTCGTTGTAGTTCTCGGGTGCGGTGGCGTGAGCATCCTGCGACATGTGGGTCAGGCTATCTGGCCCACGACTTTGGCGTGGGTGTTGCGCTCACCCCGTGGACGGGAGAAGGTCCCCGATCACCCGGCCAGGCGGCAGGTCACCCGGCCAGGCGGGACGTCGCGGGCGACAGCTCCCGGTCGGTGGCGAGCACGCAGCAGTCGCGGCCGGCGCCCTTGGCGGCGTAGAGCGCCTCGTCGGCCGCCTCCAGCAACTCCCCCGGGGACCGGCCGTGCTGGGGGAAGACGGCCGCCCCCACCGAGACGGTGACCCGCAGCCCGGCCGGCACGCCGCGAACAGGGCCCGGCAGCGGGAAGGCGACGTCCCGTACGGCGGCTCCGATCCGCTCGGCCGCGGTCAGGCAGCCCACCAGGTCCGTCTCGGGCAGCAGCACGACGAACTCCTCACCGCCGTGCCGGAACACCAGGTCGACCTCGCGGACCGCCCGGCGCACCCGGGCCGCGAACTCCACGAGCACGGCGTCGCCGACGCGGTGACCGTACCGGTCGTTGATCGCCTTGAAGTGGTCCAGGTCCAGCATGAGCACACCCAGGGTGCGGCCGAACCGATCCGCCCGCTCCACCTCGACGTGCAGCTGCTCGACCAGGTGGCGACGGTTGCCGAGCCCGGTCAGTGGATCGGTCAGCGAGAGCCGCTGCGCCTCCTGCATGCCGACGATCAGCTCGTCCAGGCGCCGGCCCAGCCGACCGGTCTCGTCGGAACCGTCCACCGCCGTACGGGCGGCCAGATCGCCGCGGCTGACCCGCTCGGCGGTGGCCAGCAGCTGCCGCAACGGCCGGGTGGCGAGGCTCGCCAGCCACACCCCGAGCAGCGCCGCGGCCACCAGGGCGACCCCGATCGCGGCGATCAGCAGCGGCCAGCGGCTGGTGACCGGCTCGGGTTCGGGGAAGGCGAGCCGCAGGGGCTGCTGCGCCGTGCGCCCGTCGTCGGCGGCCGGGGCGAGCACGCTGACCGTGCCTCCGGCCGCGGACGAGAGTTCGGCCAGGAACCCGGCGTCGATCGGCTGCAGGGCGTAGGCGTAGCCGGTCACGGTGCCGCCCTCGCCCCGGATCTCGGCTCGAGCCGCGAGCGCCGTGGGAGGTACACGGCCGATGGTGAGCAGCGGGTCGAGCCGGCTCGGATCGACCCCGCAGAGCGCCCACGGGCCGGGTGAGCCCTCGGGCGTGACGGCCCAGGCCTGGCCGGCGGCGGCGGCGCTGGTGGCCAGACCCGCCGCGGTGGCCGCGAGTTGGCGGCAGCGGGCCGAGACCACGGCCGTGGCTGCGTCACGCGGCTGCGCGCCGCGGTCGGCGCTGCCCCACGGCACGCTGGTCAGCCCGGCGAGGGTGGCGCTGCCCAGGACCATCGGCGCGAGCAGGATGACGGTGAAGGCGATGGCGAGACGACCGCGAAGTGACACCGACTCCCTCCCCCGACGTCAGGTAACGCGTAGTGATCACTCAGTCACTACTTGCTGTCGCCCTACCAACGTGCGGAGTGCCGTGAGGACATGGTTATGGACGAAATACCGGAAAAACGGGTGACACGGGAGTCGCTGCTCGCCGGCCGAGCGGCTCTCGATCCTCGCGTCCGGTCAGCCGCCGACGCGGCACTGGTGGCCGCCGCCCGCGAGCTGGCCCGGGCGGTGGGGCGGGTGGCGGCCTATGTACCGCTCCCGGACGAGCCCGCCGGCACCCTGCCCGCCGGCGCGGGCCTGGTCGACGCCCTGGTCGAGGTGCTGCCACCGGGCGGCCTGCTGCTGCCCGTCCTGCTGGCGGACCGGGACCTCGACTGGGTCGCCTACGACGGTTCGCTCGCCGCCGGCACGACGCTGCCCCGGCTGCGGGAACCACCCGGCGCGCGCCTCGGCGTCACCGCGATCGCCGACGTCGACCTGGTGTTCGTCCCGGCCCTCGCCGTGGACCGCACGGGTGTGCGGCTCGGCCGCGGCGGCGGCTCCTACGACCGGGCACTGACCCGGGTGCGCCCCGGCGTGCCCGTGGTGGCGCTGCTCTACGCCGACGAATGGGTCACCAGCCTGCCGGCCGAGCCCCACGACCAGCCGGTGACCGCGGTGCTGACCCCCGAGGGCCTGAACACCATTCAGGCTCCATGAGTGACTCCGGCGGTCCGAGTGGACGAAACGCTTCCGGATAGGCAACATTGGCACTCGACGTGTCCGAGTGCCAGCTGGCCCTGCGACGGAGGCTGAACGTGCCCACCTATCAGTACGCCTGTACGGTCTGCGGCCACAAGCTTGAAGTGGTCCAGTCCTTCTCCGACTCCCCGCTCACGGAGTGTCCGGAGTGCCAGGGCAACCTGCGCAAGGTGTTCTCCTCGGTAGGCATCGTCTTCAAGGGATCGGGCTTCTACCGCACCGACTCCCGCAGCGGCAGCTCCAGCGACACCGGCTCCACGACGGCGAAGTCCGACTCCGGCGCGTCCGGCTCGGGTTCGACGTCGTCGACCGGCGCCAACGGCTCCTCGGGCAGCGGCACCGCTACGACCGCCGCCAGCAGCGGGAGCGCACCAGCCCAGAAGAGCGCCACCCCGGCGAAGTCCGCCGCCTCCTGAGCGCGGTCGCTCGCCGGCCGTCAGTCGTCCCAGTGCGGCGGCCGTTCGGCGAGCAGCCGGTCGTCGTTGCCCCGGTGCCGCTCACCCCAGCCCGCGTCGGTGTCGTCGCGCGTCGTCTCGGGCAGCACCGGGCCGTCGTCGAACCACTGCCGCTCGTCGGAGAGGTCTACCAGGCGCTCGCCATCGTCCACGAGCGATCAGCCTAACCGAGCCCGCGGGCGCGAGCCGGCAACCGCGCCCGTCGTGGCGCGCCTGTCCGGCGCCCGTCCGCCGCGCACAGGATGTCCGACGCGGCCCAGGGGGTGCGTGGCTGAATCAACCTCCTGTGTCGGGGCGTGTGCCCCCGGCGCCGGTGAGGGGACACGCCATGGTGGTGCAACTCAACGATTTCGCGCTCGGCCCGGTGAGTCCGGCGCTGGCACTGCTCTACGCCCTGCTGGGTGGGCTGTTGGCGATCGTCCTGATCGCCCGGGCGCGCCAGGAGCGCGGCGGACGGCGGATGCGGTCGCTGCTCTACGCCGCCCTGGCACTGGGGGCGACGGCGATCTGGCAGTCGGGGACGCACGCCCTGATGGGGCTGTGGCTGGACAGCTCGCCCCTCCGGTTCGACGTCGCACGGCTGGCCGCCGCCCTCGGCGCTGGCCTGGTCCTGGCCGTGCTCGCGGCCGTGCTGCTGGGCTATGGCCGGCTCGGCCCGGTACGCCTCGCGGCCGCCGCGCTGACGATGGTCGCGGCGGTCGCGCTCACGCAGGCCGGGCAGCTCTCCGCGCTGCGGGCCGGTGGTGAGATCGTCGTCGACCGGCGGCTGGCCGGGGCGGCGCTGGGACTCGGGATCGTCGCGGCGGTGGCGCTGGTCGGGACGGTGGCGCGGGCGCAGCGCATGCGCGGTGCCCTCGCGGGCGCGGGGGTGCTCGCCGGGTCGCTCACCGGGACGCATCTGCTCGCCGGGATGGCCCTGACCGTACGGCTGCCCGAACTCGGAGTCGAACCTCCCCCGGTCTCGACCGGGTGGAGCGGCATCGAGGTCGGGGTGCCGGTCCTGATCCTCGGCTCGGTCCTGCTCGTGATGGTGTGGTTCCTCACCCTCGGCTCGGCCACCAGGAACGAGGTGCGCGCCATCCTGGACCCGCGACAGGCCCGCGACGCGATCGACCCCCGGATCCTTGAGGAGGTCCGCAGCCGGGTGGCGCTGACCACCACGCAACCGTCGCTGGCCCTCCCCGTCACGCCCGACGGATCGGCCGACCGATCGGCCGACCGATCGGCCGACGAGCTGGCCGACGAGTCAGCCGACGACCCGTCCACGACGCCCACGGAACCGGTGTCGCCACGGGCGATCTTCGTCCCGGGCGTCTCGGTCGCCGACGCGTTCACCCAGCCCGGGACCGGACGCCTGGCGCCTGGTCCCCGGCCCACACCGGGCGACGGGCCGACCTGGCAGAGCATGCCCGTCTGGGGACGAGCCGAGATCGCGGCGAACACCGGCTCACACGGCTCTCGCCCGGCCCGCGGGCGCCGCAACCGGGGTCGGGCCGCCCGTGCCGTCGAGGCAAGCCAAGCCGAGGTGGCGCGCAACGGCGGCCAGCGCGGCGACACGGAACGCGATCCACGACCCAACAGTCGGATCCCCGAACAGCTCAACCCGGCCGAGTCCGACACGCCGCTGCTCGCCGCGGACGCGCTGGCCCCGGACGCCCTCGCCCAGACGCCGGTCTCACCGGCGACGCCGCCGCCCGCCGCACCGACTTCGCCGGAGGCCGACAGCCGGCCGTGGACCGAGACGCCGGCTCGACGCGACCCGCTGCCCCATCGGGATCCGGCGCTGGGCCACCGCGAGAGCCCGCGGTCGTAGCGGTACCGGTCAGGACAGACCCCGGGCGGCGCGTGCCGGGCGGATTCCGCGACGCCGCGCCGGCCAGGGCCGGGGTGGCGATCGCACCGGCGAGGCAGGTGACGACGTCGACCCCGGTGCCCCAGCTGAATCGGCCAGCTCCCGGCGGGCCAGGGAGCGCGCGAAGGCGGCACCGAGCCCTGCGGAGGCGCCGGCCACCAGCGCCCACGGGCCGTACCGCCGCGCGAACGTCGTCACGACGCGTCAATACATCGATATGTGGACATGGTTGGTGTGCTCGGTGGCCGGGTCACCGGTCGGTGTATAGCGGTGCCAGCCGGCGGCGGGTGTCCAGATCTGCCGGTACCAGATGACGTAGATGATGCCCAGCGCCGAGGCGTTGGCGACGCCCCACGCGGCCAGCTTGTCGCCGTACGTCTTCGCGTCCCCGGAGGCGACCGCGTTGGCGAAGCCACCGTGGGTGACCGAGAAGTCGCAGGCGCGGCCCAGCGGATGCTCGCCCCACGAACTGGCTCGGTAGCACGAGACGTACCGGGTGTATCCGTTCAGTTGCGCCTCGTAGAGCATGTGCGCGGTACGGGGCGTGACGCAGCGCGAGGTCGTCGGATCCGGCACGGAGCAGCTCTCCCGGGAGAAGCCACCGGCCGAGTTGCGCGGGGCCGGCTGCACGCTGCCGCTGGAGATGGCCGGCACACCGTCGCTGAGCAGCGCGCCCGCCGCGATCAGCGCCTTCTCCGCGTCCCGCTTCTGCTGGTCGAGGATCTCCAGCTGCCGGGCCTGCAACTCCACCTCGGCGGCGAGCAGGGCACTCTGCTGGCCGGACTCCTCCTTGGCCCGGCGATATTCGCGGATGTAGGTGTCGTCGCGCCAGAGCAGGAACTCCCCGACGGCGGCACCCGCCAGCAGGTCACGGGCGCTGGCCTCCCGCGAGAGCCAGGCGCTGACCAGGCCGACCGAACTGCCCTTGTAGCGGGCGGCCGCGACCTTGCCGATCTCGTCGGTGAGCCGAGCCAACTCCGCGTCGGCCCTGGCCAGCTTCTCCTTGATCTCCGCCTGCCGCTGCTTGCTGGCGTTGAGCACCGCCTGGGTGTCGTAGTAGGCGCGGGCCGCCTCTTCGAGCTTGCCGATGAGGCTGTTGTCGCCGGCGCCGTCGGGGTCGTCCGGGTCGGCCATCGCGGGCGAGCCGGCACCGAGCACGGTCAGGAACGCGAGCACGGCGGCGAGCACGGAGAACCAGGCCCGGCGCGGGCGAACGGGCGCGAGCGACACGGCAGCCGTACGGGTGACCTGCCGCGGGCTCGCGACGAGCCGGTCGCCGTCGCTCGACGCGAAGACCACCGCCCGGGGATCCCACCCGACCGGCCTCTCGCCAAGCGAGGCAGGCCGTTCATCCACCCACTCGGGGTGCGCGTTGCCGACCATGCGGTGCAGCGACCTCCACCGTGACCGCCGCCGGCACACACCCGACGCGCCGTGGGGGTCGGCGGTCCGGGACAGCCTACACAACCACGGTGGCCGGCCCGGCACACGCGCGGGCGCGGTGGCCGGCCGTCGGCTAGAACTGCGGTCGCATGGTCATGGTCGGCGCGTCGCCCATCACCGACCCGGGGCCGCCGTAGGAACCCCCGTCGCTGACCGGGATCCGGTCGGCGCGGGCGAGCACCACGCCGGCGTGCAGTTCGACGGTGTCGGTCGGGGCCAGCAGGTAGGGCTCGCCCCCGTTGAGCTGCAGCTGGTCGGGCGAGCCGTACGGGCCGGCGTGGCGGCGCACGACCGTGCCGTTGGTCGACAGATCGGCCACGACCAGCCCTTCGTCGCGCAACTCGAGTCGCGCGTGATTGCGGCTGATCATCTTGGCCACGGTGCCGTCGAGGTGGCCGCCGATCATCAGGCCGAGGGGATCGTCGGGGGCCCGGCCCACGACGACCGGCCGCCCGGCCCGCACCACGAACCGTTCCCGTACCGAACCATCGACGATCAGCACCATCGTCACCGACGGTGGCCGCGGACCGGCGTTCTGCAACGGCTCGTCGTGACGCGGGCAGACCGGCACGCCAGCCTTCATCCGCGGCACGGCCTGCGCCTGCACCCGGCGGTCGCCGAACAGTGGGCAGTCCCGACGCGCGCAGCGCCAGACACGGCTGAGCAACGGGTTGCCACGGGCGTCGGCGGGCATCGGGTGGCCGCCGAGGATGCGCGCCGCCCCTTCCCCGGGGACGAGTTGCAGCACCCGGTCGGGGGCGCCCCGCAACCAGGGGTAGCGGCGCTCCAGGCCGGGGAAGCCATCGATCGTGATGACCGGCAAGCCGGTGATGTCGGCGATCTCCGGGACCCGGTCGGCCATCACCGGTACGACCTCGATGAGGCCGTCGCCGGACCACCGGCCGAGCACCATCCG
>Ga0164243_10007108_pt1 | contig 16796 bp, 12 predicted proteins | sample OricompcompostOP_FD_108781 | JGI IMG/M metagenome (GOLD analysis project Ga0164243, IMG submission 108781) | Organic Plus compost microbial communities from Emeryville, California, USA - Original compost - Organic plus compost (OP) | ecosystem: Engineered > Solid waste > Mixed feedstock >... | reverse complement strand
CTGGCCCGACGAGCGCTTTCACGCCAAGACCCAAGGTAGGAGCCGAGTGCGGTAGTCCCGCCCGCTCGGATCTGTGCGGGGGGCGGCCCGAGTCGTCGGACGAAGGGCCGTCCCTACCGCGACTGCCCGAGGCAGAGCTCGGCGCGTTCCGACGGCGCAAGGGGCTGCACGAGGCGCATCTCGCCGAATGGCGTGCGGCGGCGACCGCTGCCGGTGGTGCTCGCCACGCGAGCGTCGTGCTACGCCGCCGATCGTGTCGTTCGTGGCCGTCGACGTCGATTATCGCGAGGACCGGGTCGTGGCCGCGGCGGTCGGGTTCGCGACGTGGACCGATGCGGCGCCGACGTTCGAGGTCGCGCGCGCGTTCGACGGCGCGGCCGCGGCGTACGAGCCGGGGAGCTTCTACAAGCGCGAGCTGCCGTACCTGCTCGACGTGCTCGCCGCGGCCCCCGTGCCCGTCGAGGTCGTCGTGATCGATGGCTTCGTGTGGCTCGACGCGGGGCGGCCGGGGCTCGGAGTGCACCTGCACCGGGCCCTCCCCGCGCAGCCGAAGGTCGTCGGGGTGGCGAAGCGGCCGTGGCGAGCCGGCGCGGGGCTCGCGGTGCGGCGCGGGACGAGCCAGGCGCCGCTGTACGTGACCGCGATCGCGATGGACGCGGCCGAGGCCGCGCGCGGGGTGGCGGCGATGCACGGCCCTCACCGGACACCCACGTTGCTCGCACGCGTCGATCGCCTCGCGCGCGATCACGAGTAGGCTCGGCGGGTGCTCCGGTTCGCGGACCGAACCCACGCCGAGGCGAGCGCCTCGTTCGAGCTGTTCCACCTGTTCGCGACCGAGGCGAGCTGGACGCTCGAGGTCGCGATCGACGGCGCACCCGAGCGGCTGGCGCTCGAGGGCCGCGTGCGCACACCCGCGCTGCCCGGTCCGAGCGAGCTGGTCGTGTGGTACGTCGACGCGCCCTCGGTGGTCACGCTCGACGGCGAGCACGGCACGCTCTCGGTGGGCGAGCGCGCGCTCGACGGTCGCCCGCAGACCGTGCGCGCGTACCCGACGGTGACCTCCCTCGCGCCGGGGCGCGTGCGCGTCGCGGGCTCGCTCGAGCTGAGCTGGCAGCCGCTCGGCGGCGGACCGGCGCAGCCCTACACGATCGAGCTCGACGTCGAGGCCGCGCTGATCACGTGACGCGCACAGGGGCGCTGCGTGCGCGCACGGCCGACCGGCCCGCCGGACCGACGCCCGCGTGGGATCCGCCGATCAGCCGATCGCGGCCGAGCACGTGCCCGCGGAGATCCTCGCCGCCGCGTCCGGTTCGCCGGCGGGTTCGCCGACACCGTCGAGCTCCAGCCGGCCGAGCGATGGCCGCGCGACCGTTCCCGGGGCGCGCCCAGGGTACGCGAAGATGGTGGAGGAGCTCCGCGAGGAGGACGCCGGGGACGTCATCGTCGACGCCCTGGCCGGCGCGGGGCCGCCACGCAAGAAGCCGTGGTGAGGCTCTGGTGAGTCAGCCCGCGAGCAGATCGGCGAGGAGGTCGCGGCTCCGCGTCCACAAGAGCGCGCCACCCTCGTCGGCGAGCACGTGCCGGGTCGCGTGCGGGAACCGGCGGGCGAGCGTCGCGCCCATGTCGGGCGAGTGCACCGGGCTCGTGTCGAGCGCGCCGTACCACAGCTGGACCGGTAGCGAGATGGCCTCGGGCGGCGTGGGCCACGGGCTCGTCGCGAGCACGAGGTCGCGCACGTACCCCGCGGCGCCCTGCGCGAAGCCCTCGTGGAGCGCTCGCCGGTACGCGGCCGCGAACGCGGGCTGCTCGTAGATCGCGCGATCGCCCGGCGCGCTCATGCCGAGGACGAGCGCCCACAGCCCGTCGGCGTCGGCGTTCGCTGCGAACGCGGCCTCGAAGCCGGGCGCGTCGGCCGCGATCGCATCGACCATGCGCGCGATGTCGGGCACGAGCAGCGGGCGCATGCTCGCGCGCGCGAGCTCGTCGGTCGCCGAGACCAGCGCGATGCGCGAGACGACGCCGGCCGCGGCGAGCGCGACCGCGAACGGCCCGCCCTGCGAGAAGCCGAGCGCCCGAGGCCGCGCGACGCCGAGCTGGCTCAGCACGGCCGCGACGTCCGCCGCGTAGCTGGCGAACGACTTGGCGGGATCCGGCGCGGAGCGGCCGAGCCCTGCCCGGTCGACGCACACGAGCCGTACGCCGAGCTCGCGGAGCGCGGCGAACCCGAACCCGAACGAGCTCGACATGCCGGCGCCGGTGCAGAACACGACGGGTGCTCCGTCGACGGCGCCCCACTCGGCCCAGCCGACCGGGCGGCCGTCGCGCAGGACCTCGCCGGTGCGTGCAGGTGCTTCGATCGCGATCACGCGACGGAGCCTACTCTGATCCGGCGTCAGCGACCGAACGCCGCGGCGAACACGTCGTGATTGCGGTCACCGGGACCACCGAGCACGGCGAACACGACGTGCGCGAACACGCTCGCGAACGCGCCGGCGAGGTGATCGTGGAACACGCGCGCGACCATCGCGGGATCGTTGCCGAACGCGCCCGCGCCCCACGCGCCGAGGATCAAGGTGTCCACCGCCTGGTCGCGCGCGATCGCGAGCACCAGCCCGGCCCGCCGGTGCAGCGTCGCCTCGACGGTGGCGGCGTCGTGCGTGCCGGCCTCGCGCAGCGCCCGGACGTTGGGTGCGGCGCACGTGATCACCGAGCACGTGCTCGGCGCGTCGAGCCAGCCGCCCGCGTCGTCGCGGAAGAACGGCACGCCCGGCGACCAGATCGCGAGATCGAGGTACAGCGTCGACGGGTGGGCGCGGTTGCGCTTGTAGTGCTCCGGGACCGCGAGCAGGCACGGATAGAGGCCCGAGCTGCGCGCCAGCGTCTCCTCCTGCGCCGACGCACCGGTGAGGACGCCGCCGCCCGGGTTCCTCGCCGACGCGAAGTTCAGGCACGCGACGTGACCGCGACCGGACAGTCGGCGGATCGCCTCGATCGTGCTCTCGCCCGTGACCTCGGTCCGGGTCGTCCGCGCGCCCCGATGCACGTCCGGGTGCACGGCCTCCGCGTAGCGCGCGAGGTCGTAGAGGCGGGTCGCGCTCTTCGCGCGCGCGAGGCCGTCCGCGAGCTCGATGACGTCGCCCCGCGCGTTCACGTAGCGCCCCGCCTCGCACGCGGCGAGCGTCGCCTGGGCGATCGCGATCCGCTCCGCGCGCGTGCTCGACGTGCGCGCGGACGTGGGGAGCTCGAGGTACGCCGGCGGTACGTGCTCGGTGAGCCACACGCCGTTGTCGGCGCGATAGAACGCGTGGCCTGCCGCGGCGAGCTCGGCCGCGCGGATCGTCAGCACGACGGGCTTGCCGCGCCGGCTGCCCACCTTGCGCGCCGTCTCGACGTCCGCGGAGAGATGCACGTGGTGGCGCGCGCCCTTGCGCAGGCCGTGCGCGCGGATCGACGCGAGGTGGGTCGCGACGGTGCCGTGGTAGAGCCGCGCGGGTGGCTCCCGCGGCGTCAGGCCGAGCTGCACGTCGACCGAGTGGCCCTGGTTGGCGCGGATCCGCGCACCGTCAGGCGACAGCGTGAACCGCTGCTTGTCGGAGGACGCGACGAGCTCGGCGAGCTCGTCGAACGTCAGCGGGTGGCCGTGCGCGGCGAGGGCCGCCAGCAGCGCGGGAACGTCGGTCCAGCCGGCCTCGTCGAGGACGATGCCGACCTTCGCCGGCTCATGGCGGAGGACGTACGAGAGGAACTTGGAGGTCGCGATCGACATGACACATCACCTTGGTGTTTTCACTACACCAAGACTTCGTGTCACGTCAACACGAACTTAGTAACCGTGCTTGCGCAGCGAGACGTTCGCGACGAAGCCCATCGCGATGAAGAAGATCAGCAGCGAGCTCCCGCCATAGGAGATGAACGGCAGCGTGACCCCGACGACCGGCGCGATCCCGAGCACCATCGCGACGTTCACGACCACGTGCCAGAACGTCATCGCCGCGACGCCGAGGCAGATCACGGCGCCGACGCGGTCGCGCGCCGAGAGCGCGATGTTCAGGATCCAGATCAGGAGGAAGGCGAACACGGCGAGCAGGAACACCGAGCCGACGAAGCCCCACTCCTCGGCCCACACCGAGTACGGGAAGTCGGTCCAGTGCTCGGGGACGAAGTTGAACTGGTTCTGCGTCCCCTCGAGGTAGCCCTTACCGGTCAGCTTGCCCGAGCCGACGGCGAAGATCGACTGGGTCGTGTGCCAGCAGTTCGCGGTCGCGGCGATCGCCGGATCGTTGGCGTCGCAGTCGATGAAGCCGAAGATCCGGTTCTTCTGGTACTCGTGCATCGTCTCCCACAGCAGTGGGATCGCGGCGAGCCCCGCGATCGTGACGTGCACGACGGGCCACACGTTCGGCAGCGAGAGGAACGCGACGCTGAGCACCATGAGCGTGATCAGCGACGCCGTGCCGAGGTCGGGCTGGATCGCGATCAACACGATCGGGATGCCGACCCCTGCGAGGCGGAGCAGCAGCGCGCGGGGTGTGTAGCGCCCGACCTCGGTGTCCTGGAACATCCGCGCCAGGACCAGGATCATCATGACCTTCACCAGCTCCGAGGGCTGTCCGCCGATCGGACCGACGAACAACCAGCGGTAGGTCTCGCCGTGGCGCTGGTTGCCGCCGGTGGCGCCCTGGAGTCGCGCGAGGATCACGAGCCCGACGGCGATCGCGAGCCCGAGCCAGGCCAGGCGGACCATCGCCTTGTAGTCGATCACCGTCGTCACCGTGAACGCGATGACGCCGACGATCATCCACTTGCACTGGGTGTCGAACTTGACCTGCTGACGGAGCCCGCGGGTCGCCGAGTACAGGTTGAACAGGCCGACCGTGCACAGCACGAGGATCGTGAGGATCAGCGGCCAGTCGATCGCGGCGCGGAACCGCCGCCACCGGCTGACGCCGATCGTCGCGCGCGGCAGCTGGAGCCCGGTGCCTCTCATCGCGCGTCCTCCTTCGGGCGGAAGTACGCCTCGAGGATCTGCTTGGCGATCGGCCACGCGACACGACCGCCCGAGCCGCCGTGCTCGACGAGCACGACGATCGCGAGCTCGGGGTCCTCGGCCGGCGCCCAGCCCGCGAACCACGCGTGCGAGCGCGCCGGGTGGTAGCCCTCGACGTCGCGCAGATCGTCCTGCTGCTTGCGGTTGCGCGTGCGGCTCTCGGCGGTGCCGGTCTTGCCCATCACCGTCACGACCTCGGTGTGGCCGTGCTCGAACGCCGTGCCGCCGAGCTCGTTCGTGACCTTCCACATGCCGCGGCGCCAGACGTCCAGCGCGTCGGGCGGGATCCGGACCTCGTGCGAGACCTTGGGCTCGTAGGAGACGATCGTCCGGCCGTCGCTCGACTCGACGCGCTCGACGACCTGCGGCACGTACAGGGTGCCTCCGTTCGCGAGCGTCGCGTACGCCATCGCGGTCTGCAGCACGGTGACCTCGACGTCGCCCTGCCCGGTCGACGCGTTCGTCGCGTAGCCGACCTTGTAGGTGCCGCGCTGCTCGTACCACGCCTTCGTCGGGACGCGGCCGCCCGAGTCGCCATTGAGCCCGAGGTTCGTCGGCGTCCCGAAGCCGAACGAGCGCGCGACCTCCGCGATGCGATCGAGCCCGACCCGCTGGGCGAGCTCCCAGAAGTAGACGTTGCACGAGTGCTTGATCGCCTTGATCAGGTCGACCTTGCCGTGCGCGCCGTTGCAGCGGAACGTCGTCCGCGCGAGCTGATAGACGCCCGTGCAGTACATCGACTCGTCCTCCGCGCCCTGACCGTCCTCGAGCGCCGCGAGCGCGGTCGCGAACTTGAACACCGAGCCCGGCGGGTACGTCGCGCGCAGCGCCTTGTCGATGAACGGCTTGCGCGGATCGGACAGGAGCATCGTCTCCTCGGCGCGCGTCAGGTGCCCGGTCATCACGTTCGGATCGAACGACGGCTTGGACACCAGGGCGCGGACCTTGCCAGTCTTGACCTCGACGATGACCACCGCCGACGCGGGGACCCGCGCGACCGCCTTCTCGGCGACGCGCTGCAGCTCGGCGTCGATCGTGAGCACCAGGTTCGCGCCCGGGACCGCGCCGATCACGCGCTCGCCCTGGATCAGGGTCTGCGCGGTCTTGTCGTCGAGCCGCTGCCCCTTGGCGTCCACCGCGTAGCGCTCGACGCCCTTCTTGCCGCGCAGGTAGTTCTCCCACGCCGCCTCGAGGCCGTAGCGCCCGACGAGCTCGTCCGGCGAGTAGCCCTGGCTCACCCGCTTGTCGACCTCGTTCGCGGTCATCTGCGTCATGTAGCCGACCAGGTGCGCCGCGAGATCGCCCTGCGGGTAGTAGCGGTACGGCTCGTGGTGCACCTCGACGCCGTCGAGCCTGCTGAGCGACTGCTCGACGAGCGCCGCGCGGTCGCGCCCCTGGTCCTCGAGGATCAGGACCGGCTGCTTCGGGTCGCGCTTGGTCGCGGCCTTGATCCGCTCGTCGATCTTCTCGATCTCGTCGTCGGAGAGCCCGAGCATGCGCGCGAGCTCGTCGCGGACCGCGGGCTTGAACGACCGGGGGGTCGCGTAGACGTTGAACGCGGGCCGGTTGTCGGCGAGCGGGACGCCGTTGCGGTCGAGGATCTTGCCGCGCACCGACGGCAGGTAGCGCTCCTTGACGACGTTCGAGACCGTGCGCTCGTAGTAGCCGTCGCCGCGCATCACCTGCAGCTGCCACAGCCTGCCGATGAGCACGATGAACGCGATCGCCATGACGAGCGCGATCCACTTGAGCCGGCGGTGCAGCTCGGGCAGCGCGGGGCCGTTCCCCGAGCCGGGCCCCGACGACGAGCGGATCAGCATCATGGCGCGAGACCCTCCAGCGCGGCGTCACGCTCGCGATGGGTGCGCGCGAACGCGGCGTCGACGCGCCGGCACACGCGCCACACCAGGGCCCCGACGAGCGCGGTCGAGGCGGTGGCGACGGCGATGTGCACGAGCTCCGTGCCGAGGCTCGCGCGTGGCATGCCGTACATCGCGCGGACGATCAGCGCGACGAGCCCGGAGATGATCGCGATGAACGCGGAGAACCCGATCGTCATCGCGGCGCCGCGCACGAGGATCCGCTGCTGCACGTTGCGCGCGACGATGCACGTCAGACCGAGCACGAGCGACATCGTCCCGGGCGGCCCGCCGGAGATCAGATCGACGAGGTAGCCGAGCACGATCGATCCCCCGACCGCCGGCGCCACGCTCGACCGCGCCGTCAGCCCGAGGTACGCGGCCGTGAGCGCGCCGAGATCCGGGACGGCGTCGCGCACGAGCTGGAACGGCATCAGCCGCCACAGCGAGGCCACGACCACGCACAGGAGGTACGCCACGAGCACGAGCGTCGCGGTCCTCACGCTGCCTCCGTATCCGGCGACACGCGCACGAGCGCCAGGAGCAGCATCACGAGCAGGATCACGAGCCACGCGAGGAGCGATCCCCGCAGGATCACCTCGGCGGTGCTCACAGCGGCCTCCGCCCGAACGCGGGCTCGCTGCGCCGCTTGGCCCCGCCATCGGGGTCGGGCGGCGGCGGCGGCGCGAGCAGCACCATCACGGCGCGCACGCGCGACACGTCGACCGCCGGCGCCACCTCGACGCTCTGGAACATGCCGTCGTCGCCGTGGACCTTCGTCACCTTGCCGACGACGAGCCCGGGCGGGAACGTCGCCCCGAGGCCGCTCGTCACGACCTCGTCGCCGACCTGGACCTTGGCCTCGGGCCTCATCTGGCGCTCCAGCCACTCGATCTTGCACGCGTACGAGTCGGGATCCCCCATGCCGATCAGCAGGCCGCGCCCGCCGGTCCGGGGGATCACCACCTCGAGCCGCGACGCCGGATCGCTGATCAGCGTCACGTCGGCGTAGTCACCGTAGACCTTGTCGATGCGACCGACCGGGCCCGCACCGGAGATCACCGGCATGCCCTGCGCGACCTCGCGCTCGCCGCGATCGATGCGTAGCCGGAGCACGCGGAACTGCGCCGACAGCGGCGCACCGATCACGCGCGCGCCGATCGTGTCGGCCGGCGTCTTCGACTTCACGAGCGCGAGCTCCTCGAGCGAGGCGATGTCGAACGCGCGCCGCGTCGCGGCCGCGAGCTCCTTGCGGAGCCGCTCGTTCTCGGCGCGCAGCTCGCGGTTCTCCTCCTCGACGTCGACGAGCGCGACGTAGCCCGACCACAACCCGCCGATCCCCTCGACGACCCAGCTCACGCCCGCCTGCAGCGGCGCCGTGATGCGGAGCAGCGCCTCGTCGAGCGCCGACGGCGCGCCGCGCGAGAGATTCGCACGCAAGACGAGCGCCGGGATCACGATCAGGGCGCCGGTCAGCACCCAGTCGAGGATCCGGCGTCGGTACGTCACGCCCGGGCTCCTACCGCAGCGCGATCTCGCGGAGGAGCGACAGCTCGTCGAGGACCTTGCCCGTCCCGAGCACGACAGCGAGCTGCGGGTTCTCGCACACCATCACCGGCAGCCCGGTCTCCTCGCGGAGCAGCACGTCGAGGTTCTTGAGCTGCGCGCCGCCGCCCGACAGCACCACGCCCTTGTCGACGATGTCGGCCGACAGCTCCGGCGGCGTGCGCTCGAGGACCGAGCGGACCGCGTCGACGATCGCGTTCACCGGCTCCTGCAGCGCCTCGCGGATCTCGTCGGAGTTGACCATCAGGGTCTTCGGCACGCCGGCGACGAGATCGCGGCCCTTGACCTCGACCGTCAGCGGCTCCTCGAGCGGGTACGCGCTGCCGATCTCCTTCTTGATGATCTCGGCGGTGCGCTCGCCGATCAGCAGGTTGTACTTGCGCTTGATGTACTGGACGATCGCCTCGTCCATCTTGTCGCCGGCGACGCGGATCGACTTCGACAGCACGACGCCAGCGAGCGCGATCACCGCGACCTCGGTGGTGCCGCCGCCGATGTCGACGATCATGTTCCCGGTGGGCTCGGTGATCGGCAGGCCGCCCCCGATCGCGGCCGCCATCGGCTCCTCGATCAGGTAGACCTCGCGCGCCGCGGCCGCGAGCGCGGAGTCGCGGACCGCGCGCTTCTCGACCTCGGTGATGCCCGACGGCACGCTGACGATCACCCGCGGGCGGACCAGCGTCCGGCGCTGGTGGGCCTTCTGGATGAAGTACCGAAGCATCGCCTCGGTGACCTCGAAGTCCGCGATGACACCGTCCTTCATCGGCCGGATCGCGACGATGTTGCCCGGCGTGCGACCGAGCATCTCCTTCGCTTCCTTCCCGACCGCCAGGACCTTCTTGGGGCCGACCGAGGCGGCCTGCACGGCCACCACGCTGGGCTCGTTGGCGACGATCCCCCTGCCCTTCACGAAGGTCAGCGTCGTGGCCGTCCCGAGGTCGATGGCCAGGTCGTTGGAAAACATTCCGTAGACCCAATCGAAGAGCATGGATTCCCTGCCAGACGCGCCCGAGCGCGGTGAGTGCGTGACGTAGCGTGCAACATGCCCGTGGGCCACCCTGCCGACACACCCGGAGGCCTTTGAGCCGTGCGGAGTTATCACGCGCCGTTTCCCGAGTGCAACACAAACCTGGCCGCGGGAATTCCACGTCAGAAGACAGCCGAGCCTACGTGTGTGCTTGTACCCCGATCCCCCGGTGGCTAGGATGCCCCGCTCGTTCTAAGAACCAGGCGATCCCAATGCTCGAACAACTGCGCAAGTCCGGCGCATCTATTTTCATCTATGTGATCTTCGGCCTGCTGATCGTGAGCTTCGTCATCACGTTCGCGCCGAACGCCGACCTCGGGGGGTGTCGCGGAGGCTCCGTCGTCCCGATGACCGTCGACGGTGAGAAGACGAGTCAGTCGTCTTACAAGATCGCCTACTCCGCGAACACCCAGACCGGCCGCAACAAGGTCTACCGGGCGCTCGAGCTCCTCCTGCGCCGCGAGCTGCTCGCCCAGGCCGCGGAGGAGCGCGGAATCCGCGCCACCCAGGAGATGATCGAGGCCGAGATCAAAGACGGGTACTTCTTCCTCGGCGACAACCGGGTGCAGCCCGGCTGGATCAACACCATCGACGGCGAGTCGTTCTTCATGATCGACCAGTTCAAGGGCTTCGTCGGGTCGCTCAACGTCTCGATGAACGCCTACTACGAGGACCAGACGCGGAACCTGCAGGCCTCGCTCATGGCCGACCTGCTCCGCGACTCGGTGCGCGTGTCGCGCGAGGAGGCGCTCGCGATGTACCTGTTCGAGAACACCACCGTGTCGTTCGACGCGGTCGCGTTCTCGCCCGCGGCGTACCGCAACGCGATGCGTCTGACGGACGCCGACGTCGCGCGGTTCCTCGCCGCCCACGAGGACCTCGTGAAGAAGAAGTGGACCGAGGTCGAGCGCGAGTACAAGGCGACCAAGCCGGCGCTGAAGCTGCGCTCGATCTTCGTCGCCCGGACCGAGCCCGCGCCCGCGGCCTCGACGCCCCACGATCCGGGGAAAGCCAAGCTCGAGGCGGCGCGCGAGGCGATCGCCGCGGGCAAGCAGACGTTCGCCGACGCCGCGAAGCAGCTCGCGACGGACGAGGCCGCGAAGGCGAGCGGCGGCCTGGTCGGCTGGCGGCCGATCGACAACCCGCAGATGGGTGACAAGGCCGTCAACGACGCGGTCAAGGCGCTGTCGCCTGGCCAGATGACGCCGGTCGTCGAGACCGAGCGCGGCTACTACCTCGTCATCGCCGAGGACAAGCGCGAAGGCGACCTGACCTACGAGCAGGTCCAGCACGAGCTCGCCACGGAGCTCGCGAAGGACATGTGGAGCAAGGAGGCGGCCAAGCGCGCCGCCCTCGACGCGCTCGCCACCGCGCGCGCCGGCACCGGCAAGAACCTCCAGGAGCAGTTCCCGACGACCGACCCGCAGAAGCTCCAGGAGGAGCTCGATCGCCAGATCCGCGAGGGCCAGAAGCAGGGCGCGATCGTGACCGAGTCGGCGGACATCCCGGCGTCGTGGACCGACGGAACGGGCACCCTGGTGGCGCAGGGAGATCCCGCCCCGGCCGAGGCCCCGGGCGCGACCGGCGACACCGGCGGCTCCGGCGGAGATGCGGCGCCGGCGGACACCGCGGCCACCCCGGCCGAGCCGGCCCCCGCGGCGCCTGTCGAGCTCACCGCGTCGAGCGACGTCCTGCCGGCGTTCGGCGACGTCGCCCGGCCCCGGGTCCAGTCGCACGGCCCCGTGCCGCGCATGCGCTCGCTGCCCGGCGTCGGCGACAACAAGGACGCGATCAACGCGCTGTTCGACGAGCTGTCGGCCGGCATGCTGGCGACGCGCGTCTACGAGGCGAACGGGGACTTCGTCGTGGTCCAGCTCACCGCGAAGAACACGCCCAAGGTCGAGGACTTCGACAAGGTCGCGGACCAGGAGATCGAGCAGATCCGCCGCGCCCGCGGCATGGTCGCCGTGAACAAGTTCCTCGCCGACCGCTGCCAGGCCCTCGCCAAGGCCGGCCGCATCAAGCCGATGGCGGACCTGATCCGGGAGACCGACGACAACGGCAAGCCGCTGCCGACGGTCTACAGCCCCTGCAGGACGATGCGCTGATCCCGCGCTCGTCGTCTCCGCCCGCGTTCGGGCCCGTGCCGTGGGCCCGGATCGCGAGCCCCGCGAGACCTCCCGCGCGCTCCCCACGCGGTCTCGCGCTCCCGCACGAGGACAAGGGGCTCGCATCTAGAGTAATTTCGGGGTCGTGCTCGACGGGGACCACGCCGGCCCACGGCGCCTGCCGTTTCGCTTCGAAGCGCTCGGCGGGATCGGCCGGCTCGCGCTCGAGAACCTCGTCGTCGGCCCCGTCGTCGTCGACCGGCTCGAGCTCGACGTCCACGATCTCGGGACCGATCCGGGGCACGCGGTCGCGGAGCGCTACCAGCGCCGGCGAACACGGCTTCGTTCGATCGCGCTCCGGCTGACCGCCGCCCAGCTCGACGAGCGCCTCGAGCAGGTCCGCAAGCAGCTCGCCGGGCTCGGGATCACGCAGCTCGCGGCCCGGCTCGGCGACGGGTTCCTCTCGGTGCGCGCGCGCGCGGCGGACGGGCTCACCGCGGCCGACCTGTCGTTCCGCGTCCACTTCGCGAACGCGGGCACGCACCTGCGCGCGCTCGCGAGCACGGTGCGCGTGCACGGCCATCTCCCCACGCCCGGGCCCGTGATCGCGGACCGCATCCTCGGCTCGCTCCTCGCCGCCACCGACGCGACGGGTGTCGTCGAGCGGCCCCACGCGCGCGGGCTGTGCGACGTCGAGATCGACCTCGTCGGCGCGGTGCTGTGGCACCTCCTACCGCCAGCGGGGTGGCGGCTCCCCGCGGTCCACGACGTCGAGCTCGTCAGCATCCGCGTCGGGCGCGGAGCGATCGAGGCGAGCTACGGGCCGGTCGGCGCGCGCAGCGGCGAGCTCGGCGTACGGCCGCAGACGCACCAGCTCGCGGCCGCGCACGACCTGATGCACTCGGCGGATCACCAGCTGCGCGAGGGGCACTTCGAGGAGGCGATGCGCGGCTATCGCGCGCTGCTCGCCGCAGGTGGGCCGGAGCAGCCGCTGCTCCTCGAGCGGATCCTGTCGCTCGCGGCGGCCCGGCCGGCGTGGTTCTTCGACGGGCTCGAGCTATCGCGCCAGGCGCTCGGGCGGTGGCCGCAGTTCGCCGCCGCGCACGCGGCGCTCGCCTCGATCACGCTCGCCCAGGGCGACGCCCGCGAGGCCGCCGGTCACCTGTCGCAGCTCGCCCAGCTCGCGAGCAGCGAGGGCGATGACGATCAGGCCGCGCTCGCGGCGATCGCCGGCGCGCGCCTCCTGCGCGTGATCGAGCCGCGCGCCGCGACCCGGCTGTACGAGCTCGCGCTCGAGCACGATCCGTCGTCGACCGAGGCCGCGGACTCGCTCGCCGACCGGCTCGCCGACGAGCAGCGGTGGCCCGAGCTCGTGCGGCTCGTGCGCGCCCGCGCCGTGATCGCGTCGGAGCCCGCGCGCGCCGTGCAGCTCCGGCTGCGCCTCGCGGACGTGTTCGTGCACCAGCTCGGCGATCCCACGAGCGCGCAGCAGGAGCTCGCCGCGGCGCGGCAGCTCGCGCCCGACGATCCGGCCGTCCACGAGATGGCGGCGACGATCCTCGCCGCGATCGATCCCGCGGGTGCGGTCGAGGCGTGGCGCGAGGTCGCCCGGCTCGCCGAGGAGCGCGGCGATCACCGCACGTGCGCGCGAGCGTGGGGCGTGATCGGCACCATGCTCGCGGGTGCCGACGCGGAGGAGGCGTGGCATCGCGCGATCGGGTTCGATCCGCTGCAGGCCGACGCCCTCGCCGGCCTCGCGGCCGCGGCCGCCGCGCGCGACGATCACGCGATCGCCGCGGACCTCTACGAGCGCATGCGCGGGCTCGGGTTGCCACCACCCGCCGCCGCGCGCCACGAGCTCGACCTGGCGCGCTCCCTCGTCGCGCTCGGGCGGATCGACGATGCGCGCGCGAGCCTGCGTCGTGCCACCCTCGCCGGCGGCGAGACCGCGGCCGAGGCGCACGCCGTGCTCGCCGAGGTGGCCGAGGCCGCGAGCGATCGCGATCACGCGGCCGCCGAGCTCGAGACCGCGATCGTCTCGCTCGTCGATCTCGCCGTCGCGGAGGATGTCGGCGAGGGCGAGCGCCTGTTCACGCGCGCCGCCGAGCTCGCGGTCGCGCGCGCGATGTTGCTCGACCGGAGCGGAGAGGCGGCCGCCGCCAGCGCCGACTGGCAGCGCGCGCACGATCTCGCGCAGGAACACGCCCCCGAGATCGCGCGAGATGCCGCGCGCACGATGCTCTCGCGCGCCGGAGACGACGCGGGGGTCGAGCGGCGCTGGATCGATGCCGTGCTCGCGACCCGACCGCCGAGCCACGAGCGCGCCGGCCTGCTCGTGCGGCGCGCCGCGGTCCGTCGCCGCGAGCGTGCCCCCGACCCGTTCGCCGCGCTCGCGGCCGCGCTCTCCGATCTGCACGAGGCGATGCAGCTCGCGGACGTGCTCGACGAGGACGCGGCGACCGAGCTCCGGCGTCGCGCCTACCAGCTCGAGGCCGAGCTCCTCGCCGAGAGCGGCGATCAGCGAGCTCGCGCGCGGGCGCTCGCGGCGCTCGCGAACCTCGCCACCGAGCCCGGCGAGCGCGTCGAGGCCGACCTCGCTGCGGCCGTCGCGTGGCTCGCCGCCGACGACGCCGCGGCCGCCCTGCCCCACGGCGCGCGCGCCCACGCTGCGTTGACCGCGGGCGACGTCGAGCTCGCGCCGGCGCAGCGACGCGCGCTGCTCGTGACGCTCGGCGAGGCCGCGTGGCGGCAACGCGCCTGGGCCGACGTGATCCGCGCCTACCAGGAGGTGCTCGCGCTCGAGCCGGTGGGCGAGGACGAGCCGCGTCCGGGGACGTGCCGGTACCGGCTCGCGGTCGCCGCGGACCGCACCGGCGACGCCGCGCTCGCGATGTCGGCGCTGCGCCCGCTGATCCCGGATCCCAGCGCGCCCGGTGCCGCGCCGGATGTTGCGCCCGCTGCCGCGCCGGGTGCCGCGCCGGGTGCTGCGGCCGAGAACGACGCGCAGGGCCTGACGCCCGAGCTACGCGGGCAGGCCTTACGGCTCTACGCCGATCTCGCGGAGCGCGCCGGCGATCTCGCGGCGGCGGCCGCGGCGCTCGAGAGCTTCGCGAGCGTCGAGAACGACAGCTCGCCGACCGCGCGCGCCGACGCCGCATATCGCGCCGGCGAGCTGTTTCGCCGCGCCGAGCGAGGCCATGACGCGATCCGCTGCCTCGAGCACGCGCTGCGGATCTCGGACACGCACACGCCCGCGCTCGACGCCCTCGAGCTCGCGTGGCGCGAGCGCGGGGATCTCGAGCGCGTGTCGGTGATCCTCGGCCGCAAGGTCGCCGCGACGGCGCGCCACCCCGGGCGTCAGAAGCCGCTGCTGTCGCGGCTCGCCGAGCTGCAGCACCAGCTCGGCCGCCCCGACGTCGCGCTCGCGACCCACCAGCGCGCGCTCGAGATCGATCCGACCTGGCGCCCGTCGCTGCGTTACGTGACCGCGCACCTGCGCGACACCGGCCAGCTCGTGGCCGCGGCGGGCGGGCTGGCCCAGCTCGTGGGCGAGCTCCCCGGCGACAGCGGCCTCGACCTGCAGGAGGTCGCGCGCGAGCAGAAGGCCGCCGCGGTCGCGCTGGCCGAGCTCGTGGCCTCCCTCGATGAAGCCCCACTGGAGGCGGTGCGCGAGCTCGCGCGGCCCGCGCTCGAGCGCGCCGCCGCGGACGGGCTCGACGTGAGCGCGGGGCTGTCGCGGCTGCGTGGGGATGCGCCGCGGCTCGACGGGGCTGACGCCGCCGATCCGCGCGAGGAGGACACCGCGAGCGGGCGCTCGGCGTCCGCCCACGCCGGCGCGCTGTCGTTGCGCGAGGCCGCCATCCGGGCGCGCCGCGCGGGTCGGCTCGACGAGGCGTTCGCCACGCTCGAGGCGGCCAACCACGTGAGCCCGGGGGATCCCGACGTCCTCGACGAGCTCGTCGAGATCGCGACCGAGCTCGGCGATCACGAGGCCGCGGCGCGCCACCTCGCCGCGCTCGCGGAGCTCGAGACCGGCGCGAACAAGGGCAACCTGCTCCTCGAGCTCGCCGAGATCTTCTACGACCACCTCGACGATCCGCAGCGCGGGCGCGACGCGATGCGCGCGGCGGCAGATGCGTTCGGTCACGGCGCGCGACGTGACGCGACGCTGCGCATGCTCGCCGGCGAGGCGCGCGCGCACCTCGCGTGGAACGCGGTCGTGGATGCGCTGTCGGCGATCGCCGAGGACCGGCGGACCTCCGCGGACGTCCTCGATCTCGCGACCGCCCTCCTCCGCGCCGGTCGCGACGGTGATGCGCTGGCGCTCGTCGAGCGTGCGTCGGCGGCCCAGCGGTTCGACGACGGTGGCGCCCTGCTGGAGCAGCTGCGCGCGGAGCTCGACCGCAAGGCGGCGCTCGTACGCGAGCTCGAGGAGCGTGCCCAGCTCGCTCAGCCCGCGGAGGCCGCGGCGCTGCGCGAAGAGGCGAGCTGGCTCCAGGCCTCGATGCAGGAGTCGCGCGTCAAGACGATCCCCGGGGCCGGCCCCGCGGGCCCCGCGCCCGCCCCCGTGACGCCGGACGCGCCGGAGGCCGGAGCGATCGCGGAGGCGACCGTCGACGCGAGTACCACGCGTGAGCCCCGCGACGCGAGCGAGTCCGTCGACGCGAGCACCGCCAGCGAGGCCGATGCCAGCGACGCCAGCGAGGTCCGCGCGAGCGTCGCCAGCGAGCCGAGCGCGAGCGTCGCCAGCGAGCCCCGCGCGAGCGTCGCCAGCGAGCCCCGCGCGAGCGTCGCCAGCGAGCCGAGCGCGAGCGTCGCCAACGACGCTGCCGTCGCGAGCGATGCCAGCGAGCCGAGCGCGAGCGTCGCCAACGACGCTGCCGTCGCGAGCGATGCCAGCGAGCCGAGCGGCGCGACCGCTGCCGACGAGGCGAACGACTCCACCGTCGCGAGCGCTGCAAGCGAGCCCAGCGACGCGACCGAGGCCAGCGACGCGACCGAGGCCACCACCGCGAGCGACTCCACCGACGCGACCGACTTCGCCGTCGCGAGCGCCACGAGCGAGCACAGAAACGCGAGCGACTCCACCGACGCGAGCGACTCCACCGACGCGAGCGACTCCACCGACGCGAGCGACTCCACCGACGCGAGCGACTCCACCGACGCGAGCGACTCCACCGACGCGAGCG
>Ga0164243_10007107_pt1 | contig 16797 bp, 14 predicted proteins | sample OricompcompostOP_FD_108781 | JGI IMG/M metagenome (GOLD analysis project Ga0164243, IMG submission 108781) | Organic Plus compost microbial communities from Emeryville, California, USA - Original compost - Organic plus compost (OP) | ecosystem: Engineered > Solid waste > Mixed feedstock >... | reverse complement strand
CTCGCCGGGCCACACGTTCGGCAGGAACCACACCGGGTCGAACTCGGGGTCGCCCACCGGCCGGTCGGCGCCGACCGCGAACGTCTCCTTCAGGTCGGGCGGGGTCGGGGTGCCCTCGGCGTACCCGTTCGCCTCCGCGCCCGGGGGCAGCCAGCCGCGGCCGCCGATCGTCACCGCGTACCGGCTCTTCACCTCCTCGGGGAGGGCGAAGAAGCGGCGCGCGTGGCGGCGGATCGCGGCCCGCGCGTCCGCGCTGACGCCGTGGCCGGTGACGAGCATGAACCCCCAGGCGCGCAGCGCGGCGTCCACCCGCCGGGCCACCTCCCGCCGGTCCGCCGCGTCGCCGAAGAGCCACGGCATGAAATCGATCACGGGTACGGTCTGTTCGGCTCCGCTCATCGTGGTGCTCCCGCTCATCGTGGTGCTCCTTCGTGCGGACGGCCCGCGCGGGACGCGGCGGCGGAGGCGCGCGGCCGCCGGCCTGTGCGGTCGGATCCCGGGGACGCGCCCCGGGCGGTGCGGGCGGCCGGTACGGCGCAGCCGCCGTCGACATCGCAGTCGTCAGCCGACGCCGATGTCCTCGTGCCACGGTTCGGGCCGCTCCTCGATGAACCTCGTCATGAGGGCGACGCATTCGGGGTCGTCGGCCGGCTCGACCTCGACGCCGTGCGCGGCCGGCCACTCGTGCCGCCCGTGAAACGTTCGCGCCTCGCCGGCGACGAGCCGGGAGATGCCGAATTCCCGGCGAGACCCCTGGCGAGCCTCTTCCAGCGCAACGGCGAGCATGTCGGCCACCTCCTCATCATCGGCACGCCGATGCCGGAAGGCGAAGGGGCCGCGGGCAGCTTTTACGCGGAAGTAACGTCGGGTGCGGACGTTACACAACCGTCCCACAAGGTGGGTTTCGCCCGCGCTAGGGCGGTTAGAGTGGGAGCGCTCCCAGTTCCCGAGATGCGCCTTTGCGCACTATAACTACATGATTGTCCGTATCAAACTGCCACAGAGTAACAGTTATGTTTCGGCGTATTGACGCAGCCATTGCTCATCCGCGACTCTTCGTGGGAGCGCTCCCAAAGTCGCGGGGCCCGCTGACCGGGTCCGGCGCACCGCTGGCCGTGTCGCGGGGGCCCGGCCTGCACTTGCCTCCCTCCCCTAACCACCACCTCGGAACCACCTGAGAGGGGTCCGGAATGAACGACAACAGGCGTCGTGGCAGGTCCATCGCCGCGGCCGTCGCCGCGACGGCGGCGCTGACGCTCGCGGCCGCGTGTGGCGGCGGCGGCGACAGCGGCGGCTCGGGCGGCACCGCGGAATCCGGTGCGCCGGCCCAGCCGGTCACCATCACGCTGCAGACCTTCGGCGGCGGCAAGAACTTCGGGTACGAGGAAGCCGTCAAGAAGTGGAACGCCGAGAACCCGAACATCCAGATCAAGCACGTCAACCTCACCGACCAGTTCGAGCAGGTCTACTGGCCGCAGATGATCCAGTGGCTCACCGCCGGGCAGGGCGCCGGTGACGTGATCGGCATCGACGAGGGCGGCATGGGCCTGGCCAAGGCCCACCCCGAGTGGTGGACCGACCTCGCCGAGTACGGGCTCGACAAGCGCAAGGGCGACTTCGCCGAGTGGAAGTGGCAGAACGGCATCGACGCCTCCGGCAAGCTGTTCGGCCTCGGCACCGACATCGGCGGCATGAGCATCTGCTACCGCCGTGACCTGTTCGAGAAGGCCGGGCTGCCCACCGACCGCGACGAGGTGAGCAAGCTCTGGCCGACCTGGGACGCCTTCCTGGAGACCGGCCAGAAGTTCCAGGAGAAGGTCAAGGACGCGAAGTTCGTCGACGGCACCAACACGATCTACAACGTGATGCTGGTGCAGGAGGCCGCCAAGAACGGCAACGTGGCGTACTTCGACACCAACAACAACCTGATCGTCGACAGCAACCCGGCGGTCAAGACGGCGTTCGACTACTCGGTGAAGCTCAGCCAGGCCGGTCTCACCGCCAAGCTGCGCAACTTCACCGACGAGTGGAACACCGGCTTCAAGAAGTCGCAGTTCGCCACCCTCGGCTGCCCGTCCTGGATGCTCGGCGTGGTCAGCGGCGCGGCCGGCGACGAGTTCAAGGGCAAGTGGGACGTCGCCGCGGTTCCCGGCGGCGGCGGCAACTGGGGCGGCTCCTGGCTGGCGGTGCCCAAGCAGTCCAAGCACCCCAAGGAGGCCGCTCAGGTCCTGGACTACCTGACCGGCAAGGACGCGCAGGTCAGCGTCTTCAACTTCGCGGGCAACATGCCGAGCAACACGCAGGCCCAGCAGGACCCGGCCGTGCAGACCGCGAAGGACGAGTACTTCAACGACGCCCCCAAGGGTGAGATCTTCGCCAAGTCCGCCGCCGAGCTGCAGCCGGTGTTCCTCGGCGTCAAGCACGCCCAGGTGAAGAACGCCGTCGAGCAGGTCGTGGCGGCCGTGGACGACGGATCCGTCCCCGCGGACCAGGCGTGGCAGAAGCTCGTGGACGACGCCAAGAAGGCAGCGGACTGATCTCCGCTCTTTCCGGACAGGGCGGGCCCGCCGCCGGAACACCGGCGGCGGGCCGCGTCCCTGCCGCTCGCGAAAGGTAATCGATGAGCCTGCACACCGACTCCGGGCCGACGGTCATCGCACCGGCCCCGCGGCAGCGGCACGCCGCACCCGGGTCGGGCCGGCGCTTCCGGTCCTGGCTGGACCTGAAGGCCGTTCCCTACCTCCTTATCTCGCCGTACTTCCTGCTGTTCGCCGTCTTCGGCCTGTTCCCGCTCGCCTTCACCTTCTGGTACTCGCTGTACGACTACGACCTCACCGGCAGCGAGAAGTGGGTGGCCCTGGGCAACTACGCCGAGCTGCTGTCGGACAGCCAGTTCTGGACGGCGGTCGTCAATACGCTCGCCATGTTCGTCATCGCGACCGTGCCGCAGCTGCTGCTCGCGCTCATGCTCGCGAACGCGCTGAACAAGCGGTTCCGCGGCCAGCTCTTCGTCCGCATGGGCGTCCTGCTCCCGCTGGTCACCTCGGTGGTCGCGGTCGCGGTCGTGTTCACCCAGCTCTACGGCCGTGACTGGGGCATGGTCAACTGGATCCTGAGCTGGTTCGGCGTCGACCCGATCGACTGGAAGGCCGAGCGCCTCCCGTCCTGGCTGGCGATCGCCACCATGGTCGACTGGCGCTGGACCGGCTACAACGCGATCATCTTCCTCGCCGGCATGCAGACGATCCCGCGCGACCTGTACGAGGCCGCGGCGATCGACGGCGCCTCCCGCCGCCGCCAGTTCTGGCAGATCACCGTGCCGATGCTGCGGCCCACGATGATCTTCGTGGTGCTCAACTCCACCATCGGCGGCCTCACCCTCTTCGCCGAGCCGATCATGTTCTACGGCGGGCGGATCGAGGGCGGCTCGAACAACCAGTTCCAGACGGTGGCGATGTTCATCGTCCAGAAGGGCTTCAACGAGTTCGAGTACGGCTACGCCTCCGGCGCGGCGTGGCTGCTCTTCCTCATGATCCTCATCGGATCGCTGATCAACTTCCTGCTCATCCGCCGGATCGGGGGCCGCAAATGACCACGCTCACCGTCCGCCAGAACCGGAGGAAGCGGACCTCCCGCAACGGCGGCTCCGGCTCCAGCATGTGGGACGCCACCCTGCTCACGAAGGTCATGCTGGGCTTCACGATCATCCTGTCGGCGTTCCCGATCTACTGGATGATCATTATCGCGTCCCGCACCAACAGCGACGCGGTGGACACCCCGCCGCCGCTGCTGCCCGGCGGGAACCTGGGGGAGAACATCCGCCGGGTGCTCGCGGACGAGGACGCGCAGTTCATCACCGGACTGGTCAACTCGGCGATCGTCGCCAGCACGGTCACCGTGTCCGTGGTGATCATCTCCACCATGGCCGGGTTCGCCTTCGCCCGGCTGCACTTCAAGGGACACAAGATCCTGCTGCTCGCCATCCTCATGACGATGATGGTGCCGCTGCAGCAGATGGGCATCGTGCCGCTCTACCGGCTCATGGTCGAGCTGGAGTGGACCGGGCAGCTTCAGGCGGTGATCCTGCCGTACCTGCTCAACGCCTTCGGCGTGTTCCTGATGACCCAGTACACCGAGCAGGCGGTGCCGGCCGAGCTGGTGGAGGCCGCCCGCGTGGACGGTGCGTCCACCCTGCGCATCTGGTGGAACATCGTGCTGCCCGCCGTACGGCCCGGCATGGCGGTGCTCGGCATCAACACGTTCATGCTCATCTGGAACGACTTCATGTGGCCGTTGATCGTCCTCGCGGGCAACCCGACGGTCCAGGTCGCCATCCGGAACCTGAACGCACAGCACTCCACCGACTACGTGATGATCTTCACCGGTACCACGTTGTCGGTCATTCCGCTCATCCTCGTATTCATCCTCTTCGGCCGTCAGATCATCGGCGGCCTCATGGAAGGTGCGGTCAAAGCGTGACAACGCAGGAGACTCAACCCCAGGCCGACATCACCGAGCTGAAGTTCCCCACGGGCTTCGTCTGGGGCGCCGCCACCTCGGCCTATCAGGTGGAGGGCGCCACCGCGGCGGACGGACGGGGCATCTCGATCTGGGACGCCTTCGTCCGCAGCCCGGGCCGCGTGGTGGGCGGCGACACCGCCGACGTGGCCATCGACCACTACCACCGCTACCGCGACGACGTGCGCATCATGGCCGACCTCGGCCTCGGCGCGTACCGGTTCTCGGTCTCCTGGCCCCGCATCCAGCCGGCCGGCAGCGGCACGGTCAACCAGGCGGGGCTCGACTTCTACCGGCGGCTCGTGGACGAGCTGCTGGAGCACGGCATCGAGCCGTGGGTGACCCTCTACCACTGGGACCTGCCCCAGGCCCTGGAGGACGCCGGCGGCTGGCCGGAGCGCGACACCGCCAAGCGCTTCGCCGAGTTCGCCGCGATCACCCATGAGGCGCTCGGCGACCGGGTGCGCAACTTCAGCACGGTCAACGAGCCGTGGTGCGCGGCGTTCCTCGGGTACGCCTCCGGCGAGCACGCGCCCGGACGCCGCGACCCGGCCGCGGCCCTGCGCGCCGCGCACCACCTCCTGCTCGCGCACGGCCTCGCGGTGCAGGCGCTGCGCGCGCAGAACTCCGAGACCCGGATCGGCGGCTGCGTGAACCTGTACGCGATCTCGCCGGCCTCCGGCAGCGAGGCGGACCTGGACGCGGCGCGGCGCATCGACGGGCTGCAGAACCGGTTCTTCCTCGACGCGATGCTCAAGGGCGAGTACCCGGCCGACGTGCTGGAGGACCTGCGCGCGGTGTCCGAGCCGGACTTCATCCGGCCCGGCGACCTGGAGACGATCTCCACCCCGTTCGACGTGCTGCTGATCAACTACTACAGCCGGTTCACGGTGACGGGCGCCTCGGGGGGCGCCGCGTCGGCCGCGGCCGCGCCGACCGACTCCGGTTCGCCGTGGGTGGGCAGCGAGCACGTCTCGTTCGTGAACGGCGGGCGGCCGGTGACCGCGATGGGCTGGGAGATCGACACCAGCGGCCTGCTGGAGATCCTGCTGCGGGTGGCCCGCGAGTACCCGCCGATCCCGTTCGTCATCTCCGAGAACGGCGCCGCGTTCGACGACGTGGTGACCGGCGACGGCGCGGTGCACGACGCGGACCGGCTCGCCTTCATCGCCGCGCACCTGCGCGCCTGCCACGAGGCGATCGAGCAGGGCGTGCCGCTGCAGGGGTACTTCGCCTGGTCGCTGATGGACAACTTCGAATGGGCCTGGGGGTATGGCAAGCGTTTCGGCCTGGTCTATGTCGACTACGCCACGCAGGAGCGCATCCTCAAGGACAGCGCCCGCTGGTACGCCGAGACCATACGGCGTAACGCTTTGTCACTTCCGGCAGAATAAAGGGTCGTACACAACTGAGGGGGCAGGTCTTGGCGAACGGGCAGCGCCGCCCGGCCGAACGGCCGACGCTCGAGGCGGTCGCGGCACGCGCCGGTGTCGGGCGCGGCACGGTCTCGCGGGTGATCAACGGCTCGCCGAAGGTGAGCGAGCGGGCCCGCGAGGCGGTGCTGCGGGCGATCGACGAGCTCGGCTATGTCCCCAACAGGGCGGCGCGCACCCTGGTCACCCGGCGCACCGACACGGTGGCGCTGGTCGTCTCGGAGTCCGAGCAGCGGGTGTTCGACGAGCCGTACTTCGCGGGCGTCATCCGCGGCATCGGCGCGGCCCTCTCCGAGACCGGCCTGCAGCTCATCCTCACCATGGCGCAGACGCCGGACGAGCACGCCCGGCTTGAGCAGTACCTCACCGGCCAGCACGTCGACGGCGTGCTGCTCATCTCGCTGCACGGCGCCGACCCGCTGCCCGGGCGGCTGGAGGAGATGGGCGTGCCGACCGTGGTCGGCGGCCGGCCCGTCGGCATCACCCCGCACAGCTACGTGGACGTGGACAACCGCGCGGGGGCCCGGCAGGCGGTCAAGTACCTGCTGGGCAAGGGCCGCAGGCGCATCGCCACGATCGCGGGCACGCAGGACATGGGCGTGGGCGTGGACCGGCTCGCCGGCTACCGCGACGCGCTCATCGCCACCGGCGTGCCCGAGTGCGTCGCGTACGGGGACTTCTCCGAGGAGAGCGGCGCGGCGGCGATGCGCGAGCTGCTCGACCGGGACCCGGACATCGACGCGGTGTTCACCGCCTCGGATCCGATGGCGATGGGGGCGATGCACGTGCTCAAGGAGCGCGGGCTGCGCATCCCCGAGGACGTGGCGGTGATCGGGTTCGACGACTCCAGCGCGAGCCGGCTGTACATCGACCCGCCGCTCACCACGGTGCACCAGCCGACCGAGGAGATGGGGCGGCAGATGGCGCATCTGCTGGTCGCCCGGATCAACGGGGAGCCGCTGGAGCAGCCGGTGGTCATCCTCGACACCCACCTGGTGATCCGCGGCTCGGCGTGACCCCGGCGCCCGCCCCGTGCGGGCGCCGACGGACAGGCATTGACGGGAGGCGGGAGCGCGGTCATGCTATGGGAGCGCTCCCACCCCCGGTACGACAGGAGCTACCCGTGACCGACGCCAGACGATTCCCGTCCGACATCCTCCTCGGGGCGGCCACCTCGGCGTACCAGATCGAGGGCGCCGTCGACGTCGACGGGCGCGGGCGCTCGGTCTGGGACACCTTCGCCGCCACGCCCGGCAAGGTCGCCGACGGCGACGGCGGCGAGCCGGGCGCCGACCACTACCGGCGCTGGGCGGAGGACGTGGACCTGATGACGTCGCTCGGCCTGCAGAGCTACCGGTTCTCGGTCGCGTGGCCGCGCGTGCAGCCGGAGGGGCGGGGACCCGCCAACCCCAAGGGACTCGACTTCTACCGGCGGCTCGTGGACCGGCTGCGGGAGCGCGGCATCCGGCCGATGGTCACGCTGTTCCACTGGGACCTGCCGCAGGCGCTGCAGGACGCCGGCGGCTGGGAGAACCGGGACGTCGCCGAGCGGTTCGCCGACTACGCGCGGATCGTGTTCGACGCGCTCGACGTCCACGACTGGATCACGATCAACGAGCCGAAGACGGTGGTCGAGGCCGGCTACCAGGAGGGCGTGCACGCGCCGGGGTTCCGCGACGACGCCCGGGCCTACGTCGCGCTGCACCACCTGCTGCTCGCGCACGGGCTCGCCGTGCGGGCGCTGCGCGCGGCCGGCGGCGACCGCAGGATCGGCCCCGCGCTCAACCTCAGCCCGGTCTACCCGGCGGAGGGCGGCGAGCGCGCCGAGGCCGCGGCGTGGCACGCCGACGGCCTGGAGAACCGGCTCTACCTGGATCCGATCCTCAACCGGCGCTACCCGGACGACATGCTGGAGTGGATCGCCAAGCGCAGCCCGATGCCCGGCCGCGTCGCCGACGGCGACCTCGACGTCATCGGCGAGCCGGTGGACCTGCTCGGCGTGCAGTACTACTCGCCGCTGTACGTCACCGGCGACGGCGAGCGGGAGTACCGCCACCCGACCTCCCAGGCGTGGTGGCAGGAGATCCACGCCGAGGGCCTGTACGACCTGCTGCGGCGGCTCGGCCGCGAGCACGGCGACGTGCCGCTCGTCATCACCGAGAACGGCATGCCCGCCGCGGACGAGCCCGACCCGGACGGGGCGGTGCGCGACCCGTGGCGGGTGGCGTTCCTGCGCGACCACCTCGACGCGGTGCGGCGCGCGGTCGCCGACGGGGTGCCGGTCGAGGCCTACCACGTGTGGTCGCTGCTGGACAACTTCGAATGGGCGGAGGGCTACCGGCAACGCTGGGGCATCGTGTACGTGGACTATCCGACGCAGCGCCGCATCTGCAAGGACAGCGCGCTGTGGTACCGGGACCTCATCATGAACCGGATCCTGCGCTAGCCGCCGCCTCGCCCCTGGGCGGGCCCGCCCGGGGGCTGAGATCATGGTGACGCGCGCTCCATCCCCCAGGCGCGACCGTCCGCCGCGCCCGTCGACGAAAGGACTTCCGTGCCTTCCAGCATTCTGCGCGCCGGTGAGCTGCACGCCGAGATCAGCGAACGGGGCGGCGCCCTGCGGGTGTTCCGCGCCGCCGGACGCGACCTGGTCACGCCGTGGCCGGAGGGCGGGCCCATCCCCTATTTCTCCGGGACCCTGCTCGCGCCGTGGCCGAACCGGGTCGCCGGGGCCGCCTACACGTTCGACGGCGAACGCTTCGAGCTGCCGGTCACCGAGCCCGAGCGCGGCCACGCGCTGCACGGCTTCGTCGCCGACGCCGAGTGGCGGCTCGTGGAGGCGTCCGCCGGCGACGTACGGCTCGCGCACACCGTCGAGCCCACCCCGGGCTACCCGTTCCGGCTGGAGCTGCAGGCGCGCTACACGCTCACGCCGGACGGGCTCACCACCACGCTGACCGCGCAGAACGCCGGCGACCGGGCCGCGCCGTACGGGTGCGGGCCGCATCCGTGGCTGCTCGCCGGGGACGGGCCGGTCGACGGCTGGGAGCTGGAGCTGCCCGCGGACCGGGTGCTGCTCGTGGACGAGACGCTGGCGCCGCGCGAGCTCGTCGGCGTGGCGGGCACGCCGTACGACCTCCGCGTGCCGCGCGCGATCGGCGCGACCGCGATCGACCACGCGTTCACCGGTCTCGCCCGCGGCGGCGACGGCCTGGTCCGGGTGCGGCTGCGCGGCCCGGCGGGCGGGGTGGAGGTCTCCTGGGACCCGGCGACCCTGCCGTGGGTGCAGGTCTGCACCGGCACCGGGCTGGCGCACCGCGGCCTGGCGGTGGAGCCGATGACCTGCCCGCCGGACGCCTTCAACTCCGGCGTCGACCTCGTCGTGCTCGACCCCGGCGGCAAGCACGAGGCGAGCTGGACGATCGCGCCGCTCGCCTGACGCACGCCCGCGCCGCGCCCCCGGACCGTCGCCGGCCGGTCCGGGGGCGCGGGCGTCGTCAGACGCGGGTGAAGGGTCAGACGTAGGTGAAGGGGACTCCGGCGGAGGGCCCGGCCGCGGTGGCCACGACGACCTCCACCTGGCCCGCGCCGCCGGGCGAGCGGGCGACGATGAGCGTGTCGGAGACGATCGAGAACGGCGCGGGCACGCCGCCGAAGAGCACGTCGACGGCGTAGGTGAAGCCGGAGCCGCCGATCGTCACCGAGGTGCCGCCCGCCGCCGGGCCGTGGTCGGGGCTGAGGCTCAGCACGACCGGCACGTCCACGTATGTGTAGGCGCTGCCGGGGCCGGGCGCGCTGGTGCCGCTGGGCGTGGTGACGGTGACGTCGACGACGCCCTCGCCGGGCGGCGCCACGGCGGTGATCCGGGTGTCGTCCTCGACGGTGAAGGACGGGGCCGCCTCCTCGCCGAAGCGCACCACGGTGGCCCCGGACAGCGCGGTCCCGGTGACGGTCACGGTGTTGCCGCCGCCGGCCGGGCCCTGGTCGGGCAGCACGCCGGTGACGGCGGGCGGGGTCTGCTGGTACGCGAACGCCGCCGGGTCGCTGACGCCGCCCGGCCCGGTGACGGTGACGACGACGGCGCTCGGGCCAGGGCTGGGCGGCGCGACGGCGCTGATCAGCGTGCCGCTCAGCACGGTGAACGCGGCCGGGACGCCGCCGAAGTCGACGCGCGTCGCCCCGGCGAACCCCGAGCCGGTGACGCTGACGACGGTGCCGCCCGAGACCGGGCCGTGGTCGGGGACGAGCGCCGTGATCGCCGGGATGTCGAACTCGACGTAGGTGTACGGGACCACGTCGGGGCTGGAGCCGCCGGGGCCGGTCACGGTCACGTTGACCGTCCCGGTCCCGGGCGGGGTGCGGGCGGTGATCCGCGTGTCGGAGACCACGACCACGTCGGTGGCCTGCCTGGCGCCGAAGCTTACCGACGTGGCCCCGGTCAGGCCGGTGCCGGTGACGGTCACCGGGGTTCCGCCGGCGCGGGCGCCCTGGCGCGGTCTGACGTCGCTGACTGCCGGTGGCATCGGATCCGGTGTCCCTTCTGTGTGGCGTTCCCGGCGGGGCGCCGCCCCGGCCGAAGGGGGACGTGGGGGGTTCGGCCGGGGCGTGTCCCGCGGGGAACCGGGGATGGTCGGACGGCGGGCGGGCCTTCGCGGTCCGGGGCGCCCGCGAGGCGGCGGGGCTAGGCGGGGTAGGTGAAGGTCTCCGCGTTGCTCGCGCCGCCGGGGGTGGTGACGACCACGTCCGCGTCGCCGGTGGGGCCGACGGGGGCGAAGGCCAGGATCTGCAGATCCGAGATGAGGATGAAGTCGGCCTCGACCCCGTCGAAGGTGACGCTGACGCCCTCCCCGACGTAGCCCGTGCCGGTGATGATCACCTCGTCGTTCGCCTCTCCGGACGTGGGCTCGATCGTGGCGATCGTCGGGGTGTCGTAGAAGGTGACCGCGTTGGCGACGGTCACGGTGCCGCCAGCGGTGCGAACCGCGGCGGGCTGCGTCTGGAACCAGGGGTTGGCGCCGACCTCGGCGACCGGCGCCGGGGTGGCGGTGATCGACGAGTCGCTGGTGGGCGGCGTCAGCGTGCCCGGCGTGCCGGCGAACTGCACCTGGTTGGCGGTGAGCAGGCCGCTGCCGGTGATCGTGACCGGGCCGGGGTTCTCCGCGGACGTCTCCACCGGGCTGAGCCCCGACAGGACGGGCGCGTCGATGTAGTAGAACGGCCGGGCGTTGCTCGTCCCGGTGGCGGCGGTGACGGTGACGTTGACCACGCCGCAGCCGGGCGGGACGACGCAGGTCGCGACGGTGTCGCTGGACGCGGTGGCGGTGACCGTCCGGGTGCCGAACCGCGCGCTGACCGTTCCGGTGAGCTCGGTGCCGTTGATCGTCAGGGTTTGGCCGTAGTTGCCCTGATTCGATGCCTGCGGTCCGCAGGACAGTGAGCTGATGACCGGTGCCATGGCGTTGCCTCCTGGGTTCTTCTGGTCGTGTTCTTGCGGGTCGCCCGGACCTGGCTCGTCCGGGACGTCGGGGGAACGTCAGCCCGTGCATCCGGGGATCGGGTTCGGGCTGCAGTTGCTCGGCTGGTTGCCCGCGACGGCGCCGCCGCCGAGGGTGACCGTGCCGTCGTTGTTGAAGATCCCGCCGGGGCGGGTGGTCGCGTTGTTGCCGGACACGGTGGTCGTGGTGAGCGTGGCGGTGCCCGCGCTGTTGACCAGGCCGCCGCCCTGCGCCCCGGCGCCGAGGGCGCTGTTGGAGATGACGTTGGCGCCGGTGAGCTGCAGCGACCGGAAGTTGATGATCGCGCCGCCGGAGGCGTACGGGCCGAAGACGACGTTGCCGCTGAAGGTGGCGCTGCCGACGACCGCGGTGCCGTTGTTCGCCAGCCCGCCGCCGAAGATCGCCGAGTTGCCGGTGAACGAGCCGCCGGTGATGTTCGCCGTCCCGGTGCCGGTGACGAGCACGCCGCCGCCGGTGGAGCCGGCCGCGTTGCCCGCGACGCCGGTGTTGATCAGGGTGAGCGGGCCCGACGTCCAGACGCCGCCGCCCTGCCGGTCGGCCACGTTGCCGCGCACCGCGCCGCCGGTGAGCCTTGCCTGGCCGCCGCGCACGTAGATGCCGCCGCCGTCGCCGTCGGGCTCGGGCCCGGCGGCGTGCCCGCCGGTGACGGTGACGCCGGTGAGGGTGAGGTTGCCGCCCTCGCCGACCTCGAAGATGCGGAAGGGCTCGGCGTCCGGCGCGCGGGCGATCGTCACGTTGACGGCCTGGATGGTGATCGGCTTGACCACGCGCGGCAGGCCGTTGGGGGTGTCGCCGAAGGCCTCGGTGAGCGTGTACGTGCAGTTCGACGCCGGCACCAGCGTCTCCCCCGCCGGGGCGGCGTTCGCCGTCTGGATCGCGGCCACCAGCTGGGCGGGGTCGCAGGGCACGCTGATCACCGCCTGCGCCGGACGCGCCGTCAGGGGGACGGCGAGGGCGGCGGCCGCGCCGCCCGCGAGGACGCGCCTCCAGAAAGTGCGCATGGAACTCTCCCGTCGGAGCTGAACGGAGTTCCGGCTTCGCCTCGGCCGGCGTGGCCGCGCGGGCCGCCGTTCGCCGGGCAAAGGGGGAATCGGCTCGGAGGCCCTGGATCGCATCCGCCGAGTAATGGCATGATGTCTTTCGTCAGGACCGAACCGCTCACAACCGGCTCTTGTTCTTTATCGGGTCAACTACTTGAATACCCTGGTCAGCACGGCGGTAAAAGTCAAGCGGCCGATATTAGAATTTCTTTACCAAGAACATTTGGGGCAAATCACAATAAATGCCGCCTGTCACCCGCCGAATGCGACGAAAATCCGGGATGGCGACAAAAAAGCGCCTCACATGTCCGCTTATGTGAGGCGCCGGGGTGCCGGCCGCGCGCGTACGCCGGGGCGTCAGGCCGCGGGCAGCTTGGTGAGCAGGATCGGCTGGGTGGTGGGCTTGGCGGAGCCGCCCGCCGGCTCGACGGTGAGGCCGAGCTGTTCCTCCCCCGCCAGCGGCAGGGCGACCACGGGCACCACGGTGCCGTCGGGCCCGCGCTGCAGCAGCCCGGCCGGGCGCGGCCCGTCGGCCCCCATCAGCCACAGCTCGTACGTCTTGGACTCGGGCAGGTTCGCCAGGCCGCTCGCGGTGAACACGATCCGGTTGGCCGACTTGGAGCGCACGATGGTGGCGCTGCCGCCCGTGGTGACCGGGCGCACGATCGTCTTGGCGTCGGGCGCGGCGAGGATCGCCGCCACCACCTGCGCCTGCGCGCGGATCTGCGCGAGCTCCCGGTTGCTGTCGTACACCAGGTAGCCGAGCGCCACGGCCGCCGCGGTGGAGACCGTGGCCGCGAGGGCCGCGATCCTGGTGCCCCAGCCCGACCGGCGGCCGCGCCCGCGGGCGCGGTCGAACTCGATCACCGTCTCGCCGCCGGACCGCCCGCGCCGCCCGGTGAACCCGTCGGACGGCAGGTCCGCCCCCACCGGCCGCGCGACCTCGCGCGGCGGGGACGGCGGCTCCTCCGGGGAGCCGGGCGCGGCCGGAGCGTCCGCCACGCCCGGCGCGTCCTGCGGGCCGAGCGCGCCGGGGGCCTCGCCGCCCGGGGCGGCGGGCGAGCGGTTGAGGTCGTCGAGGTGGGCGCGCCAGTCGGTCGGCCGGGCGAGGCCGGGCGGATACGCGCCGCCGCCGGGCAGGGTCACGTCCGTCGCGGGCCCCGCCCCCGGCCACCGGTCCCCTTGCTCGCCCTGCCACGGCTGACCCGGCTGCCGGCCGGGCGGCTGCGCGGGTGGCTGCGCGGGGGGCTGGGGCGGCGGCTGCGCGGGCGGCTGATTGCCCGGCCACTGGGTGTACGGCCGCCCCGGCGGGCGCGGCACGTCCCACGTCGTGTCCATGGGCCCCTGCGGCCCGCCCTGCCCCCACGCCTGCGACGGCCCGGGCTCGGGCGGATAGACCCTGGTCCCGTCGGGCGACGCGGGCCGGTGCCCCGGATCCTGGCCGACGATCGGCGGCTCCTGCCGTATCTCGGCGATCCGCCCGAGCACGCGGGAGCGCAGCGCGGGCGGCGGGGTCTCGGCGGCGGCGAGGCCGAGGCGGGCGGCGGTCTCGCGCAGGCCCCGCACCTCGATGAGGCACGCCTCGCAGCGGGCCATGTGCTCCTCGAAGAGCCGCTGCTCCTGCTCGGGGAGGGCGTTCAGCGCGTACGCGCCGGAGAGGGTGTGCAGATCGTCGTTCATCGCTCCACCCCCATGCAGTCGCGTAGCCGGACCAGGCCGTCGCGCATGCGCGTCTTCACCGTGCCGAGCGGCACCTGCAGCAGCCCCGCCACCTCGGGATAGCTGTATCCGCCGTAGTACGCGAGGGTGACGGCCTGGCGTTGCAGCTCGGTGAGGCCGCCGAGGCAGCGGCGCACCCGCTCGCTCTCGATGCGGGTGGTCACCGTCTCCGACACCTGATCGTAGGCGACGTCCTCGGACATGCGCGCGACCCGCTCCTCCCTGCTCGTGGCCGCCTGGGCGGAACGCACCCGGTCGACCGCCCGGCGATGCGCCATCGTCAGCACCCACGACAGCGCGCTCCCCCGGGCGGGGTCGAAGCGCGACGCGGTGCGCCACACCTCGACCATCACCTCCTGGGTCACCTCCTCGGCCTGCGCCCGGTCCCGCAGCACGCGGCGGATCAGGCCGAACACGGGCGCGCTGAGCTGGTCGTAGAGCCGCTCGAAGGCGGCCTCGTCGCCGAACGACACCTGGCGCATCAGGTCCTCGAGGCTCGGCGGCCGGCTCTCGCCGGGCGCCGGAGCCCCGCTGACCAGACGCCAAACGTCACTCACACCTGTTCCTTCGGTCCGGGCGCCGCGGCGGATTGCCGGGTGGCGCGTGTTTTTTCGGATCGGTTTTCGCGTACGGGGATCGCGCCGAGTAGGGTTTCAACGGGTGATGAAATATGCGGACCGCGTGTGTGATCGCCGGCGGCGGGCCGGCCGGGGCCGTGCTCGCGCTCATGCTGGCGCGCGGCGGCGTCGAGGTGACGTTGCTGGAGAAGCACGGCGACTTCCTGCGCGACTTCCGGGGGGACACCATCCATCCCTCGACGCTGCAGGTGCTCGACGAGCTCGGTTTGGCCGAGGAATTCCACAGGCTTCCTCACCGCAAGGCGTACGAGGTGGGACTGGAGACCGATCAGGGCCCGGTCTCCCTCGCCGATCTTAGGCGACTTCCCGGTAAATATCGGTACATCGCGTTCGTCCCGCAATGGGACTTCCTCGACCTCATCGTGTCCGAGGCCCGCCGCTACCCGACGTTCCGGCTGCTGATGAACGCCGAGGCGCACGGCATCGTCCGGGAGGGCGACCGGGTGCGCGGGCTGCGCTTCCGCACCCCCGAGGGCGAGCGGGAGATCCGCGCCGAGCTCACCGTCGCCGCCGACGGCCGCCGCTCCGACGTGCGGCGCGCCGCCCTGCTGCGCCCCCGCGAGTACGGCGCGCCCATGGACGTGGCCTGGTTCCGCCTGCCGCGCGTGCCGTCCGACCGGGAGGACACGTTCCTGCGCGTCACAGCCGGGAACCCGATGGTGGCGATCAACCGGGGCACGTACTGGCAGCTCGCCCTCATGTTCCCCAAGGACGGTTTCGACGCGCTGAAGGCCGGGGGCATCGCGTCGCTGCGCGCCACGGTCGACCGGCTCATCCCGTTCCTCGCCGACCGCACGGCGCAGATCCGCGGCTTCGACGACGTCAGCGTGCTCCGCGTCGAGCTGAACCGGCTGCGCCGCTGGCACCGCCCCGGCCTGCTGTGCATAGGCGACGCCGCGCACGCGATGTCGCCCGTCTTCGGCATCGGCGTCAACCTCGCGGTGCAGGACGCGGTGGCGGCGGCGAACCTGCTCGGCCCGGCGCTGCTGCGCGGCGAGCCGATCCCCGAGTCGCTGCTCGCCCGGGTGCAGCGCCGCCGCGCGTTCAGCGCCGCGGTCGTGCAGTACGCGCAGATGCTGGTGCAGAACCGGATCATCCGCCCGGCGCTCGGCGGCTCGTCCCGCCCGGTCCGGCTGCCGCCCGGCCTCTCCCGCGTGCCCGTGCTCGGCGGGGCGATCGCCCGCCTGCTCAGCGTCGGCGTGCTGCCCGAGCACGCGCGGTTCGGCACCGCCTCGGCCCGGCGGTGACGCCTCCGGGAAAAACGAAGATCGTTCAATCCGAGCCGGGGACGCCCCGCCCTGGTCAGCGGGTTTTCCGGAGAAGCCGGCGGCGGATGTCCCCCGGCGTGCACTAGGACGCGTTGTGGGTGGTGCGGGTGCAATAACCTGGTGTGTCGTGAGCGAGCGAACGAGTATGCACACCGTCCCGGGCACGAGACGGCCGCGGCCGGCTAAGGAGGTCTCGTGACCACGGATTCCATCGATCTCGACAGTTGGCGGCGTCTCCCGGCCGCGCAGCAGCCCGACTGGCCGGACCGCGCCGCCCTCGACGAGGTCGTCGCCGAGCTGCGGACGCTGCCGCCGCTGGTGTTCGCCGGGGAGTGCGACCAGCTGAAGGACCGTCTCGCGGCGGCCGCGCGGGGCGAGGCGTTCGTCCTGCAGGGCGGCGACTGCGCGGAGACCTTCGCCGGGGCCACCGCCGACGCGGTCCGCAACAAGCTGAAGACGCTGCTGCAGATGGCGGTCGTGCTCACCTACGCGGGCAGCGTCCCGGTCGTGAAGATCGGGCGGCTGGCCGGCCAGTTCGCCAAGCCGCGCTCCAAGCCCACCGAGGTACGCGACGGCGTCGAGCTGCCCGCGTACCGGGGCGACATGGTCAACGGCTTCGAGTTCACGCCCGAGGCGCGCACCCCCGACCCGCGGCGGCTGCTGCG
>Ga0164243_10007106_pt1 | contig 16800 bp, 11 predicted proteins | sample OricompcompostOP_FD_108781 | JGI IMG/M metagenome (GOLD analysis project Ga0164243, IMG submission 108781) | Organic Plus compost microbial communities from Emeryville, California, USA - Original compost - Organic plus compost (OP) | ecosystem: Engineered > Solid waste > Mixed feedstock >... | reverse complement strand
GTAGGCAGAGCGGCTTCGCCCATCACTTCCGCAAGACGCCCGGAAGCGACACGGGGGATAAAGTCCATCTGAAACAGCCGGTCCTGTGCAACGACATAGCCAAATGCCATGATCGCATCGCGGTCGGACTCGGCGAAGATGTGCGGCACGCCCCGCTCGTCCCTGACTACTTCAACATGCCCCTGAAGACCGGGGATCGTGACCGTTTCCTCAACCGGATGCTCTGCATTACGAGCCGTTCGGTAGAGCCCATCGTGCGGATCAAGCAATAATCCGAGAGCGGGAACAACCCCCACCGGAGTGCCGAGCACGTACACGATAACCGCCGCGATGAGCGACGTACTTACCGCGACGAGTACGTGCCGTAGCATGTCAGTTCTGCCCGACTGCTTTAGCTTCTTCAGGTGCAATGGGGGCGTGGGGTGCCGGAGCCTTAAACGTGCCATTCCGCTGGGCATCTATGCAACGCAGCAGCTCGTCGGTGGCGTTCGCGTAATCGCGTGCACCGCGTGAGTATGGCTCGTGATCATACGTCGTAGAGCCATCGGCGTGCGTGATGGACAGCGCCGTATTGGTACGGATCATCGAACTCAATACGAGATCGCCGTAGTTTTTCTTGAGGTACTTGCGGTAGGCATGGTGATTCCGCTTACGACCGTCTACCTGCGTGAGAAGGAAGAGCGGTGCGGAAAGTCGAGGGTTTAGCTTGTCCTGAACGAGGAGAATCGTCTGATACGTCTGCTCAGCACCCACCACAGGCTGATACTCGGGTGTAACAGGAATCAGGACATGCTCGCTGGCTACCAACGCATTGAGGCTATAGACAGTGACGGCAGCAGCCGTATCGAAGAGAACGATATCATAGTCTACTCCCTGCTCGATCGCCTCCTTCGCCCAGAGCACATCCGTGGGCTTATTGAGGGAGCGCATGGCCTTGGTAAGCCCGGTCGAAGAGGGCAACAGATCAAACCCTTTTGCCTGCTGGACAGGCACGTCCCGCAGCATGACATTCGGATTGAACAGCATGAGGGACGACGCTTCCTCCGGAGGCTCCGGCACACCGAGGGTTCTCGTAAGGAATCCCTGTGGATCGAGATCGATGACGAGGGTACGGTGCCCGCTGAGGCCCAGGGCCGCGGCGATGTGGATAACGGAGGTTGTCTTGCCTGTACCGCCTTTATGATTGCAGACCGTGAGCGTGATCATTCGTAACAGGGAAACATGTAAACACCCTCTAGATATGTGCAAATTAGTCCGGCTCTCACCGGCTGTCAACGCCTTCGCGTTGAAATGCCAGTGTTAATTCCCGATGTACCTCCGGGTCCGGCGAATTAGAGCGTGTACGCACATTTCCGAATTCTTGCTGGATCCGATCTGAAAGCATGCTCCCGAGCCGGGGGGTGGCCGAACCCGGGAGCACCTTCAGATCAGGTCCTTGCGTATTATTATGGGTTGAGCAATGGACGATGGCTATCCACGCCACTTCCTTTCCCCACGAACGATCCTTTGGGGGAATCCGCACGCAGCACAACCAGGAGATGTGGGCCAATCTTGAGCTGGGCACCGGGCTTGAGTGGTTCGCTCGAAAGTCCACGCCGAAACTCTGCTACGGTATGCCAGGCTACGGGACTTCCAGCTTCTTTATCGGGCAGCTTATAAGTAACCGGGCCATCGTGCGTATTGAACAAGAGCAAGAAGGTATCGTCCTGAAGCGGGCGGCCCAGTCTGTCAGTACCTTTGAAACAATCCCCCCGCAGTAACAGGCCGAACGTGTGGAGCGTCGGCTGACGCCAGTCTTCGACTCGCATTTCTCGCCCTTCCGGATGCCACCACAGCGCATCCTTCGCACCATCAGAGTTGGGAATGCCCGTTAGAAATCTGTGCCGCCGAAAGTTTTGGTGCCGTTTCCGAAATGCTACAGCCTGGCAGACGAACTCCAGGAATCGTTTTTTTCTTTCATCCAGGTTCCAGTCGTACCAGTTGATCTCGTTATCCTGACAGTAGGCATTGTTGTTGCCGAACTGTGTCTTGGAAAGTTCGTCGCCTCCGAGAATCATTGGAACGCCCTGCGAGAGCAGCAACGTGCTGATGAGGCTGCGCTTGAGTCGTTCGCGAGCCTGCAAAACTTGAGCATCCTTGGAAGGCCCCTCGACGCCACAGTTGGTGGAATAATTGGGCTCGTGCCCGTCCCGGTTTCCTTCCTGGTTGGCCTCGTTGTGCTTCCGCTCGTACGAGACGAGGTCCTCCAACGTGAACCCGTCGTGTGCCGTAATGAAGTTGATCGAAGCAAACGGCCGACGCCCCGTATGCTCATACATATCGCTGGACCCTGCTACACGCGTCGCGAACTCGCCGATGACCCCACTATCCCCGCGCCAGTAACGCCTGACGGCATCCCGGTAACGCCCGTTCCACTCGGTCCACTGCCAGGGGAAGGAGCCGACCTGGTATCCGCCCGGCCCGACATCCCACGGCTCGGCAATGAGCTTGACCTGGCTCAACACAGGATCCTGCTGTATAACTTTGAAGAAAGCGGAAAGCATGTCTACTTCGTACAGCTCCCGCGCCAGTGCTGCAGCCAGGTCGAACCGAAACCCATCCACGTGCATTTCCGTAACCCAGTAGCGCAGGCTATCCATGATGAGTTGGAGCACATACGGATTGCCCGGATCGAGCGTGTTGCCCGTTCCCGTGTAATCCATGAGGTAGCGCTTGTTCTCCGGATTCTCCTTGTAGTAGCCCAGATTATCGATACCTCGAAACGAAAGCGTCGGCCCCAGGCGACTCCCCTCTCCCGTGTGGTTGTACACCACGTCGATGATGACCTCGAACCCTGCCGCATGAAGTTTCTTGACCATCGTCTTGAACTCCGTGACGGCACCGGTAGGCCCTGTACTGGAATATTCCGGTTCGGGAGCAAAAAATGAGAGCGTGTTATACCCCCAGTAGTTTGACAGCCCGAGTTCAACGAGCCGCCGATCCTGCACTTTTGCGTGTACCGGAAGAAGCTGAACGGTCGTGATGCCGAGCCGCTTCAAATGGTCGAGGATGGGGTCAGAGACGAGACCGAGATATGTGCCACGCAGATGTTTGGGCACCTGGGGGTGGCGCATGCTGATACCTTTGACGTGCGTCTCATAGATGATGGTATCCTCCCACGGGATTCCCGGAGACCGATCTCCCCCCCACTCGAACCGCTCCTCCACTACGGCTCCTATGGGTGCGTATGGCGCGCTATCGGCCGGATTAAAGGAAAGATCCTCATCAGGGTGGCCGATTTGGTAACCGAACAGCGCGTCATTCCATGTCAAGGGACGCCCGATTGCTTTCGCATAGGGGTCGAGCAAAACCTTGTTTGGATTGAACCGGTGCCCGTTCTGCGGTTCGTATGGACCATGAACTCGGAATCCGTAGAGCTGGCCGGGCCGCAAGTTCGGTACATAGCCGTGCCAGATCGGGCCAGTCCGCTCCGTGATACTCAACGTAAGGGACGGTGCTGTATCTTCGGCACGATCATACAGGACGAGTTCTACTGCAGTCGCATGAGCACTGTATAAGGCGAAATTGACCCCAAGGCCATCCCATGTTGCACCCATCGGAGACGGCTTACCAGGTAAAACGCGAAGACCTTTCAAGCGTGTGGCGCTCTGCGGCGCGGTACTGGTTTGCTTCATCTCCATTCTTCTCACGATATGCTCCCAGGCAACAGAGCGTGGGACGCACCATTGCAAAATTCGAAACTATTGTAACTATCCCAGATTCGGAGGCGACCTTTTACGAAGCGTGCTGTTTATGAGCACGGCCAAGCAATGCTGCGCTCACATCCACGGGCAAACGGGCGCTTCGTTTGCCTCACATGTGGGGAAGGCTCGGATCTAGCCGAGCAGGGAATGAACATCATTCCAGACATGAGGCCGATATACAAACGCCGACGCATCGGATCATGCGCCGGTGTTTCGTATTCTCCCGCTCCTGGCTCTTCAGTAGTTGAGCGGGCAATAACAAGCTAAATTAGCCAAAAGGTTTCAACCGAACGTTTTTCTGAACAAATTTGCACAGTAGATGCTCGAACAGACGGCTCCTCAACTCTCGACGGTACCCAAACTTTCCCCCGCTCCAAAGAAGTGGTCGCGGGTCATCCTTGTTTCAGTATCCCCCCAGGTCGATGGCGGTGCATACCCCGCGAAAAGTGCCATCGGAGATGAGGTGGAGGTAGTCGGGGCGTTCATCGTAGATGGGCACGAAATACTCGCTGCCGAACTGCTATACCGCTACGAGGATGGCGAGGAACACAGTACCCGCATGGCACTGCGGTACAACGACGAGTACGTAGGACGATTCACCGTCACCCAACTCGGAACCTACTATTACCGCGTACGAGCGTGGCTCGACCGGTTTGCCACCTGGCAGGACCAGTTCCGGCGTCGTGTGCAGGGTGGTGAGAACGAATACGAACTCCGCAGTGAACTGCTCGAAGGTGCCAACCTGCTCCGTACCTACGCAGCCAACGCGAAAGGACAGGATCGTGAAGCGATCGAGGGCTTCATCCAGGCCTTCGAAAGCGGAAATGTCGACGCCGGACTCGACGAAACCATCGCCCGCCTGGCCAGGACCTATGATCCCCGCGAGCAAGCCGTGGAAAGTAAGCTGCTCTCCATCGAGGTCGACCCGGTTCTGGCTCGTTTCTCGGCCTGGTACGAATTCTTCCCGCGTTCCGCCGGTGAGTCTCGGCCCGGCGAACCGCCACGTCACGCTACCCTGGATGAAGCTGCGGAGCGCCTCCCGCGGATCAAGGATCTCGGCTTCGACATCGTGTATCTGCCTCCAATCCACCCGATAGGCACGACCTTCCGCAAAGGGAAAGACAATGCCCCCGTTGCAGAACTCGGTGAGCCCGGTAGCCCGTGGGCCATCGGCGGCGACCTCGGTAACGGGCAGCGAGGCGGTCACAAGAGCGTACATCCGGACCTCGGCGGAATCGAAGCCTTCGACCGTTTCGTAGCTCGCGCGGAACAGTTAGGCCTCAAGGTCGCCCTCGACATTGCATTCCAGACTTCTCCGGACCACCCGTACGTCTACGAACACCCGGAATGGTTCCGACATCGCCCGGACGGCTCCATCCGGTATGCGGAGAATCCGCCTAAGAAGTATCAGGACGTCTACCCCTTCGACTTCGAGAGCAAGGCGTGGAAATCACTCTGGAACGAACTCCGTAGCGTGTTCACGTTCTGGATCGAACATGGCGTCCGCATTTTCCGAGTGGACAACCCACACACGAAGCCCTTCGCTTTCTGGGAGTGGTGCATTCGCACGTTGCGCGCAGAATATCCCGACCTCATCTTCCTCGCCGAGGCGTTCACTCGTCCCAAAACCATGTACCATCTGGCCAAGATCGGCTTTACTCAATCTTACACGTACTTCACCTGGCGCAACACCAAACAAGAGCTAGAGGAGTATGGCAAGGAGGTATTCCTGTCGGGAGTGGCCGATTTTTTCCGTCCGAACTTCTGGCCGAACACGCCAGACATTCTCCACGAGTACCTGGTCAATGGTGGCCGGCCCGCACACATCATCCGGTACGTCTTAGCGGCTACCATGTCGTCTGTATACGGGATCTACGGTCCTCCGTACGAGCACGTGGACAACAACCAGCATCCGCTTAGAGAGGAGTACGCCAATAACGAGAAGTACGAGATCCGGAACTGGAACTGGAACGATCCACGCTCACTCCAGCCAGTGATCAAGCGCGTGAACCGCATCCGCCATGAAAACCCGGCCCTTCAGTTCCTGCGCAACATCCGTTTCCATACGATAGATAACCCTAATCTCCTCGCCTACTCCAAACAGAAGGGTGATAACCTCATCCTTGTCGTCGTCAATCTCGATCCGCACCACATCCAGTCCGGCTGGTTGCATCTCCCGCTGGATGAACTCGGCATTCCTGACACCCAAGGCTATGATGTACATGACCTGCTGGGTGGCGAGCGATACACGTGGCACGGACGAGATAATTTCGTGCAGCTCGATCCACATATACTGCCGGCTCACATTTTCCGTATTTCCGCTGAATGGGTCCGGCAGCCTGCCTCCGACACATAACCATCATAAGGTGCCCACGGCACCAGGTTACACGCTCCTCAGGAAAGCCTGAGATTCTCCTTCGTATCAATAGATAGGCGGAATGGTTATGAGTACGGACTTCATGAGCGACCCGCTGTGGTATAAGGACGCCGTCATCTACGAACTGCATGTCCGCTCGTTCTTCGATGCAAACAATGATGGTTATGGCGACTTCGAAGGCCTCCGGCTCAAACTGCCGTACCTCGAGTCACTGGGCGTAAATACGCTCTGGCTCCTACCCTTCCTGGAGAGTCCGCTGCGAGATGACGGATACGACACGTCGGATTACTACAAGATCCTTCCTGTCCACGGCACGATCGAGGATTTTCAGGCTTTTCTGGAGGAGGCGCACGGACGCGGCATGCGCGTGATTACGGAACTCGTGCTCAACCACACCTCGGACCAACATCCCTGGTTTCAGGAGGCCCGCGATCCGGCTTCGCCGCGCCATGATTGGTATGTATGGAGCGACACGACCGAGCGGTACGCAGGCGCTCGCATCATCTTCACGGACACAGAGATCTCGAATTGGACATGGGACCGAAAGGCGGGTAAGTACTACTGGCACCGGTTCTTCAGCCACCAACCAGACCTCAACTACGACAATCCGGACGTCCGGCAAGCGATGAAAGAGGTCATGTTCTACTGGCTCGATATGGGTGTGGACGGGCTCCGTCTCGATGCCGTCCCATACCTGTTCGAGCGCGAGGGAACGAACTGCGAGAATCTCCCAGAGACGATCGACTACATCGTCGAACTGCGGCAGGAGATCGAGAATCGATACGGTCCCGGCAAGATTCTCCTGGCGGAAGCGAACCAGTGGCCGGAAGATACGCTGCCCTACTTCGCCAACGGAAAGGGGGTACAGATGGCCTTCAACTTTCCGATCATGCCGCGCATGTACATGGCATTACGACGGGAGAACCGCCGTCCGTTGGTCGAGATGCTGGAGCTCACGGAGGATATCCCTGAGGATGCGCAGTGGGCCCTCTTTCTCCGCAACCATGATGAGTTGACGCTCGAAATGGTTACCGATGAGGAACGGGATTACATGTACCACGAATATGCGGCTGATCCTCGTTTCCGCATCAATGTAGGCATCCGCCGCCGTCTGGCTCCACTTCTGGGCGCCGAGCGCAGGCGCATCGAATTGATGAATGCGTTGCTCCTTTCACTGAAAGGAAGCCCCATTCTTTATTACGGGGACGAGATCGGAATGGGTGACGACACGTTCCTCGGCGATCGCAACGGCGTGCGTACGCCCATGCAATGGAGTCCGGACAAGAACGGTGGTTTTTCCCGCGCGCCGCACTACCGGCTTTTTATGCCCGCAATAAACCGAGGGCAGTACAGCTTCGAGTTCGTGAATGTGGAAGACTCGGAAAACGATCCGCACTCGTTGCTCCACTTCATGAAACGCATGCTGGCCCTCCGGCACCAGTACGCCAGAGTATTTGGCCGGGGCTCACTCACCATCCTTCCCGTTGATAACCAGAGCATACTCGCGTTCGTGCGGGAGTATGAAGATGAGCGACTGCTGGTTATCGCCAACCTGTCCCGGTTTGCTCAGTCGGCATTTCTGTCTTCGGAAGAGCTTCATGGCTTCGTACCTGTCGAACTCTTTAGTAAGACGCCGTTCCCGACCATTGGATCACAGCCCTATCACGTGTCCCTCGGCCCATGCGGCTTCTACTGGTTCTCGCTCGTTCCCGAAGAAGTGTTTGCGCTTGAAGCACGCGAGATTTCCCGCCTTGCGCCCGCACATGCTCGGGATGCTCTGCCCCTCATCCGGGTACGGGAAGGCATCCAAAACTTGCTCGTCCGCACCATGGTGCAAGATCGAGCCATGGAGCAATTGGAAGAGTTCCTACCGGCTTTCCTGACAGAACAACGCTGGTTTGGTGCGAAAGGTGGTGCTATCCGTAGCGTCTCGATCGAGGATGCCGTGCGCCTCACTGCGAAACCGTTCCCGGTCTATATGTCCATCCTCAGCGTCGAGGTCGACAGCCAGAAGGTTACTTACGTACTCCCGCTCACCGTTGCTTATGGGGATGACGCCGAGCAGATTCTAAGCTCCCAGCCAAATGCTGCGCTCGCGTGGCTGGATGGCCCGGACGGCCGCAGCCTACTTCACGACGCAACAACCACGGAATCATTCTGGAGCGCCTTATTCGAGTGGTGGCGTTCCGGCGGCAAGGGACGCTCACTCCGCGGGTTGTACACCGCTTCCATCAGCGAGGAGCTTCGAGACGTCGTCCCGGAGCGCATCCGCCTCTTCTCGGGAGAGCAAAGCAACTCGGCCGCTATCCTGAACGATCGGTTCTTTATCAAGCTCTACAGACGTCTCGAGGCGGGTGTGAACCCGGAAACAGAACTGCTCGAATACCTCACACGCGCGGGATTCCGCTTCATTCCGAAGCTTTACGGCAACGCCACTTTCACCTCGCTGGGCAAGCAGTATTCCATCGGCATTCTGCAGGAAGCATTGCCAGTTGAGTCGAACGGCTGGGTATACGCTCTTCAGATGATGCGGCGATTCCTGGAACGAATTGCCTATACACCGGCACCCGAGGCCCTGTTACCTGCTGACTATACAGACACGTCGCCCGTCTGGCTGGAAGAGGTGGCCCCTGAAATGCTGTATCTCTCCCATATGCTAGGCGTCCGCACGGCGGAACTACACAAAGCACTCGCGCGAGCCGATTCTCCTACGCTCAAGCCAATCGAGGGCGATCCCGACGACGTGCCCAGGCGTATCGCCCGGATTCGCCAGGAGGCAGAGGAGACCCGGAGCCTGCTTGCCGAAGCTGAAATCGACGACAGGGAGGCTCTGGATGAAGGGCTATGGGAGACGGCCTTTCACCGTCTGGATGACCTGCAAAACCTTGAGGCTACGCGCCAGAAAATCCGCATCCATGGCGATTACCACCTGGGGCAGGTCCTCCGTGCTGATGGCGAATTTTACATCCTAGATTTCGAGGGAGAGCCGGCTCGGACGATTGAGGAACGCCGAGAACGCGATTATGCCCTCCGCGATGTCGCCGGTATGTTGCGGTCAATCGAATATGCAGCCTTTGCGTCCTGGAAGGATTTCCAGGCACAGCATCAGGGGCAGGCTCTCGAGACCTGGACCTCCATCCTGGTGGAGTGGTGCAAAGCCGTCTTTCTGAACGCGTACTTCAGTACTGCCGAGGGGTGTGACTTTATCCTTCCTCGTGGGATCCGGGAGCCTATCCTATGGGCCTATCTGTTCCAGAAAGCCCTCTATGAAATTCGGTACGAACTCAACAACCGGCCAGACTGGGTCTGGCTGCCACTCCGAGGGTTGAAACGCCTTCTGGAGGCCGCACAGCAATCCAACACCTATGCACTTTCTTCATCAATAAACGAAAAGTGACGAAAAAACTCAGGTCCTCACGCATTCACTAAAGCGCTAACCTGTTATCACGAACACCTGAATACACCCACTCTGGACTTCGAGGACCCGAGAACTCGGATCCATGAACACTTGAATATCCACACGGCACGTATGACCTGGATCACCCAAGAAGACATCGATAAGTGGCAGAACGGGATACACTTCAGAAGCTACAACAGGCTCGGCGCGCATCCTTTTCACGATGGAACATGGTTTGCCGTGTGGGCGCCGCATGCGGAATCCGTCTCTGTCATCGGGGACTTCAACGGGTGGGATGTGAATGCCAACCGGATGGAACACGTTGGCGCCGGTCTGTGGCAAACATACGTGTTCGGAGCCGGACCAGGATCACATTACAAGTACCATATCCAGCGCGGGTATTACGCTGTCGACAAGACCGACCCGTACGCGTTTGCCATGGAAGCTCCGGCATCGTCCGGAAGCCATACGACTGGACTCGCCTCAATCGTTACGGACTTGAACTATAACTGGGGCGATAGCGAGTGGCTGGCAACCCGGAAGGGACCGAGTGGGCTGAATGATCCCATGGCGATCTATGAAGTCCATATCGGCTCGTGGATGCACTCGGCACCTGGCAGGTCTCTATCATACCGTGAGATCGCGGAACCACTCGCAGACCATGTCGAAAAGCTCGGCTTCACCCATGTCGAGTTTATGCCCATTCTGGAGCACCCGTTCTATGGCTCCTGGGGGTATCAGGTGGTCGGGTACTATGCTCCGACGTTCCGGTATGGTACGCCACAGGATTTGATGTACCTCATTGACTATCTACACGGACGCGGCATCGGCGTATTCCTGGACTGGGTTCCGGCGCACTTCGCTACGGATCCGCAGGGGCTCGTCTTTTTCGACGGCAGCACCCTCTTCGAGTACGACGACCCACGTATGCGGTACCATCCTGACTGGGGGACCTACGTGTTCGACTATGGCAAACCCGGAGTAAAGAGCTTCCTGGTCTCGAACGCGCTCTTCTGGCTTGATCGCTACCACGTGGACGGTCTGCGTTTCGATGCCGTTGCCTCCATGCTGTACCGCGATTACTCCCGTGAAGATTGGACGCCGAACATGTTCGGGGGACGTGAGAATCTGGAGGCCATCGATCTGCTCAAGACGGTGAACGAGGCCGCTTTCTCCGAGTTCGGGGAAATCAACATGATAGCGGAGGAGTCAACGGCGTGGCCCGGCGTGAGTCAGCCAACCTATAATGGCGGGCTCGGCTTCCTCTACAAGTGGAACATGGGGTGGATGCATGACACGCTCACCTACATGAGCAAGGACCCCATCCACCGCAAATACCATCACAACGACCTCACCTTTCCCTTCATCTATATGTTTTCGGAGCACTATGTGCTCCCCCTCTCACACGACGAGGTCGTTCACGGGAAGGGGTCGTTGTGGGGCAAGATGCCCGGTGACGGCTGGCAAAAGGCCGCCAACCTGCGCCTTCTATACGGCCACATGGTTGGCCATCCCGGTAAAAAGCTGCTTTTCATGGGAAGTGAGTTCGGCCAGTGGAAGGAATGGAATCACAACGAAAGCATTGACTGGAGCCTGCTGGACGACCCGACTCACTACGGCATCATGATGTGGGTACAGGATCTCTTTCATCTCTACCGGTCTCATCCCGTATTCCAGTGCGACGACCCTTCATCCTTCGAAGGGATCAACTTCGACGACCGAGACAATAGTGTCATCGCCTACATGCGGAAAAACGAGGGGCGGTATATCATCTTTGTCTTGAACTTTACGCCCGTACCCCGGCACAATTACCGTATCGGCGTGCCAGAAGAAGGATGGTATCGAGCTGTACTCAACAGTGATGACCTGCGCTACGGCGGCAGCGGCATCGGAAACTGGGACGAACTGGAAACGGCACCTGTGCAATACCAGGGCCGACCGGCGTCCCTCGTACTTACACTCCCACCACTCGGCGCGCTGCTGCTGGAGCGAGAAGACCGGCCATACTAATCCTTGCTTCCGGCACGGATACCCAATCGATGATACGCTGGCTGTTATTCACTCACCGAACAGGGTGACGATTAGCTCCCTCCGCCCTCCGTCGTCCCGATGCTCGCAGAGATAGATGCCCTGCCACGTGCCGAGCAGCAATCGGCCGTTTGAAACGGGAATCGTAAGGCTGCTGCCGAGCAGAGATGCCTTGATGTGTGCGGGCATATCGTCCGGGCCTTCGAGCGTGTGCTCGTAGTATGGCGCATTCTCCGGCACCATAGCATTGAAATGCCGCTCCATGTCTCGACGAACGTCCGGACTCGCGTTCTCATTGATCGTGAGAGATGCAGACGTATGGAGGATGAATACGTGCATCAGCCCCACGTTGATACCCGCCAGTTCAGGAATATGCTGAACAATCTCTCGCGTGACGACATGGAAACCGCGTGGACGAGGAGTTAACGTTATACGCTTCTGGATCCAGGCCATACACACATGAAAAGGTCTAATTCCGCATGAAAGCCGGTAATACTGGGCAGATGTGAGATGACCGGGATAAGACCGACACTGATTCCCAGATAAGGGGACCGGGATCGTCCTTTGGTCGGCAGCTTGCCGATCCTACCCGTAAGATTCGTTCAAATCTTTTCTTTCTGCAATCTCGGTCGATACTACCCGGAAGCACGCCTCGAAATTCAGATAGCAAGTTGTGCAACATTCTGCCACACATGTGTTAAATTTCCGTAAGTAGGAGGCTGAGCGGGCAGACTCGAAGTGCAGACGAGCGGCGTGCAGTGACTCTTCCTTGCCCTCTGCATGTTAACCCCTGTATCTATGGCGTACCCAGACGTCTTCAAATCACCAGGCGTAGTCGATCTGGCATATCTGGAGTCGAGTTCCTTCGGACGATCCGACTTCATCCTCCAGGCCATCGATGTCTTACTGGACCAGCTACCGGAACAGGTTGCTGATCTGAATCAAGCTTTTTTAAAGGGGGATTACGCCCTTGTGCGCCTCTCTGCACACAAGATCAAATCTGCGGCCGGTCTACTCGGCATAGAGCCCCTCAGAGAAACCCTTCGCCAGATTGAGGCGGTGGAACCACAAACGGTCCAGAGCACGAAGCAGTTGGAGGCGTGTGTTCATGACGTCACTCGGATCTGTGTGCAAGCCGTCACGGAACTACAAGCAGAGCGCTACCGATACACCTGACGGTACGAATCCTCTGAAGTAGTTATCCAATTCTCTCCCTCATGCGGCGTCAATGGTGTCTGTAGTTGGCGAGCCGGATGTTCTATACTCCAGCTTGCAAGCACACCGGTGTAGTTATGCGTTGCATTATAGTTGACGACGACGAGCTATCACGGCTGGTGATCGAGAACTTCATCACGCAGCATAATGCGCTGGAATTGGTCGGTTCCTGTGCCAGTGCTGTAGAAGCAGCCAATCTGCTGAATCAGAGCCCGATAGATCTCGTTTTTCTGGACATCGAAATGCCGGTCATGTCCGGCATGGAATTCGTCCGCAGTCTCACGAAGCGTCCTCAGATCATTCTGGTGACTGCTAAGGAGGAGTACGCACTAGAGGCTTTTGACGTAGATGTAACGGATTACTTGCTGAAGCCGGTAACCTACGGGCGCTTCTTGCAAGCCGTCCAGCGTGCTCAGCGACAAGCCCGGGTATCCGCCAGTACCGAGCACAAGAATCTCTCTCACGTTTTTGTGAAGAGCGACGGCCGCCTGGTAAAGGTAGAGTTCGACTCGATACGTTGGATCGAGGCGCAGGGGGATTACGTCGTCATTCGTACGAAGGATAAGCGACTAATCGTGCACTCGACCATGAAGGCCATCGAAGAGAAACTTCCCTCCACCCTCTTCGCCCGCGTACACCGGTCCTATATCGTCAGTATCGACCAGATCGACGGCATCGAGGATACGACGATCCTCATCGACCGGGAAGTCATCCCGATCGGCTCCTCCTACCGGGACAATCTTCTGCAGCGTCTCAATACGATCTAAGCCTTACCGGGGAATATCTGAAGGCGCCTAAGGGCATTGCGGTGCCCGGTTCATGCGCACCTCACTCATCCCATGGGGTCTGACGGAGCACCAGGCAGTTGACACGTAGAGTACATACGCCGTCTACATCCCGCCGGAACACATCACTGCGATTCACACCACTGCCTGAGCATATCTAGTGTAACACCCCAGGCGTAGTTACAGAATCCAAAAAATGCACTATTTTCATCCCAGCCCTGGTGATTGAACGTCACGACGGTCATTTTCTGGCCCTCATTGTCCATACCCATCCAGTGGCCCGGGCTTTCGCGTTCCTCGATCTCGAAAATGATTTGCGTGCCTGTCCATGCGGAGGCCGGGCTCTGCTCGGGATGATGGCTGATAATTTCCCACTGGACCCGTTTATCGGGTGTACAGTCGAGCACTTTCATCTGGACGTCGCCGTGGGCCGGCCCGGGACTATGTGCCAGCACCACCCCCTCCTCCGTTTCCGTTGACGTATGTGGCGTCCACCAACGTCCAAGGCCTTCAGCAGTGGCCAGCGCCTCATATACTTTCCTCGCCGGCGCGTCAATCCATACCTGGTGAGTCAGTGTTGCCATTCAAACCTCCCGTTGAACTGTTGAACTATTGATCTTGTAGCACACGCTATAGGCTTACAGAACGCCAGCCCTATGCTATCACATGTATGCAAATAGTTCAAGGGGCCACCGAACTCAAGAATGCACAACAGCTCGAACGCGAATGGACACCCATCTAGCCGTTATGGGCCGTCCAGAATGCGAACCTGAGGCCCTATCCGGCATACGAGGGGTCAGCATCCTTCCTGATTCGTGTTCAGTTATTCCATACCAGACTACGCGGCATGTCCTTTGACCCCGCCCTGAAGTGCTATCTCGATACACTCGTCGATGAGATTGAAAAGCCCTCCTTCATTCCCTCCGATCCCGTAATCATACCACATGGATTCGATGATCCACGTGACCAGGAGATCATCGGCCTGTATGCAGCGCTGCTCGCGTGGGGGCAGCGAGCAACCATCCTGAAGAAGATGGAAGAACTGTGCGAGCGCATGCGGTACAGGCCTTACGAGTTCGTGCTGCACTTCGGATCCCGAGAAGCGGACCGACTGGAAGGATTCAAGCATCGCACGTTTCAACCGGAGGATGCATTCTGGTTCACACGTTGCCTCTCCGCCGTGCTGAGAAAGTATGGTACGCTGGAAGAGCTGTTTGTACAGTTCCTTCCTCCCGGCGCACCGCATACCGGTGCAGCCATCGAGGGATTCAGCACGACGCTGCTGAACATCGTGCCGGACGTACCTGCCCGGTTGAGCAAACATGTAGCCCGCCCCAGCACAGGCAGCGCGTGCAAACGCCTGAACATGTACTTGCGCTGGATGGTCCGCTCCGGTCCGGTAGACCTTGGTATCTGGAAAAGAATCGCTCCTTCACAGCTGCTGCTTCCGCTGGACGTGCACTCGGGCCGAACGGCGCGGGCACTCGGTCTGCTTACGCGTCCTGCAAACGACTGGCGAGCTACGCTTGAACTGAGTGAAGCGTGCAGGCAGCTTTGCCCGGAAGATCCTGCGCGATATGACTATGCGTTCTTCGGATCCGGCGCGGCAGGGCTCTCTTTGGATGAGAGATTCGTCGTTAGCGGAAACGCAGGCATTACGACGTCGCCTAGAGCACGGTACGACCGGTTGTAGTACAGAATCGGCCGCCCTGCCCCCTGCTCTTCGACGGACTCCACCTTGCCAACGATGATGGCGTGATCTCCGGCGGGGTGAATTGCGTACCGGCGGCAGAGCAAAATCCCAAGCGCATCAAAAAGAATAGGTAAGCCGTCCTCTTCCTTCCGGTGCGGCACGTTTAGAAACTGCTCCTTGCCCGGTAAGTCTGGCAATGCGAAATGTCGCGATAGTTCAGCCTGTTCCTCACGCAGGACATGAACGGCAAAGCGTTCGGCTGCCGTGATTACAGGATACATCTGTGAGTCGACCGCGACGTTGAACGAGATGAGGGGAGGTGTAAGAGATACGCTTGTGAAAGAGCCAATGGTAGCACCTCGCACCTCATGCGCAGCTGCGGTTACCACGACGACTGGCGAGGGCACTCGCCGCATGATGGAGCGAAGTGCCTCGCCATCTATATGCATTTCCATCCGCTTTCGTAGGAGATCGGGTGATAGCGGCGAAGTGGCGGCCGCTCGTCCGCCAGAGCGCACCCGCTATACCCTTTTACTGGGCACGCCGTATCTCCTAACCGCATGTTTGCAGGCAAGTTTCAAGAAGGTACCTGAGGGCCCTACGAATCAGGAGAACACATCCTTCACTTTGCTGAAGAATGTCTTTCGCTCTCCGCTACGGTCTTCCGGCGTGGGCACAAACGACGGAGATGCACTAAGCTGTTCGAGAATCCGTGCCTCCTCGCTGGTAACTTTCTTCGGTGTCCAGACGTGAATGCGTACCATCTGGTCACCCCTATGCATGCCGTTCAACTCAGGAATACCCCGGTCCCGCATCCTCAAAATTTTGCCTGACTGGATACCCGGGTCAACCTGTAATCGTGCCCTGCCCTTCAGGGTCGGCACTTCCACTTCGGTGCCAAGCACGGCTTCGGGGAAGGAAATGTACGCATCGTAGTAGACGTCGAGTCCATCGCGGACGAGGTGCTCATGAGGCACTTCTTCAATTTCGATGCGAAGGTCGCCCGGAGGTCCTCCCCGAAGACCTGCGTTTCCAGCACCGCGAAGCGTAAGATAGTTGCCCTCCAGAACGCCGGGAGGAACAGCCACCGGTATTGTTTCTTCGCTCTTAACCCGACCCTCGCCGTTACAATTTCGGCAGCGGTTCTTGATGATCCGCCCTTCACCCTGGCAGGTAGGGCACGGCTGGACATTAATAAACTGGCCGAACACGGAGCGAGTCACCTGCCGGATCTCTCCGGCACCACCGCACATATGGCAGTTTTCGTAGCCGTCGGCCCCACCCTCAGCGCCAATACCGCTACATACGTCACATGTAACGAGCTTCTTGACCTTAATTTTCTTCTCGCACCCTTCGGCGATCTCCTCAAGCGTCAGCGGCAACTTGATACGCAAGTCGCTGCCGGGACGTCCCTGGCCTCGGGTGCGTCCCCCCGTCCGGGTGCCGAACATCTCTTCGAAGATGCTCCCCGAAGCGGACCCCGCAAAGATGTCGCTGAAGGCGCTGAAGATATCATTGATATCCTGGAAGCCCTGCGCACCGCCACCCATTCCGTTGCCGCG
>Ga0164243_10007105_pt1 | contig 16801 bp, 12 predicted proteins | sample OricompcompostOP_FD_108781 | JGI IMG/M metagenome (GOLD analysis project Ga0164243, IMG submission 108781) | Organic Plus compost microbial communities from Emeryville, California, USA - Original compost - Organic plus compost (OP) | ecosystem: Engineered > Solid waste > Mixed feedstock >... | reverse complement strand
CGCGCGACCACGTGCCGGCCCTCGACCGGCGCCGCGACCGTGCACCCGGGTGCGTCGCCGAGGGTCACCGTGCCCGATTCGACGGGGCCGGCCTCGAGCAGCTGGTCGCCCCACGCGAGCGCCAGCTGCAGCACCGGCCGCCCCTCGGCCTGCGCCGCCGTCCCCAGCCACCACGCCGAGACGGCCTGGCCCCGCAGCCCCCCGAGCAGCGTCCGCTCCTGCATCTTTCCGTGCATGGATCCTCCGGACCGGACGACACACCGGGATCGGTGCGCGCCCGCGCGCCAGCAGCGGCCCGGTACGGACCGCGTTCGTTTGCTTGCGCTGCTCCGGAGCAGCGGGCGGCACGGCGTGCCTCCCAACGATTCGGACAACGTCCGCCCGCGCCGGGTTCCCCATCGCCAGGAAACGAAGAAACCCCGGCCGCCTCGAGGGCGCACCGGGGTTTCTTCGTTCGCCAGCCGGGGCCGGCGACTAGAACGTGTACTTCACGCGCGGCGCGACCGAGAGGCCGAGAGCGTCGGTACCGACGAACATGCGGCCCGCGATGTCGAGGCCGAGCGAGAAGTGGTCGAACGCGGTCGCCCACTCCGCGCCGATGCCGGCGCCGACGGTCGGGATGATCGACTTGCCGTCCTCGAACGCCGTGTCGGGCGAGATCCAGCTCACGCCGCCCAGGAGGCGGCCGGTGAGCATGAGGCGCGGCACGATCTGGTAGCCGTAGAGCGCCGAGGCCTCGAGCATGGTCGCGCTCCAGTTGTTGGAGAGCGGATCGCCCGTCTGGCTGTTGACGCACGGCTGGGTACCGTCGGCGACGGCGCCGAAGCACGACCCCGCGGAGTTGCCCATGGCCACGCCGGCGGCCAGCGAGAAGATGTGATTGCCCTGGGCGTAGAGGTCGTAACCGGCGCCCAGGTGGAAATACACCTGCGCGTCGGACGGGCTCTTGCCCTCGCCACCGAGGGTGAAGAACCCGCCGAGATCGGTCTCCGTGAAGAAACCGCGGCGGACCTGGGTGGGAACACCCTGCATCGGAGTGGCCGCCTGCGCCACCGCGGGCGCGAAGGCCGCGATGGCGAGGGCGACGGTAAGGAGAGGCCGGAGGAGCTTCATGGCTTGCGTCGTTGCCTTCACGAAAGGTGGACGGAATTACTCACCGGCAGCGCGGAACACCCAGGGATACGTCACGATCACCTGGCCACCGCCCTTCGGCTCCGGGAACTTCCAACGGCGAATGCGCTGGGCCATGCAGCTCGACACCGCGCGGTTGCTGCCCACGGAGTCTTCGGTGACCGATGCATCCGCGACCGAGCCGGTGCCGTCGATGGTGAACATCACCGACACCTTGCCCTGCAGATTGGGATCCTTCTGCAGTTCCTTCTCGTAGCAGTACTTGATCTCGTTCCAGTGGCGCTGGATCACCTTGCCGATGACCTCCTTGGAGAGGCCGCCGACGACGGTGGTCTTGCCGGGGATGATGCGGGTGGTGCCCTTCCCCTTGCCGCCGAGATCGATGGAGCCGTAGCCGCCACGGCCGCGGCCGCCGCCCTTGGTGCCGAGGCCGCCGAGGCCGAGGCCCGTGCCGCCGCCACCGGGGCCGGTGCCGCGGGAGCCGAGACCGCCGACGCCGTGCGCGTCGCCCATGCCCGCGCCGCCCTGGAGTCCGCCGAGCGCGTTGTTGATGCCCGTGCCGAGACCGCCGGGGCCGAAGACGTTCGACGCGGCGCCGTCGTCGGGGCCCATGGCGCCGAGGAGGCCGGCGGAGAGAACCTTCTTGCGGTCCTCTTCGCGCTTGTTGGCGTCGACCTTGGGGGCGCCCTTCTTCGAAGGATCGGCGTCTTCCTTCTTCGCCTCCTTCTTGCCGAACTTGCCCTCGTCGTCCTTCGGCTTGGCGCCTTCCTTGAGGCCCGACAGGTCGAGCTTCTTCTTCTGCGGCTCGGGCGCCTTGAGGATGAGCTTCGTGAACCGGTTCTGGTTCTTGAAGAGGTCCTCGGCGAGGAGCTCGCCGCTCGGCGGCGTGACCAGCATGGCGGCGAGGATCACCGCGTGGGCCATCACCGAGATGGAGAGCACCTTGGTGAAGTAGAGGTCGACGCCCTCGAAGAAGCCCGACTTCATGCGCGCAGCGGGCTTCGTGAAGCGGACCACGAACTCCACCGTGCCCAGCTTGATGCGGGCGCGATCGTTCAGGCCGATGGTGGCGGTGCTGCCGGCGTTCTCGTCCTTGCCGCCGCGGCGCACCACGATCTGGCCGCCGGCCGGCGCCGCCAGGTTGGCGGAGTCGCCCGACACGGTGGCGAGGACGTGGTTGTCGACGCCCTCGACGTACACCTGGAAGTGGTTGCCGCCGCCGCCGCCGATCTTCACCGACCCGGCGTCGAACTGCGTCGCCTCGATGATGGCGTCGCCCCAGATCAGCGCGACCTCGAGCGCACGGCTGCCGCTCTTGGGACGCTCCTCGTCCGGAAGCTCTTCGTAGAAGAGCGAAGCGGCGCTGCGGCCCTTCAACCCACCGAGAAGGGAACGCTTGCCGTCGCCACCTGCTGCCTTCTTCAGATCGATCATCTAGCCCCTCGTGGCCCGCTGCACGCCTCGACTCGCGCGCGGCCTGGGAGAAACGGCCCCGCGGCGCCGCCGACGGGCGCCGCAGTCGGACCTTTAGAGGTTGTCTACGCTCTTCTGCAGCTCGGGAAGGAAGTTCTCCCGCATCTGGATCAGAGACGAGAAGGACGTCTTCTTGCGGGCCATGCCGTACGTACCCTCGGGCTTGGTGAGCTCACCTTCGAGGGTGACGTCGTTGAAGTCGACGACGGTCTTCTTCTTGTAGACGACCTTGTCGGCCTCCTGGATGACCGTGTCCTGGGCCTGGGCGACGCCGCCCACCGCGAGGATTCCCGTTGCCAGGAGCGCCGAAACCACGAACCGCTTCATCGCTTCCTCCACTGCGCCGCACCGTGCCGCACGAGGCGGCAGGGCCGGTGGACCGAACCTGTCTTCGGCTGCCGCCCGCTTGGACAACGGCGCGGCGCCGGGAGTTCCGGAGCGCCAGCACCGGAACCATGGAACCAATTTGGGTCAGGCGGGCAGTCTACCTGCCCGCCGACCTGCTGCCAACCCCTACCCCGGAGCCCGCTGTGGGCTCCGGTTCGGATTACGGCGCGGGAGCGGGAGCGGCCTCGGTGTCGCCCTCGGCGTCCCCAGGTGCCGCGTCGCCCTCGGGAGCGACGTCGCCCTGCGGCGCCTCGTCACCCTCGGGCGCCTGCTCGACACCCTCGAGGAACTCCATGTTGCCCGCGTCCTCGCCGCCCTCGGCCTTCTTGCGCAGCTTGGGCGCCTCGGGAGCCTCTTCCGCCTGCGCGGCAGCGCCGGCCTGGAGCTTCATGTCGATGACCTGGATCCGCTGCTGTGCCGTCTCGCGGCGGGGCAGCTGGCCACCGAGCGCCAGGTAGTTCTGGAAGAGCCCCTTGGCCTTGTTCAGATCCTTGAGCGGGCCGTAGTAGAGCTCCGCCATGCCGAACAGCGCCTCGGGGTGGTTCGCGCGCAGCCGGGAGACGCGCTCGTACTCCTGGAGGGCCTCGGGCGCCTTCTTCATGCCGGTGAGGGCGAAGGCGTCCATGAGGTGCACTTCGTAGTTGTTCGGCTGGAGCGCCGCGGCCTTGGTGAAGGACGCGTGCGCGGCCTTGTAGTCGCGGAACGCCAGCGCCACCGCGCCCACGTTCATGTTGCACGAGTAGCACGACGCATCGAGCTCGACGGCCTTCTGGAACTGGCCGAGCGCCTTGCGCCGATCGCCGCTCTGCAGCGAGATCATGCCCAGGTTGTTCCACACGCCCGCGTCGTTCTCGTCGAGCTTCTTGGCCTCGACGAGCACGAACTCGGCCAGGCGGAGGTTGCCCTGGTCGTAGTAGACGAGGCCGAGGTTCTTGTAGGCCTCGGGGTTCTTCGGCGTGCGCGAGAGCAGCTTGCGCAGCGCGCCCACCGCGTCGTCGTACCGCTTCGACAGGCGGTACACCACCGCCACGTTGTTGAGGTAGTCGACGTCGAACTCGTTGGCCTCGAGCGCCTCTTCGTACAGCTTCGCCGCATCGGCGAGCTCGCCGCGCTGCCGGAGCACGCGGCCGAGGTTCAGCACCGCGCCCTTGTGCTGCGGGTTGGCCTGCAGCGCGCCCCGGTAGGCGGTTTCGGCCGCCGCCAGGTCGCCCTGCTCTTCCGCCACGATGCCCAGGTCGTAGTGGGCGTTGGCGAGACCGCCGTCCTTGGCGGCCGCCTTCGCGAACGCCTCGCGCGCCTCGTCCCACTTCTTCTCGTTCATCGCCGCCACGCCGCGGGTGAAGAGCTCCTCGGCGGTCTCTTCCTTCGGCTTGACGATCTCCGTCACCTTGGGCTGCGGAGGCGGCGCGCTTGCGCAGGCCGCGGCCAGCGAACCGGCGAGGACGGCCAGGAGAATCTTGCTCGTACGCATGTTGGTCGATCCCGTGGGGGCGGGCGCATCTTCACGCCCGCCCTCGATCAGAGCTCGTTACTTGGCCGCGTTCTCGTCGAGGATGAGCACGCCACTCTTCTTCTCCGGAGCGGGTGCCTTCTCCTCGGCCGGCTTGTCCTCTGCCTTGGCGGTGGCGCCGTCGGTGGGCTTGGCCACCTCGGACTTCTCCGCCTTCGCCTGCACCGCCTGCTCCAGCGCGGAGCCGAAGGTGGTGTCGAGGCTCACGGCAGCCGGAGCGCCGGAGAAGAACTCCGAGCCGGTGAAGTTCACCTGCTGGATCTCCCCGTACTCGCCCGGCTTGAACCGGTTGAGGGCGTCCTGCGCGGCGAGCGTGTACTCGTTGTAGACGTTCAGCTCGTAGGACTTGGCGAGGGCCTTCTCGTACGCCTCGATGGCCTTCTCCTCGAGCGGGAAGGCGCGGTTTTCGAGCTCGCTCCGGTACATCATGAGCTGCTCGTCGTCGAGGCCCACCGGATCCGGCGAGTCGAGGAAGTTCCGCGAGAAGTCCTGGTACATCATGCCGATGCGGGTCAGCGCGGCGATACCCCAGTCCGCGGAACCGACCGCGAGGACGTCGGCGTAGGCCTTCTCCATCTCCGGGGTCATCTTCAGCTTGGTCTGGAGCTGCTTCTTGAGCGTGCGGACGTTGTCGAACTTGACGTTCACGTACGACTTCCACTTCGGCTCCAGCATCACGAAGAGCGAGTGGGCGTAGGCGTCGACGTAGTCGATGTTCTTCTTGTCCTTGTCGGAGACGCGCGGGAACTCCTTGGCGCAGACCTCGAGCAGCTTGGCGGCCTCGCCACCCTTGCCGAGCTTCTGCAGCGCCATCGCCTGCTTGTAGCGGGCGAAGAAGACCGTGCCGGCCGACGCCGACTTCTCGTAGGTCTTCACGAAGTCGCCGAACGCGGCCTCGGCCTTCGACCAGTCCTTCTCCTTCTCGCGGATGAGCGCGATGTTGAAGGCCAGGGTGTCGGCCGGGATGCCGTCCTTCATCTTGCCGTAGCGCTCGATGTACTCGCGGTACAGCGAGATGGCCTCTTCGTACCGGCCCAGACCCTCGGTCCACAGCGCGGCGTTGTAGAGGGCGTCGGAGGCGCGGCGCGCGTCCTCCGGCTTCGCCTTGATGACGTCCTCGGGCTTCTTGAGCGCGGCCTTCTTGTCACCCGCCTTGGCGCGGATGCCGACCGTCTCCTCCCACTCGTAGGCGTAGCGCTTGTAGTACGCCGCCGCCTTGTCGAAGTTGGCGGTGCGCTCGTAGAAGCCGGCCAGGGTGAGGAGCGCCGGAGACTTGTGCTCGCTCGTCGAGTACTCGGCGAGGATCTGCTCGCCGACCTCGATGCCGCGGTCGAGCTCCTTGGCCTCTTCGAAGATGATCATCGCGTAGCGCAGCGCCTGCGCCGCGTACTCGGACTGCGGGAAGTCCTTCACGAAGGCGCGGAACATGTTGGCCGCTTCGGCCTTCTTGTTCTCCTTCTTGTACACGACGAGGTCGATGTACTTGTACTGCGCGCCTTCCATGATCTTCGCGAGATCCTTGGTCCACTGGATTCCGGGCTTCGCGAGCTTCTTGTTCTCGTAGAACGCGCGCGACAGGCGGGCCAGGTCGTACCACTCCTCCTTCACCTCGAGGATGTTGAGGGAGAGGTCGGCGGCCTTCTGCGCCTGGGGATCGGTCGGCCACTTCAGGATGATGTCGCCGAACCGGTTCGCCGCTTCGGTGAAGTGCTTGCGGTCGTAGTAGATGAACGCCGACTTGTAGCGGACGTTGATCTCGTCGGCGTCGGGGATCCGGTCGTCCTTGGCCGCGATGTCGGCGTAGCGATCGCACGCCTCGATCATCTTGGCCTCCCACTTCGGGATGACCTCTTCCTTCACGTCCTTCGAGATGGTCGCGGCGGTGACCTTCTTGGTCTTCTCCGCGCGGCCCTTGCCCTTCTTCTCGTCGACCTTCTGATCGTCGCGGAGCGTGCTCTTCTCGAGCTCACCCTTCTCGATGGCGATCAGCTTCTCGTACGAGAGGATGGCGTTGTAGGCGGCGGTCTTGCTGTACGAGCCCTCGGGATCCTTGGCGTAGGTCAGCTCGTACTGCTCGGCGGCCTTCTCCCACTCCTCGAGGGTCCAGAGGATTTCCGCGTAGTAGTACCGGAGGTTGTACGCGTAGTCCGAGTCGCTGAACGAGTCGAGGTAGTCCTTGTAGATGTCGGCGGCGAGACGGTAGGTCTTGACCTCCTTCGTCTTCTGCGCCTCCTGGTGGTAATCGGTCACCAGTTCGCGCATCGCGCCTTCGGTCAGCTCGTAGGCCGAAGCGATGGCCGCCTTGTTGTTCGCGTTGGCCACGGCCCACGCCGAACCCGGCTTGTAGTTCTGGACGAGGACCTTCATCTCGGCCACGACCTTGTCGCGGGCGCGCATGTCCTCGTACGAACGCACGATGTTCGACTGGTACTCGGGCGCGCGCGGGTCGTTCGGCTCTTCGTCGATCAGCAGCGCGTACGCGTCGATCGCGAGGTCGGAGCGCTTGTCGCCGAAGTACTTGCCGGCGAGGCGCGACACGTAGTCGCGCGCCCGCTCACGCGAGGTGACCGACTTGTAGTACTGGTTGGCCTTCTGGACCTCGCCGAGCTGCGCCCAGGTGAGGACCATGTCGCGCAGCGCTTCCCACTTGAGGGCCACCTCGTTCTTGGTGGTGGCGGCCTCGGAGCGGGTGACGACTTCCTGCAGCTTCTTGAGCGAGCCGTCGTAGTCGCCGGCGTTGAACGCGCACCACGACAGCTTGTAGAGCGCGAAGTTGTAGATGCGCGGCTCGTTGACGCTCGCCTGCAGCGCCTTCTCGTACGCGGCCTCGGCCTTGGCCAGCTCGTTGCTCGAGAAGTAGTGCTCGCCCATGGCGACGTAGGCGTCGCCGGCGAACTGCGAGTTCGGGTACTGCGTCACGAGGTCGCGGTACCGCGCGATGGAACCCGGCTTGTCGCCCTTCTCGTACAGGTTCACCGCCAGGGCGAAGAGCACCTCGTCCTTGCGGGGGTACGTCGGCGAATCCTTGAGGATCTGCTCGTAGAGGCGCAGCGCCTCGGCGCGGTAGAGCTCGGACTGGTGGTTGTTGACCTTCGGCTCGGGACCGCAGGCACCCTCGCCCTTCGCGTCCTGGCACTCGCGGAAGGTCACGAGCTTCTTGTCGAGCTCGGCCCACTCCTGGAAGTAGAAGTACTTCGACTTCTCGATCCAGAACTCGGCGAGCTGGAACAGCGCGTCGCTCTTCTGCGGGCCGGGCTGCAGGCGCGCGATGATGGCCTTCAGCTGCTCGATGGCCTCGTCGCGCTTGCGATCCGCCTCGGCGGTACGCTTGCTCTCGTCGAGCTCGGGCCTGCCGCTGCCGAACTCCGCGGGGCCGGTGCGCTCCTGCTCGGCGGCGGGCGCCTGGGCCTTGGCAGCGTCCTTCTTCTTGTCGCTGCCCTTGTTCGCCTGCGCAGCGGCGGCGGCGTTCGCGACGCCGGGACCGCCGAGGGAGACGAGGCTGACGGCGACCGTCAGCACACGAAACATGGACTTCATCTAGATCCTCCAGGACCCGCGCACGCACGTGGTGCGCGGGAGCCAGGGGCAACAAAGGTCTCGGGGAAGGGGCTACTCCTGCTCCGGCTGGGCGCAGGCGTTCTTCAGCGTGAACTGGTAGTAGCCGATCTCGTCGAGCCAGAACTCGTTCTGGAAGTTCCAGTACTCCCAGTCCTCGGCCGGGATGACCGGACGCTCGAGCGACTGCGACGCGAGGCGCGCCTGGAACTCGGCGCCCTTCTCCAGCCGCTCCTTCTCCGCCTTGGCCGTCTCGAACTTGATGATCTCGGCCTGGGCGTCGAAGTTGCGGACCATGGCGACCGCGTGCTCGAGGCGACCGCGGATGAACTTGCCCGCCACGTTCTCGAGCGTGCTCTTCTGCTGGTCGATGACCTCGAGCATCTCGGCCTGCAGCGCCGTGTTCTTCAGCGGGCCGCTGGCGCGGAGCTGGGCCTTCTCGGCATCGAGCCGGCCGATGTAGCGCTTGAAGCCCGACACGCGGCTGTTGGCCGAGAGGTAGTTGTAGACGGAGCGCGGGAGCTTGGTGCGCTGCTCCGAATTCGCGATCAGCTGCCAGTAGTACGAGAACTCGTGGCCCTCGTCGAGCAGCGGCTGCACGCGGTTCGGAAGCGTGGAGTAGTTCTGCGTGTACTTGGCCAGCGCGTCCTTGGCCTCGTCGTAGAGGCAGGCCGTGTAGTAGATCGTGGACTTGAGCGTCCACGACTCCGGCGAGAACGCACCCTCGAACTGCGGCGCGTGGAGCGCCTGCAGCGTGCCGAGCGCGCCGCCGTAATCGTCGTTGAAGAAGCGGGCCCAGCCGTTCTCGAACAGCGCCTCGTCCCAGTGCGCCGAGAAGCGGGGCACGGCCTCGTAGTACTTCACGGCGCTCGCGTAGTCGCCGACGCCGTAGTACGTGCGGCCCATGCCGAGGCGCGCCAGATCGCGCAGGTCGGCGAGCTCGAGGTACTGGAGCTTCTCGGTGTTCTTCAGCGAGAGGACCTCGTTGAAGTACCCGAGCGCGGCCTGCGACGCCCCGGCCATGTCGTTCGCCTGCTGGCCCTTGGCGATGGACACGATGCCGAGCAGGTAGCGGGCCCGCGCGTAGTACGCGTTCTCGGGCGGCACCGCGCCGAGGAACGCCTCGGCGTCCTCGAGCCGGCCGGCGCGGTACGAGACCATGCCGACCATGTAGTTGATCTTCTGCAGGTACTCGGGCCGCAGGCGCGTGAACTCGTCGTTGTACTCCTTGTCGAACAGCGACGGGACGAACAGGTCGTCGTCCAGCGCCTCCGACACGTCGACGATCCCCTCGACGGCCTGCACGTAGAACGGGTGCGCAGGGCCTTCCTTGAGGATGTTGGCGTAGGTGTACAGCGCGCTCTGGTAGAGGCCGCCCTTCTCGAGGGTCTGGCCGAGGTAGAACTCGGCCTTGGCCCGCTCGGCGGTCGCGCCGTTCGCGGCGATGTACTCGTGCAGGCGCACGGCCGCCATGTCGTACTGGCCGGCGTTGTAAGCCTGGATGGCGGGCGTGAGGTCCGCCTGGGCCATCGCGATGCTCGGCACCGCAAGGGCCGCGGCGACGATCACGCCGCAAAGGGTCTTGCTGAGGTTGCGCATCATCGGAGTGCAGTCCTCGAAGGTTCCTAGAAGGTGTACGAGACGCCGCCGTACACGCCGACGTTGTTCAGCACGTCAGAGGACGGCTCCTCGACGAGACGGAAAGCCAAATTCGCGTCGCCCTGCGTGAATTCGTTCGAACGGCAAGCCGCCGCGACCGATCCGCCGGCACCCTCCTGGTTGCTCAGGACGCGAAGATCCTCGAGGTTGCAGCCGTTGATCTGGTCCACCTTCGCCGTGTAGACGAGGTCCTTCACCTCGAGGCGGACCAGGAAGTTGTCGTTCAGCCGCACGCGGAAGCCCGCGCCGAGCTGGCCGACGAACTTCATGCCGGTGTCGCCGAACGTGGCCGCCTGGTCGTTGCCGCCCTGGAGCTGCACGCGCGTGCCACCGACGCCCGCGCCCGCGCTCAGCACGATGCCGAAGCTGGCGAGCGTGTCGTCGAAGAAGGCGAACTTGCCGTAGATCGGCGTGACCTCGAAGCCGCCCGTGGCCGCCCACTGGAGCGTGATGGCGGTGGCGGCCTGCGCGGCCTGCGAGCTCGTGTTGATGAGCTCTTCCGAGAACGAGGTCTGCTCGTTCACGTAGAAGTACATGCCCTGGGCCTGCAGCGCGAAGTTCTCGTGCAGGTGGTACAGGTACTGGGCACCGGCGCCGAGATGCGAGGTGAACTTGGCGTTCATCTGCGCGATGGCCGGGTAGAGCACCACCTCGTGCCGGCCGCCGTCGGCGTACGACTTGCGCTGCACGGTGTGCAGCCGCAGGTTGTCCGAGTCGACGGTGTCGGCGACGCCCCGGAACGAGCCGAGCGTGGTGCCGCTGTTGGAGGATTCCGGCGCGGCGGGGGCAGTGTCCTGCGCCAGCGCGGCGGTCGGGAGCGCCGTGGCAAGCAGCCCGGCGAGAATGCGGTTCGCGTGGGTCTTCATCGGTAGGGCAACTCGCTTAGAAGACGACGGAGGCGCCGATGTTGAACATCAGGACGTTGGTGAGGCCGCTCTCGACCCTACCCGCCTGCGGCTCGGAGCCGGGGCCTTCCTGCTCGGCATCCCTGCGCCGGAAGTCCGCCCGGTACTCGTCGGGGTGGACGATGTCGAAGAGCTCGAGGCGCAGCAGCACCGCATCGCTCAGGAAGAAGCGCATGCCGCCGCCGCCGGCGGCCGCCCAGGTCGCCTTCGACTCGTCGAGATAGTTCGTGCACTCGCCCGGCCGGCCCGCGCCGTTTTCCGGCAGCCCGTTCTGGCAGTAGACGATCGACTCGCGCTGGAGACCGACCGCGCCGCCGCCGGCCGTCAGGTAGGCCTGGAAGTGGATCGGGAGCTCGGTGACCAGGTTGAGCTTGCCGTAGATCGGCGTCCAGCGCGGCATGAGAAGCGCCTGCCACTGGATGGTCCACATGTCCTTGAAGTCGGTCACCTGGGCCGAGCTCGAGCCGGTCCCGAAGGGATCCTGCTCGTAGGTCGCCGACTTCGCCTGCTTGCCCACGTCCGTGAGCGAGCCGATGGCGAAGCCCGGGCGCAGTTCGAGGGCCCAGGTCTCCGAGAGATTGTAGGCCAGGCCGAGCTGGAAGTTGGTGTGGTTCACCATCCGGTTGGTCAGCGTGAAGCCGACGGTCGGGGTGACCTCGAACTTCTGCCAGGTGGTGTGCTTGCGGTTGCGGACGACCACGCGCTCCACCACGTCATCGGCCCGAGCAGCTTCCGGGGCGACGACCGCGGCGACGAGGAGGGTGGCCAGGATTGTGAGCAGGCTCCGGTTCACAAGTCTTTCCATGGAGAGTTGTTACTTGCCTCGCGCCTTTGTCACTGGCACTACGAATCGTGCTCCACGTCGACGTCGTAACAGACCTCGATCTCGTGGAGCGGCTCGGGTATCGACCGCCCGCTGAAGCGGACCACGTTGCGCTGGGTTCCGCCCGAGCAAATCACATACTCCCACCCTTGGGAAAGCCCCCCCGGTACACGTCGTGCACAAACCCGTTCGTCGGGCTTGCGGTTGACGCATTCGGGCGCTTCCGTCGGACAGGACGCGGCATCCTCGCACGAAATGCTCGGATGCGGCACTACCATCACGTCGATCGTCCCACAAACCGCGCGACGACCCAACGCAAATTCGCTACGGAGGCCGGATCCCTCGAGCGGAAGCCCGGCGAGGGCGGACCCGAGATCCGAGCAGATGTCCACCGTGGCGTCCGCATCGGCGACGGCCGCGTAGCGCGGCGCCCGGAACGCGCACTCGACGCCGGTCTGCCCCGGCACGCCGGGGACCACGCAACTGTCCTGCGGTCCCCCCGTGGTGCAGCCGACGTACCTGCGCCCGGAGTCGTCGTCGAAATTCAACTCCACCTCGTCCGTGGCGACGATGGCGCCAATGCGCACCGCGTCCTCGTTGCCGTAGCCTTTCAGGCCGCGGAAGAAGCGGTCGTAGTACGCCACCGAACCCCAGGTGGGCGAATCCTCGCACTTGCACGAAGGGCTCGCAAGACAGGCGGCGGCCGAAGGCTGGTACGGGCCGCACGACGCGTCTTCCTCGTCGGAGACGAAGACGATGGCGAGCGCCGCCTCGTCGCGGAGGAAGCCGGCGTTGCGCGCCCGCACGCCCGGCTCGGGCTGCGACAGCGCGAGCATGGCCGCGAGGAGCCCCTTCTCCTGCTGGCTGCCGTCGATGCCCGGCTGCAGCATCCGCGCGAGCTCGCCGGCGGCGGCGGCGCGATCGCCCACGTTGCAGGCGACGCGGATCCCCTGGTCGGCGGCGTCGGACGTGCAAGCCAGGAAGGGCACCCGGGTTCCGCGCAGCCAGCCGGGGCCGATGTTGCGCGAGCGGTCGAGCCGGTCGACGTCCGTGGTGACGACGCCGAGGTGGAAATCGGCGCCGGGCGCTCCGCCCAGCCGATCGATCACGTCGCCGGCGAGAGCCGCGAGCCGGCGCTGTTCGTCGCCCATGGATGCCGAATCGTCGACGACGAAGAGCACGTCGACCGGGCGCCGCGCCTGCTGGGTGAACCAGTCGCAACGGCGCGGGCGGCTCGGCTGGAACGGGCCGGGATCGGCGGGCTGCTCGTCGACGCGCGGCGGCGTGACCTCGACGCGCGGGCCGCCTTCGACGACGCGGAAATCCTCGCGGGCCTGCTGCAGCGGCGCGTCGTCGCCGCAGGCGACCAGGCAGATGCCGCCCGCACAAACGAGCACGGCCCGCGCGGCGCGCGCGAACGAGGCATCGTGTGCGGAAAGGGGCAGCGGCATGCCGATCCCTTTGCAGGACCCGAGGGTGGTCGCAAGAGTGGAGAGGCCGTGTTGCTACCACGTACGAAGCAGGTGTTCAAGCGACCGCCCGATACGCCCAGTGCATCCCGTCGCGCACGCAGTGAATTCGAAATTCTCCATGCGGCCGAACGCTACCCGCCGACCGTCGGCGGCAGGCAGACCCGCGGGCGCTGGCCGTCGACGGTCGCGGTCTCCCCGCACGACCAGCCGGCCGGACAGTCGCTCGACGTGCCGCAGGGATGCGTGCACACGTTTCCACTGGCCTTCTTGATACACAGCCGCTCCGCGCAGGCCGCCGGGCCGAACGTGCAGTCGGAGCCGGTCTCGCCGCCGCCGGTCGGGAAGCACACGCGCACGGGACCGGCCGGCACCCCGCCCTGCACGACGTCGCGCGCGGTGCGGCAGGCGAAACTGCCGCGCGGATACGGCGGGAAATCGCAATCGTCGTCCTTGTCGCAGCTCGCCGTGCACAAACGGCTGGCGCCGAGATCGAGACAGTGCCCGTCCTGGCACGGCGGCCGGCCGGCGTCGCAGGGCTCGCCGAACGTGCCGCCCAGCGGCGCGCAGACGCCGCTCTCGCCCCCGCGATCGGCGCCGCAATCCCACGTCTTCGTGCCGTCTGCCCGCGGAACGACCGCGCAGCAACGGAACCCTGCGTCGCCGCAGTCCGCGTCGGCGATGCAGCGACCGGAGCACATCTCCACGACGCCGGCCTGCAGGCAGACGCCCGACAGGCATCCGGCCGCGCCCTCGCCGCCACACGAGGCGCCGAGGCGGCCCTCGCCGCTCGTGCAGCTGCCCGACGCGGGCACGCAGACCGAGTCGGCATCTTCGCCCTCGCCCACGCCGACGCAGACGAAGCCGAGCGGGCAGTCGTCGCAGGGCGGCGCGCAGAATGCGGCCCCCTCGCCGCCGGCCACGCAGCGGCTGCCCGACGCACCGCAGTCGTCGTCGTCCGCGCACGGCGCGCACGGCCTGCCGTCGGTCGCCGGCACGCAGAGGTGGTCCTCGCGGTCGCAGGTCTGCCCGATGGCGCACGCCTCGTCGCCGGCGCACCAACCTTCGCAGGATCCCGTGGTCGGCACGCACTGGAACGGCCCGCTGCCGTCGCCCGCCAGGTCGGCGCAGCGGAAGTTCTCGGGGCAGACGCTGGTGCACGCGGGGTCGGCGTCGCACGACGGATTGCACGACACGCCGCAGAAACGCTCGCGCGAGAGGAAGTTCTCGACGCACAGGTCGTTGCCGTCGCCGCACTGCGGATCGCCGGTGCACGGCGCGCAGAGCGGCCTGCCCGCTTCGCACGTGCGACGCAGCGGGAGGCATTGCGCGCTGCCGCGATACGTCTCGCAGGCGTAGCCGTCGGGACAGGCGCCGTCGTCGCACGGTGCGGAGCAGTACCGCTCGCCGGTGGCCAGCGCCTCGACGCACCGCCCGCCCGCGGGGCACTGCGCGTCCGCGGCGCACGGCGAGCAGAGCCCGCGGTGGACCGGGATGAAGCAGGTGCCTGCCGCCGCGTCGCACTGGTGGCCCGCGGGGCAGTCGGTCGCGGTGGCGCAGCGGAAGCCCGGCGCGCAGCGCGCGGAGGCGCCGCCCGGCTCCAGCTGGCAGGTCATCGCCGCCGGACATTCGGCGTCGAGCCGGCAGGCGCGCGTGCAGACGCCGGCGTCGTCGTCGAGCGCGAGGCAGCCGGCATCGGGCCCCTCGCAGCGGTTGGGCCCCGCCGGATCGCATGGCGCGCCGGGCGCCAGGGTGTCGGCGCCGCGCACCTCGCAGGCGAGCAGGAGCGGAAGGCAGAAAAGCGGGAGCACGCGCCACGGCATGCCCCTTTTGTACAAGGCGCCGCGGCACCGGGCCAGCGCGCGGGCGCGGATGCCCGAAACGGCGACGGCGGCCGCCGGGAGAACCCGGGGCCGCCGTCGTGGTCTTTGAAGCTGCGGAAGCCCGTGCGTGCGCACGGGCCCCCGGGGGCGGGCTAGCCGCGGCCCTTCGACTGCTTCATCGGGTTGACCGGCTTCTTGGAAGCCTCGACCTTCTTCGCGCGCGGCGGCTTGACGGCCGGGCGGAGAACGACGAGGCCCTCGTTGTGGCCGGGGATCGCGCCGCGGATCAGGACGAGGTTCTGCTCCTCGTCGACGCCCACCACCTGCAGGTTGCGGACGGTGACGCGCTCCACGCCCATGTGGCCGGGCATGCGCTTGCCGGGGAACACGCGGCCCGGCGTCTTGCGCTGGCCGATGGCGCCGACGTGACGGTGGTACTCGTGAACACCGTGCGAACCGCGGGCGCCCTGGCCCGACATGTTGTGGCGCTTCATGACGCCGGCGAAGCCCTTGCCCTTGGTGGTGCCCGTGACGTCGAGCCACGCGCCCATGGCGAACTGCGCCGCGGTCAGGTTGGCGCCCACCTCGAGGCCGGCGGCATCCGCCTCCTTGAGGCGGAACTCGCGGACGTAGCGGGTCGGGGCCACGCCGAGCTTCTTGAACACGCCGAGCTCCGGCTTGTTCAGCAGCTTCTCGCGCTTGGAGCCGAAGCCCACGCGCACGTTGACCTCGCCCTCGGCCACCGGCTTGACGCCGAGGACGACGTTGGGGCCGGCGCGAACGACGGTGACGGGGACCTGATCGCCGTTCTCGTTGAAGATCGAGGTCATGCCGATCTTCGTGCCGAGCAGGCCCTTTCCACGAAACTTGCTCATGTCTTCTCCCTCGAGAGGTTCCCCACCGCGTGGGAACGTCGAGCATCGGGTTGCCCCCGCCGGCCTTCCGGACGAACGGGGACGCGCACCTTAGGGGAAACCCACCCGCGGCGCAAGCGCGGGACGACGGATGCGCGAGGACGCAGAACCCGGGGAAGACGCGGGCTGTTCCTCGGGCGGCCTACTGCGCCGCCGCGCGGGCCTCGCGAGCATAGTGCAGCGCGAGCGATCGGGCGAGCTCGGCTGCGTGGCCCAGGCCCTCGACCGCGAGCCGTTCGAGCAGCGCGCCGGACTCGGCGTCGCCCAGGGCGGTGGCCACGCGGGCGATGCGCCGGCACCGGGCGGACAGCGCGTGGGCGGTGGCCAGGTCGGCGCGCAGCAGGCGCGCCACTTCGGCGGCGGGCGTGGGCAGCGCAGGGCCGGGGGGCGGCGTGGGCGCCGCCTTCAGCGCGGCGAGCCGGGCGTCGACGCGATCGCGGAACTCGGCACGCGCCGCCGCGATGGCGAGCCACCGCGCGCGGAGGATCGGGTCCGGGGTGCGCCGCGCCCTGCAGGCGCCCAGTTCCGCCGCGTGCGCCAGCGCCCCGTGCAGGGAGACGAGCTCATCGACGACGCGCTGCCGTTCTTCCGCCATCCGGTTTTCCTCCGCGCCCCGAAGCTGGTCCCTGCCTGCCCAGCGTGCAAGCCGGGCCGCGTCCGATCGACCGCCACACGTGCGGATGGTTTCGCCGGTGATCGGGTGTTATGGCCTCGATGATGCGCCGTCTCCTCGATCGCCCGCCCGTGCAGGCCCTCGTTCTCGCCGCAGCCGCGGGGCTCTTCGGTCTCGTGGTCAACGCGGCCCGGCCCGACGGCCTCCCCCTCGGTCGGCCCGTGCTCGCCGCGTCCGGCCAGGCCGGCGCCACCTGCGGCGCGCCTGCAGGCGCCGCGGCGGAGATCGACCTCGCGGCTGCGCGCGCGCTGCACGAAGCCGGCGCGGCGTTCGTCGACGCACGGCCCGCGGGCGCCTATGCCGAGGGGCACGTGCCCGGCGCGCTCCACCTTCCCTCCCGCGGCGACGCCCCCGACGCGGATCAGGTGATCGCGCAGCTCCGGCGCGCGCAGGCGGTGGTGGTCTACGACGGGGGAGCGTCGTGCGCCCTCGCCCGCCATCTGGGCGAACGGCTGGCCGCCGAGGGCTTGGGCGACGTG
>Ga0164243_10007104_pt1 | contig 16804 bp, 14 predicted proteins | sample OricompcompostOP_FD_108781 | JGI IMG/M metagenome (GOLD analysis project Ga0164243, IMG submission 108781) | Organic Plus compost microbial communities from Emeryville, California, USA - Original compost - Organic plus compost (OP) | ecosystem: Engineered > Solid waste > Mixed feedstock >... | reverse complement strand
GTCATCAAGGGCCAGATCCGCAACGTCACCGACTTCGGCGTGTTCGTCGGCGTCGAGGAGGGCGTGGACGGCCTGGTGCACGTGTCCGACATCTCCTGGACCCAGCGCATCAAGCACCCGGGCGAGATGTTCAAGAAGGGCGACGAGGTCGAGGCGGTGGTCCTCAACATCGACGTCGAGAACGAGCGCTTCAGCCTGGGCATCAAGCAGCTGCAGCCGGACCCCTGGGAGACGCTGTCCGAGCGCGTCCCGGTGGGCAGCCGCGTGAAGGGCAAGGTCACCAAGGTCACCGACTTCGGCGCGTTCGTGGAGATCGAGCCGGGCATCGAGGGCCTCGTCCACGTCTCCGAGCTGAAGGAGGAGCGTGTCGAGAACCCGCGTGACGTGGTGCAGGAGGGCCAGGAGGTCGAGGTCAAGATCATCGACATCAACACCCCCGACCGGAAGGTGGCGCTGTCGATGAAGGCGCTCATCGGCGAGGGCGACGACTACCGCGAGTACCTCCGCAAGCAGGCGGAAGGCTCCAAGGCGCGCCTCGGCGACGTGATGGGCAAGCTGACGAAGAAGTAGTCCTCCGAGTCAGCTGCCTCACGGCGTGACGGCCGGGTTCCCGAGAGGGGGCCCGGCCGTTGCCGTTTCCGCCCGCGGCTACTCCAGGTACGCGGGGAAGGCGGGCAGCGACGCGACGTCTTCCGGCACGTGCTGGATGACGAAGCGGCCGTGGGTGTCCTTCACCAGCCCCCGGACGCGGGACATGGAGCTCAGCGTCTCCTGGCGGCTGGTGTTGAAGCCGGGCACGCCGTCGTGCTCCCAGTTCTCACGCAGGTGGCAGAGGTCGCCGGAGAGGACCAGCGTCCCCGCCTTCGCGAGCGTCACCTGGAGCGACTGGTGGCCGGGCGTGTGGCCGGGCGTGGAGAGGATGCGCACGGTGCCGTCGCCGAAGACGTCCCGGTCCCCGTCGAGCAGCTCCACCTTCGCCTGGCGCCACGCGGAGAACTTCGCGGGGTCCACGCCCAGCGGCGTGGGCGTCGCCGTGGCCCACTCGAGCTCCTTGCGCTGGACGAGCCAGGTGGACGCGAAGAACGCGTTGGCGTTTCCGGAGTGGTCCGCGTGCAGGTGCGACAGGCCCACGTAGCGGATGTCCGAGGTCGCCAGGTCCAGCCGCGCCAGCTGCGCCTGGAGCGTCGAGCGGACGAAGAAGCGCGGCCCCACCGGGTCCGCCACGCCATCCGGGGACTTGGAGATGGCGTCATCCAGCCCCGTGTCCCAGAGGAGCACGCCCTGGGGGTGCTGGATGAGGAAGCAGGGGACGGACATCGTCCCGCGCTGGCCGTTGGGGTGGCTGCCATCCGCGAAGAAGCCCATGTCGTGGACGTCGATGCGGCCGCAGTCGAGCGTGTAGAGCCGGATGGCCGCCGGGCGCCCCTGGAGGGCCTCGGCGGTGTCGGCGGAGGGCTCGGCGTGGTGCGCGCAGGCGCCGCCGAGCGAGAGCAGGAGCAGCGACGGGAGGAGGGGACGGACAGGGGCCATGGTCATAGGAACCTCAGGAGTTCATCGACGGTACGGGTGAGGCGGGTGGTGTCCTCCGCCGTCTTGCCGAGCACGCGGAGGCCGGTGAGGTGGTTGAGCAGCAGGCTCGCCAGGGCCCGTGCGTCGCGCGAGGCGTCGACCTCGCCGGTGCGCTGGCCCTCCTCGACGAGCTCCAGGAAGTGCTGTTCGGTGCGCGCGAACATCTCGGAGGCGAGGCGGACCGCGGCGGCGTCGCGCCCGGCCAGTTCGATGGCGGTGTTGATGGCCAGGCAGCCCCGGCGCGCCGGGTCCCCGACGTCCGCCTGGATAACCGCGAGGAACAGCGCGCGCAGCCGTTCCTTGATGGAGCCGGGCTGCCGCAGGAGCGCGAGCAGTCTGGGGGCTTCGTGCGCGTGGTAGTGCCGGAGCGCGCGCTCGAAGAGGTGCTGCTTGCTCTCGAACGCGTTGTAGAGGCTGCCGCGCCCCAGCCCCATCCGCTCGCCCAGCTCCTGGGGCGTCGCCGCCGCGTAGCCCTTCTCCCAGAAGACCTCCATCGCCCGGCGCACGGCGTCGTCCGCCTCGAACTTCCTCGGTCGTGCCATGCGCGGGGCTGATAGCTGGTTTTGTACTCCAAGGTCAAATACGAACATGATGCGCCGTTCAGGTGCCCGACCGGTCGGATGGTGGACGTGGCGCGCGGCGCGCGGAGGTGAGTGACTTCGGGGGATTACGGCGGCTGTCGCAGCGCGTCGCGCGCAGTGGACGCTCTCGTCCGGGCGCCGAGCGAGGACGCTTGAACTCCGAGGAACGCCCGGTGATAAGGGCGACCGCCGCTGTTATCGAAGCTCATCCGCACATCCTCAAGAGGAGGCAGTTTTCATGGCTCGTGACGTCGTCATCGTGGGCGCGGCCCGTACTCCCATTGGCGCCTTCCAGGGGGCGCTCTCCAAGCTGACGGCCCCGCAGCTCGGCGCGGTGGCGATCAAGGCGGCGCTGGAGCGCGCGGGCGTGAAGCCGGAGACGGTCCAGGAGGTCATCATGGGCAACGTGCTCCAGGCGGGTGTCGGCCAGGCGCCCGCTCGCCAGGCCACCCTCTTCGCGGGCCTGCCGGAGTCGGTCCCCGCCACCACGCTGAACAAGGTCTGTGGCTCCGGCCTCAAGGCCGTCATCGCGGGCGCGCAGGCCATTGCCCTGGGTGAGGCGGACGTCGTGGTCGTGGGCGGCATGGAGTCCATGAGCAACGCGCCCTACGTCAGCCACACGATGCGCGGCGGCGCGCGCATGGGCAACGTGGAGTTCAAGGACGCGATGATCCTCGACGGCCTCTGGGACGTGTACGGCAACGTCCACATGGGCAACTGCGCCGAGGAGTGCGCCACGTCGCAGGGCATCAGCCGCGCGCAGCAGGACGAGTTCGCGCTGGAGTCCACCCGGCGCGCCATCCAGGCCCAGAAGGACGGCCTGTTCGCGGCGGAGATCGTCCCGGTGCAGGTCCCCGGCAAGAAGCCGGACGAGGCCGTGACGGTGTCGGAGGACGAGGGCCCCAAGAACGCCAAGCCGGAGAAGATCCCGGGCCTGAAGCCGGTGTTCAAGAAGGACGGCACGGTGACGGCGGCCAACGCGTCCTCCATCAACGACGGCGCCGCGGCGCTGGTGCTGATGAGCGAGGAGAAGGCGAAGGCCGAGGGCCGCACCATCCTGGGCCGCATCACCGGGTACGCGCAGGCGGCGCGCAAGCCGGTGGAGTTCACCATCGCCCCGGCGGACGCCATCAACACGCTGCTGAAGAAGAAGGGCGTGGCGGCGGCGGACGTGGACCTGTGGGAGATCAACGAGGCGTTCGCGGTGGTGTCCATCGCCAACAACCGCATCCTCAACCTGGACCCGTCCAAGGTGAACGTGCGCGGCGGCGGCGTGGTGCTGGGGCACCCCATCGGCGCGTCCGGCGCTCGCGTCCTGGTGACGCTGCTGCAGGCGATGAAGGACCTGGGCAAGAAGCGCGGCGTGGCGTCGCTGTGCATCGGCGGCGGCGAGGGCATCGCGCTGATGGTGGAGCGGTAGACACTCCCTCTCCCCTCGGGGAGAGGGGCGGGGTGGGGGCCGCGAGACGGGCCTTCACCCCGCTTGCGTTATCGGGAGGGCGAATGAACAAGGTCTACGCGAGCGCGGATGAGGCGGTCGCCGACATCCCGGATGGCTGCACGCTGATGAGCGGCGGCTTCGGGCTGTGCGGCAATCCGGAGAACCTGATCGAGGCGCTTCACCGCAAGGGCGTGAAGAACCTCACCATCATCTCCAACAACTGCGGCACCACCGAGCTCGGGCTCGGCATCCTGCTCCAGAACAAGCAGGTGAAGAAGATGGTGTCCAGCTACGTGGGGGAGAACAAGGAGTTCGAGCGGCAGTTCCTCTCCGGCGAGCTGGAGGTGGAGCTCAACCCGCAGGGCACCCTGGCCGAGCGCATCCACGCGGGTGGCTGCGGCATCGGCGGGTTCTTCACGCCGACGGGCGCGGGCACGCAGGTGGCGGAGGGCAAGGAGACGCGCGTCATCGACGGCAGGCTCCACGTCCTGGAGACGCCGCTGAAGGCGGACTTCGCCATCATCCACGCGCAGAAGGCGGACACCTGGGGCAACCTGGTGTTCAACAAGACCGCGCGCAACTTCTCCCCGATGATGTGCATGGCGGCCAAGGTCACCATCGTCGAGGCGGAGGAGATCGTGCAGCCCGGGGAGATCGACCCGGACCAGGTGCACATCCCGAGCATCTTCGTGAAGCGCATCGTCCAGGCGAAGAACCTCCAGAAGTGGATCGAGCGGCGCACCGTCCGCAAGCAGGCTTGAGGCTCCCATGCCACTGACTCGTGAACAGATCGCCAAGCGCATCGCCCAGGAGCTGCGGGATGGCTTCTACGTGAACCTGGGCATCGGCATCCCCACGCTGGTCCCCAACTACCTCCCGGAGGGCGTGGAGGTGGTGCTCCAGTCGGAGAACGGCCTGCTGGGAATCGGCCCGTATCCCCTCGCCGGGCAGGAGGACCCCGACCTCATCAACGCGGGCAAGGAGACGGTGACGACGGTGAAGGGCGCGTCGTTCTTCGACTCGGCCCTCTCGTTCGGGATGATCCGCGGTGGCCACATCGACATGGCCGTGCTGGGCGCCATGGAGGTGAGCGAGGAGGGCGACCTGGCCAACTGGATGATCCCCGGGAAGATGGTGAAGGGGATGGGCGGCGCCATGGACCTGGCGGTGGGCGCCAAGCGCATCTACGTGGCCATGGAGCACGCCAACAAGGAAGGCCAGCCGAAGATCCTCAAGAAGTGCTCGCTGCCGCTGACCGGCATCAAGTGCGTGCACCACATCGTCTCCGACCACGCCTTCATCGACGTGACGCCGGAGGGGCTGGTCCTGCGCGAGCTGGCCCCGGGCATGACGGTGGAGCTGGTCCAGAAGCTCACCGAGCCGAAGCTGAAGATCGCCCCGGACGTGCGCGAGATGAAAGTCTGAGCGTGTGGGGCTAAGGTGCGCCGCCGGGGGGAGCGGTTTCCCCGGCGGAGCCCTTCACACATGAGCGAAACGGCCGACAAGACCACCGATCCACGGGCGCCCCGCGTCGAGTACGAGCTGCCCGTGGCGTACCGCAGCGTGGCGGGCTTCGTGACGGACTGGGCCGTCAACCTGTCCCAGGGTGGCCTCTACATCAACACCGACAAGCCGCTGCCGGTGGACACCTGGGTGAAGCTGCTGGTGACGCTGCCCGGGGCGCACTTCCCGGTGGAGCTGAAGGGGCGGGTGACGCGCACCAACGCGCCGGGAACCCCGTCCTCGCAGTCCCCGGGGATGGCCGTGGAGTTCGTGGACGTTGATGACGACAAGCGGTCGCGCATCGGGGAGTTCGTGGAGCGGCTTCGTCAGCAGCTCCCCCCGGACGCGACCCGGAAGTAAGCGCGGCGGCCCTCGGGCGCCGCGGGATGAGCGCCCGCATGCTGCCCCTACCTGAACTGCCTGTCTCCCTGACCATCGAACGCCTCGGCCAGCTCGGCGAGGGCGTGGCCTCGTGGGAGGGGCGCACCGTCTTCGTCCCCGGTGCCTTTCCGGGCGACACGGTGCGCGTCCACCTGGAGGTCCAGGGGCGTGTCCTGCGAGGGCTCTTGCGGCAGGTCGTCTCGCCCGGGCCGGAGCGCCGCGAGGCGCCATGTCCGGTGGCCGGCGAGTGCGGCGGCTGCGACTGGCTGGGGCTGGCCGAGCCCGCCCAGCGGTCCGCGAAGCAGGAGATCGTCCTCTCCACCCTGGAGCACCTGGGCCACCTGAGGCGCGAGGACTTCGTCGTCCGCCCGCTGCTGGTGGCGCCCCGGGACTGGGGCTACCGCCGCCGCGCCGTGCTGCACCCCGCGGGCAAGGGGCTGCTGGGCTATTTCGGACGGCGCAGCCACGAGCGCGTCCCCGTCTCCACCTGTGGCGCGCTCACGCCGGCGCTGGCCGCGCTGCCCGGGAAGCTGGCCCCGCTGCTCAAGCCGCTGGCGAAGGACCTGGAGGAAGTGCTCCTGTTGGCCGAGGGCGAGCAGGCGGCGTTCGCGGTGACGCTGACGGGCCCGGTGACGGGCAAGCACGTGGAGGCCGCCGAGGGCGCGGTGCGCGCGCTGCGGCTCGCGGGCGCGGTGCTGGTCCCCAGGGAGGGCTCGGTGCGGGTGCTGGGCAAGCCGGCGCTGCGCTCGTTCTCGCCGCTGCGTCCCGAGGTGCCCATGTACCTGCGTCCGGACGCCTTCGCCCAGGCGCACGCGGAGGCCAACGTGGGCCTCGTCACCTCCGCCATCTACGAGCTGGGCGCGCGGGACGGAGACTCGGTGCTGGAGCTGTATTCGGGCAACGGCAACTTCACGTTCCCCCTGGCGGCGGGGGCCGCGTCGGTCCTGGGCGTGGAGTCGTCGCCCGTGGGCGTGGAGCTGGCGCAGCGCAGCGCGCGCGAGGGCGGCGTCTCCAACGTGCGCTTCGTCCAGGGCGACGCGCGCAAGGTGTGCGACGGGCTGGTGTCCGAGGGGCGCCGCTTCGACGTGTGCCTGGTGGACCCTCCGCGCGCGGGGGCGCCCGGGCTGGCGAGGTGGATGGGGGCGCTGGGCATCCGGCGGGTGGTGTACGTGGCGTGCGACCCGGCGTCGCTGGCGCGCGACGCGGCGGGGCTGGTCGAGGCGGGGTACCGGCCGCTGGCGCTCCAGGTGGTGGACATGTTCCCGCAGACGCACCACGTGGAGGCGGTCATGTCGTTCGAGCGGCCGGCGGCCACCGGAGAGGAGAGGGGCTGATGGACGCGCGCATCGTCGAGTTCGCGGAGGTCCTGCGGCAGAACGGCGTCCGGGTGAGCACCTCCGAGGTGCAGGACGCGCTCCGGGCGGCGGCCGAGGTGGGGCTCGCGGACCGGGGGCTGTTCCGCGCGGTGCTGCGCACCACGCTGGTGAAGCGCGAGCTGGACGTGGACACGTTCAACCGCGCCTTCGACTTCTTCTTCTCCGGCGCGGCGGCCACGTTCGAGGCCATCGACAAGTCCCTGGCCGCGCAGCTCCAGGAGGAGGGCTACCTGGAGGGGGACATGCTGAAGATGGTCCTCTACCAGATGAACCTGCTGTTGCCGGAGATGTCCCCGCTGGCGCAGGCGGTGCTGGAGGGAGACCGGGCGCGGCTCGCGCAGATCTTCCGGATGGCGTCGCTCCAGCTCGACCTGTCCCGCATGGAGAGCCCGCTCCAGTCCGGCTTCTTCTCCCGGCGCATGCTCGCGGCGGCGGGCATCGACCAGGCCCGCTCCGACATGAAGTCGCTGGAGGACGAGCTGCGCGCGCGAGGGCTGTCGCCCGAGGGCGTGGAGATCGTCTCGCGCCACGTCGCCGCGGCCATGCGGAAGATCGAGGAGGCGTCGCGCCAGGAGGTGAAGCGACAGGCCGAGGCCCGCATCCGCCGCCGCACCGACACCGTGGCGGACAAGCCGCTGCACCTGCTGACGCAGGCGGAGGTGGACCAGATGGAGGCCGCCGTGCGGACGCTCGCGGAGAAGCTGCGCAGCCGCCTCATCCGTCGCCAGCGCTCGCACCGCAAGGGGGCGCTCAACGTCCGCCGGACGCTGCGTCGCAACATGACGTGGGGTGGGGTGCCCATGGTGCCGCAGTTCCGCGCGCGCAGGCCGGAGCGTCCGGAGCTGGTGGTGCTGTGCGACGTGTCCGACTCCGTGCGCAACGCGTCGCGGATGATGCTGCTGTTCATGCACACGATGCAGTCGCTGTTCGTGCGCGTGCGCTCGTTCGTCTTCGTGTCCGACGTGGGCGAGGTGACGCAGTACTTCAAGGACCTCGAGGTGGACGAGGCCATCGACATGGCCACCGCCGGCAAGACGGTGTCGCTGAGCGCGAACTCCAACTATGGCCGGGCGCTCGCGGACTTCACGCGCGACCACCTGGGCAGCATCACCCGCCGCACCACCGTCATGGTGATTGGCGACGGCCGCAACAACTACAACGCCAACAACGTCTGGGCGCTCAAGGACCTGCGCCGCAAGGCGAAGCGCGTGCTGTGGATCTGCCCCGAGGAGCGCGGCAACTGGGGCATCGGCGACAGCGAGATGCTCACCTACGAGAAGCACTGCCACCAGGCCGTGGTGGTGTCGTCCGTCTCCGACCTGGCCCGCATCGCCGACCAGCTCGTCCCCGCCTGAATCAGGGCGCCCGGTCCCGGGCGTCTGCGCTCGGACGCTCCAGCCTCCCCGCGAGGGGGCTCGGTGCGCGTGGGCGCGCGTGGCGCTCAGTTCGCCTGGGGCAGGCAGACCTCCACGCGGGCGCCGTCTCCGCCCGGGTTGATGGCGCGCAGGCGCCCCCCGCTGGCCTCCACCAGCGCGGTGACGAGCAGCAGCCCCAGGCCGTTCCCCTGGGACTTCGTGCTCTGTCCTCGGGGACGACCGTCCTCCAGGACGCCGGGGTCGAAGCCCGGGCCATCGTCCGTGAAGGTGAGGCGCACCTGGCCATCCTGTCCGGCCCTGGTCACCTCCACCTGGATGCGCTCCGCGCCGCGAGTGCCGTTCCCCTCACAGGCGTTGGTGAGGAGGTTGGAGACCACGTGCATCAAGCCTCGCTCGCCGCCCTGCATCCGGACCAGGACCTCGTCGCCGCGCGCGCCGAGCTCGAAGCGGCGGCCCGGAAAGCGCGGGGCCAGCCCCTCCACGCAGCGGCGCAGGACGGGCGCCACCGCCACCGGCGTCGAGGCATCCAGCACCATCAGCTCCCCGAAGGCCTGGACCTTCACGTGGTCGATGAGCCCGGCCAGCTCGGCGAGATCGCTCGCGAGCGCCCGGACATGCTCCTTCGCGGCCTCGGAGGCGGCCTCGCGCCCCAGCAACCCCGCGCGGAGCGTGGCCGCGGACAGCAGCGTCCGGACGTCGTGGTGCTCCCGGAGCAGGGCTCCGAAGCGCCACCGGGCATGGGCCACGCGCCCGCTCTCCTCGCCGGCCTGGAGCACGATTCGGCGGCCGATGGCGCACGTCACCGAGGCGACCGCGCCGGCGCCGCCGACGAAGAGCAGCAGCATCCCCAGGTGGGTCGGACTCGTCATCCCCGGGAAGCCATTCAGCCGCTGGTCCACCACCACGAGCGCGAAGAGCAGCCCCAGGTTCGCCGCGGTCCCGACCCAGGCCCCCACGGGCGTGAGCCGCAGCGCGCTGATGGAGACGACCACGACGAAGGCCGCGGGGTCCGGGGACCGCAAGATGCCCAGGTAGTGGTTCGTGGGCCACAGCACCGTGGAGAGCAGCGAGCCGAAGCAGATCAGCGCGTCACCCAGGATGGAGGCCACGAGCCCTCCCGTGCCGAAGCGTCCCCGCCGCGCGGCCAGCAGCGCGACGAAGGAGCCCGCGATGGCGGCGCAGAGCAGGGAGACTTCGAACAGCGCCCGGCCGGTCCCTCCCGGCGCCGGGCCCTGGTCGATGGTGAGGAAGCGCACCAGGACGAGTGAGCAGAACAGCCCCCGCACGAGGCTCACCACCGCCTCGCCGTCGTTCGCCGCCTGATGGAGGACCTTCCTGGCCAGGACCTCCGGTGGCACCGGCTCCGGGGCGCGCAACACGCATGTTATCGTAACATGCGATGTCGCCCGTCCAGCACCTGCTCATCGTCGAGGACTCGGAACGGCTGGCCCGGACGTTGGAGGACACGCTCGGCCCGCGTGTCTCGCGTGTCTCATGGGCCGCGGACCTCGCCTCCGCGCGCGCCGTGCTCGAAGGCGACCCGCCCGACGCCGTCCTCCTCGACGTGGCCCTCCCGGATGGCGAGGGCCTGGACCTGCTCGACGCCATCCGGGCCCTGAGTCCGCCACCCCGCGTCATCGCCATCAGCGGCTCGGCCTCCCCCCAGCAGGCCTTCCGGCTGGCCGAGGCCGGGGTGCGGGCCTTCCTCTCCAAGCCCCTCCGACTCGAGGAACTGGAGCAGGTCTGGACGCGGACCCTGTCCTCGCCCCCCGAGCTCACCCCCCACCTGCGTGCCCAGGTGGGGGACCGTCCGCTGCACGAGCTCGAGGCCTACGTGCGCGACACGCTCGTCGACGAGGCGATGGCCCGCTCCACCGGGAGCATCCGTGGCGCGGCGAAGGTGCTCGGCATCTCGCGGCAGCTGCTCCAGCAGATCCTCCGCAAGCGACAGCCGGACCGGGGCTGAGCCGGCGCCCTCACAGCAGGTCCTTCCATTCCTGGTTGCCCGGGGCGTGGTCCATGCGCTTGAGCGGATGCCCCCGGCGGAACATGAAGGTCTCCCAGCTTCCGCCCGGATTGAGGAACTCCAGCCGGGCGCTCTCCACGTTCCAGTTGTCCGGGCTGGCGCCCGCACAGGGCCTCAGGTCGCCATTGCTCAAGAGCCCCCGCACGCCGAACCACTGGACCTCGTGCAGCTCGCGCTCCGCGGGCAGCTCGAACTCCCGCGTCACGCGGGTGTAGTTGGCGAAGCTGTTGCCGAGCGCCACCTTCACCTCGTTGCCGTCCGCGAGCGCCACGAAGGCCTCCGCGTTGCTGTCGCAGCGCAGGTCGTCGCCGCCGGTGCCCACCGTCACGCGGAAGCGGCGCACGCGCGTCCGGTCGGGGTTGTCCGAGACGTTCGACCTGGCCGCCAGGACCTTGTCCCACATCACGAGGAAGTCCTCCGCGGAGCGGAACAGGCCGGTGAGCGCCTCGTCGCCCGTGGGCTGCGTGGCGACGGCCTGGAGGAAGTCCGGCAGCATCCCGAAGTGGGCCAGTCCGCGCTCCTCGAAGCGGAACACCGTGCGGCCCAGGCGGCTGGTGTCCAGCGTGGGAGCCGTGGCGCGCAGCGACTCGGGGGCGCGCGAGGCCGCGACGTCGATGCGCTCGGGGACGTCCACGCGCGTGAAGGGCACCTGGGGCGCCATGCCGTTGATGTCCGTCCCCAGCGCGACGCCCCGGTTGCCCATGGCGCGCAGCGTGCGCGTGTAGCCCTCCGTCCACGTCACCACCGGGTCCGCGAGCACGTCGACCATGACCCTCGCGAAGTCCCAGGCGTCCGTGCCCGTCGAGTCGATGGTCAGCCGGTCGAGGTCGGCGACCCGGGTGCCCGCCGGGAGGAGGATCATCACCCGGGTGAGGCCGTCGTTGCGCAGCCGGCTCGCGAAGTTGATGCTCTGGACCACCGTCGTGCCGCCCACCGTGCGCACGGTGGCGTGGATGTCCCGCCCCGTGCTGTCCATCTCGTCCTTGATGTCGAGGTTCAGCCGCAGCGCGGCGGCCACGGCGTCCTGCGGGACGACGCGGGGCGGCTGGAGGGCGAGCGACAGCTCGTTGTCATCCCACTTGAAGACGCGGGCCTCCGACGCGCGGAAGTCCGCCACCGGCTGGCTGTCGCCGCTCGCCGTCTCCACGGTGACGCTCACCCGACTCACCGCCCATTCCGAGGACGGGCCCGGCACGAACCGCAGGAGGAACTGCCCCACGTTCGCCAGGCGCGTCCCCTCCGGGAGGGTGAAGGTCCGCTCGACCTGGGTCCCCGACTCCCAGGTCGCGCCGGCGTTGAGGTTCTGGTCCAGCCCCGCGCGGCGCCGTCCATCCGTCTCGACGAGCAGGAGGCTGCCGGTGGCGAAGGCGCCCGAGGCCAGCCGCCCGTTGCCGCCCGGCCCGGTCCAGATGCGGACGATGGCGCGCGCCACCGGGGTCTCCGGGGCCATGCGCGCGCGCAGGGTGAACGCCGTGCGGGTGGGGGACAGCTCCGCGACGAAGCCCGTCGTCGGGCTCGGCGCCGCGACCACCACCGGGCGGCGGACGCCCCGAGGGCTGATGGCGGTGAGGCCCAGGCCGGAGATCGTCCAGAAGGCGTCCGCGCCGCCCGCCACGCGCAGGCGGACACCGAGCACGTCCGTGACGGCCACCGCGTCGGGGAGGGGGATGGTGACGGTGTGCGCGCTCCCCGCGGCCCAGGCCTCGCCGTCGTTGAGCGGCACCTCGATGGGCGAGCTCCCCCGCAGCTCCAGTCTCGCGAAGGTCTGGGTGGTCGCCAGCAGGCCGTTGCCTCCCGTCGCGACGGCCACCTCCACGCGGTCGGCCACGGGCTGCTCCAGGTTCAGCTCGAACCGCGTCGCGGAGCCCTCGAAGCGATGCCCCGGGTCGGGCAGCACGAGCCGCCGAGGCTGGGTGTCCCCCTCCGTCCCGAGCCCGAGGACGCCGCCGCTCGCGGCGATGCGCTCCGCATGCGTGGACAGCAGGGCGCGCTCGCTGCCGGCCGGAGCGCCGGCCTGGCGGATGCCGCCGTGCGAGTACATGACCGGGTAGTCGAAGGACTCGACGAAGTCGAGCGTCTGCTCCGTGGCCTTCTCCCCCATGTGGACCACGTCGAGGATGAGCCCGCGCCTCAGGAGCCGGCGCAGCTCGTGCTTGTTGATGCCGAGGGTGTTCTTCATGCCCTGTTGCCAGGCGATGAAGCGATGGCCGGGGCGCTCCGGACACGGCGAGTACCCGAGCCCGCATGTGGTGTCGATGGACACCGGCGCGGGGATGACGGCGCCGAACGGACCTCCCGCCAGGTGGTTGGGGCGCCCCAGGCGGAAGGAGAGGTTCGCGTCCCCCTCGACGGAGAGGTATTCGCCGTTGAGGAAGTGGTTGTTCGCGTTGAAGAGGTCCTCGTAGGCCGCGGTCCCGCCGAACGACGGGTTGTCCGCGAGGTGGATGGGGATGACCGTCCGCACGCCGTAGCGCATGGAGAGCGCGCGGAGCTGGGTTGCGTCCAGCGAGTCCATCTCCACGCCGAGCACCACGGCCAGCTTCCCGTTCTTGATGGCCTGGCGCGCCTCCAGCGGCGAGGTGACCACCTGCATCCAGTCCGCGTTCTTCGACGCGAGGCCCTTGATGAAGTCGAGCTGGCGCGCGGCGGAGTCGAACTCGAGCCCGCTCGACGGCGCGTCGTGGTCTCCCCGCCACAGCCGGTCGCCGATCATCTGGTTGCCGGTGACGCTCGCCACCATGAGGCGCAGGCCGCCCTGGTAGGCCCGGTGGATGGCCGTCACGTGCATCTGTTCGTGCAGCAGGCTCTGGGAGTGCGGCCACGCGTCGTACTCCCCGCCGCCGGAGACCCCGTGGGGCAGCCCGGTGATGGTGTTCAGCTTCTTGATGAGGTCCTCGTGCGTCTTGTGGGTGATGGGGTCGACCTCTCCGCCGTGCATGTTGCCGTCGCAGGCGGGCAGGTCCGCCAGCAGGTCTCGCTGGCCCTCCGCGAGCGAGCCCCCGGGCCTGCCGTGGAACAACCCATCCGTCCCGTCCGCCGCCGCGCCGAAGCTCATGTGGCTGGCGGGATGGGCGTGCAGGTCCGCGTATCCCCAGGCCGGAGGTGGCAGGGAGAGCTCCCCGTCGTCACACCCCACCAGGGGGAGCCCCAGCCCCCCGCAGAGCAGGGCCCCCAGTGCAAGCCGCCCGCGTCGAACGCTCTTCATCATTCCCGCCCCCTTGGCGCCGTGAATCGGCGCGTCACGTGAAGTGATGGGACTGTGAAGGACCGAGCGATTCGTCGGAACTGCAAGACTTCTTGCCGGGGGGCCGCCGGCCGGCCACGAGCGCTACACCCCACGCGCCGGCCCTGTTACACATCCGCCCACGAAACGGAGACCCTCATGGCCCCCTCTCTCTTCGATGACCACGGCTTCCAGGACGTCCGCAACCACGAGTCCGGGACGGACTTCGGCGCGGCGGACGACCGCACCCTCCGCATGGCCGCTCCGGCCCTGGACGGCGCGATGCTCGACGCCCTGGTGCGCTACCAGGAAGCCTTCCTGGCCCACGCCGGCACGGAGCGCGAGCCCCTGGCCGTCGCCCACCAGAAGGCCCAGGCGGCCTCCGGCCTGGACCTGAAGACGGTGGAGCAGGGGACCTCCATGCTGCGCGCCTTCGGAGGGCGCCGGTGGACGGCCCGGAAGCTCCAGGACAAGCTGGAGCAGCTCAAGACGGCCACCGGAGCGGACGCGGAGGAGCTGCGCCAGCGCATCCGGGGGGAGCTGCTCAACCAGGAGCGGGAGACGGAGGCCCTGGGCCGGCGCTATGGGGAGGCCGCCCTGGCGCTCCTGCGCGAGCGGGAGGCGCTCCTCGTGGACCTGCATACCCGGATGACGCGCCTGCTCAGTCAGGGGTGAGCGGTCGCCGGTCCGGTTGATTTCCGGTCCGGGGCATCGCATAAGGGCACGTTCTTGCTCAGAGAATCCCCATGAAGCGCTACTTCATCCACACCTTCGGCTGCCAGATGAACGTCAACGACTCGCTCCGCATGAGCGAGGTGCTGGCGAAGATGTCCTACGAGCCGACTCCGGTGCCGGAGAACGCGGACCTCATCATCCTGAACACCTGCTCCATCCGGGAGAAGGCCGAGGACAAGATGCTGTCGGCGCTCGGGCGCTACAAGCCGGTGAAGGCCAGCCGGGGCGCCATCCTCGGAGTGGGAGGGTGCGTGGCGCAGCAGGAGAAGGACAAGCTGCTGAAGAAGGTGCCGTACCTGGACTTCGTGTTCGGCCCGGACAACATCGCCCGGCTGCCGGACATCATCGGCCGCGTGCACGCGGAGCGCGAGCGCGTCGTCGAGACGGCCTTCGTGGACTCCGAGGAGTACGTCTTCCCGCGCGCGGACCCGGAGACGTCGCGTGGCAAGGTCACCGAGTTCGTCACGGTGATGAAGGGCTGCGACAACGTCTGCTCGTTCTGCATCGTCCCGCACACGCGTGGCCGCGAGGTGAGCCGCGCCTTCCCGGACGTGCTCCAGGAGGTGGACGGGCTGGCGAAGGTGGGCGTGCGCGAGGTGACGCTCATCGGGCAGAACGTCAACTCGTACCTGGGCGGCATCTCCTTCGCGCAGCTGCTGCTGCGCACCGCGGAGGTCCCCGGCATCGAGCGCGTGCGCTTCACCACCAGCCACCCGCACGACCTGTCCGACGAGCTCATCGAGGCCTTCCGCGTCCAGCCGAAGATCGCCCCGCACTTCCACCTGCCCGTGCAGTGCGGCAGCGACCGCATCCTGAAGATGATGCGCCGCGACTACACGGTGGAGCAGTACCTGGAGCGGCTGGCGAAGCTGCGCGCGGCGCGGCCGGGCATCGCCGTCACCACCGACATCATCGTGGGCTTCCCCGGGGAGACCGAGGAGGACTTCGAGCTGACGCTGAAGCTGACCGAGCAGGTCCGCTACGACAACCAGTTCTCCTTCATCTACAGCCCCCGCCCGAAGACGGGCGCGGCGCTGCGGGAGAAGGACTGGGGCCCCGTGGAGCACGAGGTGAAGATCGCCCGGCTGGAGCGGCTGCAGAAGGTGCAGCGGCGCATCAGCGCGGAGACGACGGCGGCGCTGGTCGGCACGGAGGTGGAGGTGCTGGTGGAGGGCCACTCGCGCTACGACGCCACCAAGCGCTTCGGTCGCACGCCGGAGAACCGCACCGTCAACTTCGACGGCGACGCGCCCACGGGCTCGTTCGTCAAGGTGAAGGTGGAGCGCTCCACGCCCAACCAGCTCGCGGGCAAGCAGGTGGAGGTGCTCCAGCTGCCGACGGTGGAGCCGCTGCCGGTGGCGCCGCCCGTCTCGCCGTTCCACGTCATCGCGGAGGCCTGAGGCCTCTCGCCACGTCCGAGGTCGCGCCCATGGCCCTGAGAGCGTTCGGCGGGGTGTCCCCCCGCATCCATCCGAGCTGCTTCGTGGAGGACTCCGCCCAGGTGGTGGGCGACGTGGAGCTGGGGGAGGGCTCCTCCATCTGGTTCAACACGGTGCTGCGCGGCGACGTGAATCCCATCCAGGTGGGCAAGCGCACCAACCTCCAGGACCTCTCCCTCATCCACGTCACCAGCATGCGCTACGGCACCGTCATCGGTGACGACGTGACGGTGGGCCACCACGTGGTGCTCCATGGCTGCACCGTGGGCAACCGCGTGCTGGTGGGCATGGGCGCCATCCTCCTGGACGGCGTGGAGGTGGGGGACGACTGCATCATCGGCGCCGGGACGCTGCTGACGCCCGGGACGAAGGTGCCGCCGGGCTCCATGGTCATGGGCTCTCCGGGGCGGGTGAAGCGCCCGCTCACCGAGGACGAGAAGGCCTTCCTCCTCATGTCCGCCGGGCATTACGTGGAGCTGGCCAACGAGTACCGCGCCAGCCGTTGACTCGCGGCCCGGCCCCTTCTCCACCAGCAGCCAGTACGTCTCGTCCGCGTGAATGATGGGCGAGGTGAAGACTTCGGCCAGCAGCGCCTCGTAGGACTTCTGCAGGTGGCCGGCCAGAGCGTCGAGTTGATCCCATAGCGTCTGCGCCTCCACCACCAGGCCCTCGCGCAGGTACAGCCGCTGCTGACGGGCCAACGGCCGGGGGCCGGGCGGGCTCGAGGTGGTGGAATCCCCCCGCCGGTTGCAAGGCCCGGGCGTGTCCGGGAATGGGAAGCGACTTCCCAGGGGTGGACACGCGGCTCCGGCGTTCCCCTGGAGTCACGAGGGGTTGGTGGGGTGGACAGCCCTGGCTCGCCCATTGCTAATTCCAGAGGGGCCACACCCCCGGAGACCCCATGCGTGACTTCGTCCACGAGCTTCGCCTCGCCCTGCGGATGCTCGCCAAGCACCCCGGCTTCACGGCCGTGGCCGTGCTCACACTCGTGTTGGGCATCGCCGCCAACACCGCCATCTTCAGCGTCGTGAACGCGGTGCTCTTCGCGCCGCTGCCCTATGCTGAGCCGGAGCGGCTGACGATGGTGTGGAGCAGCCGGCCCGGGCAGCCCCGCGAGACGGTGGCCCCCGCGGACTTCCGCGACTGGCGCGAGC